>ERZ1090861.1733-NODE-1733-length-10599-cov-8.530823_pt1 | contig 10599 bp, 7 predicted proteins | sample MGYA00478482_ERZ1090861 | MGnify/ENA primary metagenome ERZ1090861 (study PRJEB33644, sample SAMEA5815744) | chicken gut metagenome | biome: Chicken; feature: Gastrointestinal Tract; material: Caecum | place: Ireland | collected 2019-01-01 | study: A study of the... | reverse complement strand
TTTAAAATTCAGGCAAAAAATAAGGGGAATATTTTATTTTCCCCTAGGGAATTTTCAATATTCACCCACAAACGATAGTCCAATTTTAAAAATTGGTATTTTTTAAATTTTTTTACTATTTATTACGAACCATAGCAATATAATTATTTACTTGACTAGCCCAAGTAGTACTAGCAGCATATTTTGGTCCAATCGTCTCAGCTTTAGTCAAACCATGAGAAATATAATTACGATACAAGTTATCTAAATATCCCCGAATTCCTTCTTCCAAGGTAGGATAAGCTTTATAAGCTCCACCTCCACAAGAAGGGCCTCCTTTTTGACCACCAACATTATTACAACTACGTACTAAATTACTACAAGTACCACTGTTACAACCAGTTTCATGTAAAATAATAGCCGTTGCTAAATAAGGATCGATTCCAAGTTCTAACGAATAACTAGCAATTAAGTATCCTTGTCCTGAAATAGTTGATTTCAACGAACGATTCAACTTTTCCGCTAACTGATTCATCGTCATATTATCATAAACAATTGGTTCAACTGGAATCGTTGTTACATCTTCATAAGCAGGCGTTGAAATATCTTCAATCGTTGGCTCATTAGTCGCATCTTCTTGAGGAGTCTCGTCTACGACCTCTTCCTCCGTAACTTCTTCTTCTGTTTCTAAAACTTCTTCTCCAGTCGTTTTCGCTTCCGAAGCAATCTGTTCAACCGTTCCACTTTGCACATCCTTCATGGAAATTTGTTCCGAATTATTTTCTTTCTTTGCTTCCTGAAAAGCTTTATATTGTAGAAGTATAGCTCCGAATATCATGAGAATACCTAACATTCCCAATCCTAAGCTAACTTTAGTTACTTTTTTCATATGTTCCTCCTTCAAATAAGAACAATAACATTATACCAGAAATACAAAAAAATGTCAAATTTGACACTTTTTTCGCATTTTTCCTTGAAAAATCAACGTTTTCATCTATAGAAGTGGTAAAATAGATAGCTTCACTTTCTTTTTTTCTACATCTACCTCTTCTACATAACAATCTACAATATCTCCTACTGAAAATTTTTCCGAAGGATGCCGTAAATAATCTTTCGATAATTTTGAAATATGAGCAAGACCATCATTTTTTAATCCGATATCAATAAATAACCCAAAATCGACAACATTACGTACCGTTCCTTGTAATTTCTCTCCTCTTTTTAAATCTTCTATATGTAGAATATCGCTTCTTAAAATAGGTTGTGGATAATTATCACGTGGATCCCGCTCTGGTTGTTTTAAAGCCGAAATAATATCTTCTAATGTATAAGAATCAATTTCTAAACTCTTTTCTAGTTCTTCCAAATCAATATTTTCTAATGCTTCATACATCTTTTTCGTACCAATATCTGCAGAAGATAAATGAAGAAAATCAAGAAGTTTTTTTGTTTTATCATAACTTTCTGGGTGAATTGGTGTCCGATCAAGGGCATTATCCCCATCAACAATCCGAAGAAATCCAATCGCTTGTTCATAAACTTTAGAGGTCATTCCTTTTACTTTTAATAATTCTTCCCGATCCATAAATTTTCCATGTTGGTTTCGATAATCTAAGATAGAATTTATCACTTTTTTTGACATCCCTGATACATAACTTAAAATACTTTGACTTGCTGTATTAATATTAACACCAACTTGGTTCACTACTTTACTTACCACAAACGTAAGGGAATCATCCAATTGCTTGGCAGGAACATCATGTTGATATAACCCTACCCCAATACTTTTTGGATCAATCTTAACTAATTCCGATAAAGCATCTTGAATTCTTCTTCCAATACTAATGGCACTTCTTTTTTCAACCGTAAGATCAGGAAATTCGGAAATAGCAAGAGGACTAGCAGAATAAACAGATGCCCCCGCTTCACTGACAATAACATACTCTACTTTTCGTTTCGCCTCCCGAATCACGGAAGCCACAAAAGCTTCACTTTCTCTAGAAGCCGTTCCATTACCAATCGCGATAATATCAACTTGATATTTATCAATCAATTCAAGCATCTTCTTTTTTGATCCTTCTATATCACAATGTGGTTCCGTCGGATAAATGACTGCAATTTCTAAAGGCTTACCTGTTTTATCTAAAACTGCTAACTTACACCCGGTTCGAAAAGCCGGATCATACCCCATAACAACTTTCTCTTTTAAAGGAGGGGTTAATAAGAGATGTTCCACATTATCAGCAAAATTCTCAATCGCCCGTTCTTCCCCTTTTTCTTTTAATTCACTTCTTACTTCACGCTCCACAGAAGGCAAAATTAATCGTTTTAAGCTATCTGCAATCGCTTCTTTTACACTATCCTCCACAAAACTCTTTCTCTTAATAATTTTCTTCTCTAAATATCCTTCAATCTCTTTCCCATCATAATCTAATTTAACCGATAAAACACCTTCTTTTTCTCCCCGATTTACGGCTAAAATTCGATGTGGTTTCATTCCTTTTATTGGTTCCTGATAATCATAATAAAGCTCATAAGTAGCATTAGGATCTTCACTATTTTTCTTTTTCTTACTCACAAGACTTCCTGTCCGATACAAGAAACTCCGAATCCACTTTCGATAACTGGCATTATCACTAATCCACTCTGCAATAATATATTTGGCTCCCGTAACCGCTTCTTCCCACGTTTTTACTTGATCCGTTAAGAACTTACTCGCAAGGGATACAAGATCTCCTTTTTCTGGAAAACTCATGATCATTTTCGCAAGAGGTTCCAATCCTAAAGCCATCGCTTCCGTCGCTTTTGTTTTCTTTTTCTCTTTATAAGGACGATACAAATCTTCTACTTCTACTAACTTTTGACAATTTAAAATTGCTTCCTTAAGTTCTTCTGTCATCATATCTTTTTCTTCAATCAAACGAATGACATCTTCTTTTCTTTTTAAAAGATTCACTTGATACTGATACACTTCATCAATCTGCCGAATTACTTCTTCGGTCAAAGCCCCTGTCGCTTCTTTTCGATAACGAGCAATAAAAGGAATCGTATTCCCCTCTTCTAACATCGTTAATACTGTCTCCACCTGCTTTGGCGTTATATTTAAATTAGCACTAATTTCTTTTACAATTCTTTCATTCATATTCTAATACCTCACTTTTCCTATTCTATCACGGAAAAGAGGAAAAAAACTAGTCCTTGAAAAATAATGAAAAATATGGTAAAATATTAGAGCATTTAAAGAGGGGGAAACTATGAATACAGAAATTATAAATTTATGGTTAGATTATATGCAAATGCAAACAGAAGAATTATCTCATCCTTGGGCTCAAGAAGTGATGAACAGCATTGATTTAAGCGAAGGAGATACAAATGAAATAAGAGTAAAGATCGATCTTGCTCTAACCAAAACAGCTCTTCTTTACCATCTTACTAACATAGAATATTTGATTCTAAAAGAAAATTTAGAAGAACAAGAACAACGAGAGTTAACGAAAGAAGAAATCATTGCCTTTGCCGAAAAGAAAAGCAAAGAAAAAATACGAAATCATTTTCACAAACCATTAAAAGAGCCACAAAGACTAGTAACAAGAAGCGCCATCTATCAACATATGCACAAAGCAATGCAATATGAAAAACTTCGTTATCACTTAGAGGGGCCTAATGAAACAGGAGAAAAACTATCTCTATTCTTAGAACAATATGATTATCATCCTTACTTTTTTAATTATGATTTTTGTCTTAATACGGTAAAAAACCGATCGATATTAACTTCAGAAAGCATAGAATCTTTCATGAGTGATCAAAAGCAAGAAACAAGAGTTGAAAAGAAATTAAAATTTTGGCAAAGACTAGCGAATACAATAGAAAAAGAAGGACAAATAAATACAGTAAAAGTTTATCAAAAAGAAAAGAAACAGTCTTAAAACCCCTGTTTCTTTTTAATATCCAACTCTTAATATTTCAAACTGTGCGGTACTAACTCCAAAGGCAAAGGCCTCATCCGTTGTTTTAAATAATAAATCAAATGCAAATTTTTTCCCTTCGCCTCTTCCAATATTTCCACCGCGATCTAATACAATACCGTAAAATTCACCAAGAGAACTATCGGTTACTTTGACAATCGTCCCAAAAGGATACTCTCTTCCACCCGATAAAATACGTACCTCTCCATAAGTAGGATCTTGATAGTAAATACTTTCTCTAATGTATTGTCCCGATGCGGTAAAGTCACCAATATCCGATCCATAGCCACTCATTTTTGCAGTAAATTTATCCCCAACAAAAGCCATGATGGTCGAAGAATCCACAGGAGGTGTACTAGGAGAAGAAGGGGAAGCTGAAGGACTTTCCTCTTTCTTTTCTTCTTCCTGAGGCTTCTCTATAACTGTCGTAGCTTTTTCCTCGACAACTATTTCCGGTTCTTCTTCTACTTCATCAAAAGTAGAATCATCTTCTTCACTTGACACTTCAACAGCAACCTGTTCCGCATCATTGACTTTAATAGAATCACTGTTGACACGATTAATTTTACTGTCAACTTCAATAACCTTAACATCAGTCTGCGTTACAGATACCACAAGTATCATTGCCATACAAAGAAAAACATTTATAATAGATAATATTTTTTTCATTAAAATCCCTCAATAACAGGATAACACAAACATCTTCATTTGACAACAATAGACAAATATAAAAGTGTAAATCACTTTTGATAATATTCTTGGATTACATCATAATCACAATAAGGAACATATTCCTTTCCAAGCGCCATATAATCATCTCTTCCTTTCCCAGCAATTAAAACAATATCGTCTTTTTGAGCCATAGAAAGGGCTTTATGAATCGCTCCTTTTCGATCAACAATTCTCTCATAATTTTTCTTTGGAGTTCCACTTACTAAATCATCGATAATTTGATTCACATCTTCTTCCCTTGGATCATCCATGGTAAAGATAACATAATCAGACTTTTCCAAAACCACTTTTCCCATCAACGGCCGCTTTTCTCTTTCTCTTCCTCCAGCACTTCCCGTAACGGTAATAATTCGCGCCTTTTTAACTTTATTAAGATAATTCAAAATTTTTTCTAACGCATCCGCCGTATGAGCATAATCAAGCATGACCGTATATTCTTTCGTAAATGGTAAGATTTCCATTCTTCCTTCGATTTGATGTAACTTTTCCACTCTTTTTAGGACATCCGGAATCTCCATCTTCCGACAAAAACACGCTAAAAGACTTGCCGCTAAATTTAAAACATTAAACGATCCCACCAAGGGACTTTTGACTTGATATTCTTGATTTTGATAAACAAACGTAACTAACGTGCCATCGACTTCTTCTTGATAACCTTTGATGAAAAGGGTATCCTCTTCCGAAAAACCATAAGTAACAAGGTGCCCTTTCGCACAACTTTTTACTCTTTCAAAATACTTATCCCCACTATTTAAAATGGAATAACCATCTTCTTTGACTTGTCGAAACAATTGACATTTACAATCAATATAATTTTCTAATGTTTTATGAATATTCAAATGATCCTGCGTAATATTGGTTAAAATCGCTAAATCATAGGTGATTTGATCAAGCCGATGACGAAAGAAAGCCTCACTCGAAGTTTCCATACAAATCGTATGACATCCTGCTTTTAAAAACTCATCAAAATAAAGATAAAGCCGATCCACATCAGGAGTCGTATTACGAATACTTTCTTTCTTACCTTTATATTTTTTCCCATTCGTCCCAAGATAAGCACAATCATCGCCAAGCAATTGATAAAGAATTTCAGCGACCGTTGTTTTTCCATTCGTCCCGGTAACCCCAATCATTTCTGCTTTTTGATAAGGATAATCATAAAATTTCGCACATACATTTCTAAGTTCTTCATTAGTATCTTTTACCCGAATCAAAGGAATCGGTTGATTGCCCACATCACGAGAAACAATCGCCGCCACGGCCCCATTTTGAATCGCTTCCTCCAAAAACAAGTGACGGTCAGCTGTAACCCCCATCGTACAAACGAACAAATCTCCTGGCTTTACTTCTTTGGAATTAATCTTAATCCCTTGAATTTCCACATCACTTTCCACTGGATATAATTCACTTAGTTTTTTCATCACTCATCACCTACTATATTCTAAAACATTTACCCTATTTTGTTCCTCTTCTAGTTTAAAAAGAGAATATCTTCTTCTTCAGGAAGTGGGAAAGTCTTAAGCTCCGTTCCTTCTTTTTCTTTCTCCAAAGAAATGGCCACAACTCTTCGATTGGTATAAAAAGAAACATAATAAGTAAGGCTCTCCGCACACATAACATTACTATAAAAAGTTCCTTCGTCCTGCCCTTTTTTATTCTTATGAACCCCAAAAGGAATGGTTACCGTATCAAAAAGATGAAACATTTCACAAACTCCTGCAGCCTCATCTTTGGGCTTTCGAATTAAATTACGAAGATAAGCAAGACGCACAAAACGAGATGGCGGCGTATAATCTCCTGGTAAACCAAGACAGCCACTACCTTCCCCAAAAGGCGTCACCGTAAAACCGTGAATCTCTTGTGACTCTTTCGCCTCACTGTACATACCAAGGTAATTCCTTAAATTCTGCTTATGCCATTCATAATTAGGACTATTCGTTAAAACACCAATCGTCTCTCGATGAACAGATAATCCGGAAGCATCCGGTTCTATCACAACCGCTTCCCCACTCTTATCACTAAAAATGAAATGAAGAGGCAACTTAATTTGATAAACTTCTTCTTCGATCAAATTAATTTCGTTTGCCCTTTGACATACTTCTTGAACGTTCTTGCAACTTCCTAACATCAAAGTAAGGAAAAAGCCCACATTAACATTCAATTTTTCCTCTTGAAAATCTTGATAAGTCGCAAACTTAGGATAATACAATAATGCTCCCATCAAACCATGCTCATTCATACCATCAAATAAGAAAGGCGTAGGAAAGCCCAATAATCCTAAACCAAGCACAGCATAAAGGCTTTCCTCTTTTTCTCCTTTCACATTCAAAACAAAATCAAAATGGCGTGGAAGAAAGATAAACTTTCCTCCAAACAAAGTATCCATATCATAAGTACGCCCAAATAAATGTTTCTGATCAAGCGTTTCTAACGTCAAACTACTGCAAGCAAAATTCATGATTTCATCCCCTTTATTAATTCTTAATTTTTTCAACCCGAAGTCCTACAAGACTATCATTAAGTTCCATGTCACATTTTAAAGACTCATCCAAAATAAGTTCCTCGGCAAGGGTCTCTCCTTTTACAAAGTCATCATAACTAAGAAGCATCTTATCAAACATTTCATCCCCATGATAGTAGACTTTGATATGATCCGTAATGACAAAATCCTCTTCTTTCCGCATACTTTGAATCTTCCGAACGACTTCCCGAGCCAATCCTTCTAAGATAAGATCCTCAGTTAAAGTCGTATCCAAAACGACACTCGTCGCCCCATTACTAGCGGCACAATACCCTTCTTTATTTGATAAAGTGGTAACAATCATATCTGGAGTAATTTCTATTTTTTCTCCCAGAAAGTCAATCGTATAGTATCCCGCTTGAATCTGATTGACATCATGAATATCAAAATGACTCACTACTTCTTGGAATTCTTTCATCTTAGAACCTAACATTTTACCAACTACTCGGAAATTTGGTTTTACCGTATAATCCATATACTCTGTCATATCACTCCGATACACAATCTCTTTTATATTAAGTTCTTCTTTAATAATTCCTTCTAACCCTTCCAAAACAGGTTCATCTACCTGAGGTAAAATCATGAAATGAAGAGGTTGTCGAACTTTAATACCCGCATCTTCTCTGGCATTTCTTCCTAAACTACAAATATCACGTACTAAATTCATTTTTTCTTCAATTTCAATGGAAATCAAAGAAGGATCTACCTCTGGAAAATCTTCTAAATGAACAGATTCTCCGTTCGTTAAATTTTGATAAATCTCTTCTGCCACATAAGGAGTAATTGGAGCGACTACCTTACTTAAATTCACTAATACTTCATAAAGAGTTAAATAAACAGCTTTTTTATCTTCCGTTAATTCACTATCCCAAAATCTTCTCCGATTACTACGAATATACCAATTCGATAAATCCTCATTAATAAAATCAACAATTGCATGAACCACAATATTCAAATCATATTTCTCATAAGCATCCGTTACTTTACTTAACATATTATGAAATCTTGATAATAACCATTGATCCGTAATATCACGTTTCTTAACTGGAATATTGTACTCTCTAGGATCAATATGATCGGCATTGGCATACATTTCAAAGAAGGAATATGTATTTTTTAACGTAGATAAGTATTTTGAATAAACTTCTTTTAACCTCTCTAAATCAAATTTAATTGGTGTCCAAACTGGTGAAACATAAGGAAGATAAAAGCGAATCGTATCAGCCCCATATTCTTTCATTAAGGCAAATGGTTCCACAATATTTCCTTTCGATTTACTCATCTTCTTACCATATTCATCAAGCAATAAATCGTTCACTAAAACATTTTTATAAGGACTTTTTCCAGTAACAAAGGTAGAGATCAACATTAAAGTATAGAACCACCCACGTGTCTGATCGATTCCTTCACAAATAAAATCTGCCGGAAATTGCTCTTCAAACAACTCTTTATTCTCAAATGGATAATGATATTGAGCAAAAGGCATCGAACCAGAATCAAACCAACAATCGATGACTTCTTTAACCCGACTCATTTCTTTTCCACACTCTGGACATTTGATATGAATATCATCTACATAAGGGCGATGTAATTCAATCGAAAGATCAATATCCTCTATCGCTTTTTCCACAAGTTCTTCTCGCGATCCTATCATTTCCATATGTCCACAAGAACAACGCCATAATGGTAATGGAGTACCCCAATAACGACTTCTTGAAATAGCCCAATCATTCATATTTAAAAGCCAATTTCCAAATCGTTTCTCTCCCACAAACTCTGGAAACCAGTGTACCTTATCATTATTTTTAACCACTTGATCTTTGATTTTCGTAACCTCTAAATAATAAGATGGTTTCGCATAATATAAAAGAGGCGTTCCACATCGCCAACAATGCGGATAATCATGAACCATTTTTTCTTTTTTAAATAATTTACCATTTTCTTTTAGATATTGAATCACTTCTAAATCTACATCAAAAACACTTTTACCGGCCCATAAACCTTCCGTATAACGTCCATCTTCCCCTACTGGATTTAAAACCGGCAAATGATATTTTTTCCCTACATTATAGTCATCTTGCCCAAATGCAGGAGCGATATGAACAATACCTGTACCAGCATCCATCGTAACATAATCATCAACCGTCACAAAGAAGGCTTTTTTATCCACTTTTAAACTAGGAATCAACTGTTCATATTCCATATATTCTAAGTTTTTTCCACTATACTCTTCTAAAACAGTATAATCATCTCCTAAAACCGAAGAAGCAAGATCTTTTCCAACAATAAACTTCTCTCCACGACTTTCCGCTAAAATATATTTTTCTTTTGGATTGACACACAAAGCCACATTACTAATTAAAGTCCAAGGCGTTGTCGTCCAAACTAAGAAATAAACATCTTCATCTTTTTTCTTCATAGGAACAATGACGGTATTCGCCGTTACTTCTTTATAACCTTGCGCTACTTCATGCGACGCAAGTCCTGTTCCACATCGCGTACAGAAAGGTAAAATCTTATGTCCTTCATAAAACATGCCAGCCTCAAAGAACTTCTTTAAAATCCACCATTCTGTTTCAATATAGTTATTGTCATAAGTAACATAAGGATGATCAAAATCAATAAATTGTCCCATTTCCCGCGTCAAATCAGAAAAAGCTTTTTCATTTTTCCACACACTTTCCCGACACTTTTCATTGAACTCTTTTATGCCATACTCTTCAATATCTTTTTTGGAATTAAAACCTAATTCTTGCTCTATTTGAAGTTCTACCGGCAATCCATGGGTATCCCAACCTACTTTTCGTAACACCCGATATCCTTTCATCGTTTTATATTTACAAAAAGTATCTTTCAAAAACTTTGCCATCATATGATGAAGTCCAGGCATACCATTCGCTGTAGCAGGACCATCATAAAAAACAAAATTCTCCCTTCCCTTTCGATTTTGAATCGTTTTATCTAGAATATTCATCTTTTCCCATTGTTTTAAAATACTAAGCTCTACCTCATGCGTCGTTCCTTTTTTTAATTCTTTAAATTCCATAAATATCCCTCCTAAAAATAAAAAAGTCTATGACATAAGGGCGTAAAAGGACGCGGTACCACCTTACTTCATAGACTCTATCTATCTCTTCTTGATAACGGTTAACCCGACTTTGGCTTATCCCCAAAGCACACTTGAAAGTGATCCAAAGTAAGTTCCTTTGTTAATTTACACCAACCATTAACTCTCTATAAAATTCTCTTACTTTCGTCTTTCGCACTTGTTTTTAATAAACTAAACAAAATATATCACAATTTACACCTCTTTTGCAACTATTTCTTTACAAAAGAGGGTATCTACTGCTACTCTAAATACTTCAAATTATAATTCTCCCTTATAAAAATATATTTTCATAG
>ERZ1090861.1732-NODE-1732-length-10605-cov-5.199242_pt1 | contig 10605 bp, 9 predicted proteins | sample MGYA00478482_ERZ1090861 | MGnify/ENA primary metagenome ERZ1090861 (study PRJEB33644, sample SAMEA5815744) | chicken gut metagenome | biome: Chicken; feature: Gastrointestinal Tract; material: Caecum | place: Ireland | collected 2019-01-01 | study: A study of the... | reverse complement strand
ATGATAGATAGCTGCGTCCGATGTCGGATAAGTTATCATTTTAAAATTTTTTTATAACAATCTTTTGGAGGATTCATTATGGCAAAGGCTAAATACGACAGAAGCAAACCCCACGTCAACATCGGCACGATCGGCCACGTTGACCACGGTAAAACCACTCTGACCGCAGCTATCACGATGGTCATGGCCTGCAAAGGCGACGCCGTCAAGATGCGTTATGACGAAATCGATAAGGCGCCCGAAGAAAAGGCCCGCGGTATTACAATCAACACCGCGCACGTCGAATATCAGACGGACAAGCGCCACTATGCCCACGTTGACTGCCCGGGCCACGCTGACTATGTCAAGAACATGATCACCGGTGCCGCGCAGATGGACGGCGCGATCCTCGTCGTCGCCGCGACCGACGGTCCCATGCCCCAGACCCGTGAGCACATCCTGCTCGCCCGTCAGGTCGGCGTGCCCTACATCGTCGTGTTCATGAACAAAGTGGACCTCGTTGACGATCCCGAACTGCTCGACCTCGTCGAAATGGACGTCAGAGAACTGCTTTCTTCCTACGGCTTCCCCGGAGACGATATCCCCGTTATCCGCGGTTCCGCGCTGAAAGCGCTTGAAAAAGCGAGCTCCGATGCTCCCGCAGCGGAAATCCTTGCCGCTCCCGAATGCCAGTGCATTCTCGAGCTCATGGATGCTGTTGACAGCTATATTCCCACGCCTGCCCGTGACGATCAGAAGCCTTTCCTTCTGCCCGTCGAGGACGTGTTCACCATTTCCGGCCGCGGCACCGTTGCTACCGGCCGTGTGGAGAGAGGCGTTGCGAAAGTCGGCGATCCCGCTGAAATCGTCGGCCTCATCGACAAACCCGTTCCCACCGTCATCACCGGTCTCGAAATGTTCCACAAACAGCTCGACGAGGCTATGGCGGGCGATAACGTCGGCGCTCTGCTCCGCGGTATCAACAGAACGGACATCGAGAAAGGACAGGTTATCGCGAAGCCCGGCACCGTCAAGACCGGTACCGAATTCGAGGCTCAGGTTTACGTCCTGACCAAGGAAGAGGGCGGACGTCACACCGCGTTCTTCAACCACTACAGACCTCAGTTCTTCATCAGAACGACGGACGTCACGGGTGCGATCGAGCTTCCCGAAGGCGTTGAAATGGTTATGCCCGGCGATAACATCAACATGAAAGTCGTCGTGATCAAACCCGTCGCGATCGAAGAAGGCCTTCGTTTCGCTATCCGTGAAGGCGGCAGAACGGTCGGCTCCGGCGTTATTACCAAGATTATCAAGTAATCCGGAATTTGACCGAAATAAAACAAACAAAAAACGGCTTGCCGAAAAATCGGCAAGCCGTTTTTCCATGCCTGGCACGCTGTTTTTCCATGCTCGGCACGCTGTTTTTCCGCGCCCGGAGCGGAGGGGCGGAGAAAGGGCAGAAAAAGGCTTCGGAGCCGAAAAGGATACAAATCGGGCGGCCTTCCGATCCGGAAGGCCGCCCGATTTGTCATTTGATACTTTCTTTATATTCGCCCGGCGTCATTCCCACATATTTTTTGAAGACGTAATTGAAGTGGGAAAGGGAATCGAAACAGAGTTTTTCCGCTATTTCCGAAAAGGAGTATTTCAGGCGGATGAGCTTTTTCGATTCGTCCGTTTTCAGCCGCAGATAGGTGCGGTAGATACTCATGCCGGTTTTTTCGCGGAAAAAAGTGCAGAGGTAGGTTTTCCCGTAATGCAGCTGGGAGCACAGATCGTCCAGTTCGAAGCGGTCGTAGAGGCGGGAGGAGAGGATGCGCACGATCTCATCCTGCAAATCGGAGGAAGAGGAAATTTTGGAGATAAAAAATTCCTGCGGGGAATTTTGTCCGGATGCCGAGCGAAGAAGATATACGAGCAACAGTTCCAGAGAATTTTTGATGACCTGTTCTCCGCCGAGATTGGGATTTTCCCGCAGCTCCAGCTTTTTAAGATCGGGGTCAAAATCTGGGATGACAAAGGTCTCCGTGGCTTCGGACATGATATTCTGCAAGAGATAGCGGTAATTTTCCGGCACGGGGAATTTTTTGTCGCAGAAAAAGCCCATGCTCTCCGACCGGCACTCGAAAGACACGATAAAAATATTGGGTTCCTTTTTTCCGCTTTCGACAAAATGCTTCTGGTTGGGCTTGATGAAGATTATTTCCCCCTGAGAGAGAGGCACCCGCTCTTCGTCCAGGACAATGGACAGATTTTCTTTGTCCGCATAAATGATTTCCCAGAAATCGTGCGATTCTTCGCGGGAAGCGTAATTTCTGGAAAGCTCCTGGTAATGTATGGTCACAATCTTCTGGATATTGAGGAGATTGGCGATCCGGTGCATATAAAATCGTTTTGTTTTTTCCATGACACTATTATAACAGAAACAACCCGGACTTGTAAAATATTTCGCGCTTCTTTTTTGAGAAATATTTTATAAAAACCGAGAAATGATTTCTCTTGCCCGGAAGAAGAAAAGTAGTATAATAGAGTCACAAAACAGTGGACGGAACCGGTCTTTCGAGGAGCGGAACCGGCTGTAAAAAGCGGAGGCGGAAGGATGATAAGACCCGTACTCGATAAAAATTTCCATCCCATGATTGAAGCGCTGAAAGCGTTCGACGAGAAAGTCGCGGCGGCGGCTCCGGAGCAGAAAACGGAGTTGGCGCTCGTCGTTGAACGGAGCGGCGGTTATAATTATGTATATCGTTACACGGCGTTTTGCGACGGCGTGGAGGACGAGCTGAACTATCGTATCGCGGAGCGCCTCGTCAAGAGCGTTCTGTGGGTAGTCGGCGGCTATAAAATTTACGTTTCGGGCAGCCGGAAGATTTACGAGCGGCTGAAAGAGGCTTATACGCCGGACGGTGCGCGGGCTTTTGACGCGGATTTCATGAGCGGCGTTTACGAGAAGCCCTTTGAAGTGGTGTATCTGGAAAAAGAGGAAATTCCCGAGCAGAAAAACTGTTCCATGAAAGTGGGGGGATTTCTCAAAGGCTGCCGTATCGGCTTCGACGCAGGCGGAAGCGACCGCAAGGTGAGCGCGGTGGTAGACGGTAAAGTGGTGTACAGCGAAGAAGTGGTCTGGCACCCCAAGACGACCGAAGATCCCACTTATCATTACAACGAAATCCTGACGGCGATGAAGACGGCGGCTTCCAAAATGCCCCGCGTGGACTCGATCGGGGTCTCTTCGGCGGGCGTATATGTAGACAACAAGATCATGGTCGCTTCTCTTTTCATTAAAGTCGATAAGAAAAAGTATGGCGATTATGTCAAAAATATGTACATAAATATTGCAAAAGAGATGGGCAATGTCCCGCTGGAAGTGGCAAACGACGGCGACGTCACGGCGCTGGCGGGAAGTATCGACCTCAATGACGGGCGGGTGCTCGGCATTGCGATGGGCACCAGCGAAGCGGTGGGATATATCAATAAGGACGGCGGCATCAACGGCTGGCTGTCCGAGCTGGCGTTTGCGCCGGTCGATTTCAATGAAAACGCCACGCAGGACGAATGGAGCGGCGACGTCGGCGTCGGTTGCAAGTATTTCTCGCAGGATGCCGTCATCAAATTGGCGGAAAGCGGCGGCTATCAGTTCAAAGCGGGGAGCACGCCGGCCGAGAAATTGAAAGAAATTCAGGCGCTGATGGAAAAAGGCGATCCGCTGGCGCGGCAGATTTATGAGGACATCGGCGTTTATCTCGCCTATACGATTCCTTTCTATGCGAAGTTCTACGACATCCGTCATATGCTTCTTCTGGGGCGCGTGACGGGCGGAAAGGGCGGAAATATTCTGCTGGAAACCTGCAAGAAGGTGCTGGCGGAGGAATTCCCGGAGTTCGCCGGGCTGGACATTTCTCTGCCCGACGAAAGCAGCCGGCGCGTGGGGCAAAGCATTGCGGCGGCGTCCCTGCCCAGGGATCTTTAAGCGGAAACACCGAAGAATATCGCGGGAAAACGATGACAAAATTGCGGCACAGCCGTAAAATCGGGAGATTGGAAGATGAAAGTAATCGTTGTCAAAACTTATGACGAAATGAGCCGTGAGGCGTTTTCGGTGATGAAAGAAGTGGTGACGGCTAATCCTCGCGCCGTGCTGGGGCTTGCGACGGGTTCCACGCCGATCGGTCTGTATCAGAACATGATAGCCGATCATGAGAAAAACGGCACGAGCTATCGCGGGATAAGCACCGTCAATCTGGACGAGTATGCGGGGCTGGACGTCACCAGCGATCAGAGTTATATCTATTTCATGCGGCACAATCTGTTCGACCACATCGACGTGAAGCCGGAGAATACGCACATCGAAAACGGGAAAGCCGCCGATCGGCAGGCGGAATGCGACCGATACAATGCGCTGCTGGAAGAATTGCCGCGGGACATTCAGGTGCTGGGGATCGGATCCAACGGCCACATCGCTTTCAATGAACCGGGTACGCCGTTCGGAAGCGTCACGCACATCGTCGACCTCACGGAAAGCACGATCAAGGACAATTCCCGTATGTTTGCAAGCATTGACGAAGTACCCCGTCAGGCTTTCACGATGGGGTTGAAAAACATCATGAACGCCAAGAAAATTCTCATTCTCGCCAACGGCGCCAATAAGGCGAAAGCAGTGTATGGGCTGGTCAGGGGAGAAGTGACGGAAAAAGTTCCCGCCAGCATTTTGCAGCTGCATCCCGATTGCACGCTCATCTGCGACGAAGCGGCCGCGTCGTTACTGTAAGGCGGAAGTCTGCTGCGGACGGTCTGAAAGTCAGGAGGCTGAATATGAAAGCATTTGTCAACGCCCTCGTGTATGTCGAGGGGGAAGGACTGAAAAAGACGACGGTTGCGTTCGGCGAACGGATCACGGAGATCGGAAGCAACGTCGGAAAAGCGGAAGAGATTGCATTGCCCGAAAACGCGATTGTGCTTCCCGGATTTATCGATGAACCCATTCACGGCGCGGGCGGTTCGGACGCGAGGGACGGCACGCAGGCAGCGCTGAAGCCGCTCGCGGAAACGGTTGCGGCGGAAGGGACGACGACTTTCCTCGCCACGACGATGACCCAGAGCAAAGAGAATATCACGCGCGCCATGACTGCGGTGAAGGAATACCGCGCGGCGGCGCACGAAGAAGGAGCTCGGCTCGGCGGCGTGCATCTGGAAGGGCCGTTTATCGCGGCGGCGCATAAGGGCGCTCAGCCCCTCGAATACGTCGCAAAGCCCTCCGTATCCGTTTTTGACGAATACAACGAGGCGAGCGGCCGCGCGATCCGGATTGTGACCCTTGCCCCCGAAGAAGAGGGGGCAGAGCAACTCATCGCTCACCTGGCTGCCTCGAATATCGTTCCTTCGATCGGGCATACGGGGGCGAAGTGCGCCGATATTCTTCGCGCAATGGCGGCGGGCGCCAAAAACATAACGCACACTTACAATGCGCAGAGTCCCTTGCATCACCGGGAAATCGGCACGGTGGGGAGCGCGTTGCTGTATGACGGGCTGAACGCCGAACTCATCGCGGACACCATTCACGTTTCCGTGCCCGCCATTCAGCTGCTGGTCAAGTGTAAGCCCAACGACAAACTCACCCTCATCACCGACGCTATGCGCGCCAAGGGATTGCAGGACGGTGTCAGCGAGCTGGGCGGACAGACGGTCATCGTGAAAAACGGCGAAGCGCGCCTGGAAGACGGCACGCTGGCCGGAAGCGTTCTGAGAATGAACCGCGCCGTCGGCAACCTCGTCGAAAAGGCGGGCGTACCGCTGTTGCAGGCCGTGGACTATGCGACGATCAATCCCGCCAGGACGCTGGGCATTGACGGCGAAACGGGCGGCATCCGCGTCGGGAAACTGGCGGATTTTGCCGTGCTGGACGACAAATTCAACGTTCTGTATACCATTCGGGACGGCAGAATTGTCTATCGCGCGTAAAAGCGCAAGGGGAAGGCACCGCGCGTGTTTTCCCGTTTAATATGATTATCCCAGATTTCCTCTTATGAGTTATTAAGAGAAGCGGCACAGGGTTTTACCTGTGCCGCTTCTCTTTGCCTTGTCCGGCTTTGCCTGCGCGCGGACGGCGGGGCAGGGTTTCGGTTTTCGGGGATCAACGCCGGAAAAGAGTGATTCCGTCGGCGATCGTTTCTTCCACCCGGACGTCCGTCAATTTTTCGGATGGGATTTGCAGCGGGTCCGCGGAGAGGATGATGAGATTTTCGCGCATGCCCGGCCGGAGAGCGCCCGTCTGCGCTTCTTCAAAATACTGCCGGGCGGCGTTGCGCGTGACGGCGCGAAGGGCGGAGAGAACGTCGATTCGCTCGTCGGCGCCGAGAGTTTTTCCGCTTTTTGTCTTTCGCGTTACCGCGCAGCGGACCGTTTCCAGCATATCCGGAAAAACGACCGGAGAATCCTGATGCAGGGTGAAGGGGATTCCCTTATTCAGAGCGGAGCGCAACGGACTGATTTTTTCGGCGCGTTCCCTGCCGAGATTGCTCAGATGCACATCTCCCCAATAATAGACATGCGCGACGAAAAAGGAGGGGAGGATTCCCGCGCGGCGCACGTCGTCCAGCTGATCGGTGCCCAGGAGTTGCGCATGAATCATCACCGGGCGGGTGGTCGGGGAGCCGAACCGGAGCTGAGCGTCGATAAAGGCCTGTGCCGCCCGATCGCCGTTGCAATGAACCAGAAGCTGCAGATTCCTTTCCGTACAGAATCGCACGGTTTCTTCCAATTCTTCCTTTGTCACGGAGGGATAGCCGCAGTATCCGTTTGGATCGGGCCGGCCGTTTTCGTCGAGGTAGGGCTTCCTCAGCCAGGCCGTCCGCCCCTGCGGCGAACCGTCGGAAATGAGCTTGACGCCGCCGACGCGGAAATTTCCGCGCGGTCCTTTACGGGGGAAGCGGGCGGGGCCGTTCTTCCGTTCGCTCTCATTCTGCCCGTCCGAGGTGCGGGGGAAGGCTTCCGCATACGCGGAAAAATCCTCCCGGCCCGGATAGGCGACGACTTCTGCGCGCAGTTTTCCGGCGCACAAAAGCGCCTGATAGAGGGGCAGGAGTTCGGCTACCGCCAGTCCTTCCTGAATGAGCACGATGCCGTTGGAAAAATAGAGTTCCTGCGCCCGGTCGAAGGCGTCCATCAATTTATTGACGTCGGGCGGAGGAATTTTTTTCAGACGGGTGACGAAATCCGTTTCTTCCATGTACCCGGTCGGCGTGCCGTCGGGACCCTTTTCAATAAGTCCGCCCTCGGCGGAAGGGGTGTCCGCGCCGACGCCCAGCGCTTGCAGGGCCGCGCCGTTGAAAACGCCCATATGCCCCGAAGTATATTGCAGGACGAGGGGATTTTCGGGCGCGACGGCGTCCAGTTCCCGGGCGGTCAGCCGCCGGCCTTCCGGTTCGTAATCGCTCGCGGCGAGCCATTCGCCCTTTTTCAGTTGTTTTTCCCGGAGAAAACGGGAAATCTCTTTGAGAACGGCGTCCGGAGTTCCGATGCCTGACAGAGAAAGCTGCAACTGCCGGTGCGCGACGGCGGAGAGATGGCTGTGCGGATCGAGAAAGGCGGGCATCAGCGCCCTGCCGTGCAGGTCGATCCGTTGTACGTCTCCCGAGAGAACGGGAGGTTCGCCCCGCCCCGTGCCCAGAATTTTTCCGTCCTCCGCGATCAGATAATCGGCAGGCAGGGGAGAGTCCAGCGTAAGAATGTGTCCGTTTTGGTAAATGCGTTTTGCCATAATTCCTCCGTTTTGTCCCGGGAATGGATTTGCAGATATGATTTGCAGATATGGATTTGCCGGCATCCGTTTTCCGGAAGGGCTTTCGGGGCTCGGGGACGAAGCCGCGAAAATCCGGGTATATTTTAAGGTTTTCGGCTTTCCCGGCTTCTTTCATTGTAGCGCATAACCGGATAAAAATCCATCCCTGTTTTTATTTTTTGAAAAGTTTTTGTCTGCGGATTCGTTCGGGACCGGGAAAGTCAAAGAAAATACGTGACAGGGACAAATACAGTATGCCGCATTTTTGCGTTCGTTTGCGCAATCCGTGTTTTTTCTTGAAACAGTCGGCCGTCGGCCGGCAAAAACAGGAAAGGGCGGCGGAAAGGATTGGACGGGCGGGACAGGCCGGGTTCAAGAAAAGAGGGGAAGAGAGGAGAAAAGAGGGGAAGAGAAGAGAAAAGAGGGGAAGAGAAGCGGAAGGGCGGAAAGCGGGGGCGGGAATGCTTGACAAATCCACATTCTGTGGTATAATATTAACCATACGGAAAACGCGGCCGGAAGAACGGCCGGAAGGAGAATCGGATGACGGAGATTTTCAGACGTCTGCGGGGAACGGCCACGCCGGTGGCGGTTTATTATAAAATGACGGGCGGATTCTGCGTGGGGTTTGTCAGGGAAGCAGACGACGAGTTTGTCGCCATGGAACTCATTTCCCCCGGAGGCAGGTTTGACGGCTATCACTGCATCCGGATCGAGGAGATTCTCAAACTTGACGTGGGTACGCCTTATCTTGAAAATCTCGTCAAAGTATACCGCCATTACGACGAGACCTTGCCGCCGCTCAAAGTTTCGGCCAAAGGGGTTCTGGAGAGCTTCGTCGATTTTGCGGAGAGGAGCAGGAAGCTCTGCACGCTGGAAGTCGGGTTCGATTCGCTGGAAAAGATCAGCGGGTATGTGACGGACAGGGATTGGAATATCGTGCAAATTCGCCTGTTGGATGAAAACGGAAGGCCGGCGGGATATACGGAAGTGGACGCCGAAGCGATCGTCTATATCGGCATGGATTCGGAGTTTGAGAAATATCTCGAAATCCTCTCCTCCCTGAACGGCGGCGACGCGCCGGACGGGAAAGAGGGCAAAGGCGGAAAAGGACGGAAGGAGGATCGGAATATTCTCTCTTTTCCCTCGGGAAAATAAGCGCTTCCGCCGGCTTCGATCAACGGCAAAAGGAGGGAAAGCGATGGCTTCTGACATTTTCAGATGTTTTTTGCTGCAGGCGGTGTTCACTGTCGGCAGTATCTTTTTATTCGGATTCCTGATCGGGTGGTGCAACCGTCGGTTTTACGCCAATTTCGGTCGCTACGGCCGCACGGTGTGCATCCTGACGGGAATTGTCGGCACGCCCGTCCACGAGGGCGCCCATGCCCTGGCCTGTCTCCTGTTCGGGCACCGGATTCAGGAAATCCGCCTGTTTTCCGTCAATCCGGAGGACGGCGTGCTGGGCTACGTCCGCCATTCCTGCAATCCGAGAAATTTTTATCACCGGATCGGAAACTTCTTTATCGGTACGGCGCCCGTCGTGGTAATCTCCCTTCTTTTTGCGCTGATCGCATACCTGCTCCTGCCCGAGATGTTTCTGAAAGCCATGCAGGAGGTGTCCGAAGCGGATTTCGGAAAGTTCGGAGGCGTACTTGTCGGCTTCCGGAAGGGACTGGCGGTCATCTTCTCCTATGCCGACCGACCCGCCTGGTGGGGATTCCTTTTTCTGGGCGTTTTGTTCTGTCTGCACATGAGTCTGAGCAAAGCGGACGTAAAGGGGGCGCTGGACGGACTTTTCTTTCTGCTCCTTCTCTATGCGCTGACGGACATCGTGCTCGGGCTGCTCGGAAACGGGATTCTGTTCTCCTTTACGCGGGGATTTTTGTCCGCGGCGGGATTTATGAATTATTTTCTGCTTCTTTCGTTGCTGCTCTCCGCGGCCGCCGTGGCGGTATCCTGGCTGTTTCGGGCGCTGAAACGCCGCTGAAACGCACTTTCGGAGCTCGATCCCGCCTTTTCCGGAACCGTCTGCCGTAATTGTATAAATGAATAATAAGATAAAAACATGAAAATCCCGTGAAGATATAAGTCGGGCTTATGCAAAACATAAAAAATTGTGATAAAAATTTTGCGGTATGACAGTTTGAACGCTTGCAAAATTCGTCGATTTGTTGTAGTATAATAATACTGCCATTATATATTTCAGTATATTACATTATATATTTCACTATATTAATGGTTCAAAAGGGCTTTTGCGGGAATGTTTCCGGCGTGCGGAGGCGCCGGCCGAAATCGTTCGGAAGCCGGTTCCGGCGGTATGGAACTTCGGAAAAAGGCGAGGCCGGTAACATCACGAAGGGTGAACGTTCCGGCGGAAGGCATATCGATTTTGAAAATCGCAAGGGCCGCTGAAAATCGGTTTGCAAAATTGCCCGGTTGCGTTCCGTGAATAAAAATTCCGGAGACCGTTGCGGCCGGGCTGCAAAAAAGCGGGCGGGTTGCAAAAAGTTGCGAAAACAGGAAGAGAGCGGGCGGACGCGGGAAGATGAAAGGTTCCGGTGAGAGCGGCGGATGCGTCCTTTGCCGGAAATTGTCCCCGGGATCCGGGCGGCTTTTTTGTGTAGGCGGTTTCAGCAGACAGAACGGATTCGTCCGAGGTCGGTTGCGGACTCGGCGGACTCCTTTTCCGGAGGAGAAGGACGTTCTTTTTTTACGATAACTAATTTTTTCAGATTTTATATTCTAAGGAGATTTCATGAACGGAGCATTAAAAAGGAGCTGGAAAAATTTCCTTGTGCTGGCGATGACCTGTGTGTTCTCGGCATCCACGATGGGCGGGCTGTATC
>ERZ1090861.1729-NODE-1729-length-10614-cov-21.465669_pt1 | contig 10614 bp, 13 predicted proteins | sample MGYA00478482_ERZ1090861 | MGnify/ENA primary metagenome ERZ1090861 (study PRJEB33644, sample SAMEA5815744) | chicken gut metagenome | biome: Chicken; feature: Gastrointestinal Tract; material: Caecum | place: Ireland | collected 2019-01-01 | study: A study of... | reverse complement strand
AAATATTCGATTAAAAATAAAAACACATAAATTTTTTAAAAATTTTATGTGTTTTTTGATTATTTTTGAATTATTTTTTTAAATTATTTTATTTATTTTTATTTTTGTTTTCTACGCTCTTGAATAAGATTAACAAACCACTCAACAATCTTAGGGTCATAGTGCGAAAAGAAAAGGCTTGTCTTTGTGTCTAGGGCTGCTATTTCTTGTATCTCTTTGTCAGAAAGAGAGAAGTCAAAGATATCAAGGTTTTCAATCATACGCTCTTTGTGTGTTGATTTTGGTATGATTATGATATCACGTTGAAGTTCCCATCTAAGTATAACTTGTGCAACGCTCTTGCCATGAACATTCGCTATCTTTTCAAGGGTTTTGTTTTCAAAAAGTCCATTGCGTTTTTCGCCAAGTGGTGCCCATGCTTCATGTGCTATTCCATATTTTTTAAGCCATTCATGTGCTTCAACCTGTTGGTTTAAAGGATTGGTCTCAATTTGATTTACCATAGGTCTTATTCTAGCAAAAGATGCAATGTCAACCATGCGGTCAGGATAGAAGTTAGAGATTCCAATAGCACGAATTTTTCCTTCATCATAAAGGTCTTCAAGTGCGCGCCATGCACCATAGTAATCAGAGAAAGGTTGATGCAAAAGCACAAGGTCAATATAATCTGTTTGCAATTTCTTTAACGACTCATAGATAGACGCCTTGCACTTTTCATAGCCATAATTATCAATCCATACCTTTGTTGTTATAAAAATATCTTCACGTGGAATGTCTGACTTTTTGATAGCAGAGCCAACTTCGGCTTCATTGAAATAACTTTGTGCTGTATCAATATGCCTATAGCCAACTTCTAATGCGTCCAGCACGCAACGCTCACACTCCTCTTTTGAAACTTGATAGACACCATAGCCTACCTGTGGCATCTTCACGCCATTTGAAAATGTAATTCATATTTTTCTCCTTTTAATGAATTTGTTTGACATAGACTTCTCACTATGCTACTATTATTTTAAAAGTCGGGAGTAACACACTGTCAAATAAATTTCAAAAAATTTTTTAAAAAGAAGGTGAAAAATGTATTCAATGAAAGAATGTTGCCGCCTTACAGGGTTAAGCTATGACACGCTTAAGTTCTATTGCAATCAAGGGTTAGTGCCAAATGTCAAACGCGGGAGAAACAATAACTACCGCGAGTTTGATGAAGACGATATAAATTGGATTAAAGGTCTTATCTGTCTCAAACGTTGTGATTTTTCAATAAAAGAGATGAAAGAGTATATGCAGCTTTGCAAACGCGGCAAAAGCACCATTGTTGAGCGTAAGAATATGCTAAACAAACATAAAAAACTGCTTGAAGAAAAGATTTTAAAATTGCAAGAAGCATCAAATTATATAGATGAGAAAAATAAGCTCTATGACAAATTTTTGTCTGGCGAGACTGAGTATTTTTCTTATTTTATTAAAAAAGATGAAAAAATAAATAGATTATGAAAAATTAAAAAATTTATATAAAACATTTTATTATTTTTTATAAATTATTTAAAATTATATAAAAGGAGTATTTATTATGGATAGAACGGAAATTTGTGATGAAAAATTTGAAGAACTTTTTGGCAGTAAAAGGATGCCATCAGACACTGACCCTGAATTTATGGATATTCTTCAAAAGTTCATATTTGGGCAAGTGAGCCAAGTTGGAACACTTGACAATAAAATGAGAGAGCTTATCACAATCACAGTGCTTTCATGCTTGCAGGCTCTTCCACAGCTCAAGTCACATGTTGGGGCTTGTTTGCATGTGGGTTTAAGCCCTATAGAGATTCGTGAAGCCATCTATCAATGTGCACCATTTATTGGCTTTCCAAGAACGCTCAATGCAATTTCTACTATGAACGAGGTTTTTAAGGCAAATAACATTGTTCTTCCACTTGCAAATACGGCAACGGTTACTGAAGAAGATAGATTTTCTAAGGGCAGTGCAATTCAAAATCCAATCTATGGAGATGAGATTGCAGAGAGATACAAAGACCTTCCTGCTGGCATGGGAGAAGACCTTGCAAGATTTTTAACTGAACTTGGTTTTGGTGATTTCTACACGCGTGATGGAATGGACGTAAAAACTAGAGAGCTTTTAGTGCTTGCAATTTTGACAGCACTTGGACAAACTGGACCATTCAAATCTCACGTTCTAGGCAATTTAAAAATTGGAAATAGTCTTGAAACACAATGTGCTGTTATCATGCAGGCTATGCCATACTGCGGCATACCTAATGCTTTTGGTTCTTTTAATGTGATTAAACAAGTGGCTGAAGAGATGAAAAAGTAGATTTTAGTTATGTTAGAATGCTAGCTGAATTTAATTTTTAACAAGGAAGTTGCTTGGCGATTTTGCGGGGCTATTGAAATCAAAATTTTTAAACACGTTAAAAATTTTTATTTGCCGTGCTCGGCAAATAGCTCGCGTGCACGCGAGCAGATTTCAATAGCCCCGCAAAATCTTGCCTACTTTTTTAGTGTTTTAATATAACATTTATAGATTTTTTCTAATTTTTTACTTAAATAAAATAATTTATCAAACAATCTACTTGACAAATAGGGGCATTATTTATAAACTATGTGTGTAAAAACCTTAATCAATTAAGTTTTTGCTTTGCTATCGCAAACCACGCAATAAATTGTGCACACAATAGTTTGAATAAACTTCAGTCTCGCTCAAATACAACTTCGTTGTGCTTGGTTCGGACTTCGGATAATAAAAACTATAAGTGTTAAAAGGAGCTAGGTTGTTTTACGATAATTTCACAGAAGACCAAATTTGCGGTATTTTTTCGCTATGGCATTTCGTTGCAATATTTGTGTTTTTTGCAGCAGCAATAATTGCAATCTATTTTTCACGAAAATTAAATGAAAAGCAGACCAAGATAATAATGTGGACGATTGCAATACTTGTCACTGCTATGGAAATAATAAAAATTGCCATTCGCCTATACAAACATGAAGGCGGCGATGCATGGATACCACTATACTACTGCAGTTTGTTTATATATGCCATCTGGCTTTCAATTTGCAAAAATAAATACTTAAAAAGAACGGGGCACTGCTTTATGGTGCTCGGCGGCATCGCGGCTTCAATTTGTTTTGTCATATATCCTTCAACTTCACTTATGCTCTATCCAATATGGCACCCAGCTTCTTTGCATAGTTTGTTCTATCACTGGCTTATGTTATATGCGGGTCTGCTAACCTTGATAAAGGGTTTGTATAGACCGCAGCTTAAAGATTTTGTCTATTATGTTATTTTCACAACCTTTTTCACAATAATTGCGGTTATAGTAAATAGCTATCTTGGCACAAACTTGATGTTTATGGGCAATCCTTTCGGTCTTGCATTCTTAGATGCAATCTTTGAATTTTCAAAACCACTTTATATGCTTCTTGTATATCTTGCTCAGTGCGTGGTACTCTACTTTGCAACTTATGGCGTCTACGCTTTGATAAAATTTTTAATAGACAGAAGAAGAATGAAAAAACTAGAAAGGTTGATTTAATTACTAAAACTTGGCAAATAAACAACAATTAAAATTAAAGTTCAAAATTTAGGAGATAGAAAATGAATCCATTTGATTATTTTTTCACCAATAAAGCAAACCTACCTGACAATATTCCAGGCAGACTCTTTTCAACGCTGCATATAATTGTTATGGTGATACTTATTATTGCCGTTCCACTTGCCGCCTTCTTATGCCGCAAAATGGACAAGAAAAAGATGAAAATTCTTTTTATCGTCTTATGGGCAGTTGTCAGCACGCTTGAAATTGTCAAAATTATATGGGAATCTTGCACAAATCCAAATGGCTTTGAAGTCACAGGCATTTTGCCACTTTATATATGCAGTATCTTTATGTATACCATGCCATTTGCTATCTGGTGCAAGGAAGGCAGCTTTTTGCGACGAATGGCATGCAGTTTCTTATGCACACTTGGGCTAATTGGCGGACTTATCAATTTTGTATACCCAAGCAATGTTCTATCAAGCTATTCAGTCATTTCTTTTGCAGGGCTTCACACACTTTTCTATCACGGCACAATGGTCTTCGTTGCACTTTTAATGCTGTTTTCAAATTATTACAACTATAAAAATTTCAAAGATGGATTCTTGGCTGTTATTCCGCTCATGGTTGTTTCAATTCCTGCCAATATCATAAACTTTGTTTTTGACTGCTCATATATGTTTTTCCGTGGCGGTTTTCCATTCTCGCTTGTATACGACCATATGCCAGAATGGCTCTATATAATCATCTTGTATATCGCCTATGCGCTCATTCCACTTTTGTTCTATTTGCCTTACCTAATATATAGCAAGGTTAAAGCTAAAAAGACCGCAAAATCAGTCGGGGGGGAGAAGCATAGCTAAATTTGTTACAATTTACTGCTAAAAACTTTGATTTTTATCAAAGTTTTTTTTGTATTTTATGCTATAATTTATTTAGAAAATAATTAAAAGGGGTAAAAATGGTATTATTTGATAAAAAAGAAAGCCAATATAAAGGCAAAAAAAGTTTGATTTTATATTTTTCTCGTGCGGACGAGAATTATGCTGTAGGATTTATAGACAAGGGTAACACTGAGGTTATCGCTGAATATATAAAAGATTTGACAGGCGGAGATATGTTCAAGGTGGAGAGAAAAATACCTTATGCAAAGGATTATAACACCTGTATAAAACAAGCTCAAATAGAACAAGAGAAAAACGAGCGCCCAGAACTTGTCAAAGAACTTAAAAGTATTGACCAATATGACGTGATTTATATAGGTGGACCTGTTTATTGGGGATACTTGCCACAGCCAATGGTTACACAGCTTGAAAAGCTCAACTTTAATGGGAAGATTGTCAGACCATTCACAACTCACGAAGGCTCAGGACTTGGCAGTATACCATATCAATTAAAATCACTTTGCAAGGGTGCAAAGATTGAAGAAGGTTTAGCCATACGTGGCTCAGCAGTGCGATCTGCCAAAAGTAGAGTTGAGAGCTGGGTATAGCGAAATTTGCTTTAAAACAATATTATCTAAATATTGAGATTGATAATATTACAATGTAAAAAATATTTTCTAAAGATTGCTAAATTTTTTAAAAAATAACAATTATTTATATTCAAGAAAAACAGGAGATACTATGAACAAACATGGCGCTTTGAAAGAAGATGTTATATCTTATGTAAAGGAGCAGTATAACACAGACGCCGAATATCTATGGGCAAAGTTTCCGGGCTATGCAATTTTTCGTCATCCAAATGGTAAATGGTATGGCGCGATTATGAACATAGAGAAAAATAAGATAGGGCTTGAAGGCGATGAAATGATTGACGTTCTAGCCACAAAATGTGACTCAATTTTACGTGGCGGGCTTCTGCGAGAAAAAGGCTATTATCCTGCATATCATTTTAACAAAGAAAATTGGATAACTATTTTGCTCGACGGAAGCGTGGACAAAGAGTCGGTATTTATGATGCTTGATATGGCTTATGAAATGACTGGCGCTAAAACACGCACAGCAAATTCAAAAATTATAAAAAATGATTAAAAAGAATATATTTTTTAAGAAAATTTAACCTTTTATAGTTTAGAATATTTGTTATTTTATGCTATAATAATCTTGTTCTAGGAGGTGTTTATGAGAAAAACTATAAAAACAACAGAAGCAATATTTCCTATGCCAGTGCTTATGATTGCAACTTACAATGAAGATGGCAGCGTGGATGTTATGAATGCGGCTTGGGGAACAATGTTTGACAGAACTCATGTCGTTTTGAATTTAACCGAATCGCACAAGACAGTTAAGAACATCAAAAAGCGAAAGGCTTTCACTGTCAGCATAGCAGATGCAAAGCATGTCACAGAAGCTGATTATTTTGGAGTTGTCTCTGCAAACACGGTTAAAGATAAATTTGAAAAAAGCGGACTTACCGCCACAAAGTCAAAAAATGTCGATGCACCTATCATCAACGAATTTCCTATCTGTCTTGAATGTGAATTTGTGGAAATTAACGATGTTGGGGTTGTTGGCACTGTAGTTGCCGTCACCACTGATGAAAGTGTGATGACAGGCGACAAAATTGACATTCAAAAGGTGGATGCGATAGCTTTTGACCCTTACACTCACGGCTATTATAGAGTGACTGAAAGGGTGGGCGAAGCTTTTAAAGATGGGCTTAAACTCAAAAAATAAATATAAATCTGGTTATAAAATTTAAATATTATATAGATTTTAGCAAAATTTTACTACCTTGTTATAAAAAACTAGGTAGTAATTTTATTTTTATACTTGCACACGAGTATAATTTAGCGTTATAATAAATATAAACAAACTATGGCAAAGATAAAAAAGGTGCTAGATAAAATTTCTAATTCTAGAATATTGTTTTTTGTAACAATAGCTTTTATTATATTCGCACTTATAGCGGGCTTAGGAATTGATTATCTTTTTGAAAAAAATCAAACGCGATACATCGTTGCAGGGGTAGTGGGCGGACTTCTTGCGTTAGTCGCCATATATCTGCTTGTATGTTACAGCTATAAAATTGTTGTCGTTTTAAAGAAAACTTATAACGAGCACGGAAATCTTTTTCAATACTACCTTCATAACAGACTTTTCAGAACGGCGGTTAACAAATCTCTCGCTTGCTTCTATATATTTATCAACGCGTTTATAAACTTTACCTTATCATTTTCAAGTTATAAATGGTATTATTTGTCAGTCTCTGCTATATTCTTTATGATTTTTATCATGCAACTATATCTTCTTGTCAATATAGGTGACAGCAGAATAAAACAAAACAAGGTTATCACTTACCTAACTATAATCATGGGAGTTGCAATACTTGGCATAGTGGTGCTTTTGATATCTAATGAAACGGCATATGAAGCAAAGGATTTGATGATATATTGGGACGCACTATATGTGTTTGTAACATTTATCTCCGCTGTGGTTGGCGTTGTCAAAGCAATAAAAAGGCGAGACATGGTGATAGGCAGGTTTCTTGCCGTCAAACTTGCAAACGCAATCTTTGGTATGTTCACCTTGACCGTGACTATGCTGATAACATTTTCTGAAGACTTTGAGCAAATGAAGTTAATGAGCATTTTAGTTGGCGTGGTAGCATCAGCCTCAATAATAGCGGTGGCAATAGCCCAACTTGTCTTGTCTATAAAACAAAAGAACAATATTATTGAAAAAATAAAATTTTTGTTATAAATAATAAAAATAATAAATAAATAGTTAAAATAATTAAAAAAATGAAAATTATTAAATAAAAATTAAAAATAAAAAATGTAAAAGTAATGAAAAATTAAAAATAGTTTCAAAATAAAAAATGTTAATTTTAGTTTAACATTTTTTTATTTTAATAAATTTATTGTTTATTTTTTATATACTGTTTATATTTGTCACCAAAAGAAGCAAGAGAGTCGATAATTGGCTTCATCTTTTCGCCAAGCTCTGTCAAAGAATATTCAACTCTAAGTGGCACTTCTGGATATATTTTTCTTTCAACTAGTCCGTCCTCCTCCATTTGTCTTAGGTTTTCAGTTAAAACTTTCGGACTGATGCCTTCAATTCCAAATTGAAGATATTTAAAACGCTGAGCCCCTTTAAGCAATTCTCTTATAATCAGCGGCTTCCATTTATTGCCAATCAGATTAACGGTTGTGGCAACAGGGCATGGCGGCAATTCGTTTTTCTTAAGCATAAGTCTTCTCCTTTATAGTTCTATACTTACTAAAAGATAATTAGGTTACAAAAAGGTGCGTATGCACAAAAAGTAAGTATATGTGTTATGATACAACTAGCAAACAAAAAAGTCAACAGTTTGCAAAAATTAAAAGGAGAATTTATTATGAAAAAAACAAATTACAAAACAATTAAACTTGAAAAAGGAGAAATCAACGTGTTCGATTTTAACGGCATCAAACTTCATGCTTACAACACAAACGATCCACTCAGCGATGAAGTTTTTGTAGTGGAGAAAGGCGGAAACGCAGTTGTAATTGAAAGTCCTTGTTTCTACGACAACATAAGAGAGCTTGAAAACTATATAAAGTCACTTAATGTTGAAGTCACGGGCGTTCTTGTATCTTACCACGCAGCAGGTGCAACATTCTTGGACGGCACGAAGAAATATTCAACAAAACATGCAGATGCCTATGGTCATAACGGCGGCGGAAGGGCGCTAATTGACAACTTCACGTCAGCCTTTGGTGAAATTTTTGACAGCTCAATTCACACTATAACCGATTTTATTGAAAATGGCAAGCTTGTTCTAGGCGGCATTGAATTTGATATAATTGATACTGACGAAGGTTTTGATATAATCATGCCAGAAATAAACGCAATTTACACTCATATGCTTGGGCACGACTGCCACTCAATAGTTGCAGGTGAAGGTCATGCGGAAGCGTTGATAGGCACTTTGAATGGCTATTTGAAACAGGGGTATGATTTAGTTTTAACTTCACATTACACACCAGAAGATTTAAAGGACGTAAAAACAAAGCTTGCATATTTGAAGGAACTTACAGCTATTGCAAAGGATTGCTCAAACGCTGCTGAATTTAAGCAAAAGGTTGATAAAAAATACCCAGAATACTCAGGACAAAATTATCTAGACATGACGGCAAACTTTTTCTTCCCTAAAAAATAATTCAATTAAGACAACTTTTTGTTGTTTTTTTGATTTTTAACCTGATTTTTAAATAAAAAGATGATATAATAGCTTAAAAGGTTTCTATATTTATTTTAAGGAGTTAAAATGGATAAAAACGCAATTTTAAATGAATTATTGCAAATTATTGCTAAATATTTAAAAATAAACATCAAAATCAGCAATAATTATACTCAAAATAGGCAACTCTTTCGCGGGCTTTGCAATCAATGTCTGTCTTTAAATGGCATAGATAATAAGTTCTATAAATTGCAAGACAATCTTCTTAGTATGGAGCGGGAAGAGAAGGGCATTGTTGATGTGGAGCAATTTGTATATAAAGATAACATTGTGCATATTAATGGCGATATCACCACATTGAAAGCAGATGCGATTGTGAACGCTGCAAATGATAACTATCTTGGCTGCTTTGTGCCATGCCATAACTGCATTGATAACGTTATTATGAGCGCTGCAGGCTTTCAAATGCGTGAAGAGCTGTTTTCACTTAAAGATGATAAGGATTATGAAAAACACAAAGTCAAAGTGACAAAAGGTTATAATCTTCCTAGCACTTACGTCTTCCATATAGCAGGGCCTATAGTTTATGGCAATGTAACCAAAAAGAATGTGGAAGATTTAACAAACTGTTATATCTATTGCCTTGACAAAGCAAAAGAGATGAAGCTAAAAAATATTGTCTTTTGCTGCATTTCAACAGGCGAGTTTCATTTTCCAAATGCTCTTGCCTGCGAAATTGCGGTTGAAACTGTAAAAAAGTGGCTAAAAGAAAACGATAACTGTATAAATGTTGTTTTTAACACTTTCAAAAAACTCGATAAGAAGCTTTATGATGACAGACTTTCAAAAGAGAATTGATAAGGCAAAGAAACTTATAGAAAAAGCCGATTGTGTCATAATTGGTGCAGGGGCGGGGCTGTCAACTGCCGCAGGCTTTGAGTATTCAGGTCAGATTTTTGATAAATATTTTTCAGATTTTAAAGAAAAATATGGTTTTAATGATATGTATTCTGGCGGATTTTATCCTTTCAAAACACAAGAAGAAAAATGGGCGTATTGGTCAAGGTATGTTTATTTAAATAGATATAAAAATAAGGATAACAAACTTTATAAAAAATTACTAGATTTTGTGCAAAGTAAAGATTATTTTGTTATCACAACCAATGTGGATCATCAGTTTCAACTTGCAGGGTTTGATAAAAACAGGCTTTTCTATATGCAGGGGGATTATGGACTTTTTCAGTGCTCACTTCCATGTCACAATAAAACCTATGACAATGAGAAACAGATTTTAAATATGGTTGAGAAACAAAAGGACATGAAGATTCCAGCAAGCCTTATTCCAAAATGCCCAGTTTGTGGCAGAGATATGGAGATGAATTTACGCTCTGACGAAAGGTTTGTGCAAGATGAAGGGTGGTATCAACACGCTCGTCTTTATAATGATTTTATAGAGAAGTCAAACGATAAATTCCGTGTGCTAATAGAAATAGGTGTAGGTTATAATACACCAGGTATAATCAAATTTCCTTTTGAGCAGATGACATTCTATAATGAAAAAACTTATTTAATAAGAATAAATAAGGAGTATGCCACATGCCCAAGAGAAATTAGAGACAAAACAATTTTGTTTAATGAAGATGTTGAAATGATACTCAATAATTTAAAGTAAAAAGCATTGATAAAACATAGTTTGCAAATAGAATAGAGAAAAAATAAAAAAATATTTTAAAAGTGTTGACAACAGCGGGCAAAATAAGTATAATTCATAATGCAAACTATGTTTTGCAAGTTTTTTAGGTCAATAATACATAAACCTAATTAAAGATATAGAGATGTAGCTCAGTCGGTTAGAGCACCACCCTGATAAGGTGAATTTGACCACTTTGAG
>ERZ1090861.1728-NODE-1728-length-10624-cov-8.640553_pt1 | contig 10624 bp, 16 predicted proteins | sample MGYA00478482_ERZ1090861 | MGnify/ENA primary metagenome ERZ1090861 (study PRJEB33644, sample SAMEA5815744) | chicken gut metagenome | biome: Chicken; feature: Gastrointestinal Tract; material: Caecum | place: Ireland | collected 2019-01-01 | study: A study of... | reverse complement strand
CATCTCTGCGGCCTTCCGCTTATTTAAATAACTCCCTGCAAGCGCCGTACACCAGCGTTTCCAGCACCTGCGGGTACAGTCCTCCTATTTGCTCCTTATGGGAGACGGTCAGAATCAGTCCGCGTACTGTTGCGGCGGCAAGTGAAATCCCCCGTTTAGGAACAAGGTCATATTTTTCCAGAAGCTGACGAATGTGCGCCTCGTCGTCGTGGTAATGGACATTTTTGATGTCATCCGGCAATCTCTGTAAAAGCAACTTGGCGTCATGTTCAATGAAAACCATGTCGCCGGTATCGGACAGCCGCCGGCAGACGGCAAGAATCGCCTTTGCCGCACACTCCGACGGCGGCAAGCCGTTTGCTTCGCTCAGTGCATGGTCGGCTACCCCGTAAAGCTCGGCATGGATGCCCTCTAAAACCGCAAAGAAAAGCATTTCCTTGGATTCGTAGAATTTATAGAACGAGCCCTTCGCAATCCCGACCGCCTTCGTCAGCTGCTCTACGGAGGTTTTCTTCATCCCCAGCGTGACAGCACAATGTCTCGTTTCCTTCAGCAACGCCTTGCGGAGCTGCTCAGTCTCGTAATCGGTAAAAGCCAAGGTCGCACCCTCCTTGAAATATGACCGTTTTGGTTCTTCCGGTCATATTATACCGCGCTTTCTTCTGGTTTGCAAGGGATGTAGAGAAAAACATACGCATTTTAACAAAAAATTATTTTCCATTAACACATTATTTCATGAAGGCGCTCCTCTTCCTTTGGCAAAGAACTGCCCCCCTAAAATCAAAAATGCATCCCCCTCCAAACCGTAATTGCACCCCCTTAACGGGTTTCTATCAAAATTAGAGTCATTTGCCAAAAAGAAGAACGGCAATTTCACATAGAAATTGCCGTTCTTTCTATTACAAGATTTTAATTACGCCGACAACGCGCCTTGAAACATCATGGCAGACACGAGCGCCATTGCAAGCGTTATAAAAAAGGAAATCCCGCTTGTCAGGTAGGAAATCCAATTCAGATTTTTCCGAATCAATATAACAGACAGCGCCGTGTTCAACACCGCTGTGACCGCAGGAATAATTGCGAGAGAATACAGCTCCGTTTTCTCGCCCCAGCGATCAAAGCCAATGCCGTTTGTATAGTGCAACGGAACGGTTTCGGGCAGATCCTTAGAGATGTAGAAAAATACGCACACCAAGCAAACTGCTGCCAAAAAATTCAGAACGGTGACTAGATAGGCGGGAAAGTCGTAAGGCAAACTCAAAGACTTGTTGCGGCTCGTGAAAAATTCTCCTTTCCGGGTGCGTCAGCTTCCGCTGCGGGCTTCCGTCTCAAGCTGCTCGGCGCGTTCCTCAACGCTTTTATTGAAGTCGATCAAGCGATGCCGATATTCGGAGTTCATAAACTTCGAAGTGATGATGAAATCGGCTGTCGCTTTATTGTTCGCTATAGGAATATCAAACACCTGCGCGATGCGCAGCAGCGCTTTTACGTCCGGGTCGTGCGGCTGGGCGGTCAAGGGGTCGGAGAAAAAGATCACGATGTCGATCTTACCGTCCACGATGCGCGCGCCAATCTGCTGGTCGCCGCCTAAGGGACCGCTGTTAAAGCCGCGGATGGGCAGCGCCGTGCGCTCGGCAATCATACGGGCGGTCGTACCTGTTCCTAACAGGAAATGGTGCTTTAAGATTTCTGAATTTTTCAAGCACCACTCGATGATCTCTTCCTTTTTGTTGTCATGCGCGATCAGCGCAATATTTTTCTGCTTGCCGATAACGGTTTCCTGATACGAATATGAAAACTCCATACTGCTCCTTTTCTTCATTCCTCGGATGCTTTTGATGTACCTCCATTTTAGCACGCCGTCGCGGCGCGGTCAAGAAAAGCGGTGTAAAATCCGCGTTAAGAACTACGACGGTTAATCCAAAACAACGCTTTTCTTTTTGCCTTTTTTATCCGTCGGATGCTCGCGCAGACGAATGATAAAGTCAAGGTTCACGACCTCCGTCGTGTCCCCGGTCTGCAAAAGCAGCCCGTGCTCGGTTACTTCAAGCACACGCCCTGCGATGCGATTCCCGTTGAAGGTATAAAGCAGACAATCCTTCCCGATAAATTGTTTGGCAAGCGTTTGCATTTCAGCGCGCCTCCCCTTCCTTTTCCAAGCGGCGGCACGGCGAACGGCGATATAGTCCCTTCGATTGTATACGCTGTACATTGCGAAAATAAGCAGCAAAACAACCGCCATATATCCAGCATCCACGTGCACGCCTCCTTTCTCTTTCAGTTTTTAGAGTAGCATAAATCGCTTTGAAATGCAACGCTTTTGTATAATACAATCCCCTTTGAAAATCATGAAAGGTTGCGCATTTTTTCATTGACAGAACGGGGAAACTATGCTATCATATGTTTCGTCCCGACACGGAGAGATACCGAAGCGGTCATAACGGAACGGTCTTGAAAACCGTCGTACGGCAACGTACCGTGGGTTCGAATCCCACTCTCTCCGCCATACGACAGTAACGATAGAGCTTCTATCTGTACCATATACCGTTTGCCGTGCACGGCGGCACAAAAGTTTATATTTCTATGTTTGTTACCATTCGGAGAAGTACTCAAGTTGGTGACGAGGCGCCCCTGCTAAGGGCGTAGGTCGGGCAACCGGCGCGGGAGTTCGAGTCTCCCCTTCTCCGCCAAATCATTCTGCTTTGTTTGCAGGACAGAAACGCTGATTTTCCTTGATATTTCAAGGCTTATCGGCGTTTTTGTTTTTTGCTTCTTTTATCGCATTGTCCTATTTTATGTCATTTTTGCAAGTAAAAAAAATAGAATGCAAGTCAAATGCAAGTCGAAATTTACGCTCAATATTTTTATTTCACCGGCACAATTACAATGTCTTCATTTTTGCTATCTGGGTGTATTGTCGTCGGCGCTGTCCATTTTAGGCGCAGTTTCCTCGGGCCTGTCATAGGTCCGTACCAGTAATGGTGCCAATGTCCCCGCCGCAAATGAGTGCGCACGCGTCTCCCTGTCTTTTCGCCCGTGTGTTCCGCGCTGCCTTGCTTACCCTTGCGCAGTGCCGCTCCGATATATATCCCCACGTTCTTTTTTTGGATTTCGCGATATTTATCTTTTATTGTTTTTGTCTTTGGCTTTTCTTCTGTCGGTTCGTCTTTTTCTTCCGTGTCGCCATCATGCGTCTTTGCAAGATCTTGGCCATCATCTGTTACATCTGCATCGTCTGATATGAGATACAACAATAATTGCAGCGCCCGAAAAAAATCTGCGTAATCATCCATATCCAGTCTTACAACACTCCCAGCTCTGCGGCTCATCCTCCTTCGGGTGTCTTGTATGCAATCTCTGATAGTCCCCCCGCGTATCAAGTGTAACACTGCCGGTATAGATTGGTCGCAATCTTTTGTAACCCATTGTACTCTGAGTTCCGGCGACTTAGTATTTACATCATACTCTATCCAAGCCCAAAAGCCGTCCATTCCAGCACCATGGAATGCTTCTGCCGTTATGTATACACACGGATATGGCAAATGGTACAGCAGGTCAACTGGAAGCACGTCTGTGTCGTTCATGTCTTCCGCTTGATTCATCAACGCTTCCGCCAGATCTGGGTCAAAAGAGTATATCACTTTTTGCAGCCGCCATATATAACAAGCTGTGAGCTCAGATGCAAGTACCGTCGCGAGGTTTGACGGCATGTTTTGATTCAGCAAATAACCCATCGGTATCCCTATAGGCATTGCGCAATAATCCGGCCACGCGTACCCATCTACACCGTTTAGGTCGTTGTAAGATTCGATGATTTTATAAGCCTCTGGATACTGCTTCGACCATTTTTGCACGAGCAATAACGGCGTTTTCTCCTTAACCTTGCCCATAAATTGCTTCTTCCCTTCCAATCATCTCCCGTTATTATATATTGTTTTTTGCGATTTCGCAACACATCTATATTTATGCAACTCTTTATTTTTTTGAAAATATAATTTTTTTTCGCAAAACAGTATTGACATAACAAATTATTTGTGCTATTATATAGACACAATCCAAGAGAAACAACGGAGGAACTCAAAATGGAAATCAAAAACATGCAAGAGCTTGTCGATGCAATCAAACGTGCGAACGAAAACCACTGCCATGTGTTTGGTGTCCGTAAAGTAGACAGCAAATATGAGACTGTTAATGCCGGGGAACGCATGGCGGACAGCTATGATTGGGATTACGAGAACGACACGAGCTGCCGCAATACTACCGGGGAAATGCTCGGCGGCGCAAGCGCAATCAATGTTCTTGTCGACAATCTGTGGATGGACGGCAGCGATGACGATGAAATCGCCGAAGAAATTGCAAAAGCTGTACAAAAGGTTAGCGTGTATTTTGGCGACACGGTTTGTCTTGTTGCCGGTAAAAATTATGAATATGGCGATGACAGCGACGAAATTATAATCGAAGATTCTATCGCTCTCGCGAAAGTCGAAATAGCATAAAATAATGAGGTGTAAAAAATGAAAAAAATCATTGATGGAAAACGCTGCGATACTTCTACCGCAAAGGAAATCGGTTGCAAATCATACGGGCAATACGGGAGTTTTGAGTATGAGTGCCGTACACTTTACCGCACAAAGTCCGGCGTATATTTCATTCATGGCGAGGGCGGAGCAATGTCTGCTTTCGCCGTACAGAAAGGCGCTAACGAGTGGAGCGGCGGCGAAAAAATAGAAATTGTCAGTGCGGAGTATGCGAAAAAATGGGCGGAAGAAAACTTGTCCGCCGAGGAATATGAAGCAGAGTTCGGGGAAACTCGAGAGTTTGATACGGTTGCCATTACCGTATATTTACCTGCAGATATTGTCAGCAAACTCGACGAGATAAAAGCAAAGACCGGTATGGCACGGACTGCTATCGTCGAAAAGCTGGTCCGAAATGGGCTTAAAAATCAATGATAAATATTACAGACTACGGACGTTTAGGGTGGAATATCAAGTCCTTTCGCGAAATCAAATGTATGACGCAGAAGGAGCTGGCATCGATATGCGGAACTTCCGAAAACACAATTATCCATGCTGAGCACGGTCATAAAATAGATACATACACTGCGTATAAAATATCGCACGAACTTTCCGTTTCGCTTGATACAATACTTCTTCCTCTTGTTCGATTTGACGTTTTCGATTCCGTCTGTACAACGCGCGAAAAAATCGATCTAATTCGCAGTTTTTCTTTTTGGCTTTCGCATTACAAGAGGGATCATAGATTCACCAATCGCGATATTGCTAAAATGCTTGATGCTCGTCAATACACAATAGTTACTTACCTCAAGGAAAACAGTTGCATGCTTCCGTCTTTGGATGCACTCGAGTATTTTTCTTCCCGAGAAAACGTAACGATATCCTATATGCTTGGAGACTCTGACAAAAGGATCGGTAAGGCGAGATATATACGAGTGCTCGCGATGTCTGGCCGAATCACCGGCGAATCACAGGAGGAAAAAGAAAGATAGACCAATACAAAAAGCCCCATGCGTTCTACGCATCCCGGATCATGGGAGGTCTACTTGCATGGGGTTGGTTTAATTCACCCCGGCGCCCGTCGGTGTTGGGGTGAAATTTGTATACGCCCGTTCCGGGCGGCTGCAAGCTTCCCTGACTGCGGTGCGCCCCGGTGCGCGCCGTCCAGACCTTTTGCTTTGCAGTCTTGCGGGCGTTCCCCGGACATCGTCTTTGCCCGTATGGTCGGTGGACTACATATGTCCGGGGCGATATGCGTTTATACGGTTTTCAGGAACCGCCGCATAATAAACTCTTTCGGCGCAATCTGTGCCCATTCTGTGCCGGTTGCGTCGGTGGTTTTGGCTTGGATTGTGACTTCAGCGCCATAGGGCAGGATACGCTTTATGTTATCGCCCTTTTCGGGGGATGTGCGGACATTCACGCCGCCTTCGGCGGTAACGGTCGCCTGCGTTGCTTGGGTTTTGGCTTGTTCCGCCGTATTTGTTTCTTTCGGCTCGGTCGACGCTATCGTGTTCAGCGTTGCATCGTCGGCGGTCGTTTTGGTTTTCGCCTTCGTGGACGATGTTTTTGTTTTACGCCCCGCCTTCGTGGCGGGCTTTTTTTCTGCCATGGTTTTCCTCCGATCTGTATTTTATGGGGTTTTCGGCGGGAGCATAGCCCCCGCCCTACCCTGTTTACAAAGCTGTACCTAAACCTTGACAACACGGATCTGCACGCGGTCGAAAGGCTTGCCCTTGACGCCTGCATAGCCGTCGGAATTGGCCGTATTGTAATTCCGCACCCACGGGAGGTAAGCGCCGCCGACAGTCGAGACGCGGTACTCCACAGCATAGCCGGGGAGATCGACCAGCGTCATTTGCAGCATGTCCATCTCTTTGCCGAGCACGCCCGCATATCCGTCACTGTTAACAAGGTTGTAATCCTGTACCCAATCAAGCCAGCCTCCCCCCTTGATGTGCCCGCGATAGCGCACATGACCTTTTGACAATCCGACGCGCAGAGCAGTGATTGCTTTGCCAATGACACCTGCGTAGCCGTCGCTGTTGACCGTGTTGTAGTTCTCGATCCAGTCAAGCCAAGACTTTCCGGTGTAAGCTTGACACTCCACGTCGATGGTCTCGGTTGTGCTTGCGGCCGGTGCAGAGGTTGTCGGCGCTTCTCCCGCCAAATACCCCTGCACGCGGTCCAGGAACGTATCCCAGTTGTACGGCTCGCCCTTACGGATGCGGCGCGGGCAATCCTTACCACTCCAATGGTTGTGCTGCACAACATGATCGAGCGGGATGCCGTATTTCTCCATGAGCGACGCCGTCAGCTCGGCGGCGTTGTTTGTCGCGGTTTCGAGGTTGCTTTCGGGGTTCTCGCAGATTTCAATCGCGAGCGAATTGCGGTTACCTGTGCCTTTCCCGCCGTCCCCTGCATGCCATGCGGCTTCGTTTTCGGGGATGCAGCGCACGATCAGCTTATCATCCACGGCATAGTGCCATGAGACGGTATTTGACTTCCCGCCGCCTTGCAGGTATTTGCCGTGATTTTCAGCGCCCGCCCCCGAATTGGTGTTGGCGGTGTTGTGGATGGTGATGTATGTAGCTTTCAGTGCATAGCCCGGTCTGCATTTGCTGCCTTTCGGCGCAAGCATTTCTTTGATTGTAACCATTTTAGTCCTCCTTCGGTTCTGTGTAGGTGAGCGCCTGCGCGCTGTCGGACACGCCTGCGGTGGTGGGGTCGGTCACGATGCCGAGTGCAGAAAGCAGCACAAAGAGCGCGTTTAACGCGGCAAGGATTTTATCCCCGGTCGCGCTTAGGTCGAGGTCAAAGCCAAAAATCGCGGCGACGGCTTGTATAAGAAGCAGTAAAGCCGACACAGCGGCAAACCAAAATGTTTTGCTTTTAAGCCTTACAGTCCAGTTAATTTTGTTCATGATTATACATCCTTCCTATCTGTGATTTTGATCGGTAATTCCTCTACCTCTTCCAAGAGATGCGTGACCATACCGTTGCCGCCGAGGGCGTGGTAGGCGTTATACATCTCTAAGAAGTTTTCAAGCCCGTGCTTGGATACGTAGCCGCGTTTCGTCCACTTCTCGTGGTACTCGATGAGCTGCACGCGCAAAAGCAGCATCGTGCCGGTGCTGTTCGCCGTGCGATCTTTCTTTTGCCGCTTGAGAAGCCACACGATGTACCCAAGCAGAATGGGCAGGACGATCGTGTACGTCTCTAAAAGAAACTCACCCATCGGTACCACCCCCGATGATCGCTTCACGCTGCTCTGCGGTCAGGTAGGCTTCGGCGAGCTTTTGGATGCGTTCGAGCCCCACGGACTGCCCGCCCGCTTTATACAGCGCATATTGCACGCGGATGTAGTCATACATCGTCCTGCACCTCCCCTGCTGCCTCCCGCAGCGCGATCTCCGCCACTGCCGCTTCGAGCGCGGCGATGCGCTCGGCTTCGGTAGGCGCATTTGCCGCTTCAATCTCCGGCTGCGGGTATTTCTCTGCGTATTCTTCCTCGGTCAGCGTGCTGTACCGACCGTCTTTGTATACCTTCGGCATGGTTATCCCTCCTTAACTGTTATCCTGCGCGCCGAAAACCAGTATGCGGCTGCCGGCGCGTATGGTTTGTCCGCTTCCGAGCGACACGAGCAGCGACCGGATATGCAGATACGCATCTGCGCTTTGCAAGCCGCGAAACGCTATATCCCTTGCCGTCGGCTGTATCGCTGTTGACAATCCTTGCAAATTTGGGTTGCTCGGGGTGGCCGCATTATTTGTGATCGCAGTGGTAATATAAGTCGAAGAAAAAATGCCCGGTGCCAGCTTATCGATGGTGATCCACCACGTGCAATCGGTGTCAGCCGGAGCGGTCACCGTGCTATACGCCTGATATATTTGCCCTCCGTTCGCGCGCACCCGGACGCTTGGATTTGCGGCGGAAAACTGCCCCATAAAAATGATAAATGCTCTCTTAAGGTTTATCGGCGCGGCTGCGTCCGTCTGCGTGATCTCGATAGTATCGACATCCTCGTTGAGCGTGATGTCGTTCCATAGCTCCATCGTCTCCTGCGGGAGCTGCACGCCCTTGCCGATCGCTTCGCCGCCCACGACGAGCTGCAAAAGGCGGCCGGTGAGCAGCAGGTCGGTCGCGATCTTTGGCAACTGCACGCCTTCACCGATTTCTTCTTCTTTTGCGAGCAAATGCAAAACACCGTTCGCAAACTGCAAGTCCGTTGGAATAGGAGTACGTTGCGGCACAGTACCGGACGGCTCGGCATCCTCGTTGTAACCCGCAGGGGCGACCTCGTAAACTGCCTCCGTGGCTGTCCGAAGGTCTCCGCCGAAAACACTTATGTAAATTTTCGGAGCCTCCATGACTTCCCATGGCACCGTGCAAGTGTTGTCTCTTGCTAATTCCACAGTGTAGACTTTGCTTGATTCTGCTCTCCGAAAAGTTGCGGTTTTGCCCTGTACGTCGTTCCAATCGTCGGAAAAAACGAATTGTATTTTGTATTCGTTTCGGCTTTTTGCTACCATCAAAACTTCGTCTTCTTTTTCTACGCTTTGCCCGTTAACATTGATTTTAATGGTTTGCATATTATGCGCCTCCTTTTAGCATTTGAGATTCCAGTGCCGCCGTTCGCCTTTCCAGCGCTGCGAGCTGGTATTCCAACTCTTCCCCGAGATACTTTTCCGTTGTTCCAATGCTTATATTTTCATATTGCTGTGTCAGCACATTGAAGTCGTACCCAGTTACCTCGCAAGTTACTTTTCCACCGAAAACAACGACTTCCAATTTCTGGAACGGTTCAATTTTTTGTATGTCTTTTACGTCTTTATATTCTTCCGTGGAAGAAAGATCCAACACAGAAACATCGCCGGAAATTTCCGGAAGATCAATCCCATTTGCAAATTCTTTATTTGCTTCTGCACGCAAAGCCGTATATGCCTCTTCTGCGGTCGAATAGTTTCCCTCCGCCTCCCCTATTTTGATCTCCGGGTAGTGTATCCTCCGTATTTTTGGCGTTTCGTAATTTCCGATATTTTCGCTGTCCACATAAAGCTCCGGCAGTTTCAACAGCGTTTGTCCATCTTCTTTTAGACCGGTCGGCATTATACGCGTTACCACATTTTCCGTGTTGATGCGCATGCCGTAACTGAGCAAATCCTTACCATAGATAACATACATTTTCTCGCTTGTTTCTTGGTTCATTTTGATTTTCCAGTTGTCCCGCTCTAAAACACCTCCCCATCGATTTACAAAACTGTTTTCGTCGTCGCCGATCAACGCCTCTACGGGATTTTTCATTTGCCAATATGCTGTAGATACTGTTGTTATATCGGATTCTCCAACAAAATCTGTTTCAAACTGCGTGCTGGCAAGCATTTTTTGCAGTGCCTCCTGACCCGTGGCATTTGTCGGGCGCACATCATCTAAAAAGTTATTTAATAGGTCATAGAAAACATGGCGGGCTAAAACTTCTTTGTTGCCATCCATATTCCTGTAAACATCATAAATGCGAAAATATTGGCGCAGATTGTTCTTTTTCACCGTGACGCCAATGATTACATCCGTATCGCACAGTACGTCATCCATGCTTAAAGTCATGGTAAGCGAATAATCACCGTTTTTTTTCTCATGCACCAAACACGTATATGGCTCTAATACGCCTATCGTACTATTTGCGTCCGGGTCAATTGCTACTATGCTCACAAGAACCATCCCCTATACTCTACCGACATTTTCGTTGCATCATTTATTTCGACTATGTTTATCCCTTTCTCCAAGGCAAAAGGGAAACTCCCGATTCTGCCGTAATCCAACAAACTTACACCCGTATCCGTGTAAATAAGTCCCCTTTCATTATCTACGATTCCCTCTTTTGCGCTTGGATCTCTTATATATATGGATTGGAATGCCGTGCGCCTTTCCTTGTTGATTTGCACATAAGTATTTCCGTAATAATCCCCGGTTTCAAATCGGACGATAAACGGGCACGGAATTTCTGTTTCACAATTGATTGTTAAACTTATACCACTCGATCCCCCGTATATATCTTCCGTAATGTCTGTTTTTGTATATTTTTTCAGTTCCGAACTCTCCTTGAAAG
>ERZ1090861.1726-NODE-1726-length-10653-cov-7.094074_pt1 | contig 10653 bp, 10 predicted proteins | sample MGYA00478482_ERZ1090861 | MGnify/ENA primary metagenome ERZ1090861 (study PRJEB33644, sample SAMEA5815744) | chicken gut metagenome | biome: Chicken; feature: Gastrointestinal Tract; material: Caecum | place: Ireland | collected 2019-01-01 | study: A study of... | reverse complement strand
CCAAAGAGGCGGCGAAGCGCCTGGATGCGGAGTTCGGCATCGTGGACCTTTCTTTGGCGCCGACGCCGGTCATGGGCGATTCGGTCGCGCATATTCTGGAAGAGCTCGGACTCGAATGCGTCGGCGGGCACGGAACGACGGCGGCGCTTGCCATGCTCAACGACGCGGTGAAAAAAGGCGGCGTGATGGCCAGCTCGCACGTGGGCGGCCTTTCGGGCGCTTTTATTCCCGTCAGTGAAGACATCGGCATGATCGAAGCCGCGGACCGCGGGATGCTGAATATCGACAAGCTGGAAGCGATGACCGCCGTCTGTTCGGTCGGGCTCGACATGATTGCCATCCCCGGGGATACCCCCGCGACGACGATCAGCGCCATCATCGCGGACGAAGCGGCGATCGGGATGATCAACAACAAGACGACGGCCGTGCGCGTGATCCCCGTGCCTGGAAAAGATGTGGGAGACAGCGTGGAATTCGGCGGGCTGTTGGGGCGGGCGCCCATCATGCCCGTCCATAAGACGGACAGTTCGCGTTTTGTTCTGCGCGGCGGAAGGATCCCCGCGCCGATCCACAGCAATAAAAATTGAAGTTTCAGGAAGCGCAGACCATGGAAAGAAAAGACGTTGCAAGCAAATACCTGTGGAAGGTCAGCGATATTTATCCTTCCGACGAAGCATGGGAAGAGGCATACCGGCAGGCGGAAAACGCTATTTCGTTTCAGTCGTATGCCGGCCGTCTCGGCGATCCCGAAGCGCTGCTGGCCCTGTTCCGCAAACAGGAAGAAGTCGGCAAACAGTTGGAGCGGCTGTATCTGTATGCCCATATGCGGCACGACGAAGATTCGCGCCTGTCGAAATACACGGCGATGCAGTCCCGTGCCATGGCGCTGTTCGTCCGATTTTCATCGGAAACATCTTTTGTGGAACCGGAACTGACCGCCCTGGACGCGGATACGCTGCAGGCGTACGCGGCCGACCGGCGGCTGAGCGACTACGATTATTATTTCCGCTGCCTGATCCGCGACAAAAAGCACATCCTTTCGGCGAAGGAAGAAAAATTGCTCGCCGCCGGAGGCGAAGTGTATTCGCAGTTTCAGAACATCTTTTCGATGATCGACAATGCCGACATCTCTCTCGGGGAGATCGACGACGGGAAGGGCGGCAAGATCGCATTGACGCACGGCGTATACGGCGTTTTGCTGCACGGAGAGGACCGCGAGTTGCGCCGCCGCGCTTTCGAACGCTATTACGAAGCGTACATCGGGCTGACAAATACGATCGCCGCGACCTATTTCGGGAATGTGAAGAAAGACGTATTCCTGTCGCAGGCGCGCGGGTACGGCTCCTGCCTGGAACGCGCGCTGGAAGGGGAAGACGTCGACGTCTGCGTGTACCGGAACCTCATCGATTCCGTTCATGAAAATCTGCCGTCCATGCACCGCTATATGGCGCTGCGCAAGAAAGTGCTCAAGCTGGATGAGCAGCACATGTACGACATCTATGTGCCGCTGGTCGCCGACGCGGAGTTAAAGCTGACCTATGAGCAGGCCTGCGACCTGGTCGTCGAGGGCCTTTCTCCGCTCGGGGAAGAGTATTGTTCCCTGCTCAGGAAAGGGTTTGCTGAAGGCTGGGTCGACGTCTGCGAAACGACCGGAAAAAGAAGCGGCGCTTACAGTACGGGCGTTTTCGGGCTGCATCCCTTTGTGTTGCTCAATTACCAGCAGACGACGCACGACGTCTTTACGATCGCGCATGAAATGGGGCATTCGCTCCACAGCTGGTACTCCAATGCCAACCAGCCGTACGCGAAGGCGGAATACAGGATCTTTGTCGCCGAAGTCGCCAGTACGGTCAACGAAGTGCTGCTCCTGCGCTACATCCTGGCGACGACGAAAGACGAAGCGACCCAAAAATATCTTCTGAATTATTTTCTGGATACCGTCCGCACGACGCTGCACCGGCAGACGATGTTTGCGGAATTTGAAAGCAGCGCCCATGCGATGGCGGAAAAAGGAGAGCCTCTGACTTCTGAAAATCTGTGCGCGCTGTACCTCGATCTGAACCGCCGATACTACGGCGATTCGATCGTCCATGATCCGCAGATCGCCTATGAATGGTCGCGCATCCCGCATTTCTATACTTCCTTTTACGTCTACAAATATGCGACCGGGATCGTCAGCGCCATTTCCATCGTCGACCGGATCCTGAAAGAAGGGGAGCCAGCCGTGCGCGATTATAAGGCGTTCCTCAGCTCGGGCGGCAGCGACAGCCCTGTTGAGCTTTTGAAGATCGCCGGCGTCGATCTGACGAAAAAGGATACCTTTGCGAAGGCTCTGCGATCGTTCGACGATACGCTCGCGCGTCTGGAAAAAATGCTTGGCTGAACGGAGTGAAAAAGGGAAGGCGGTCTTCGCCGCCGCGGGAAAGAAACGGTTATGGCAAAAGCAAAAATCAATGAAATGCCGAACAATCTCGAGGCCGAGCAGGCGTTGCTCGGATGTCTTCTGATTGACAACGAGATCCAGACAGACATTCTCGATACATTGAGTGAGGAAGATTTTTACCAGGAGTCGCATCGGCTGATCATTGAAGCGATGAAAATCGTCTTTAATGCCCGCAAACCGGTGGACCTGGTCACGCTGACGGATCAGCTGGAAAATGACAATCAGCTGGAAAAAGCGGGCGGGCTGACGTATATCACGGAACTTGCGCAGATCATGCCTTCCGCCGCCAATTACCGTTCGTATCTGGAGATCGTCAAGCGTGACAGCATCAACCGCCGCCTGATCCGGGCGTCGCAGAGCATCATTGAATATTCGATGTCCGGCTCCGACGCGGACGACAGCGTCGCCTATGCCGAAAAACTCATCTTTGACATCTCGAAAAAGGCGGATACCTCGGCTTTGGTCGATATGCGCGAAGATGAATCCTACGACAGCGTCCTGCATAAATTCGAAGTGATTTCGCGCGATAAGGACGCGCTCCGCGGCGTCAATACCGGTTTTACAAAGTTGGACCGCATTACGAACGGGCTGCAGAAATCGGACTTTATCGTGCTGGCGGCTCGCCCCGGCGTCGGAAAGACGACGATCGGCATGAACATTATCGAGCACGCCGCCCTTGTAGACAACCGCGTCTGTGCGATTTTTTCGCTGGAAATGCCCCGCGTGCAGCTGGCGCAAAGATTGCTTTGTTCGTTTGCAAGGGTCAGCATGTCGCACGCGATGGCGGGAACCCTTTCGCAGTCGGACTGGAAAAAACTCTGGAAGGCGAGCTCCGAACTGAAAAAGGCGCGCATATACATCGACGATTCTTCGCAGATCACTCCGGCGGAGATCCTTTCCAAATGCCGGCGCCTGAAATCGCGCAAAGAGGGGCTGGATCTGGTGATGATCGACTACATACAGCTCATGCGCAGCGGCGAAAAGCGCAGAGAAGAGAACCGCCAGCAGGAGATCGCGTCCATTACGCGCAGCCTCAAAATCATGGCGAAGGAACTGAACGTTCCCGTGCTGGCTCTTTCACAGCTGCGCCGTATTGCCAATACGGAGGAGCCGCAACTGTCCGACCTGCGTGAATCGGGCGCGATCGAGCAGGACGCAGATATCGTCATGTTTATTCACCGGCCGGATATCGGGCTTTCGGAAGAGGAAATCAAAAATAAAAAACTGCAGAAGGACATGGCAGATCTCATTATTGCGAAACATCGTAACGGCGAACTGGGGCGCGTGAAGCTGCGCTTCCGCGGCGATCAGGTCCGCTATGTGAATCCTCCGACCAATATTTTGCCGGACGAACCGCCGCCCGAAGAGGAGCGCTCCGATCCGGACGATATGGCGTTTGCCGGAGAGGCTGCGATGGATGACGCGGCGATGGCCGGGGCGGATTTCGATGACGATTTGTATGACGAAGAAGATTTTCCGGATGAAGAGGAATAGCGATGGAAACACGGATTCGCCCGATCGATGAATCGTCGCTTGCGGAGGCGAAGGCCATCCTTGAAAACGGCGGGGTCGTGGCTTTCCCGACGGAAACGGTCTACGGCCTCGGGGGTGACGCCCGCAGCGACGAGGCCGTCGATACGATTTACCGGGTGAAAGGGCGCCCTGCGGACAATCCGCTGATCGTGCATGTGCATCGGGAATACGATCTGAAAACGCTGATTTGCGATGAGCAGCCATATGCCGCAAAATTGCGCTCCCGTTTTTTGCCCGGGCCTTTGACGCTCGTGTACCGCAGCCGCGGCAAAGTCAGCGCGAAAGTTTCCTGCGGGTTGGATACGCTTGCGGTCCGAGTTCCGTCTCATCCGGGGGCGCAACGGTTTTTGCGCTGCGTCGATATGCCGATCGCTGCGCCGTCGGCCAACGTTTCCAAGCATGTCAGCCCGGTCACGGCGGAACACGTATATACAGACTTGCAGGGGCGGATTCCGCTGATTTTGGACGGCGGCGCCTGTATCGGCGGGATCGAAAGTACTGTGTGTGACGTAACTGGCGATATTCCCGTCGTTTTGCGGGAAGGATTGATTTCCAGAGAACAGATCGCAGACGTGGTCGGCAGATGCGAACTTTATGTTCCCGTTGCGGGGGCGCAGGTCCGTTCGCCCGGCATGAAATACAAGCACTATGCTCCGGCCTGCAAAACGTATTTGTTTGCGGCCGACGCCGTCGAAGAAGCTGTGCAAAAATTCTGTTCCTGCGAAGAGGAGGGGGCAAACGTTTTTGCTCTGTGCGAAAATTCGGTCAGCCGCCGGTTTCCGGCGGATCGTGTGCTGAATCTGGGGGATACCGGAGAAGAAATGGCGGCGCGCCTGTATGCGCTGCTCCGTCGGGGCGAACAGGTCGCCGACGTGATCGTGGCCGTGCGCCCGCGCGGAGAAGACGGGATCATGGCCGGGGTGCAGAACCGGCTGGGAAAAGCTTGCGCCGGAGAATAGGAAGAAATCGTCATGAAGCGGAAAAAAGTTCTGTTTGTCTGTACGGGGAATACATGCCGCAGCCCGATGGCAGAAGCGATTTTCCGCGCGGAGATCAAGCGGCGGAAAATCAAGTTTGTCGATGCGGCGTCGGCGGGGATCTCTGCCGACGCGAATGCCTCGATCAATGAGTTCAGCGCCGCGTGTCTGACCGAACGCGGGATCGACTTTTCCAAGTTTCATCCGCGCCAGCTCAAACATAAAATGATTGAAACCAGCTTTCTCGTCGTGTGTATGACGGATTGGCAGAAAGAACTTCTGAACGGATTCGAGAACGTTTGCAGCGTTTCAGAAATTGCGGGATTTGAAATTCCGGATCCGTACGGCAAGGGGCTTTCGGCGTATCGCGAAACCGCGAAGCTGATCGAGCGGGCCGTCGATGCGATCATCGCCGCATATTTTGCGCAATGACGCGCGGAAAGCGTTTCAGAAAAATCAACAGAAAAGGGGGCTTATCATGAAAATTGCCGTTGCCTGCGACCATGGCGGGCTTGTGCTGAAGAAAGCACTGCTGGAGTATTTGAACGCGAACGGATACGATGTTGTCGATTACGGGACCGACCGCAGCGATTCGTGCGATTATCCCGACTACGCTCTTCCTGCGGCGGAAGCCGTTGCTCGCGGCGAGTGTGACCGCGGGATCTTGATCTGCAGCACGGGGATCGGCATCTCTATCGCGGCCAACAAAGTGCCGGGGATCCGCTGCGCGCATTGTCACGACACGTATTCGGCGAAATATACGCGCCTGCATAACGACGCGAATATGATCGCTTTCGGGCAAAAGGTGATCGGCGAAGGGCTGATGCTGGAAATCGTCGATACATTTTTGCGTACCGATTTCGAAGGCGGGCGGCACCAGCGCCGCGTCGATAAAATTTCGGCCATTGAAAAGAAATATGGCCGGGACAATTGACCATACTGTGAGAGGCCTGAAACTCCGCGTCGCCTGCAAAGGGAGATTTTACGATGAATAAAAAAATTACGAAGGCCGTCATTCCGGCGGCGGGGTTCGGAACGCGTTTTCTGCCGGTGACGAAATCCGTCTGCAAAGAGATGCTTCCGATCGTCGATAAGCCTACGCTTTTATACATTGTCGAAGAGGCTGTGGCTGCCGGGATCCGCGATATCCTCGTCATTACAGGGCGGAACAAGCGGATTTTGGAAGACTTTTTCGATTATACGCCGGAATTGGACGCGTTGCTCGAACGCGAAGGGAAGGAAGAATTTTTACATCTTTCCAGACAGATGGAGTCGATGGCCAATCTGTATTTCGTGCGGCAGAAACATCCCGTCGGCTTTGCAGACGCGGTTCTTTACGCCGAGGCGTTTACCGGAGAAGACCCGTTTGCGATTCTGCTCGGCGACGATATCATCTATACGGAACCCGGCGCCGTTTCGGGGATCGGGCAGCTGATGCAGTGCTATGAAGAAACGGGGAAGCCCACCGTCGCGGTGATGCCGGTTTCGGACGAAGACGTGCCGAAGTATGCCAATATTGCGGCAAAAGAACGCGACGGCAATCGCTGCCGCATCGATCGGATCGTCGAAAAACCGTCAGTGCGCGAAAAATTTTCCAATGACGCGGTCATCGGGCGTTACATTGTGGAAAAAGACATCTATCAGATCATTCGCAATACTCCGCCGTCGCCCAAAGGGGAAGTGTATTTTACAGACGCGTTGCAGACGCTTGCTTCGCAAGGGCGGCTGATGGGGTGCCGCTTCCGCGGAAAGCGGTATGATGCAGGCAACAAGCTGGAATTTTTACAGGCAAACGTCGAGTACGCGCTTCGGGACGGGGCGCTGGCGGAGCCTTTCCGCGCTTATTTGCTGGAGCTGGCCGAAAAATTGAAATAAAGGGCTGCAAGGATATGAGGTTACGGCTGTACAATGCAAAAATTCTGCCGTCGCCGGAATCGAAGCTGATCGACGGCGAAGTTCTGATCGAAAACGGAACGATCCGTTCGGTCGGCGCCGGAGCGCCGCGTTTTGCTGCGGATCGCGAGATCGATTGCAGCGGCAACCTGTTGATGAGCGGATTCTGCAATGCTCACGCGCATGCGGCCATGTGTCTTTTCCGCGGCATTGCGGACGATCTGACGCTGGAGCGCTGGCTGTACGACCGGATTTTTCCCCTGGAAGAAAATCTCAACGAAGACGACATTTATTGGGGGACGATGCTTCAGATCGCCGAATTTGTCCGCGGCGGAATCACTTGCTTTGCGGACATGTATTTCTTTCCGGATTCCGTCGCCGCGGCGGCGAAAAATGCAAACCTGTGCCTGGCGCTCTGTTGCGGATCGAATGCTGAGAGCGACGGTGAGATTGTCCGCGATATAGCAAAATTTTACGCTAAATTCAGTAATATGTCTGACAGACTTCGGTATTTTCCGGGCGTCCACGCCGAATATACGAGCACGGAACGGCTTTTGGAGATGGTCGCCGATTTTGCGGCGGAATGCGGTTCTCCGACCTGTATCCACCTTTCGGAAACGCTCAAAGAAGTCGGCGACTGCACTGTACGGCATTCCGGCCTGACGCCGCCGCAGTACCTGCACAAGATCGGTTACTTCGACAACGGCGGCATCGCCGCGCACTGCGTATATGCGGATAAGGACGATTTGGCGCTGTTGAAGCAGAGCGGCGTCGTGCCGGTGGTCAACGGCGCGAGCAATCTGAAACTGGCTTCGGGCGTCGCTCCCGTGGCGTCGATGCTGCGCATGCAGATGCGGCCCGCGCTCGGAACGGACGGCACGGCGAGCAACAACGCGGCTTCGATGTTCCGGGAAATGTATCTGTACGCCTGTCTGCAAAAAGAGACGCTCAAGGACGCTTCGGCTGTTTCCGCCGCGCAGGCTTTGGCTGCCGCTACGGAGAACGGGTATCGGGCGCTTGGCTTTCAGGGCGGATCGTTGCGCCCGGGGATGTTTGCCGACCTGGTCCTGATCGACCTTTCGGCCCCGAACCTGCAGCCCCCGTCCGGGATCTGCGGCAATCTGGTTTACAGCGCGAGCGAAAGCAACGTTCTGCTGACGATCGCCGGCGGAAAGGTTGTATACGAATACGGCGACTACCATATCGGCGAACCGCTTGAAAAAATTTACGGCGAATGCAGGAAAAGGCAAAAACGTCTGATGTCGCAGGCGTCAGCGTAAGGCTTTTTCCCTTTGCCGGATGTAAGGAAATTGCTATGGATGGAATTTTGGAAACGCTCCGTTCCATCGGGGCGGATTTTGTGCAGAATACGGGTCTTGCCATCGTCCGGACGGTTGCCTTTTTCGTCTTGGGGCTGATCGTGATCAAAATCGTGCAGACGATCGTCCGCGGCGCTTCGCTGCGCAGCCGTCGGCTGGACAATGCGGCCGCGACCTTTGTGATCTCCATCGTGACCGTCGTCCTGTATATCGCCCTGGTGATCGTCCTGGTCACGTCGCTCGGGTTTTCGACGGCGGGGATCATCGCGGCGTTTTCCGCCGTGGCCCTGGCCGTGGCCCTCGCCTTGAAGGACAGCCTCGGCAGCCTGGCTAACGGCGTCATTATTATCTTTACAAAACCTTTCAAAAAAGGGGATTACGTCAAGATCGGGCAGTATGACGGGCTTGTGCAGGATATCCGCCTGTTCAATACGAAGATCCTGACGTACAGCAACGAAGAGATCATCATTCCTAACAGCGAGATCCTGAGCAGCGAAATGGTCAACTACAGTTCCATGCCTTTGCGCAGGATCGTCGTCGACGTGCCCGTTCCGTACGGTTGCAACGCGGCGGAGATCAAGGAGATCCTGCTCGATTGCGCCAGATCTTTGCCGTATACGGTCAACTCGCCGGCGCCGGCCGCCATTTTGCTTGAGTATGGCGACAGCGCGCTGAAATTTTCCGTCCGGATCTGGACGACTTTCGAAAATTATTGGGACGCGCTTTACGGTTTGAACGAAATCGTTTATACGACGCTTCTGGAACGCGGGATCTGCATTCCCGTCAACCGCATGGACGTGCGCGTTCTGCCCACGGCCGAAAACGCGGCGCCTGCCTCCGCCGGTATGGCGGCAGGGTCCCGCGCCGACGTCGTTCCTGCGGGATCAAAACAGGCTGACCGGCCGGAGGAGGATCCCCGATGAACAGTTTGCTCAGGATGCTGTGCGCCGCAGCGGAAGGAACGGAAGAGCCGGTACGCACGACGGCGGAACTGCTGCTTTCTTACGGTATTTATCTGGCCGTGATCGTGGTCGGCGTCTTGATCTTGATGCTGATCAAGCGGAAGCAACGGCTTCCTTCCCATACGGAACTGAAAAAGCGACTGGTTTCTCTGTCGGAGGAACTGCAGTCGGTCGTCGCTCCGCCCGAAAAAGAGGATGACTCTTCCTATAATTTTTTCCGCAGGGTCGGTACCCTTCTGTATACGGCGGACAAACTGATCTATAAGACTACGTTGCTGGCCGAAAAGGAGAGGGACGGCGGGATCTCCAACATTGCCATGCGGCTGGAAAAGATGAAAAACAGCCTTTCTCCTTACAAATTTAACGCCAAGGCGCGGGAAGACGATACCGGGCTGTATGAAGCGCAGGAACAGCTCCGCCTGGCGGTCGCCGAGCTGGATACGATCCTGGAGCGCGACAGTGCCGCGTCGGCCCGCAAAACAAAAAGACGCAATGGATAAAACGCTGATTTGCATCGGGGGTGGAGAGCTCCGCACCAAAGAGACGCTGAAGATCGACGGGTACATCGCCCAAAAGGCCAAGCAACGCGCGGGCGAACGCCGGGCATACGGTCTGTTTGTGCCGACGGCCAGCCACGACAGCATGCCGTATTTCAACAGCTTCCGAAAGACGTATACATCGGTCTTTGATATCAAGGCCGACGTGGCGCTGACCGTTTACGGCGAAATGAGCCGTGAAAAAATCGCGGAAAAATTTCAAAAGGCCGACTTCGTATATGTCGGCGGCGGAGACACTGTTTTTATGCTCGAGCATTGGAAACAGACCGGGCTTTTGGAACTGATCCGTGACGCGTACGAGCGCGGCGTGCTGATCTGCGGGCTGTCTGCCGGGGCGATCTGCTGGTTTGAACGGATGTATACCGACTCGTGGAAGGAGCCGGGAGAGGGCACGGCCGAAGAATATTCGGTATACGGCGGATTAAATTGGATAAAAGGGATAATTTCTCCGCATTATAACCTTCGAGCGCTTGACTTTGACAAAATTCTTTTGTATAATAAACAAGACGCTGTCGGGTTGCAGGACAACAGCGCCATTGAAATCATAAACGGTGAGATCGTCCGTTCGCTCAGCGCCGGAGGCAATGCCTACCATATCCGTTATCGGGAGGGCGCGTTGCACAAAGAGGTCATTCAGCCGCAAGTGGTTTTATGAAAAATGAATACGGGCGCGGCATTTGCCGCGTTTCGATATGCGAGTGTGGTGAAACTGGCAGACGCGCTAGATTCAGGTTCTAGTGGGAGCGATCCCGTGCAGGTTCAAGTCCTGTCACTCGCACCAGGAGGCATAGCTCAGTTGGTTAGAGCGCTCGCTTCACATGCGAGAGGTCGTAGGTTCGAGTCCTACTGTCTCTACCATTTGAAAGCATTGCTAAATTTAGTGATGCTTTTCTTTTATGCTTACAAATGAGCGCTGTTATTTCTGTCTCTTATACACATCTGACGCTGCCGACGATAAGGCTCGTGTAG
>ERZ1090861.1725-NODE-1725-length-10662-cov-5.643726_pt1 | contig 10662 bp, 8 predicted proteins | sample MGYA00478482_ERZ1090861 | MGnify/ENA primary metagenome ERZ1090861 (study PRJEB33644, sample SAMEA5815744) | chicken gut metagenome | biome: Chicken; feature: Gastrointestinal Tract; material: Caecum | place: Ireland | collected 2019-01-01 | study: A study of the... | reverse complement strand
CCGCCGCTTTTCTTGTATGCGCTTACTTATTCTTATACATCTGCTCGTAGTATTTCTGGTAGTCACCGCTTGTGACATGGGCCATCCACTCGGGGTTGGCAAGGTACCAGTCAATCGTCAGCACAATACCCTTTTCAAACGGGGTTTCGGGGTACCAGCCAAGGTCGTTCTTGATCTTGGTCGGGTCGATGCCGTAGCGGCGGTCATGGCCGAGGCGGTCGGCCACATGGGTGATGAGATCCTCGGTGATGCCTTCGTCCTGCAGGCGGTCGTGCAGCTGGGCAATGACCGTCTTGACGATGAAGATGTTCGGGCGTTCGTTGTGGCCGCCGACGTTGTACACTTCGCCCACCTTGCCGTCCGAGGCAACCATATCAATCGCCTTGCAGTGGTCCATAACGTAGAGCCAGTCCCGCACCTGCATGCCATCGCCATAAACCGGCAGATTTTTGTGCTGTTTGGCATTGTTGATAAGCAGCGGGATCAGCTTTTCGGGGAACTGGTAGGGCCCATAGTTGTTTGAACAGCGGGTGATGTTGACAGGCATCCCATAGGTATCATGGAACGCCATGACGAAAAGGTCCGCGCTTGCCTTGGAGGAAGAGTACGGGCTGTGGGGCGAAAGCGGGGTCGTCTCGGTGAAATAGCCTTCGGGGCCCAGTGCGCCGTAAACCTCGTCGGTCGAAACCTGCAGGTACTTTTTGCCTTCCTTCCAGGTTTTGGCTTCGGCGTTATACCAGGCATCCTTGCAGCATTGCAGCAGGTTGACGGTGCCGAGAACATTGCTTTCGACAAAAATCTCGGGGTTGCGGATACTGCGGTCCACATGGCTTTCGGCTGCAAAATTGATGACATAGTCGGGGTCATAACGGGTGATCAGGTCGCTGACAAGGGCTTTGTCACAGATATCGCCCTGTACAAAGATATGGCGGGGGTCCCCTTCCACATCCTTGAGGTTTTCGAGGTTGCCGGCATAGGTCAGCTTGTCAAGGTTGACCAGCCGGATCTGTGCATACTTTTCCAGCATATAGTGGACAAAGTTCGAACCGATAAAACCGGCGCAGCCGGTGACAAGGTAGGTTTTCATGCGATACTCCTTCAATTCTTGCATCCATCGGCGCCATCCCAGGTGGCGAAAAATTCCTGGATGGCTTCCTTCCAATCCCGCATTTCATCACCGACCGAACAGCGCAGCGCACGGTTTTCGAGCGCGCTCCAGGCCGGGCGGTTGGCGGTTTGGGGGTGATCGGCCGCATATTCCGCGCTTGTGCAGGGAAAGACCTTGCAGGCTTCACCGGACAGCCGGATAATTTCCGAAGCAAAGTCGTACCAGCTGCACACGCCGTTGTTGGTGCAGTGGTAGGTGCCGTAATCATGGCTAACCGCAAGTTTGAGCAGATGGTAAGCGAGGTCAACCGCGTTGGTCGGGTTGCCGCACTGGTCGTTGACAACAGTGATTTCCCGGTGGTTCTTGGCCAGGTTAACCATTGTTTTGACAAAGTTTTTGCCGTGGTAACCATAAAGCCAGGCTGTGCGCACAATGAAATGGCGGCGGCAGAACCGCTGCACATACTGCTCACCCAGAAGCTTGGTCTGCCCGTAGGCCGAAATCGGGGCCGGGGTGCAGCACTCATCCATCGGGGTTTTGCCTTCGGGGCCGTAGGGGGTGCCGGGGAAGACATAGTCGGTTGAGATATGGATCAGCCGCGCGCCAATCTTGTCGCAGGCAATCGCAAGGTTGCGCGGGCCAAGGGCATTCACCTTATATGCTGCATCACGGTTGGTTTCGCAGCCGTCCACATTGGTGAACGCCGCACAGTTGATAACGGTATCGGGCTGGTGGCGGCGGATATAGGCGACGGTGGCCTCGCGGTCGGTGATATCGAGGTCGTCAATATCCACCGGCAAAACTGTAGCCTTGCGCAGCCGTTCGGGCAGCGGGCCAAGCACGCAGCCTTCGTTGGCCAGCTGGCGCTGCAGCTCGGTGCCGAGCTGCCCGCGGCAGCCGGTAATCAGGATCTTCATGCGCTACCCCCTTAGTATTTCAGTTTGTCGTCGGCCACATTGCGCAGGTGCGCGCCGTAGGGGCTTTTGCCGTAGCGCTCGGCACTTTCCAGCAGCTTGGCGCGGCTGATCCAGCCGTATTTGTAGGCGATTTCTTCAGGTGCCGAAATCTTGATGCCCTGGCGCTGCTCGATCATGCGGACAAAATCGGCAGCTTCGACAAGCGAATCCATCGTGCCGGTATCCAGCCAGGCATAGCCGCGGCCAAGCAGCTGGACATCCAGCTTACCCTCCTGCAGGTACATCTCGTTGAGGGTGGTGATCTCCAGTTCGCCGCGAGCGCTCGGCCGCACCTGCTTGGCCTTCTCCACCACATCATTGCTGTAAAAATACAGGCCGGTGACGGCGTAGTTGCTCTTGGGGTTGGCGGGCTTTTCTTCAATCGAAGTAGCGTGGCCAGCCTCGTCAAAGGCGACGACGCCGAACCGCTCGGGGTCGGTGACATAGTAGCCAAAGACGGTGCAGCGGCCGGCTTCGGCGTTGGCCGCGGCGGCCTTGAGCCGTTTGGACATACCGGCGCCGTAGAAAATATTATCGCCGAGCACCATCGCGCAGGCGTCGCCGGCGATGAACTCCTCCCCCAGCAGGAAAGCCTGGGCCAGGCCGTCGGGGCTGGGCTGCACCTTGTATTGCAGGTGCAGGCCGTACTGGCTGCCGTCGCCCAGCAGCTGCTCGAACCGCGGGGTGTCGGTGGGGGTGGAGATGATAAGAATGTCCTGGATGCCCGCCAGCATCAGGGTGGACAGAGGGTAGTAGATCATGGGCTTATCGTACACAGGCAACAGCTGCTTGGATGTGACCATGGTCAGCGGGTACAGTCGTGTGCCGGCGCCGCCGGCCAGAATGATACCTTTCATAGTTACAACTCCTATCGGCAGTTTTCCCATGCGCACCGCCCATCCCGAAGGGGCATAAACTCGCATAGTTGTATAGAATGATTATACCGTAAAATCAGGGTTCTGGCAAGAGGGGGTGCGCGCCGGGTACGGCGCACAAAACAAGAAAGAAGATAATCGGTGGAGCGCGCCGCAAAGGGTACGATCCACCGATTTTCTTCTTTCTTATTTATTCTTTAATTTCCGCCCTCTTCTCCCCCGCTCCGCTTTCTCAAAAGGCTGTAGGGCATCAGCGCTTCGGGACAGTCCATTGTGTAGGACATCATCGGGTGCGGGGTCGAATCGATGGCAAGGCCGTCGGCGTCGCGCAGCCAGGCCGGGGCCCAGGTGCGGGTGGTGCCGTCGGGCTGCAGCGCCTCGATTGTATCGCCGAGGCTGAACTTGCCGCGCTGGGTGCAGCGGGCCGCGCCGTTTTCCCAGGAATCAACGGTGCCCAAAAACTCCCACTCCCGCAGATAGCTGTGGCTGGGGGTTTGCAGCGCCTGCTCCTTACCGAAGTAGAACCCCGGCGAATAATGCCGGTGGCTTGTGCGGTTCAGCTCGTCGATGACGTCTCCGGGCAGCTCGAACGGGTCGGCGTTGGGGTTCGCGAGGTAGGCGTCGAGCGCGCGGCGGTAGGCGCTGGTGACCGAGGCGACGTAGTAGAAGGTCTTTGCACGGCCCTCAATCTTGAGCGAATCGACGCCGGCCTGGCAGATCAGATCGATGAAAGGCGCGGTGCACAGGTCGTTCGCGTTCAAGATGTAGCTGCCGTCCTCGTTTTCTCCGATCTCCATATACTGGCCGGGGCGGCGCTCTTCGACGAGGGCGTACTTCCAGCGGCAGGGCTGGGCGCACTCGCCGCGGTTGCCGCTGCGGCCTGTCATATAGCTCGAGAGCAGGCAGCGCCCGGAGACGCTCATGCACATGGCGCCGTGGACAAACGCCTCGATTTCGAGCTCCGGCGGGGTGTTGTCACGGATTGTGGCGATTTCGGGCAGGCTGAGTTCCCGCGCCAGTACGACCCGCTTGACGCCGAGTTCATAGGCCGCGGTGGCAGCCGCATAGTTGGCAATGCCGGCCTGGGTGGAGAAGTGGATCTCAACACCGGGGGCGTATTTTTGGGCCAGCCGCAACACACCGAGATCGGCGATGATGAAGGCGTCAATGCCGGCCGCGGCAGCCTTTTCAATCGCTTCGGGCAGGGCGGCGAGTTCCTCGTTGGTGGGCAGGGTGTTGAGCGTGAGATACACTCGGCGGCCGCGCGCGTGGGCGAAAATGCAGGCTTCCTGCAGTTCGGCGTCGGTCAGGTTGGGCGGCGCGGCGCGCATACCAAACTGCGGCAGCGCGCAGTAGACCGCATCCGCGCCGTAGAGCACGGCGTATTTGAGCGTTTCGAGGCTGCCCGCCGGGGCGAGCAGTTCAGGCTGTTGCAGCATAGGGTTCCCTCCGGGTCACGCCCAGCCGGCGATGACGCAGTTCTGGTAGTGTTCATCGGCTGTCTTGGCATACAGGTACTGGCCTTCCACATCGGTGCCGGGCGCACCGGTGACAAAGAAGAAGTAGCCTTCAGCCATAAATTCCTCATCCGGGTTGAGCGCGGCATCAATCGCGGCAAAGCCGGGGTTCGAGATCGCGCCGGCCGGCAGGCCGCTGATGCGGTAGGTGTCGTAGGCGTTCAGGACTTCCTCCGGGATGGCGCCGGCTTCCGGCCAGCCCATATACTCAGCCATTGGGGAGTTCCAGAGGTAGTTGTTATCGCCGTCGTTGGTGATATAGCTGCTGGCGTTGGATTCAAGCCGATGCTCGGCCCAAAGCGGATCATCCGATTCAAGCCGGTTGTGGAAACAGGCGCTGACCTTATAATCCTCGGCAGGCAGGCCCGCTTCCTCCTGGATGAAAGAGGCAAGGATAACCACCTCGTCAAGCGTTGTGCCCTTCTCGGCAATCGTATCCATAAGGTCGGCGGTTTCGGAATCGAACTGGGCATAGAGGGTATCGACAATGTCATACACCGTGGCGTCGGTATAAAATTCATAGGTTTCAGGGAAAAGATACCCTTCGCACTTGAGCAGTCTGCCTTCGTTGTCAGGGATCTGGTTCCAGAATTCATACTGGCTGAAATCCGAGCCGTCCTCCCCGTTGGCACAGGCAAGGAAGGTTTCGACACTGTCAACAAGCCCCGCATCAACAAAGAGCTGCGCCACCCCGACGGCAGTTGTGCCTTCGGGGATGGTCACCCGAACGGTCTCACGATAGACCTGCTGTTCCGACAATGCGGTGAGCAGATCGTTGTAAGACATGCCGGAGGAGAGCTGGAAATCACCGTATTGCAGGGCCGAAGCGCGGCCGCTGTACTCGGCATAGAAACGGAACAGCCAGTCATGCTGGATGATGCCGGCCGCAGCCAGCGTGCTGGCGATATCCCGCACGCTGGAGCCCTGTTCGACCGTAACGGTGACGGGTTCTCCGTTCGGGGCGCTGCCATCCACTTCATTGTAAAGCTGCATGACCTGGAAGCCGGCGGCCGCAATCAGCGCCAGCACCACAAGCACAATAATCAGCCCGACTGGCGCACGCCGGCGGCGGGCCGGGCGGGCGTCCTCCGGTTCCGGGTCAAATTCAGGCAGGGGTTCTTCTGCAAAGGCGGGGTCGGCCTCCTGGTCATACGCCTTGCGCCGGGGCGGTTCGGCCGGCGGCGTGTGCGCCGGCTGGCTTTTGCGGTATACCTGGCGCTCGTCCTGTTTGGAATCGCGGTTGATTTTCATCGCTTGGCTCCTTTTCCGGGCACCGGGCCCGTTTTCAACGTTTGGCGGCACAACGCCGGCCTGGGTTACACCAACAGGCGGAAATAGACGTCCGTGGTGGAAAACGGCTTTTGCAGAAAGCGCAGCATCCCGTACCCGCAGCGCTTGCCTGCGCCAAGGTACAGGGTTTGGTTTTCCGCCAGCAGGATATCGGCGCGGGACGCGCCGGTGTGTTCGCGCGCTGCCTGCAGCAGCCTGTCGGCACAATGATCGTTATCGGCCTGCAGTTCCAGGAACTGCAGCACCTCCCCATCCTGGCAGAACAGCCCGTATCCCCGCGGGCCGGAAACAATCGTCATCCCGCGGCGGTACAGCCGGGTGACCATCTCGGCAACGGTGGGTTCGGGCAGCTGGACACAGGCCGGCTGAAAATGCAGACGCAGGTCCAGCAGCCGGCGCACCGTGAGGTTATCAAACTCCGCACTGGCAAACAAATTGCGGGGGATTGGCTTGCGCACAACCCGCAGCGGGAAGGCGTTCCGAAATCCAAGGGACGCCAGCGCCTGGCGCTCACGCCCATCGGCGGGCACCGTGACGGCAAATTCACAGCCGCTTTGGGCGTAGGCGCGCAGGCAGGCGTCCAGCAGTTTTTCCATCACGCCGCGCCCGCGCAGCGGTGCCGCAGTGGCCATACCGGTAAACCAGAGCCCGCGACGGCGCCCGCATTCCACCGGGACCGCGGCAAGCATGGCCGCCACAGCGGTGCTGTCGCCGGCCGTGTGGGCCAGCAGCAGAACATTTTCCAGCCCCGCCATCTTCTGCAGCCAATCGATCGCCTCGGCGCGGTCTGTACCGAAGGATTCGGCGCGCAGCGCGGCCAAGCTTTCAAGGTCGGCCGGTTCCGCTTTGCGCAGCACTGTGCTCAACCACGACGCCCCCTCTCCCCCATTGGGTCATTTACACAAGGCCGGCCAGCCGGTCCATCACTTCGGCATGAATCTCATCGGCGCTGCGCATAACGCGTTGACCGTTTTCCTCTTTGGTGCAGACAATCCGCTCCCAGCCGAGCTTGCGGGCGCAGTATTCGGCCGCGGCACGAGAACGCGCCAGATATTCAATATCCTTTTCCTGGATATCCATCTTGTTGGTATCGCCGTGATAGCGCTCGGCAATCAGCCGCTGGGAGACTTCCACCTCAACCGAAAGATAGACGACGGCGTCCGGCGCCGGGATCCCCATCTTTTTGTATTCAAAGTCAAACAGCCATTCAAGGAAGCCGTCCCAGTGCATCGGCGGCAGCTTGGAGCATTGGTGCACGGCGTTGGAGGTTGTGTATCGGTCTGAAACGATCAGCCCGCCGCGACGGTAAAAATCCCCCCAGCGGGTTTTGTAGGAGGCAAACCGGTCCACCGCGTAAAAGGTGGAGGATGCGTAGGCATTGACATCGTCCGGTTTCTGGCCGAACTGGCCCGACAGATACATCTTGACAAGGGCCGAAGAATCGCTTTCATAATCGGGGAAGGTGATCTGCATCGGCTCTTCGCCTTTGGCGCGCAGCGCCTGGCAGAGCAGGTCGGTCTGGGTGCCTTTGCCGGAACCGTCCAGGCCTTCAAAGATGATGAGTTTACCCATTGTTCAGCGCCTCCTGTTTGCATTTAGCATAGTATTCCCGCACGGCCTGCTGCTCGCCGCAGCACATCCGCCCTTCGGGGCAGGGGCCGGTTAAGCAGCGCGGGCCGGCGCCTGCAAAGATGTGCGGGGCCAGCGGCAGCACCAGCTCGAGCATCCGGTCCGCCACAGCGCGGATCTCCCACTGGGCGCGCCGGCAGCAGCGCAGGTTGAAGAAGTTGAGCAGGCTGCGGCAGTTCATCGTGAGCACCATCTTGGTCTCGCAGGCGTTAGGCAGCACAAACCGCGCGTCCTCGTTGGCCTGCTTGGCTGCTTTGGCGCGGGCGGCTTTCTCGTCAAGGCCCTCGGCCATCAGGGTTTTGGTGTGCGCGTCCTCAAGCGTTTTGACAAGGTCAAGGTATTTGGCCGCGTCGGCGTTCATCGCCTCGATGAACTTTTCCTTTGCTTCGGGGATGGCCTCGATCTCAGGCGGGATGACATAGCGGAAATCTTCAAGCCGGACATATCGCTGGCTCTGCACGCTGAAGGAGGCGATGCGGTGCCGTGTGACCTGTGCAAGGAAGGTCCGGCTGACGCCTTCGACGCCAAAGGTAAAGCTGGCGTGTTCGATGGGGCTGGCATGGCCGACATCCTGCAGGCGCTGCAGGAAAGCCGCCGTTTTTTCCGGCGTCAGGCCTTCAAGCAGGGTTTCGATCGCAGCGTCGGAGTAGCAGAGCTTGGCGGCAGCCGCGATCGTGCGCTCGGGGTCGGTGGTGTGGGCGATCAGATTGACCAGCATCGAGTCATCCTCCCTTTTATTCCTGGGTCAGTTTTGTCAGCGGGGCGTAGTTCGCCATCGTCTTTTTGACGCCGACACGGTCGAACTGGATTTCGACAATGCAGTCCCCGGCCACCGGCGTGACTTTGAGCACCTTGCCCCGGCCAAAGACCTTGTGATCGACAAGATCCCCGGGCTGGAAACCGGCGGCCTTTGCCTTTTTGGCCGGCGCCGTATTGCCCAGCAGCGTGGAGGAGCCGGCCCCCGCCGCGCGGGAAGACCCGTACCCCGCGCCAAAGCCCGCGGAAGGCAGGCTGCGGGCGGTGCCGGGGCGGTTGGGGCTTTCGTTCCCGCCCGATGCGGCGAACCCGCTGCGCCCGCCGTACCGGTTGCCGAAACCGGCGTTGTAGTCGCTGTTCAGATACCCGCGCGACCCGCCCGAATAGCCGCTGCGCCCGCCGGGCAGATGTGCGCTGTAACTGCCGTAGCCCGCGCCGAAACCGCCGGAATAGGCAAGTTCAGGGCTTTCGGTCTCGTCGAGCAGGTCGGGCTCGATTTCGGACAAAAAGCAGGAGGGCGGGTTGCGGCGGGTCTGTCCGAAGATCATCCGGCTGCGAGAGGAGGAAAGGTAGAGTTCCTTCTTGGCGCGGGTAATGCCGACATAGCACAGCCGGCGCTCCTCCTCAAGCTCTTCCTCACTGTAGCGGGCAAGGTCGCCGGGAAAGACGCCGTCCTCCATCCCGATCAGGAAAACATACGGAAATTCCAGCCCCTTGGCGCTGTGGATCGTCATCAGGGTCACGACATCGGTTTCCTCGTCGTAGGAATCGATGTCGGCAATGAGGGCGACTTCCTCCAAAAAGCCGGAAAGGGTTGCATCCTCGCCGTTCTGGTCGGCATAGGTCTTGACCGAGCTGACCAGCTGGCCAAGGTTTTCAAGCCTTGACTCCCCTTCCTCCTTCTGGGCTTTGAGCATCGCCTCATAACCGGTCTTGCGGATCACCTCGCCGGCAAATTCATCAAGCGGCAAGGTTACCGAAAGGTCGCAGAGCTCGCGGTACATCTCATAAAACTTCGAAAGCGCCGAAGCCGCGCGGGCAAGCGCGGGGTAGGTTGACGCTTCGGCGATGACCGAAAGCATCGACACGCCCCGGCCGGCTGCAATTTCAGCAATTTTATCCACCGTGGTCGCGCCGATCTTGCGGGCGGGCTCGTTGATAATCCGGCGCAGCCGCACATCGTCGCGCGGGTTTGCGATGATCGCAAGATAGGAGTTGATATCCTTGACTTCCTTGCGGTCAAAGAAGCGCTGGCCGCCGACGATGCGGTACGGGATACCGGCACGGGCGAAGTAGGTTTCGACGGGGTTGGACTGCGCATTCATCCGGTAAAGCACGGCATGGTCGCGCAGGTGGGCGCCGGCGCGCAGGTTTTCGCCGATGATGTCGGCAATGTGGCTGGCTTCGTCCTGCTCACTGGCGGCGGTATAATGGTGGACCTTGTCGCCGGTGCCGTTTTCCGTCCAAAGAGTCTTGCCTTTGCGGCCGTTGTTGTTTTGGATCACGCTGTTCGCCGCGTCAAGGATGTTGCCGGTTGAACGGTAGTTTTGTTCAAGCCGGATGGTTTTGGCGCCGGCAAAAACGCTCTCAAACTGCAGAATATTCTCAATTGTGGCGCCGCGGAACTTGTAGATCGACTGGTCGTCATCGCCGACGACGCAGACGTTGTTGTATCCGCCGCTTAGCAGCCGCACAAGATGGAACTGGGCAATGCTTGTATCCTGGTATTCGTCCACGACGACGTAGCGGAATTTTTTCTGGTAGTATTCCCGCGCTTCGGCGTCATTTTTCAGCATTTGGACGGTGTAAAAGATTAAATCGTCAAAATCCATCGCGCCGGCCTGCTTCAGCCGCGCCGCATAGGCCGTGTAAATCTTGCTGACAAGCATCGCCTTGGTGTCTTTCGGCGGCTCCTTCGCAACATCAGCGGCCGAGAGCAGCTTGTCCTTGAAGCTGCTGATCCGACTGATCGCAGATTTCGGCGGCAGAAACTTGTCGTCCACCATGAGTTCCTTATAGATCTGTTTGATAACCCGGAGCTGATCGTCGGCATCATAGATGGTGAAACTGGTCGGGAAACCGACCCGCTCGGCGTCACGGCGGAGCATCCGCACACAGGCGGAATGGAAAGTCGAAGCGTTGACATCCCCGCCGACCGTATCCCCCAGCATCGCTTTCAGGCGCTCCTTCAGTTCGCCGGCCGCCTTGTTCGTGAAGGTAATGGCCAGCACGTTCCAGGGGCGGGCCGGCTCAACCGCAAGCAGCCGCAGCTGGTCAAGCGAGGGAGCGCGGCCGCTGGCCATGGTTGCGCGCAGATGGTCAAGATCCGCCTGGGTCACAGGGCGGCTGACCTGCTTTGAGCCGTGGGCTTTGCCAAACCGGATGATGTTGGCGATGCGGTTGACCAGCACCGTTGTCTTTCCCGAGCCGGCGCCCGCCAAGATCAGCAGCGGGCCTTCGGTTGTAAAGACCGCCTCACGCTGAACGGGGTTCAGCTTGGAAAAACAGGACTCGATATACCGGTCCCGCAG
>ERZ1090861.1722-NODE-1722-length-10680-cov-4.283576_pt1 | contig 10680 bp, 8 predicted proteins | sample MGYA00478482_ERZ1090861 | MGnify/ENA primary metagenome ERZ1090861 (study PRJEB33644, sample SAMEA5815744) | chicken gut metagenome | biome: Chicken; feature: Gastrointestinal Tract; material: Caecum | place: Ireland | collected 2019-01-01 | study: A study of the... | reverse complement strand
GGTGCGTGCGGCATGCGCTCGATCGCGTTTCCGTACACTCGATCGGTGCCGTTTAGATCGAAAAAACGCTTTGGGCAGCTGCCGGCGCGCAGCGCTTTCGAGCGCTTGCCCTGGAAGCGGCTCGGGTGTTTCGGACGCGCTTTGAGACCGATTGGCTTCCCGAACTCTTGGCGAGAAAGCCCGAGCTCGGGCGTTTCGTGCGCGCGAGTGCACTGCCGCTTCCCGCTGCCTGATGCCGAACCTGTAACAGGCCGAGACTTTTTGGGGAGCGAGTCGACGGCATAGGCCGTGCGGCAAGCGAGTAAGATAAACGGCCTCCGGCGGACGTTCGGCGGCTCGAGCGCTCGCACACCAACAAGAACACACATGCGGCAGCTCGTCGGAAAGCGACGGCGCGCCGTCCTCGGAAGGAGAAAGCGTACGCCATGTCGCGTCCCATTTATGCCGAAATCGATCTCAATGCCCTGAAGCACAATCTCGCTCGCATTCGCGAATGCGCCGCCGGGCGCGACGTCTGGGCAGTTGTCAAGGCCAATGCCTACGGGCACGGACTTGAAAATGCCGTGAAGGCTTTTGCCGATGCCGACGGGCTCGCCACGATCGACCTCTGCGACGCTGAACGGGCTCGCAATGCCGGCTGGACGCGGCGCATTCTTCTTCTCGAAGGGTTTTTCGACGCCTCCGACATCGAACCGCTGCAGCGCCTCAAGGTCGAAACGATCATTCATTCGCCCTGGCAGATTGAGATTTTGCGCCGCGCCAAGCTCGAAGACGTTCGCTGCCACATCAAGGTCAATTCCGGCATGAACCGCCTGGGGTTCCTCCCCGTTGAAGTCAATACCGTCTACGACCAGCTCACGGCCATCAAGGGTGTGCGCGTCATGGGAGTCGTAACGCACTTTGCCAATGCCGAACCCTCCTACTCGGCGCAGAAGCCCGCTTCGGTCGAAAAGCAGCTGAGCCGCATGGGACGGCTCGCTCACAGCGCGACCGCAGCCTGTATGGCCAATTCCGCCGGCATTCTTTTTCACCCGGAAGTGGGCGGCTGCGCCGTGCGCGGCGGGATTGCCCTTTACGGCGTGAGTCCCGACAGCCACATTTCCTCCGAAGAGCTCGGCATCGTTCCGGCGATGAGTCTCAAGGCGAAAATCATCGCGATTCAGGAAATCGCGGCCGGCGAAGCCGTGGGCTACGGTTCGCGCTGGATCGCCAAGCGTCCTTCGCGCATCGCGGTTGTCGCCTGCGGCTACGCCGACGGCTATCCTCGGGCGATGCCCGACGGCGCCCCTGTCTGGGTTGAAGGGCAGATCGCGCCGCTTGCGGGGGCTGTCTCGATGGACATGCTCGAAATCGACGTCACGGACATCCCGAAGGCCGCGCTTGGCTCCGAGGTGGAGCTCTGGGGGAAGAATCTTTCGGTCAACAAAGTGGCTGCCGCCTGCGGCACGATCGGCTACGAGCTCCTTTGCGCGCTTGCGCGACGCGTACCCGTGCGCGTGAGCGAAAGCGAGGCAGACCGGACGAGCGAGCACGCCGATGGCTAAGCGAGACCGCGTCGAATTCGTCTGCTCCGAGTGCGGCGGTACGACCGCCAAGTGGCACGGGCAGTGTCCGCACTGCAAGGCGTGGAATACGTTGCAGGAATTCAAGGTGACGACAAAGGGCGCCGCCTCCCGCTACTCGAGCGACGCGCGCGATATCCGTTCGTCGCGCGGCTTTGTCGACACGACCGGCGCCGTGCAGAACCTAGCCGAGGTAAGCATCGAGGAAGCGCCGCGCATCGTTACGGGGCTCTCGGAATTCGACCGAGTCATGGGCGGCGGTCTCGTGCGCGGGGGCGTGGCGCTCATTGGCGGCGATCCAGGGATCGGCAAGTCGACGCTTCTCATTCAGGTCATGGCGCGGCTCGTCGCGCTCGGTATTCCGTCGCTATACGTCTCGGGCGAAGAGAGCGCCTCGCAGATTGCGCTGCGCGCGCAGCGCCTGCAGTTGCCGCTTGAAGGTATGCGGCTCATGAGCGAAATCGAACTCGAACATATCGAAGCCGTCATCATCAAAGAAAAGCCCGCCTTCGTCGTGATCGACTCGATTCAGACGCTTTTTTCTGGAGAGCTCGACAGTGCGCCGGGCTCCGTTTCACAAGTGCGGGAGTGCGCGGCGCGCTTGACGCGTATCGCCAAGACCTACGGCGACACGCTCTTTTTCGTCGGGCACGTCACCAAAGAGGGTGCGCTTGCCGGCCCCCGCATTCTCGAACACATCGTCGACACGGTGCTTTATTTCGAGGGTGACACGCACTCGAACTTCCGACTCGTGCGCGCCTTCAAGAATCGCTTCGGCGCCGTGAACGAGCTCGGCGTCTTTGCGATGACCGATCACGGGTTGCGCGGTGTGACGAATCCTTCGGCGATCTTTCTCTCCGAATACAAATCCAATATTCCGGGCTCGACCGTGCTCGTGACGCAGGAAGGTACGCGTCCGATTCTTGTCGAAGTGCAGGCGCTCGTCGATCAGTCGCATCTGCCGACGCCAAGGCGTCTGTCGGTTGGCGTCGATACGCAGCGCCTTGCAATGCTTCTCGCGGTGCTTCACCGTCACGCGGGCGTCGCGCTCTTTGATCAGGATGTTTTCGTCAATGCCGTTGGCGGCGTGAAGATCTCCGAAACGGCAGCCGATCTCGCGGTTCTCGTGGCGATTCATTCAAGCTTTCGCAACAAGCCCCTTTCGCCCGGACTTGTCGTCTTCGGCGAAGTGGGGCTCGCCGGCGAAATCCGTCCCGCGCCAAGAGGGCAGGAGCGTCTTCGAGAGGCGGCCAAACTTGGTTTCTCGCGCGCCGTGATTCCGCGCGCCAATGCGCCCAAACAGCCGATTGACGGTCTTGAAATCGTCGCTGTCGACCGCTTGTCGGACGCGCTTGCCGCCGTCATCCGGTAGTAAAAAAGGTACGCAAAAGGCGCTCGAAGGCCGCTTAGAATGGATAACACCTCTGTCGGAGCGGCTTACCCGACGCGAAGCGTACCGTTCGCTCCGATCCGATTTTTTCTTTTTCGAAGGAATTTCGAAATGACCACGTTAACGAAGCTTCTCCCGCCGGGTGCTGCGCCCGCGAAGATCATCCTCGAGCGAGCCGGCGGCCTCGTGCTTACTTCTGCCGAGCGCGCCGAGTGCCCCAAGACGATCACCACCGCTGCCGGTGAAGTGAGCGTTGCGGTCGAAGAAATGCGCCCGCTCGAAGTGGGCGATGTCTTTGTAGACGATGCGGGTGCTTTCTGGGTCGTACAGCCTGCCGTCGAACAGATTCTGCATGTGACGGGCGATATCGATGTGATGCGTGAAGCCGTTGCGGCGCTCATCAACCGCGGCGTGCGTGTCGCGCAGGCGCCCGACGGGTTCGCTGTGTTGCCGCTGCCGAATCTTGCGCAGATGCTCGGTATGGTGGGGCTCACCGTGACGCCTGTCGAAGCGCCTTTCGATCCGATTCAGTTTGTTGAATCGGGCTGCGGCTGCGGCCATCACGGCGGCGGCTGCGGTTGCGGCCACCACCATCATCATGATCACGAGTGCGGCTGTGGCCATCATCACGATCATGAAGGCGAATGCGGCTGCGGTCACCATCATCACCACGACCACGAAGGCGAGTGCTGCTGCGGCGGTCACGGCGATGAACACAAGCATGAACACGGTGAAGGCTGCTGCTGCGGGCACGATCACGCGCATTCGCCCGAAAGTGAATGCGGCTGCGGTCACCATCACCACGACCACGAAGGCGAGTGCTGCTGCGGCGGTCACGGCGATGAACACAAGCATGAACACGGTGAAGGTTGCTGCTGCGGGCACGATCACGCGCATTCGCACGAAAGTGAATGCGGCGGCGGTCACCATCACCGCGACCATGAAGGCGAGTGCTGCTGCGGCCACGGTCATGAACACGACCACGAGGACGGTGAAGGCTGCTGCTGCGGTCGTCATGCGCAAGAGGCTGACGGCACGCAGAAGAAGACCGAATAAATCGCCAAGCACGATATGTGAAAGCGGCGCGGCAAGTGCTGCGCCGCCTTCCCGCGTTGGTAGCGCCGCCTGAGGCGTGTGCCCGACGCTCTTAAAAAGAAAGGCACGTTCTCTCGGCGTAACGCCGAAAGCAAACGTGCCTTTTTCGCTTCTGTCTCGAGGAGCAGCTCGCTCGCCGTGAAGCCGTTGGCTGTGGGGCGCGAGGCCGGACTTGAACCGGCACGCCGTGAAGCGTCAGGACCTAAACCTGGTGCGTCTACCAATTTCGCCACTCGCGCAGGAGTGGCGCATTGTAGCGGAAAAGTGCCGCGTTGCCCCGTCAAGCGGACAAAAAAAGTGAATTTTTGTCTGCTTGAGTGCGATCAAAGCGAGATTTTATCGAGTGACCTCTTCTTGCGTTTTCGCTTCCTCGCCGCTTTCGCGCAGCCAGAGCGTGCGGCGCTGAGTGTTGTATTCGCCCCAAGTTATGCGGACCGCCAAAAGTGCTTTTTGGAGGTTCTCGATCAGGGGGTCGACCTCTCGGCGCGACGCCTCTGCCTGCTCAATGAGGTCGGGCTGTCCCGTCGAGATCATGAAGCTGCGCATCTCTTCGCTCAGCGTATGCGTGAGATCGAAAACGTCCTGAGCGGCCTTTTTCTGTGCGGCGGTGATTTTGGTGCGGTCGCGCATCATGACGTCCGTAATGCCGGCGGGCAGGCAGGCCGTTTTGGCAAAGTAGGGCTTGTACTTGGGGGAGACGCAAGCGGCGCGCATGCGCTCGCCAATGCGTTCGACCTCTGCGCTGAAGCGTTGCTCTTCTGTACTCGCCGCATGCGTGTCGTGTGAAAGACCGGTCTCGGGGGCGTTCGTGCGATCGCCCACGGCGCAGGCGCCGAGCAGGACAACGGCCGTCGAGATCAAAATCGAGCGGGTAAACAAAGTGCGATGACGAGTGAGAAGCATGCGGAGAAAACAGTGCGAAAAACGGTTCTGGCAAACAAAAATTTTCCAAGCCGAGCGCAAGTTTAGCGAAAACAGGCAATGCGCATCGGCGGGCTTCTTCGTTATAATGCGAAGCTTCGAATTCGGCTTTGGCATTCCGAGCGCTTTGCGCTTCGGGGGCAAAGCGAAGAAAAAGGACAGATTTTCAGACGGGCGGCTCGATCTCGAATCGGCAGCCGCTCGCTTTCCGGCGCCTCGCACGGGAAGCATGTTTCCACCGCTATCGAGCACGCTTTCGGCTTTAAGCGCGTCAATTGACGGCTGATCCCGAAGAGGCTCGATTTTTTTGCAAAGAACTCGAAATGACCGAAGAAAAGATCGAACAGACCCAGGAACAGGCTGTTGAACAGACGCAGGCCGAAGCGGCCTCGCCCGTCGTCGAAACGAACGCCGCCGTCAACCCGCTCGAGCACTCGCTCGAACTCAAGGTGGCTGCTGCCGACGTGGAAAAGCTTGCCGAACAGCACCTCAAGCGCTACGCCAAGAACGCCCGTATGCCCGGCTTCCGTCGCGGCCACGTTCCGATGAACCGAGTTCGCATGATGTACGGCGCCGAAGCCTTCAACGAAGCCGTCAATGAACGCGGCGGCCGGGCTTGGGTCGAAGCCGCCCGCGAATCCAAGCAGCAGATCGTCGGCGCTCCCTCGATCGATGCCGTTCCGACCGAAGACAAGGAATTCATGACCTTCAAGGCCAAGTTCGAAGTCATGCCCGAAATCCAGAAGGTCGACTTCACGACGCTCAGCCTCAAGCGCTACGGCTGCAAGGTTGACGAAGCCGCCGTCGAAAAGACGATCGAAGTGATGCGCAAGCAGCGCGTCACCTTCAACGTTGAAGAAGGCCGTGCCGCTCAGGACGAAGACCGCGTCACGCTCAACTTCAAGGGCATGAAGGAAGGCGTCGCCTTTGAAGGCGGCACCGCCGAAGACTACGCCTTCGTTCTCGGTCAGGGCCGCATGCTCCCCGAATTCGAAGACGCCGTTCGCGGCATGAAGGCCGGCGAAAAGAAGACCTTCCCGCTCACGTTCCCGGAAGACTACGGTCACAAGGACCTCAACGGTGCTTCCGTTGAGTTCGACGTGGAAGTCCTCAAGGTCGAAGCGCCGACCTATCCGGAACTCAACGATGAATTTGCCGAAAGCCTCGGCATCGAAGGCGTTGAAAAGATGCGCGAAGAAGTCAAGCTCAACCTCGAGCGTGAAGTCGCCGCCCGCATCGAAAACAAGAACAAGGCCGAAATCTTCGAACTCCTCAACAACACGCTCACCTACGCCGTGCCGCAGGTGCTCGTTGAAGACCAGGCCCGCAGCGTTGCCAACGCCTACGTGCAGCAGTTCGTTGCCCGCGGCGCCAAGGCCGACGCCTTCAAGGATCTGCCGATCGACGTCTTCAAGCCCGAAGCTGAAAAGCAGGTTCGTCTCGGTCTCTTCGTCGACAACCTGATCGCCGAAGAAAAGCTCGCCCCGACGAACGAACAGATGCAGAAGATGGCCGAAACGCTCGCGGCTGCTTACGAAGAGCCCGCTGAAGTCGTCAAGCACATCCTCAACGACCAGGCCTCCCGCGCCAACCTCGTTGCCCGCATTCGCGAAGAAAACGTTGCCGAATTCATCCTCGGCAAGGCCCAGACCGAAGACGTCGAAGTCGAATTCGACAAGGTCATGTCCGGCCAGTTCTAATTCGGACGCCTTGTGCCGCAGGCGCGAATTCCGCTGAGAATTTCGCTGCGGCACGCGGGTGCACCGGCTTAGTGCCGTGCGCATCCGTTAAAGAATGCGATCGCAAGCGCCTGCTCGAGCCTAGCGGCTTGGCAGGCGTTTCGGTTTCTTGCGGGCGCGAATCGTGCAGGCGTGCGCGTCTTTGGTCATAATGCTTCGACCGAAAAACCGAAAGAGCACGGATGAAGCCGCCGGCTTTGCCCGGCGCCGCTGCCGCGCCAAATAAAGAAGAAACAACATGTCTTTAGTGCCCATCGTTATTGAAAGTTCCGGTCGCGGCGAACGCAGCTTCGACATTTACTCGAGACTCTTGCGCGATCGAATTGTTTTTCTCAATTCGGAAGTGAACGACCAGACGGCTTCGCTCATCGTCGCGCAGCTGCTCTTCCTTGAAAGCGAAGATCCCGACAAGGACATCTCGCTATACATCAACAGCCCGGGCGGCTCGGTGTCGGCCGGCATGGCGATCTACGACACGATGCAGTTCATCCGCCCGAATGTGAGCACGATCTGCATGGGCATGGCCGCCTCCATGGGTGCCTTCCTGCTTGCGGGCGGTGCCAAGGGCAAGCGCTTTGCGCTGCCGCATTCGCGCATCATGATTCATCAGCCGCTCGGCGGCGCCGAGGGTCAGGCAAGCGACGTGGAAATTCGTGCGCGCCAGCTCACGCTCATCAAGCGTCAGATGAACGAAATGATGGCGGGCTTTACCGGCCGCAGCTACGAAGAACTCGTCCGTGATACGGATCGCGACAACTTCATGAGCGCGCAGGAAGCGCTTGAGTACGGTCTGATCGACCGCGTGCTCGTTAGCCGCGACGAGGCCGCTGCGAAGTAAAGCGCTGCCGCATCATTGAGATGCCCGAAGCCCTAGCCGGGGCAGAGCCCCTCGGCTAGGTCGAAGAAGATTGGAATGTTTATGAATTCAAAACGCTACTGCGCCTTTTGCGGGCGCCCGGAATCCGACTGCAAGGCGCTCTTTCAGGGTTTAAACGGCGAGCTCCTCTGCGACGAATGCATTCGAGCGATGGCCGCCGACCTTGACGGCAACCCCGATGCCGCGCCCGCCGACGCGAATGCGCCGCAGGCGCAGGCTGAAAAGCCGCTGCCGACGCCTAAGGAGCTCTACGAGCTTCTTGACGGCTACGTGATCGGTCAGGAGCGCGCCAAGCGTACGCTTTCCGTGGCGGTCTACAACCACTACAAACGTCTCAGAAGCCGTGATGCCAAGAAGGACGAAGCAGCGAGCGCCGTCGAACTGCAGAAGTCGAACGTTCTTCTGATCGGGCCGACGGGCTCAGGCAAAACGCTGCTCGCGCAGACGCTCGCGCGCGGTCTTGACGTGCCTTTCGCGATCGCCGATGCGACGACTTTGACCGAAGCCGGCTATGTGGGCGAAGACGTTGAAAATATCGTCGCCAAGCTCGTTCAGGCTGCCGACGGCGATATCGAACGCGCACAGCGCGGGATCATCTACCTTGATGAAATCGACAAGATCGCCCGCAAGTCGGAGAATCCCTCCATTACGCGCGACGTTTCCGGCGAAGGCGTGCAGCAGGCGCTCTTGAAGCTCGTTGAAGGCACGATCGCCTCGATGCCCGTCAAGGGCGGCCGCAAGAACCCCGGCAAGCCCATGATGGAAGTCGACACTTCGCAGATTCTTTTCATCTGCGGCGGCGCTTTCGACGGGATGGAGCGCATCGTGCGCCATCGCACCGAGAAGAGCGAAATCGGCTTCAACGGTACGGTTGTCGGCAAGAGCGATGCGGATCTGACGCGTCTATTCAGTCAGATTGAGCCCGCCGACCTCGTCAAGTACGGCCTCATTCCCGAACTTGTCGGTCGCTTGCCTGTTATCGCCGTGCTCGAAGAGCTCGACGAGAAGGCGCTCATCGAGATTCTGACCAAGCCCAAGAACGCGATCGTGCGTCAGTACCAGGCGCTTTTCGGCATGGAAGACGTCGAACTCGAATTCACCGAAGACGCGCTCAAGGCCGTTGCCAAGCGCGCCATCGAACGCAAGACCGGCGCGCGCGGCCTGCGCTCGATCATGGAAGACGTGCTTCTCGATACGATGTTCGAAATTCCGAGCGAAAAGGACGTCGAAAAGGTGATCGTGACGGCTGCCGCAGTCGAAAAGACCGGGCCGCTCGAAATCGTCCGCAAAGCCTGAGCGGGCGGCTGCGCCTCAAGGGCTGCACCCGAAGCGGGGGCTGTATGCCGCGCCGATTCGGCGAAGTAGGCAAAAACGTGCGCTAAATCGGCAGGAACGGCTTGAAACACACGGGATAGCCCCCATATAAGGGTTACTGACGTAATTTTTTTTGGATATTGAGCTTTGACCAACGAGAACACTCTTGCGAACAGCAATGCGCCGGAACTGGCCGGTCCTTACCCGGTCATTCCGCTTCGCGACATGGTTGTCGGGCCGCACGCCATGACGACCATCTTCATGTCGCGCCCGATGTCCGTTAAGGCCGCAGAGGCGTCGCTGCAGAGTTTCGGCGGACGGATCATCCTCGTGACGCAGCGCGATAAGTCCGTTGACGATCCGAAGCCCGAAGACTTTTGGGATGTAGGCGTCGTGGGCGAAATCGACCAGCTCCTGCGCCTGCCCGACGGCTCGGTGAAGGCGCTTATGCACGGCACGGATCGTTGCCGCGTGAGCACCTTTGACCGCACGGGCATCTACTACAAAGCCTCTGCCGAGATTCTCAAGACCGAACCGTGCGAAGCGGGTGACCTCGAAGCGTATCGCCGCACGCTGATGCGTACGCTTGAGGACTACGCGCAGAACGTCAAGAAGATGTCGCTCGAGCACCTCAAGCCCATCCGCGCCGAGCGCGATGCGGTTAAGGCCTGCGACATCGCCGCCTCCGTTGTGCCCCTCTCGACGGAAGAGCGCATTCGCTTCGTCGGCTCGACGAAGCCGAACGAACGCTTTGAGATTCTGATCGAAGCGCTCGAGCGCGAGCTCCAGAGCGGTCAGATCGAAAAGCGCATTCAGATGCGCGTCAAGGGCCAGATGGAGAAGAATCAGCGCGAGTACTACCTCAATGAGCAGATGAAGGCCATCCGCAAGGAATTGGGCCTTGACGGCGAAGGGGAAGGTGAAGACGACGAGATCGCCGCGCTTGAAAAGAAGGTGAAGGAAGCCAAGATGCCCAAGGCGGCCGAGGAGGCGGCCTTGACGGAATTGAAGCGCCTTCGCATGATGCCCTCGGCGAGTTCGGAAGCTGCGGTTGTTCGCAGCTACGTCGACACGCTGCTCGACATTCCCTGGACGAAGAAGAGCCGCGTCAACCAGAACATCGCTCGCGCCCGCAAGGTGCTCGACGAGGATCACTGGGGCCTCGAAAAGGTGAAGGAGCGCATCCTTGAATACCTCGCCGTGCAAAAGCGCGTCGGCAAGGTGAAGTCGCCAATCCTCTGCCTTGTCGGTGGACCGGGCGTCGGCAAGACCTCGCTCGGCCGCTCGATCGCTCGAGCGACGAACCGCGAGTACGTGCGCATGGCTCTGGGCGGCGTTTCCGACGAGGCGGAAATCCGCGGTCATCGCCGCACCTACGTGGGCGCCATGCCCGGGCAGGTGATCAAGCACCTCGTGAAGGCCGGCGTTCGCAATCCGCTCTTCCTTTTGGACGAAATCGACAAAATCGGTTCGAACGTTCGCGGAGACCCTGCCGCGGCGCTCCTTGAGGTGCTCGACCCCGAGCAGAACAACGCGTTCGAAGACCATTACGTCGAGTGCGAGTATGACCTCTCGGACGTGCTCTTCATCGCCACGTCGAACAGCTACAACATCCCGCCCGCGCTTCTCGACCGCATGGAAGTCATTTCGCTTTCTGGCTACACCGAGGACGAAAAGGTGCACATTGCCGAACGCCACCTCGTGCCCAAGCAGATGCGCGCCAACGGCGTCAAGGACCTGTCTCTTATACACATCTGACGCTGCCGACGATAAGGCTCGTGT
>ERZ1090861.1721-NODE-1721-length-10682-cov-23.497600_pt1 | contig 10682 bp, 6 predicted proteins | sample MGYA00478482_ERZ1090861 | MGnify/ENA primary metagenome ERZ1090861 (study PRJEB33644, sample SAMEA5815744) | chicken gut metagenome | biome: Chicken; feature: Gastrointestinal Tract; material: Caecum | place: Ireland | collected 2019-01-01 | study: A study of... | reverse complement strand
ACATACAGTTATATTATGAAATTATATAACTGTATATATTTTTATATTTATTTTACGATAACTTTAAGAATTTTCAATTTCTATAATATTTTTATTTAATTTTGCAATAAAATCATTAAAATTATATGTTTCAAACTTTCTGCCGCGTGATGAAAGATAGTTATAATAATTGTATCTTTTTGCTTTTATATCATCAAGCACGAAGATATTGCAATCAAAGATTTTGTTAGTATAGTCATAGCCATTTTGAAAAAGTTTTTCGATTAGTTTAAGCTGCTCTTTTGCTGAAAGTTGTTTAAAGCCATCTGAAAAAGCCACCTTGCCATGCAAATTGCTGTATTTTGCTCTTATTGCGTCTACTTTTTCATTAAACGACACTCTTTTCTTCGGCTGCTGCGAATTGCTTTCAACTATGCACTCACTATACTTTTCTTTTAGGTCGGCTAGGCTTAAATCATTCTCTTCCATAATCTTTTTAAGCACAAGCATTGCCGCCTCGGCATCTTCGCTTGACTTATGATAGATAAACTGTTTTTCTATGCCAAGTTCTTCAACAATCTTTTCAAGTGATTCTAAATGGTCTGTTTTATAGATGATATGGTATAACTTTTGACTATCAAAACCCTTTAGCGTAAGCGGTGGCAAGTTATATCTTTGACAGGCATGATTTAAAAACCCGAAGTCACTTGCTATACTATGCCCAAAGAGTATATGTTTTTCATTTGTCAAAAGTTTTGCAATCTTTTCATAATAAAAGTCAAATGGGTTCTGCTTTATAAAATATTCTTGGCTATAAGCAAGTTCTATTTTTGCACGCTTGCCTTTAGGTGCAAGATTGATTTTGCTTTCTGGGTTTATCACAATATCTTCTTTCTTTATAAGCTTAAAATTGCTGTCAACTAGGCAATAACCAAAAGAGCATATATCATAACCATTGCTGCACTCAATATCAAAAAATACAAGTTTCATAATCTTTCCTTCTATCTATACTTTATTATCTCGCCATTTGCAAGAGAAAGCAAGTAAATTTCGTCAAGTTTTATATTAAAGCCCTTTTCAACCGCATCTGCATAGAGTTTAAGCTGTTTTTTGTAACGCGAAAGAAGCCTATCTTTATCTTGAATTGACGTGAATTTATAGTCAATCAAGATGTTTTTCTCACCAAGTGCGAATAGGTCAATCACGCCCTGAACAATCACCCTCTCTTCGCTTGTCACCCCATCAAGCACATCACAAAGTTTTTCTTCCATGATAAACTGCTGTTCTTTGACTGGGGATCTTCCGTCTAAAAGCTCTTTAGCGCGCTTAATATCTCGATATAAAATGTTAAAATCAAGAAGCTCAAAATACCCTTCCGTCAAGTTCTCTTTAAGGTTTTCTTTTTCGCGGAGCAAGTCTTCAAGGCTGTCAATCTTATCGAAATCTATAATTTTGAGTGCCTCGTGATAGGCATTTCCACGCAAGATTGCCTGCTCTCTTGTGCCGCTTTTGCTTTCACTTTGAACAAAGCCTTCGGACATGTCTTCTTCAAGTTTCAAAATGCCTGAAACTGAATTTTTATAGCTTAGAGTGCAGATATCTTTATTTTTATAGGCAAAATCAATATATTTTTTTATCTCTTCCATATTTTGAGATAGATTGTCGTTGAATGAGAACTGCTCATCAATGGTAAATTCGGCTTCTTCCACAACGCTAACAAGTCTATATTGATAGTTTTCTGTTTTTATCTCTTCCTGTTCTAAAAGCTGCTCGCAAAAATTATCTGGCATGCTATAGAAAAACAGGTCAAAGTAGCTTGCGCAAGAGAAAAGGTCTTGCTTTTTTGCTATCTCTTTTTCATTGCATGAGCCAAGCAAGAAAAGATGGTTCTGCGCCCTTGTGAGTGCAACGTAGAATATCATAAGTTCGTCAACAAATTCGCGACGTTTTCTATAGAGTTTGTTTGCTAGAAATATTGGCGACATGCTGCGAGTGTTGTCATCATAATCAAACATATAGCTGCCAAGCCCAAACTTAGACGAAATTGCATAAGGCTTATTGTAAGTCTTGCCAAGATTTTCACCGCAACCTGCCAAGATGACAATAGGATACTCGAGTCCCTTAGTTGCATGAATGGTTGTGATGATGATTGCGTTTGATTCAGCCACAGCCACCCCGCTTTTTGTGTCGATATTCTCAAGATAGTTTAAAAGCCCTGCAAGATTGAAATCATATTGCCCTGCCGAGATTAGTTTGAGTAGCTCTTGAATATGATAATGCTTTGTGTTTTTGTCTGCGAGTGAGTTGATATATAGAAAATAATCTTTGTCATTGAAAAGTTTGATGAGTGCCTTCCGCAATCCTAGTGTTTGACATAAAAACTTAAATTCATCAAGTTGTTTCTTAAATTTATTTATCTTTTCGCTGTTTTCTTTTATTACAATCTCATAAAACGGCAACGTTCTATCATATTTTAAGCGGATTTCTGCAAGCTCTTCAAGTGTGAAACCGCCAAGCCATGAGTTCATAACCGACACAAGTGAGATGTCGTCTTTGAAGTTAAGCGTTAGTTTCAATAGACTGACAATCACCTGAACCTGCCCATCTTCAAGCAGGGTTTGTTTGATGTCCGCTTGAACGTTGAAGCCCTTTTCTTGCAAATAACGGACGCTTTCTTCCATAACATCGCTGCGAGACCTAAACAAGATTGCAATATCGCCTTCGCGCGCCTGTCTAAAAGCTTCCGCCTTTGCGTCATAAATCTGACTTTGCAAAATCTCTTCCACACGCTTTGCAAGAAGTAAGACTTCCTTTTGATGCTTAAATTCGCGGTTTACATGGTCTTCTTTAACGCTGTAAATCTTTGTAAGTGGCTCTTGCTCTTCCTTATCTTCAAGCGCAATATCAACCGCTACCGATGGAAGTGCCGCTTTTTTAAAGTTCACCTTCCCTTTTAAGGTTGAAGTTTTTTCATAGTCTATGCCAACACTATCAAGCGTCATAATCTTATTAAATATGGTGTTGACAAAAGAAAGCAGGCGATCATCAGACCTAAAATTGCCCGTCAAGAAAAGTGCGTCACTGTTTTCGTCCTTGTCAAAGTCTGAGATGTCCTTTTGCATGATTTCCATGCTGGCATTTCTAAAACCATATATGCCTTGTTTTGGGTCGCCAACCGCAATAAACCTGCCACGCCCAGCAATAGGTTTTATAATCGATGCTTGAAGCGAGTTTGTGTCTTGATACTCGTCAATAAAAATGTAGTCATAGCTTTTTTGAAGGTCGTCAAGCACGCTCTCATCATTTAAAAGCACTTTGACATATTTTTCAAGGTCAGCAAAATCAAGACCATCGCAGTCTTTCTTCATCTTGGTATATTCTGCTTTATACTCCTTAAGCATTTGAAGGAGCCCTTTGACAAGCTTGCCCTGCTTTACATTTTCGATTTTTTCTTCTGTTATATCGCTAAACTTTTCGGTTATTTCAAACAACTCTTTAAGTGCATCTTTTGCCCTGACGAGCTGCTCTCTTTGCCATTTATCTTCAATTTTGTTTGTCGGCGTTTTTAAAAGAGTGCAAAAATTGATTTTTTTACAATTTTCAAAAAAATCTTGGGCTAGGCTGATGCCTGCAACGCTTTGCAGATTGTCCTTAAAATCTTGATAGGCTTTTGGCAAATCGTCTGTCACGCTTTTCAAAATCTCATTTGCCTTAAATAGTGATGCTTTAAGTTTACTGTTTAAGTAAACTAGACTTTCGTTTAAAAAGTTTTCATAATTTTCAATATAGCTGTTGGTAAGTTCGTCTGTGCCGTCTTGGCTGTCAAAATAGTCTTGAAGACTGAACATACATTCTTTTATTTGGTCTTTATTACGTTTGAATGAAAAATATATTTCATTAAAGTTTTCGCTATCTGTAACCGCAAGTCTATCAAAAACTCTATTAAATGCCTTAAATTTTAAGTTTTCACTCTCTTTTTCGTCTAAAATCCTAAAATTTTCGTCTAAATCCAGTTTATTTATATTGCGTTTTATAATTTTCTCGCAAAATGAGTCTATGGTTGAGATGTCGCTGATTGTGATGTCGTCGAGTTGTTCAAGTAAAAACGGCGTGGCTTTCTGCTCTAAAATCGCCTTAAAAAGCCTTGTTTTCATTTCATTTGCAGCCGCCTTAGTGAAGGTTAAAACTAAAAGTCTTGAAACAGATATCTTCTCTTCACATATTAAGTATTTTAGTCTTTCAATCACGACAAAAGTTTTTCCGCTTCCCGCTGAAGCTGAAACTATAAGACGTTTTTTCTTGTTCTCAAGTATTGCCCGCTGCTCTTCGGTTGGCGGGTTCTTCTTTTTTTCACTCATCTTTTAGTATGTCCTTAAAATTATCGACTTTTTGCCCCTTTCGTTTGCCTTGCAACTTTTCATAGACACAGATACTTCTATACTGGCAAAAGTTGCAACTCTCTTCATTTGGTTTTGGCTCTATATAGCCTCCTGAAATCTCAACAATCGCATTGCTTGAAACTTTTTCTACGTAGTTTTGATAATCTGCTAAATCTTCCTTTGCAACAACGCTACCCTTAAAAACACCATATTTATCTATATAAAGCCCTAGTATTGTGCTTTTGTTTTCATCATTAAGCTTTAGGTCTAAATTTTTTAGCACTTCGTCGTCATTTTGTGCAATTCCTTTCATAAGGGTTTTATCTTCGCTTGCTTTCCCATAGTCATACTTTGCATTGAAATAGAAAACTCCGCCAGGCTTTTTGTTTAGCATTTTTTCAACTATCTTTTGATATAAAAATAGTTGCAATTTCTCACCATAATAAAGTTCCTTTAAAATATTACCTGTCTTGCCTGTTTTATAGTCTATAATTCTGAAATAATCGCCACATTCGTCAATCCTATCCACTTTGCCAGAGATATTGACCTTGTGAGCCTTTCCAAGCGTGATGTTTGCAAGCTTGTATTCCACATACTTAGGCTTGAAACCGCTGTGATTATATTCATTTAAAATATCGCTTAGCATAACGTAAAGTTGATGCTTGAAAAAGGAAACAAGGCTTGCCTTTTCGCTTGCACTGTCAAGTTTTTCCTTTGCCCCCGCACTTTCTATTATGTAATCAAAATTTTTATTTATAAATTCATTTAGCTCTACCGTTTCGCCCTTTATCAGTTTTTGAACAAAAAGCTCTGCACCCTTATGGCAGATGTTACCTGTGTCTCGGGCGTCAAAGGCATAGATTTCCTTTTCTTTTAAATTTAGCCCATAGGTTAAAAAATGTTTGAATGGACAAGAAAAATATTTTTCAAGCTGAGTTACTGACACGCGCCTATTATTTATAAATAGCTCTTCGCCCTTTGTTATGCTTTGCTTATTTATAACAAAATCTTCAAATGGTAAATTTTTTATAATACCAAGTTGGTCAATGCTTTGCCTTGACAGTTTATTTAAATTTTCTTCAACAAAATTTTTGTGATTTCCAAGTTTTACAAGAAGATTTTTATCTGAAAAAGAGTTTTCATAGAAAACATCTTGCGTCTTTAATAGCTTTTGTGAGAAAATCTGATTTAAGCTGTCGACAAAAGCAGGCAGCTCATTTTTCTTTCCTTCATCACTCACCGCCTGTGAAAATAATATCAACCTATCACTTGCAGTGGTCAAGAGATTGAAAAGCCTAAACCTATTTCTTCTGTTTATCATTCTTATGCTTGGCTCTATCTTTTTGTCTAAATAGTTTAGTGAAATGTCCTTATCATTTAAAAGCCCATTGTCATTAGAGACTGCCGGCAAATTTTGACAGCCTAAGATTATCAAAATTTTGCTCTCTCCAAAATAGCTTGAGCTGGCATCGCCTACCATAACACCGTCAATGTAGCTAGGCACAGTTGACACTTCTTTGAAAGACAAGAGAAGTTTTAGCGTTTTTAAATACTCACCTATTGATATTTTATCGTTATATTTTGAAATAAGCTCGCTTGTCGCCGAGACAATCTCTTCAATTTGTCTATTTATATCTCGCTCTTTGATAAGTGCCATACTTTCGAGTTTTTCGTCTATTTTTTCTAGATTTTCTCTCGCAATTTCGCAAATCTCCGCCACTGCCGCTTGAAAATCTTTTGCCGTCTCGCAAGAGGCAAGTTTATCTAGAATATAATCATATTTAAAAGAGTTTGCAAGATATTTTTTATATTTCCAGCGGTTATCAATGACATATTTTTGCGCTATGTCTATAAGCTCTTGATTTTCACCGAGCAAGACATTTGAAAAAAGTCCTTGCAGTCTATCACTTGGATAGCCAAGTGTGATTGTTTCAAAAAAGTTGAAGATAAGCCCAACAAGCATGGTGTTATCGGCGGTAATGGAGCTGTCAATATAAAGTGGAATATCAAACTTATCAAAGGTCTGTTCAAGCTCTAGCTCATACCTTTTGATATCACTCACCGCCACCGAGATATCTTTATACGAATAGCCTTTTGTTGTATAATAATATATAAGCTTTGCCGCATCCTTGACTTCGTCATGCAAGTTTTGTGAAGAATAGACGCTATAATAGCCATTATTTTCTGCTTTTTCAATGTTATAGCTATAGACACCTGAAATTATCGCCTGTTTTTGCGAAGAGAACTTTGTTTTTAAGTCAACAATATCAATTTCTATTCCACATTCTTTTGAAATCATGGCAAGCTTTTCCATGATGTCTTTTTCATAGATATATTCATTGCCAATGCTGAGCGGACTTGCTATAGAGACACAGACCTGTCTGCTACATTCAACCAACGTTTTGATAAGCCCATAGCCTTCACTTGTGAAGCTGTCAAACTGAGCAAAATAAAAACAGGTGTTTGCTAAGATATCGTTTTCCTTTATAACGTCATTAAGCAGAGCTAGTCGCTCGTTTGCGTCAAACTTGCCTTGCAAAAGGTTTTGATACTCGCTATAGATAAGTTTTATATCATGATATTTGCCGCCGCTTAAACCGGGCGCGTTTTCATTAAGGTCGTCAGGGTTTATCTTACAGCTTTTAAGTTGAGAAAGCACCTTGTTTATCTCATAGCAAAAGTTTATACTACTTTTTTTGAAGGTTTTGAAATTATTTTTAACATTCTCTATAGCTTTTTGCGTCAAAAGCAAGCACTCCGCAGAAGAAAGCACTTCTGCCTTTTTGTTTAGCCTTTTAAAAATCTCAGTTGCAAGTGATGTTAAGCCCATAACTTTAACGTTAAAAAGTGCACTGTTTTTTAGATTTTGCAAAAGCATCTTCTCCATTTGCAGAGAAAATCTATCAGGCACGACCACAATATGTTCAATAGAAAAGTCGCTATAATCTATAGCGGAAATCATGTCCTTGCTTGCATCTAAAATTGTTCTATTTATGTAGGCTTTAAGTTTCATAGTTATATTTTAGCATAAAGCCCATTTAAAATAAAGAAAAAAGAGAATTGTTTTTTAATTCTCTTATTTTATTTTTATCAAACTTTATTTATTTGCAATAGATTCAAATTGTGCCTTAAGTTTGCCTGCCTTGTCGCACTTAAGTTTGAATACATCTTTGACAAGTTTTGAGTTCTCTTCTTTTACCTTCAAAAATTGTTCTTTAAGCTCTCTATATTCTTTTTCTTTGCTATTAAGTGCAACTATGGTTTTTCTAAGCTCAATATTTGCTCTTTCAAGAATATTGCGTGTTTGCGACGTCGCTTCTTCTTGAGCACTACGTTTGACAAGTCTAACAAGCCCCATAAAGAGTGCTTGAAGCTCGCTCTCTGATATGCCTTCCTTCTTTTTGGTGAATTTTATAATATTATCTTTTTCCATTGGCTTCTGCTTAGATTTGAAGTTTCTATATTTATTTTGGAAACGTAGCATTTGATTGACGTCGCCATTTGAAAGTGTCATGCAGGCTTTTCGCACGGAGCAACCGCTCTCAACAAGCCCATCTATCTTTTGCATAAGGCTGTCTTCTTCATCCTTTGAAAAATATTGAATGCTGCTCTTCTTATGCTTTGATAAATCTATGCCAAGCTTGTTGCAACGCGGCTTATCATTTTCAAGATTGTCAATCTCATGATAATAATAATTTCTCACGCTGTTTGGCTGTCTTGAATATTTCTTTGCGTGCTCGATGAATGCCATTTTAAGTGGGCTTCCGTTATCTTTTGTTTTTTCAACCGATGTGAAAAGGTCTTTCACTTCTTGATTTGACCATAAACCATTTTTCATACTTTTTTATCTCCTTGCAATGTTTATAGACAAATTGATAAAATTTTATACATTAACTTTTTTGTAATTTTGTCGAGCCAGCTTTCATAAATTATCTTATGAAACCTATAATTGTTTATACGCCATATGCTTGCCTTTTAAAGTGTGCAGGTCAAGAACTTGAACTTGATGAAAATGAGCATGCCATAATTGAAGATAATGTTGATAAAATAGACGTCTACCCTGTTGGAAAGACAAAAAAATACTCTTTTTCTATAGATTTACATGAAAAAACAAGCAAATTCTATTCAATTATCGAAAAAGATGACAAAATTTTGATTTTTTTGCTGGACGGACTATTGAGCGAAAACGTTGATATCTATCATATTAAATATAACAATAAAAAATGCGACATAGAGCTATCACAGGACTCCGTCACTTTTATTTCTGATAGCCACAAAAAACAAATATTTTTTAGTGAGACGCCGCATGCTTTCAAATGCGGAAACTTTTCACACATTTGCTACACTCTTCTTACCTTTAAAGACAGCCAAATGCTTATTGCATACAATGTTAAAAATAACAACGCAAAACAGTTTTCAGGTGAAAGCATAACCCTTGCTAATAACGGCTTTACAGTTCAGTCTAGCAAGAATAGCACTTATGAAAATGCGACCCAAGAATATTATGTTGACCAAGAAGGGCTTAAAAGCAAGACAAAGACATTTGTTTTATCAAATCTTCCAGAAGAGCTTGTGTCATACCAGTTTATGCAGTCTGTCAAAGATGGAGACAAAGAGCATATTGAAGACTTTTTGTCCGACAACTTGAAAAAACAAGTATCAGCTGAAAACATACAACAATATTTTGGTAAAATAAGCTATTTTTATATGATAGATAATAAAACCTGTTTTGCCCTATCAAATGGAGAAAATATTTTATACGAATTTATCATTAAAAATGGCAAAATTGACGAGATAATAGACAACAAAAATGACTAAAAAACTAAAAAATCTTGGCTTGCCAAGATTTTTTATCAAACACTATTTTTCTTTAAAAACCCGAAATCTTCAAGATATTTTATCAAATAAACAATTCCAACAGGAAGAGCAAAGATAAATGTTAAAACAATAAATACAATATGCTTTACTTTGTCTTTTTCTTCAAATTTAACGTTCATATAATTTTTAATGTGCTCTGCAAAAACAAGCATTAAAATCATATAAATAAGTCCAAGCAAGCACAAAATGCCAAGCCCTGTTGAAGGTGCACCTATCAGGTCGGCTGTGCACAGCGTTATAAGCCCACCGAAAAGAACTGCACTGACAACGCTCGTAATATATAATGCAAGCCCTGTTTTTTCAGGCTTTTGTTTCTCTTCTAGTAGCTTAATTTCTCCTTCCTTTTTCTTGCGTCTATTTTTGATATAATACGCAAGCTCAAAAGCTCCATAGAATACAAGGGCGATTGCTGACGTTACAATCATAATAATTGGCAAGTGCCATGGAAAAGAAACGCCTAAATCAACAAGGTCAAGGTTAAGCGAGTATGCAAAATTATTACCACTGATAAGTGATGCTGAAAGTGCCACCGAACCAATAAACACATAACCTACATATACAATCCAGAAATTTTTTATTTCAACTTTAAAATCTTTAGTTTTAATTAAGTATATTGGCACAAAAATCAAAAGTGAATGTGTGATAATTGTTTGAATATTTATAAAATGCAAGATTGGATAGTTGTTTGAAATACAATCTGGATACATAAAAGTTAAAAATCCGCCTACAAGAGCACAACCAAAGAGTATATTATAAAGAAGTTGCAAAAATTTGTTTTCTTTCTTCAAAAATGCACTTAAAATTAGAGTGACTATTGTTGTCCAAGTCATGATAGCGCACATCTGGAAAGAAATATTCCACCACCAGTTGAAATTGCTTGCATCTCCGCCATTGTGCACATGCAGAAGATATTTATATATAATTCTTCCTATTTCAAGAATAAAAAGCACTCCCGCAAGCACAAGCTTTGTTATTTTCTTTCCCTTCTCACTCTTAGCGGACAACATAAAGTAACAGCCCATAATAAAGGCAGCAACCAATACTATAAGAATAAAATGGTTAAAATTGTAAAACCAATCAACATTTTGCGTTAAATAATTATCAAATCCGAAAAAATAATCCATAATACAATCCTTCCCTGATAATATACCATAATTATACAAAAAAACATAATAAATTACAATCTTTTTAATACTTTTCCACAAATAAAATATCTTTTTGTTTTTATCAATGGCATACTACTTTTTAATTTAAGCAAAAAGGTGCAATTCATGCATTGTTTGAAGAAAAAATAATTTATGTACAGCCTTATTTATGTTATTAAAGTGAATGAATTAAAATAAACAGCCCTAATATACAACAAAAAAGACTAAGCAATTAAGCTTAGCCTTTTTTATGAATTAAATAATATATATATTTCTTCAAATGCACCTTAAAGCTATTGTA
>ERZ1090861.1720-NODE-1720-length-10684-cov-5.296829_pt1 | contig 10684 bp, 9 predicted proteins | sample MGYA00478482_ERZ1090861 | MGnify/ENA primary metagenome ERZ1090861 (study PRJEB33644, sample SAMEA5815744) | chicken gut metagenome | biome: Chicken; feature: Gastrointestinal Tract; material: Caecum | place: Ireland | collected 2019-01-01 | study: A study of the... | reverse complement strand
GCCCCCAAGTGAAAAATCCCCACCCATTTTTCCATTTTCCGGGCCTTACCACCTTCGGGCGGCGGGGGCCGCCGCTAACCGGGGGCCCGCGCCCGCTTCCGGGTGTAATTATATCGGCTGTTCCGTCCCTTGTCAAGGCGTTTTCCGCACTTTCTGCCCGTTCGCGCTTCTTGGTGCTTTTTCGATCTTTTCCGGCTTTTTTCGCCGCGCCCGTCCCTCCTTCCGCCGTTTTTTCCGATTGCTTTTACCTTTGCGATTTTTCGTCTCTTTCTCTGACGACAAACGCGACAAAACGGCCGGGGCGACAAAAATGCCCCGGCCGGTTCCGACAGATTATATTCCGTTCTTTTTTACAGATTCCGCCAATCCGATCAATCCCGCGGACGAGGCTCTTCGAGGAAGGGCATCAGCACCGAATTCTGAACATAGAGATATTCGTCGCGGATGCGCAGCCGGTCGCCGTCTCTTTCCAGCCATCGGTCGCTCTTTGCGAGAGCCGTGGGGAAATCGTCCGCAAGCGAACTGCCGAATTCCTTCTCGTACTCCGAAAAAGAAACGCCGTATTTCGTGCGCAACGCCAGCATGACAAATTCAAACTTCGCGTCCGGCTCGGAAACTTCTTCGCCGGTCACCGCCGGATAAAAGCCGGAAATGATGCACTTCATGTATTCGTCGAGATCGAACGTATTCGTAAAGCGTTTCCCGCGCATGAAAGAACTGGCCGAAAGCCCCACGCCGATGTATTCCCCGCGTTTCCAGTAGTTGAGATTGTGCCTGCTCTCATAACCGGGCTTCGCAAAATTGGAGACTTCGTACCGTTCAAATCCCTTTTCGGCGAGCAGGGCGCGGCCGAAATCGTACAGATCCGCCACCTCGTCCGCGTCGGGGAGTTCTCCGTTGAGATAATCGGTATAGATCGGCGTTCCGTCCTCGACCGTAAGCGCGTACATGGAGATATGCTTCGACCCGCAGGCCGCCGCCAACTCGATCGTCTTTCCGACGTCCTCTTTCGTCTGGTTTTTCAGGCCCAGCATGACGTCGGTGCTGAAATTTTCGCCGCGCAGCAATCCGGCGGCATATACATAATCCCGCGCGTTATGAATGCGGCCGAGGTCTTCCAGCTGTTCGTCGATCGCCGTCTGCAAACCGATCGAATAGCGGTTGATTCCCGCCTCCCGATAAATTTCCACTTTCTTTTCGCCGATCGTGCCCGGATTGAGTTCCAGCGTCACTTCCGCGTCTTTCGTAAGACGAAAACACTTCCGTATCTGGTTCATCGCGCCCAGAATGAGTTTGGGGGGAATATAAGATGGCGTCCCCCCTCCGAAATACACCGTGTCGAACGTGTAGTCTTTGAGTTCCTCTCCGCGCATTTTCAATTCTTTGTACAGACAGGCCATATAGGCTTCCGCATATCCGATTTTATCGGGAAAAGAAACAAAATCGCAGTAGCTGCACTTGTGTCTGCAAAAGGGAATATGAAGATAAATACCCGGCATAACTTTGTTGTTTCACTCCTTTTACGCCCTGTCGGCCGCGCGCCAAAAATGCAGCGCCGGCTCAGTTCAGACGGCGATATAACCTTCTCCGTCCCATTGAAAAACGGACAAATCCACCAGAAATTCCTCATCGACGGCAACGCCTTCCTTCCGGAGGAGTTCCGCCTGTACCTCCCTGCCCCCGAAGGCAAAGGCGGGCGCCAGTCCCCCGAAACGATTGACGACCCTATGGCAGGGAATCACGCCCGGCTCCGGATTGACGTGCAGGGCATATCCCACCTGCCGCGCCATGCGCGGCGCACCCAGCATCGCCGCAATCTGACCGTACGTCACCACTTTCCCGCACGGCACCTGCCTTAACAGCGCATAGACCCGCCGGAAAAATCCGCCTTTTTCCGATCCGGCCGGAGGAGAAAAAACGTCTCTGCCCCCGCCTTTCCGGCCGGTGCTTTCCGCTTGTGACAAAGATTCCGCTCTCATACTTCCCCTCCGTGCTCTGCGAGCACTGCTTCAAGTTCTCCGCCGTCAAATTCCGGAAAATTCCGGGGAAAAGAGGCGGCGACCTCCTTCCCGTTCAGCGTTTTTTCCAGCCAGTACACGTCCAGCCAGCGGCCAAACTTATAACCCTGTTCCGAAAAGCGCGCGCAATCGGCATACCCGGCGGCGCGATGAAACGCGAGACTGGCGGCATTTTCGCCCGTGATGAGCGCATACAGTTTCCGATAGCCCAGCCGACGGCAGATTTCCTCCACGCACCCGGTCAGCTTCTTCCCGACGCCGCGATGGCGGAACGCGGGATCGACATACACGGACAGTTCGGCGCACCAGCGGTAAGCCGTCCGGGAAAACGCTTCGTCCGCATAGGCATAGGCGACCGTTTTTCCGTCGGCTTCGCCGACCAGAAAGGGAAAACGCCCTCGGATCCGCCTGATCCGAGAAAGCATTTCTTCTGAGGACGGAGGGGCGTATTCAAAGGAGACCGTCGTAGTCTCCACATAAAACGCATAGATTTCCGCAATGCGTCCGGCGTCGGATTCCGACGCCGGACGAAGCGATAAACGCATACCTGGTCCCTCTCTTTTCAGTCTTTATTCGTTTTGAGAATCTGCATGAACACTTCGGAAGGGACTTCCACGCTGCCCACCTGGCGCATGCGCTTTTTCCCCTCCTTCTGCTTTTCGAGAAGTTTGCGCTTTCTCGTGATGTCGCCGCCGTAACACTTGGCCAGCACGTCCTTGCGCATGGCCTTCACCGTTTCCCGCGCAATGATCTTCCCGCCGATCGCCGCCTGGACGGGCACCTCAAACAACTGCCGGGGTATGGCGTCTTTGAGGTTTTCACACAAGGTTCTGCCCCGTTCGTACGCTCTGTCTTCAAACACGATCGTGGAAAGCGCGTCGCACACTTCTCCGTTCAGGAGAATATCCATCTTCACCAGCCTGGACCGGGCATAGCCGCTCAGTTCGTAATCGAAACTGGCATACCCCTTCGTGCGGGATTTCAGGCCGTCGAAGAAGTCGTAGACAATCTCGTTGAGGGGCAAGGTGTATTCCAGCTTTACCCGTCGTTCGTCGAGATAGGTCATATTCTTGAATACCCCGCGCTTTTCCTTGCACAGATCCATCACGGGCCCCATATAATCGGGCGGGGTATAAATTTCCGCCTTCACGATAGGCTCCTCCATGTATTCGATGTCCGACGGGTCGGGCAGGTGGGAGGGATTGTCCACATACAGCTCGCTGCCGTCCGTCTTGTGCACGAGATAGCTCACCGACGGCGCCGTCGTGATGATGTCGAGATTGAACTCCCGCTCGATCCGCTCCTGAATGATCTCCATGTGCAGAAGCCCCAGAAATCCGCACCGGAACCCGAACCCGAGGGCCACCGAGGTGTCCGGCTCGAACACGAGCGAAGCGTCGTTGAGTTTGAGCTTCATAATCGCTTCTTTGAGATCGTTGAAACGGCTGCCGTCCAGCGGATAAATGCCGCAGAAAACGACCGGTTGTACTTTTTTATAGCCGGGAAGCGGCTCGGGCGCGGGGTGCAGGGCGTCGGTGACCGTATCGCCTACCGCGACGTCCTGAATGGATTTGATCGAAGCGGCAAGATAGCCCACTTCTCCCGCCGCAAGCTCGGCCTTCGGAAGCAACCCGGGGGCAAAAGCGCCCACTTCCGTGACGTCATAGACGGTGTCGGAGAGAAAGGTGCGGATTTTATCCCCCACCCGGACTCGCCCGTCCATCAGCCGGACAAATAGAATAACCCCTTTGTAATTGTCATAATAACTGTCGAAAATCAACGCTTTGAGCGGCTTTTCCGTATCGCCGTCGGGCGAAGGGAAATAGCGCACGATCGCTTCCAGCAGGTCGTCGATGTTGGTGCCGTCCTTGGCGGAAACGCAGGGCGCATAACTCGCGTCCAGTCCGATGACATCCTCGATCTCCTTTTTCGCCTCGTCCACACGCGCGCTGGGAAGATCGATTTTATTGATGACGGGAAGAATTTCCAGATTGTTTTCCAGCGCGAGATAGACGTTGGCAAGCGTCTGCGCCTCCACTCCCTGCGTCGCGTCCACGACGAGAATGGCGCCTTCGCACGCCGCCAGCGAACGGCTGACTTCATAGGTAAAGTCCACGTGTCCGGGCGTGTCGATCAGGTTGAATTCGTATTCCTTCCCGTCGCGGGCGGTGTAATACATGCGGACGGGCGTCAGTTTGATCGTGATGCCGCGCTCCCGTTCGATGTCCATGCTGTCGAGAAGCTGTTCCTCCATGTCGCGCTTGGAGACCTGGCCGGTGCGCTCGATCAGGCGGTCCGCCAAAGTGGATTTGCCGTGATCAATGTGCGCGATGATACAAAAATTTCTGAGATATGGATTGGGTTTTGCCATAATATTCCTGTCTGATTATAAACGAAACAAAACTTTTTTATAAAATAAATGCCGTTACCGCCCCTGCGATTTCGCCGAAAAGTTTTCAGCCCCGGTATTTCCGGCCCTGTCCTCCCTTCGGAAAACGGCTGTCGGAGGCGTTCAGCGTTCGGAGATGAACATCTTGATGAGCGCACGCAAAGCATACGGAATCTGGGCGTTTTTGGGCAGAACCATGCCCACGGACCGGGCGGGCAGAGGCGGATCGGTACGGATTTCGTAAAGGGATTTATCCGCCAGGCGGTGCAGCGCGTACTCCCGGGGGATACAGCCGATTCCCATGCCGCGGATGACCAGGCGCTTCATCAGATCCCAGCTGCCGATCTCAATGGCGGGTTTCAGCTCGATTCCGACGTTTTCCAAAAAACTGTTCAGCGAACGCCTCGCCACCGTACCCTGTTCCAGCAAGATCAGCGGATATTCCTGCAATTTTGCCAGCGGAATCACGCCGCGGGTCAGCTCGATGTGCTTTTCGTTGGTGACAAAGACGTCCGTCAGCCGCATGCAATTCCCGTGCAGGCTGAGTTCGGGATCCAGCGCAATGGGCAGATTGACAAAACAGACGTCGCAGCGGTTGGCTTTGAGCGCTTCCAGCGTGCGCGGCGAAAGATCGGACATCAGCTCGATCTTCACCGCGGGGAATTTTTCGTGATATTCGACGATTTTATCCGCGAGAAAATACTCGAAAATCATATCCGAAGCCCCGATCCGTATCGTGCCCGTCGCCGACGTATTCAGCTGAGCGATGCTGTTTTCCGCCTCTTCCAGCAAGGAAAGCGCCTGCTCTACCCGCGAAAAAATGAGTTTTCCCCCCTGCGCCGAGAGTTCCATGCCCCGGTGCGTGCGGTTGAACAGCGAAATCCCGAGCTGGTTTTCCAGCTGTTTGATCGACTGCGACACTGCCGGCTGAGAAATATACAGTTCCTCGGCGGCTTTGGTCAGACTGCCGCACTTTGCCACCGTATAAAACACTCTGTAAAGTTCCAGATTCGCCATCGTTCCACCTCTCGTCCTGCCGTTTTCTTGTCTCACGCTTACTTCCCCACACAGAATTTGGAGAAAATTTCCTCCACCACCGCTTCCGACGCCGTTTCGCCCGTAATTTCCCCCAGCGTTTCCCAGGCCTCGGTCATATCCGCCGCAACCAGTTCCAACGGCTGCACGCAACAGCCTTCCGCAGCACGGCCCAGCGATTCCGCCGCCCGGCGAAGCGCTCTGAAATGCCTCTCCTCGATCAGGAACGCCGCGTCTTCCCCGCGGGCGCCGAAACTCTTTTCGTACAACAGCTCTTTCAGCCGTTCCACTCCCTCGCCCGTCGTCGCCGAAGTCAGCACGTCCGCCTCGGAAGAGAGCTCCCCTTCCTGCAGATCGATCTTATTCCGAAGGCGGATCACCGGCTTTTCCCCGGCCAGCCGGCGCACGCGGGCCTCCTCATCGTCCCCCTTTTCGGTTCCGTCCGAAACAAATACGACGACGTCCGCCGCGCGCACGATATTTTCCGCCCGCTCGATGCCGATCGATTCGATCCGGTCGCTGCTCTCGCGCATGCCCGCCGTATCGTAAAGATTAAAGCGCACGCCGCCTATTTCCAGCGTCCCTTCGACGGCGTCCCGCGTCGTCCCCGCAATCTCGGAAACGATCGCTTTTTCATATCCCACCAACCGGTTTAACAGAGAACTCTTCCCCGTATTCGGCTTCCCGCAGAGCGCCACCGTCACGCCAGATTTGATCTTCCGACCTTTCGCATAGCCCGCCGCCAAAGCCGAAACGGCATCGCGGATACGGACGAGTTCGGGACGCAGCGCCTCCGCCTCCCGCTCTTCGAGATCTTCTTCGGGATAGTCCACGGCCGCGTCGATGCCGGCAAGCAACTCTTTAAGCTGATTCTGAAATTCCCGGACCTGTTCCGTCAGCTTTTCGCTGTACAGCAGATATCCGGCGCGCACCTCCGCTTCCGATTCCCCGTTGATCATATCCGCCAACCCTTCGGCGGAAGCCAGGGACAATTTTCCGTTCAGAAAGGCACGGCGTGTGAACTCGCCGCGGCCTGCGCTCCTCGCGCCCAGAGAAAAACACTTCGCGAGAATGCCCCGGGCGACGCTCTCGCCGCCGTGGCACTGAAATTCCACGATGTCCTCGCCCGTATAGCTGTGCGGGGCCCGGAAATACACGCATAACCCGTAATCGGAAAATCCTTCCGCCGCAATCCGGCCCGGATACAGCCGGTAAGGCGAAAAATCCCGTACGGCGACCCCGCCCGCCGGGATAAACATTTTTTCCGCGATCGGCAACACCTCTTTTCCGCTTATCCGGACAATGGCAACCCCGCCTTTCCCGGGCGGCGTCGCAATCGCCCCGATCGTATCTTCCGACATCTTTCCGCCTCCTGCACGGCCGCTCCGCACCCCGCTCTCCGCCGCAACCTGCTATAATCTGAATTTATAATCAGCCTTATTATATCACACTATTGCCATACTGTAAACCGTTTGGACCCTTTTTTGCATAAAAAAAGACGGAAATTATAACTTTCACTTATTTCCGCCTTTTTTCGGGACATTTCCCCGTCCGGGATTTCCCGGAAATTCAGTTGAACGATTCCGTTAAATTTTTCAGCCGACTTTTCAGTTGAACAAATCGTCGCTTCCGCTTTCTTCCGACCGATTGTCATCCTTTGAAGTATCCCCGTCTGACCCGGCCGCGGAGCCGGACGAAGCGCCGGGCGCAAATTCCGAAAACGGATCGTCCGCCGGATTCTGACCGGACTGCGGCCTTTGCCCATATCCGTTCTGCCCGCCGTAAGGATTTCCGGGATTATTATAAGGCCCGTTCTGCCCGCCATACGGACCGTTCTGCCCGCCATACGGGCCGTTCTGCCCGCCATACGGGCCGTTCTGTCCGCCATACGGGCCGTAAGGACCGTACGGACCATAGGGGCCGTACGGATTCCGGTTCTGACGGCGGAGAAACTCCTCCCGCCTTTGCCGGAGATATTCCTCATACGGGCGGCTTTTGTTTTTGCGCAGGACAAAAACGACAATATACCGGCTGACGGGCAGGAACAAACCGAGCCAGGAAAGGAGAAGGTATCCTTTTGCGTAATATCTCTTATACAGGCCCATCAGCAGAATGAGCAACAATATGATATAGACGAGTTCAAAAATCCCGATGAAAAAGTCACTGAGACGATAAAAATTATAGACATACAGTCCGAAGCCGGACAGATTGACCCATTGATAGCCCTGCTCGTTTTCCACGATAAAACCGACGTATTTCGTGAAGAGCAACGCCTCGGCGACGGCGGCCGCAATGCAGAAAACGGAAACGCCGACCGACGCCAGCGTCGTATACAATCCCGGGCGTTTCATTTTCCGGCCGAATATATCGCAGGTCCCCGCGAGTTTTCCCATAAACACCAGATCGGCAAACGGCACGAACGCCAGCCACTTATGCCTGAGCCCGACATTTTTAGCCATTTTGTACAATCCCACGCCCTGGAGAATGAACAACGCCAGCCAGATTGCCCCGGCTACCGCCGCCGTCACAACAAACAGGCGCGCGGAAACATAGCCGTCCGAGGAAATCAGACCGAACGTAAAAACTACCCGATAAACTGAATATAATTCCATATTCACTCCCGACGCCCTTCCGGCGCCCGACAATACACTTCTCTCTTTGCCCCGGACAAGCCCGGTTTACGGACAAATCAGGCAATGAACGAAAAGACAAAGACAGCGACCGCGATCACAAACCCCACGCCGATCAGAATAAAAGAAGCGACATTTCCCGATTTTCCGTTCAGGCGGCCCCGGACAGAATCCCGCAAAAGAAACTGACGGCGTTCCGCCCCTTTCGGAGTCAGCGCTCCGCAATCGTACCAGGGCCGTTCTTCCAGCAACGATCCGGACACCATATCGCTGACGACGAATGCCGCACGGACGTCCCCGCGCGAACGTTCGGGATTTTTCTGCATATGCAGCAACCGCTTTCCGAAGTACACGACGGCGGCGACCACGCAAACCGCGCCGATCAGGAACTGCATCAGCGAAACGATCGCAGAATACACCGGAAGTCCGTCGCCGTCCCAGGACATCGCCAGCGCGGTGGGGATCATTCCCCAGCTGGCAAAGAAATTGATCGCAAAATGCGCAATCATTCCGACCAGCAGGTTCTTCGTCTCCACGACAAGAAATCCGATGATAAGCGCAAGCAGGAACTGATAGATAAACTGCTGATAAGAACCGTGCGCCAGGGCAAACATGAGCGACGAAAGCACGACGGCAGGCACTTTTCCGTATTGCAGAAAACCGCGCAGAATGACGCCGCGGAAGAGAAGCTCTTCAAAAATTGCCGGCAGGAGCGGGACAAAAATGAAGGTATAGAGCAACATCCAGCCCACCCCGTCTTCCGTAATCTCGATTCCGCCGTTGCCCGGCTGAATGGGCGAAACAGCCTCGCTGATAAATTCTCCTGCAATCGCAAACGACTCGGACAGCGGCATCAGCAGCGACGCAAGCCCGAATACCAGTACGAACGTCATCAGAATTTCCGTTCCGCACCCTTTGCGAACGAGAAAACCTCCCCCGTTCAACGGATGCACGCGCGCCGACAGGGAAAAAATCATCGTCACCAAAAACAATCCCGCCGAAAGCAATATCGTACTGAGACAACTGAACAAGCCGATATCCACTGACCCGGACGAACGCAGCGCAACAGCCAATATCAAGGATATGAACAGCCACAGTCCCCAATAGGCAAGATAAGCCAAAGAGGCATGCAGCGCGTTGAAACTGTTAGGGTTATAATATTTTCTCTCGTACATCACAACATCTCCTCCCCGTATTCGACATTGATCAACATCAACCCTTTGGCAGGCATCGTCTTTCCCAGCAAATCCCTGCGCCCCGTTTCAAAAGCCTCAGAAAGGCTTTCTGCGCTGCGCCTGCCTCCGGCGAGTTCCAGCAGCTCGCCCGTCATCGTACGCACCATATTATATAAAAATCCGTTGCCGGTCACATAGATGAAAATATCCCGGCTTCCCAGAGACTCCCCCTCTTCCACCCGCACGGAATACACCGTGCGCACCGTCGTCTTTGCCGAGGAACCGGAAGCGCAGAACGCCTTGTAATCGTGCGTCCCGGCCAGTTTCGGCGCCCATTCGGCGAGCCGCTCCGGCGACGGGGCCCGTTCGATCCGGACGGCATAACGCTCTTTTAGCGGCATTTCCCGCTCGGAGACATACAGCGAATAGCGGTAAGTCTTACGCTTGGCCGCGCGGCTGCAATCGAAATCCGCCCGGACCGCCCTTCCGGAAAGTACCCGCACCGCCGGCGGAAGCAACGGATTCAGAAGATCGGGAAGTTTTTCGGGCGGAACCGTCAGTCCTTCCGCATCAAAATGGCAGGGTTGCGCCGCGGCGTGTACGCCAGCGTCGGTACGCCCGCTGGCGGTGACCCGGCAGGGCTTCCCCAGCCCCTCTTCCAAAGCCTTTTCCAGCACTTCCTGTACGGACAGCGCGTTCTTCTGTCTCTGCCACCCCGAAAAGCCGGTGCCGTCATAAGCGATGATAAGAAGATATCGCATATCTCCCTCCTCAAAGCAGATTGGCAAAATACACGCGGAAGAGAATCACCCCCGCCAGCAATGCGGCGCCCAGCAAAAACGCAATAAAATCCCGACCGGCAAAACGCAGTTTTTTATACTTGGTCCGCACTTTGCTCCCCGAATAGCACCGGGCGTCCATCGCGTCCCCCAGTTCGTCCGCGCGGCGGAACGCGCTGACCAGGAGAGGAATAAGCACGGGGATCACCGCTTTCACCCGCCTGACGAGCCCGCCCGTTTCAAAATCCGCGCCGCGCGCTTTCTGCGCGTTCATGATCCGGCCCGTCTCGTCCGTCAGAATGGGAATAAAACGCAGGGCGATGGACATGATGAGCGCGAGCTCGTGCACGGGAAAGCGGATGAGTTTCAGAGGATACAGCAGACTTTCAATGCCGTCCGTAAGGGATACGGGCGTCGTCGTCAGCGTCAGGATGGCAGAACCGGCCACCAGCAGAAACAGCCGGACGGCGAGGAAAACGGTATAAATCGTCCCCTCGCGGGTGATTTTGATAAATTTCCATTGCCACCAGACCGTTTCGCCAGAGTAGAAGAACAGATTGAGCACCGCAGTGAACACGAGCAGAAACACGATTGCTCGCACCGAGCGCAACAGACTGCCGAACGGAACGCGGGAAAGCGCCGCAACCAGCAGAAAGAC
>ERZ1090861.1713-NODE-1713-length-10700-cov-12.454674_pt1 | contig 10700 bp, 3 predicted proteins | sample MGYA00478482_ERZ1090861 | MGnify/ENA primary metagenome ERZ1090861 (study PRJEB33644, sample SAMEA5815744) | chicken gut metagenome | biome: Chicken; feature: Gastrointestinal Tract; material: Caecum | place: Ireland | collected 2019-01-01 | study: A study of... | reverse complement strand
ATCGCTCAGTGTCTCGTGGGCTCGGAGATGTGTATAAGAGACAGATATAATATATATCCTTAAGAACTAACTTGATAATTTTTTCGAGGAGGTTAATATGAGTAGCTATTTTGTCAATACGGGCTGCACATATGAAAACTTAAAAAACGGATACATTGCCCAAAACGAAACCTCTCAAAAGCGAAAAGTTCCCGTCAAGCTAATACAAGTAGATTCGAATACTGGACAGGACTGGCAACGTGCGACCCCAAAATCTGACACCGGTGATGCCGAATTGCACATTTATGAAGTGCCTGTACTGAATGAAGATAATTTACTTGCTGAGATTCAAAATCTTCAATATTTCTTTTTACGTGCTAACCGCAGTAGCCTACGTAAAGATAGGAAAGCATACGCACTACTTATAAATGTTGATGACCGTACGCTATATCGTGTCCAAGCATTCCTTGCTTTGCAAGTAGGAGAAAAATCGCCCTATGATATCCTTTTTCGTAAAAGGAAAGATCCTTTGGTTTATCCGTTGAATCCCAATCTCCAAGAGATGGACTTTGGCAATCTGCTTCCCTTATTGTGCGTCACAGCTAGACCTTCAAAATTTGACGGTGAAATCACCTATCAGGACTTAGCTTCTCCTCTCCCTCCAGATTTTAAGACCAGTGAACGCCGCATTTATAAAATTGCCTCACGCTACTTACAACGTATTGGCAATAATATTTCTGGAACACAAAAGAATAAAATTTCCAGCGATCAGAAGGAAACATTACTTAAGGAGCTAGAGGATTACATTAACATAAAACTTCCGCATATGACTTGCCTGTCCTATATTTGCTGGATGCTATACCTTAATTGTCAAGCTTCCGAAAAGACTCTTCTTCAGGAAATCAGATTTTCTGACTATCCAAAGATCAATAACGAAGGCGGACATTGGCGCCTTGATATCCAAGCATTAGAGCATTCCTGGATGGATATGGTTACTTACAGCGATGGCATTTTGCAGCTTCTTGAAAATAGTTGCCAACACACCTATATGCAGATGTGCTACCTGACTCTTCGAATTTATTATGTAGATCGGAATGCATCTGAGTCCAATCTTTTGCAGATTGCGGCCACACGTGAAAGCCTACGTAAACGATACCAACGGCTGGGTGGGCTTTCTACCACCGATCAATGGCGACTTTCTCAAAGCGCAAAGTTCTATTTCGAAACCACCGTAATCGATGATGCCTTAGACGAGCCTCTTCCCACTACAACCACTCCTCGCCGAGGAATTACATCCGTTTACATCCAGAACATGAAAAACCGAGCGGTTTCTTCTGAAGAATCACTTCAAGGCATAAAGCTGGTAGATATTATCAACGATAATACAAGCTGTATACAGAACCACGATACGCTTGTTCATCACTATGGTATTGCCGCGCTACGCTTGACAGCTGCGCGTAATAATGGCGGATTTATCGTAACCAGTCCAATGCCCGGAAACACATCTCTCTCCGAGCTCGTATGCGTCCCCCCAATGGCCACTGCCTCCGGCATAAAGTATTCTCAGATTTCGGATGCACGTCCGTTTACCGAATATCACATACTTTTCCCCCTTGGAGAGGAGGAGAATTGGCAAAGCAATAAAAAATCCCAACCAAATTTCCCAGACTTATTTGATCGCAGTCTGCTTAAAAATATTAAGAGTGACTGGGTCGTAACTCACAAATTCAAATTAGAGAATAGCGAAATTATAAAAAGTACATCCGATTTTTTAATGCCCGAACAAAAGATTGACTTTGTCGACAGGATTAGTTCTATCTTAAATTCTAAGCTTCCCATCCCTTCATCCGAAAACGAGCATGTCATCTACTTATTAGATACCAGTAATTTGAATTCCTTTACCATGGAACTTCTTACGAAAGCTCTTTTTAAGCACATTTTAAACCGGATGGGCGATGATTATCAGCTTCCTCATGACGGTGAACAACTTTATGCTATATATTTCTCCACAATCGAAAATCAATGGGAGTTCATTCGCTTATTTTCCATTTTTTATAACCGATTCCACTCATGTGAAAGTTCTCCAGAAACAAATCCTATAGCACAAGGGTTAGAAAATGTACAGATTGCTTTATGCAGTCGCAACGACTCCCTTGGTATTCCTGAAGTTAATTTCTTACTTACTGGAAGCAGAATGGCCTCATTGTACGAAACTGCACGACGTTTTGTCTATTACAACTCTGAGTCCTCCTTGAAACTTCTTTCTCAGATCAAATATCTCTCCTACGACAATTCCGACAGCAAAAAGCCCGGGCTAGCCCCATTCCCGTTCGATTTGTGGCTTGAGGATTCCATGGGTCCTTCGGATTCTTCGGGTTCTTCGGCTAAATCAGACACAGAAATCGCAAAAGGATATAATTGTTGGTTTATGCAGCGCATAATGCGTTTGCTAAACAAATCACTGCAGGAAGAGTTACTTGGATTAAAAATTGATAACATCCACGCCCATATACAATCAAGTATCCACATCGATAGATTTTATGAAGCCGAATTGCTTTTTCATAATATTAGCATTTTGGCTAGATTTGCCTACCTAATTACCCGCAGGATACTTTTAGGACGGCCACTCAGGAGCAGCATACTTATAACGGGTTATGAAAGTTACTCCAGTTTGTTAGTCCAGTATGTAAAACAATACCTTCAGGATGCGTTGGGTGACAGTTTTCAAATTCATAGTGGAATGATATATTTTGATGAATATAAATCTTTTCAATTAATGCTGGACGCAGAACTGGCTGAGTTTAAGGAACGATCAAATTTTCTTATTAATAGTGACCATATTATATTATATCCCATAGGCACCACATTAAGTACCTTGCATCGTATGCACGAATGTCTTAAGAAAAACTGTGGTCAGTCAATTTCTGTGAGCAATCAAATTTCCAATATTGTGTTAATCCTTGTGGGCAACCAGCCGTCGGAAAGTAAAAACATCACGGAACGGTACTGGCGCAAGTATAAATCAAACTCCGAATCGGAAGCTACGGTCGGATGTTACAGCAATCAACAGCTTGCTCGTGTTGAAGTCCTGGGAGCGCGAGATAATACAGTTTTATATGCAGACTATTTTCTATATGTTCTCGCAAAGTGGCATGATTCTGCCGATCTGGAAAGCACTGGTAATTGCAGTGGAATGGAACGTGAACAAGCACTAGTTCATACAGGTCGCACTGCAACATCGCTAAATATGATTTTCCCTCTCAAGGCAACCTCCATCGACTATATTCCTCATCATGACGTAGTAGCAACTCTATTTAAAGGTTCTGAAAAGTTTTATGAAAAGCAGAGAAAAATCAATAATGTTCGTCTTCAGAGCCTCAAAGGGTGCATTATGCGCGGTCACATTGCACAAGGTAATAACCACTTTTCCATCTATCTAGACTTACCGCGTTATCTAAACAATGTACTGCATAATATTCGTGAGAGCGATCCTGAATCGTTCTCTTCTTGGCTCACTGAGTTGCATGAAAAGCACTTTGACCCAAATGCCTTTAACATTATTGTCAGCCCCTTAAAAAAAATTGGCACATATTATGTAAAGAGTGTAATCGATCATGTGTTTGAGCACAGTTCTCGCTTTTTGCACATCGATTTACAGAATGCACGGCGAGGAGATATTCGTGCCAAATATAGCTATATTACTCGTGACTATAAGACTCTTCGCCAGAGCAATCCCAATATTCGTATAAATGCATATTATATTGATGATTCCCTTGTAACTGCAGATACACTACAGCGTGGTCGCAGCATCCTACATATGCTTTTAAGTGACAACTATAATCCGAGCGAATCTCCCATACTATTTAAAGGCGTGTTCTTGTTGATCAATAGAAGCAGCCAAGACACTATCCGCGATTTTGTAAAAAATCCTGATACGGATTTCGATGCGTTCGCCACGTTGTGTATTCCCCACTACAATACAAAGAACAATTATTGTCCTGCTTGTGAACGTTTGGACCGGTACACAAAACTTGGTGTCAGATCCGTCACGAACTTGTTCCACGAGGAATACCAACGTTCCTACGAAAAGCACAGTCTCCGCCATCCACAAGAATATTTGCATTGGCAAACTGAACAATTATGGTATGCCCCCTCCTCTTTCGCTCGACTACGTCAGTGGTATGCAGAGGCAGATGGTCAGAAAAATCTACAGCAGAATCCAGCGCCAGACCACGCTTTACAGATTGTTGATAAGTACCTGAACATAATGTGCAGAGATTTTTACCTCAACTTCTGGAGAAAAACTTGCGAAAAAACCGCCCCCTACTCCGACGAAGAAATGGTTGCTCTTTTATGCAAGAAGCCAGTGATCCAACAAAAATTTTTACGTGAAATTGGCATGGTCACTTTGCATAGGCAACTATCTCAGCTCGAGGAAAATTCTTCACTGGATCGTACCGCTTTTAGAGATGTTTGGATTGAATATGTTCTGCCAGAACGTACTATGCGGCGGACTATTGCTGCTCATGAGGCGTATTCTTGCCTTAAATTGGAACGGGAAAAAGTAAATAGCTCCACACTTGAGAAAATTATCGATACATACCTGAAAAATGTATCAGACATATTGTCAAGTACTCCTTCCCCTTACGATTCATGGGAGTGGTTATTCTCCTGTTTTAAGATTCTTTCTCGCGACTACGTTCTTCGTCATCATGAGATCCATGTCTATATGTTTGATTATCTCCGCAATATTGCCGACGCATTATTGGGCCGTGACTGCGATCTGAAAAAAGCATCTATTCTTGGCGTAGGAAGCGACAAAAGGATTCCTTCTTTCACTACGCCTTATTGCCAAGAGATTGACCCGCTGCTCCGTTATCAAATGTTTTTAAGCATTATGCATTTGCTGGCCAACATGCAATCCAACTACCCTTTATCCAGGGAGGTACTTAGCGCAATAGACTTGGGTTCGCAGCGGTTAACCAGTTTACTGTTTACCCAGCACAAAAACGAATCTTATAGCCAAGTACTTAAAAGGTGGTACTTGAAACCTCTTCCCTGTGTAGAACAAATAGCTTTCGATTACGAACAATGTGTAAAATTGTCTGCTCTCTCTGGAGATGAACAAAGTAAGTGCTTGTTAATCCAGCGATCACAAAATTTAGGATAAATCCACGAAGGTAAGGGAAAAAACATGGATATTAACAGAATAAAATGCATCAATTTCCTTGAAAACACGCGTCTAATTTACACTGGTATTAAAACGCTCTACCAAGACTGCAGGGAATCCTTACCGGCAATTACTGACTATAGCAACAGAAAGAATCAACTGGGATGCAACGTAAATGAGAATTGGCGTCAGCATTGTCCTCAACCAGGTACTGCAGTAAATAGTGTCGATACCAACATTCGGTATCACCATCCTTTACACTTGTTTTTTCAATTCATGGCTAACGAAAAAGCTTGCCTACCTGGTATTACCCGAGACCAAATCGAGCCAAAATGTATACAAGAAATCACCGATATGCTTGCCCTCTATGATGTTCTGGAACAGTTATCCTATCACACCGAAAATCGTAAATATTATCCAGAACGATTCACATGGTTATGCAACTGCATTCGGGATATGATGCATAGCGATATGTGCTATCTCCTATATTCGCAACGCGACCAAAGCACTTTGCTCAGCACATCTGATATTTTAGTTTCGGATGATTTCGTTCCATTGCAAAAAAGAGATTTCGATCAAATTCGAAATATGATAGAATTGCGCCGTCGCCGCCAAATACGTGAAATTGATTCACAACTGTTAGGAAATACCATCCTTTTTGATGGCGAGGGAAAGCAAAAGCTGATTCCTGGAAAAAATGTTATGGTGCTGATTCTCGACTTTCCGCGTTATCCATACCGAGAATGGAAAGGTGAGTGGTTTTATATCATTTTACAAAACGTCCCAACGAAACCTCCGTATATTCTAAAAGAAGAATCCAGCCCCTTGTGCAATCTCTTAATCGATTTGCGCAATCTCTTATTTCTTCGACAACACATTTTTGAACAGTGTCAATCCAAAATGTATATTCTGATGACAGCTCAACGTTCATTTCAATATATCTTACCATTAAATAAGAGAAAAAACGCCGGATGTATTTTACACATTCTACATCTAACAGATCTTCATATTGACGAAAAGTCAGCACAAGATTTTTATTGTTTTTTTAACGCCATCCCACAAATAAAAAATGGCCAACAAATCGATTTGGTTTTAATTACCGGTGATGTCATTCAAGGCCGTCACTCTGCAAGCTCACTAGAAAAGAATTATGAAGCTGCGAAGCGCTTTCTTAGAAAATTAGCATACCAAATATGGCAGGTAGATAAAACTCATGTGCGCTCCGATTGGAGAAAACGTATTGTTATTATTCCTGGCAACCATGATTATGCATCAATGAACGAGTTGGAATCTTCTAGCGCTGCCATGACAGGACGCATGACCGGGATTGGTCAGCCTTCATTATATGAAGGTGGCGCTATGGCTAAATTTGCGTACTACATCGATTTTATTCGGGATTTATTAGACTGTGATATAAGTGAACTGATTCTTAACGACCTTAATGAATTGCGAACCTACAGTGAACTAGGATTAGAAATCTGCGAATTAAACACTGTATTTGGAGCCGGTCCTCTACGAAACAATAAAGTGTGGATTGATGAGAAAAGCATATTAAACTTAATTCAAATTCCAAATAAAAAAGAATTTTTCCGTTTACTGCTAGCACATCACATTCCCTGCTATCATCCAAATTATCTACTAGATCGTTATTATGTAAGTTTCAAAAGTTTTCCCTCTCCCGAATTGGAGAAACAGCAAGATTGGATGAAAAAGTTTTATGAAATTTTAGTTGATATCCATAACAATCGTGGAAATATTGATACATACAACACCAATCCACTTTATAGTTTATGGAATGCTATTAACCAAGAACTAAGAGATTCTTCTTCCTCCAAAACGGCGCATCTTGAGGATATTCCTTTAGGCCGTGACATAATGCGTATTCTCGCAGATATTAAGGACCGTAAAGTCTACACTGAGCAAATAGCTTCCCTTTATAACAGCGTGCAAGCCGACTGGGAAATGAGCGAGCAAGACGAATCGACCCTAAAAAGCACCTATAAGCGTATTTTAGACTGTTTTAATGCCCAATACATACTAGGCGGACACACGCATTCTTACCGGTATTACAATGATACTGCCAAGTTTTGCGAACTAAAAAGTCCTTGTGAGATTCCCGGTGTAGAAGGCCATAGATTTTTAGATAATCACGTCTTTCACTGGGGAATTTTAACCATCTTAGATGGCAAGGCTGAATGGGCACAATATTCTTGGGAAAACGGCGCAAACATTAAAATTGTAGATCAAAAGTGACAAGTAAAATCCATATTTGAGTCAGTTCTAATCGATCCTCTTAAAGGAATAATGCGAAATCTTACGGGAGCTCTACCAGCGAGTTGAGATCCAGCGAGGCTACGCAATAAACCTTAACCTCACATCAAACTATTCTTTCTTCCTGTCCTGTACCGGGAAAACCAAGAAAAGCGTCTGCAGCGTTAAGCCGTAGACGCTTCTCTCGCATTTACGTTATTTTTTGTTTTTTCAGTTTGCCTTCACATCATTGGCAGGGAAAAATCATTTTCAAGTAATTTATCATCATAATAACGATATATTTTTTACTTTTCGACAAAATTCGCTATTTTAGAGCCAACGATGCGTGGTTAATGTTTTGCATTTCTTCCTTAGCATCATTCGCCTACCGCTTGTATGTTAATCAGGGCACCGAAAATCAGCGTACCTACAATATATTGCCCCTTAGCTCAGTCGGTTAGAGCACCTGACTGTTAATCAGGGTGTCCTCGGTTCAAGTCCGAGAGGGGCAGCCACCGCGCGATGGAACATATCGTTCCATCGCGTTTTTTGTTGTCTCGAAAATCATCTGTTTTAAGATTGTATCCTGCCATAGCTCAATCGGCTGGAAAATTGACAGGCGTATGCGTGTTAATCAGATCACAATCACATGGTTTCTATCCCCTATCTTGAATCTATTCCAAAAGCGCGACGGAGGAATGATTGCACTCATCCCTCCGTCGCTTCAGTATTCGGGTCGGGAGAAACTAACCTTCAAGTGTCGGGCGTTCGAGACCAAATTTAGTCGGAAAAGATAAAGCCACTACCGATGCTCTTTTAAATCCTGTACACTGGAAAGTGCCAACAACCCAGTGGAAAGGAATAGCGATGAAAGAGCAAAATGGTAATGGCTTTGCACCAAGTATAGCACAAGCCATAGAAGAAATGAAGGCGTTCCAGGGTGAATACGCCGCCTAAAACGGTGCCCTTAGACCGCACGAATGGTGCAGCCAAACCGCTAAAATGGTGCATGGTCACCGCAGCCATGGTGCATTGACAGGATGGCCACTAAAATGGATTTAGCATCGTTAGATGCAAATTCAATTTAGGAGGCCTTACCATGGTCAATCACAAAGAGATCCTTCGGCTCAAAAATCTGGGACTCACAAACCGGGAGATCGCAGATGCAGCTGGCTGCGGCCGCAACACGGTCACACGCACATTAGCCCGTGCTCGGGAGCAACAGCTTGGCTGGCAGCAAGCGCAGTCCATGTCGCAGCAGGAAGTTTCCCAGCGGCTATTTCCAACCGAGCAAAAGAACCCTGTCTACAAGATGCCGGACTACGAGTGGGTACACCGTGAGATGCAGAAGAGCGGCGTAACCCTGAGTCTGCTGTGGGTGGAATACTGCGAGCAGTGTCGTCAGAACGGCGAGCTGCCCTACAAATCCACCCAGTTCAACAAGTATTATGCGGACTATGTCCACAAAACCAAAGCCACCATGCACCTGGAACACAAGCCCGGTGAGACCATGCAGGTGGACTGGGCGGGCCAGACGGCAGCTCTGGTGGACACAGACACCGGGGAGCGGCTGGATGCCTACCTGTTTGTAGCGGTGCTGCCATACAGCGGCTACGCATACACAGAGGCCTTTCTGGACATGAAGCAGGAGGCCTGGATCACCGGCCATGTCAACGCCTACCGGTATTTTGGAGGTGTCACCCGCATCCTCACCCCGGACAACCTCAAGACCGGTATTGTCAAGAACTCCCGTACAGAGACTGTGCTCAACAAATCCTACCAGGAGATGGCGGAGCACTACGGCACCGCCATTCTTCCGGCCCGTCCCCGCAGTCCCAAGGACAAGGCCTTTGTGGAGGGTTCCGTTGGCGCGGTCTCTACCTGGATCCTGGCGGCCCTGCGTAACCGCCAATTTCTGTCCCTTATGGAACTGAATGAAGCAATCCGTGAGAAGCTGGAAGCCTTTAACCACAAGCCCTTCCAGAAACGGGAGGGCAGCCGGGCGTCCTGCTTTGAGGAAGAGAAGCTGTTTCTGCTGTCTCTTCCGGCTACACCATTTGAGCTGGCAGTCTGGAAAGTGGCAACCGTCCAGTATAACTACCATATCAGCGTGGAGCGCATGAATTATTCCGTGCCGTATGAGTACATCAAGCAGCAGGTGGATGTACGTCTTACCCGGACCACGGTGGAGATCTTCTTTGCCGGCACCCGTATCGCCTCCCATCTGCGGCTTCAGGGGCGTCCCAACCAGTACAGCACGGTGGAGGGCCATATGCCTCCGGACCACCAGACCTACCTGCAATGGAACGGCGAGCGTTTCCTCCGCTGGGCGGAGCAGATCGGCCAGCACACCGCTGCCGTGGTACGGCTGTTTCTCTCCGCCCACAAGGTGGAACAGCAGGGCTACAAGTCCTGTATGGTCCTGCTGAAACTGGCCGAGCGCTATTCCCCGCAGCGGCTGGAGAGCGCCTGCCGGAAAGCCCTCTCTTACACTTCCTCCCCCAGCCTGAAAAGCGTCCAGTCCATCCTGAAATCCGGGCAGGACAAACTGCTGGATGAGGATGCTCCGGCCAGGCCGGAAGAGCCCAAAGCCCATAAGTTTACCAGGGGCCCCGGCTATTACAAGAGGGGGGAATAACCATGCTGAGCAATGAAACAGTACGTAAGCTGCAGGAGATGCACCTGGGCGTCATGGCAGAAGCCTTCTCCGCCCAGCTGGAGGATGCGCAGTTCCAGGCGGTGTCCTTTGAGGATCGGTTTGCCATGCTGGTGGATGCGGAGTGGAGCGCTCGGAAAAGCAATCGCCTGGCCCGGCTCATCCGGAATGCCGGCTATGCGGATCCTGCCGCCTGTGTGGAGAATATCGAATATCTGCCGGAGAGAAAACTGGATCGGGAACAAATCCTGCGTTTGGCCTCCTGTGCTTACCTCCATGAGGCCTATAATGTCATCATTTTAGGAGCAACCGGGGGAGGCAAGACCTATCTGGCCTGTGCCCTTGGCATGGCGGCAAATCGCAGTTTCTACTCTGTTCGTTACATCCGCCTGCCGGATCTGCTGGTGGAGATCTCCGTAGCCCGGGCTAACGGAACCTACCGGGACTACATGAAAAAGCTCAAGAAAGAGAAGCTGCTCATTCTGGACGAGTGGCTGCTCTACCCCCTCAAGGAGGCAGAGGCCCGGGATGTGCTGGAACTGGTAGAGGCCCGGAACAAGGTGGCCTCCACCATCTTCTGTTCCCAGTACGACACCAGCGAGTGGCATGAAAACCTGTACGACCCGACCCTGGCTGATGCCATCT
>ERZ1090861.1711-NODE-1711-length-10717-cov-37.424123_pt1 | contig 10717 bp, 9 predicted proteins | sample MGYA00478482_ERZ1090861 | MGnify/ENA primary metagenome ERZ1090861 (study PRJEB33644, sample SAMEA5815744) | chicken gut metagenome | biome: Chicken; feature: Gastrointestinal Tract; material: Caecum | place: Ireland | collected 2019-01-01 | study: A study of... | reverse complement strand
CACGCACCTTTGGAGATTTTACACCATTATACAATGTATTTTTACACCAAATAATAACAAAAAAAATCATCCAACTAAAAAACACACCCTCTTTTGTCTTTTTGGCCGCGCCCCCCCACGCCCTGATAAGGTTTGCGCTATGCACCCGTATGTTTTTATTGATATTCCCTTATATAGAGGGAAAAATCGGTTTAAAATTGAAAGTACCGATAAAAAATGAAGAGCAACCGATTTATGCAATCGCCTGAGATGATACCGTCTCAGTCACGCAATCCCGTCTTTTCGCATACCGGACTTTCAGGAGCGCTTTGTACGCACTATTGCGAATGCAACACCCGCAACGCCCGCGCAGAGGGCAAGCACGGCTATCACGCCTATTACCCACAGCGCCGTAGTCATGCCGCTGTCTGCATCGCGCAATGCATATATCGCATTCCAAATTGCGTCGTCGGCCGCCTTGTATGTGCTCTCAAGCTCGGATATCGCAGCATCAAGTTCTGCAACAAGCTCTGCATCTGCTTCTGTAAGCTCTGCTCTCAGGTCGTCAATTTCCGCACTAAGCAGTGCATCTGCCGCCTCATACGCCGCTTTCAGCTCATCGAGCTGTCCGCTTACGTCGCCCATTTCGGCCATAGAATCGCGGAGATCGGAAATCTGAGCACTCAGCTCTGCGCGCACGCGTGATACCGCAGCATTATATGCAACAGTTATACTGTTCCTGAGTGCCTGCAGATCGGCGTCAGTCACCATATTTTCGTCAAGCTCGGCTATCTTGTCTTCAAGCTCGTTCATTTTACCGATGAGCGCAGTCACAGCATCGGCAAGCGTTGCCGCATCGCCTCCCTCAAGCTCGCCGTTTATGGCGGCTATCGCATCGTCTATCTCCTGCCTGAGCTGCGCTATCTCCTCGAGCAGCGTGCCGTCGGTGGAAGAGGATACGGGGATAAACATTCCGTTATACTCGCTGAGAGCATAACCGTCTGCAAGGTAACTGTCACTGAACTTTGTGGTAAATTTACCGCCCGAAATGGTTATAGCTGCCTCTGTCTCCTCTCCGGAGTAGACGTCAAACGTGATATCAAACGTGCCGTTTTCAATGGCGAGATTTGCCTTATTTGTCTGCCAGTTATCTTCAGTTGCACCGGTAGAATCTGTGCCGTACTGAACCGTACCCGTGACAGTACCGATGAAGTTCTTGTCAAACGTTACGCTTACGCCGTCGGTATATCCGTTACTGGGCCAATAATAAATATCAAATGCAACCTGGTTTGGCGCGGCAACTATAGTCGTATCGCCCGTTATAACGGTGTTGCCGGAGTTATTGGATATAACATACTGAACCTGCCCACAGTCGGACATATCAAGCGTCATATCGTCAATGGCGAGGTCGCAATAGTTCTGTATGAGGATCTTTGCCGTATCGGATACTAACGTACCGTTCATCATTTTAACGGTAGAGCCTTTTAAAAGCTGGAAGCCGTTTGTTTCCGTACCGGGAGAACCGACAGTAGGATTTGTAACGTCATATGTAAGGCCGTCAAAATCAATGACGATCTTTTTACCTTCCACGACCTTAACGCCCGAACCCGTAACTATGCCGTCGCCATCGGTATCGATGAGCGTGATAGTTACCTGCGTACCGTCTGTAGGAGCAGCGTCAACAGCGTCTGCAAGCGAATCATAGACCACGCCGTTCATAAGGGCAACGCCGGCGTTATCTGTGACAGTTTCAAACTTTTCTTCCGTGACTACCTTGTATGAGCCGTCTTCGGCAGGATAGAATACTGAACCTTCGGCCACAAACGATTCATCAAAGGCATTGGCAAACGTGCCGTTTTCAACAAAGCCTTTAACGTTCTCACTCTCAACAGGCTGTGTGTATTCGCCGCCGTCAATAGCGATCTCAATTTTGTCGGTAGCAACATCGTTCAGAAGATCGGCCTCGTAGACCGACATGCCGCCCGCAGAATTCGAACTGTATGTACCGCCGTTGAGATTTACGCTTATAGGCAGATTGGTGGAATGCTGCGAAACGACTATTGCCGCGCCGTCGACGCTTGAGTCACCGCCCGCATTTTCATAAACAGTAAATTCACTCCAATCAGCCCTTATTGTTCCTGCATAAACATTGAGGATGCCTGCGCGCACCTCTATGCCAGAGCTGCCCTCTATAAAGGTTTCTTCGCCGTTAATATTGAGTATGCCATACTGCGGCTGATATATGGCACAACCCTGATCGCTGTTGAGGCTGCTGTTTGTAACATTTATCGTTGTGCCGCTCCACGCCTCGTCTTCCGCGCTGCTGCCGTTGCCGCTCAAGGCAAACGCGTAGGCGCTTACCTTTACCCCCTCCATGTTGAGGGTATTAAAGGTAACAGGGTCAGCTTCCGATGCGGCGGCGGGAGTAAGCGAACCGAAGAATACTACGCCGTTGGCATTCGATTCGATAGTTACATTTTCTATTGTTAAATTTGCGCCTTCAGAATGAATAACGCTGTATGCGTTGCCGCCTTCGCCGTATTTATTTATCAATTTGCTCTCTTCTTTTGAGCTATTGGTTATAACGACGTTTCCGCCCGTTACGCCTATAAGGTTATTACTATAATTTGTAGCTGTAAAAGTGATATCGAAACCGCAAAGGTCAAGCGTGACTGACTTTGATAACGTAATTGCGTTATCCTTATCAATACTGCCGGTCGTAGTTATATCATTGAGCAATTGTATAGTATCGCCATCTACAGCGCCGGCATCTGCCGCTGTAAGATTTCTGAATACATACTCAACGCCGCCGCGGGTAATTTGTGCGACAGCTGCCTCTGAACGCACATCGAAGCCAGCCTTTGTAGTTGTATAATAACCCAAACTGTTGTAACCATCCCCAAGGTATGAAGCAGGTACGGGATTTGCAAACCTGCCGCCGCTTATCGAAACGGTACCATCATCAATATTAGAGATATCATCTGCAAAATAAGCTCCTTTTATTGCGAGTATACCGTTGTTGCTTACGGCATAACCCTGAGGATCTTCAGTAGAGATTATCGCAGACGTCTTTATCCCGGTTATCGTTAGTGTACCGTTATTGGTTATAGCGTTGCCGGTTTCAACCTTGATATCATACTTGTCTAAGTCAAGCGTGATAATCTGTCCAGAAGCAATTGTGATGCTTTCAGCAGTATTGTCAAGCAGCGTGATTGTTGTTGCCGTATCCCCTGCCGCATCGATCGCTTTTTTTAAAGAAGTGTAATTAGTATCGCCTATTGCAGCGACATCTCCTTCCGCCGCATACACAGGCGCCGTGCGCGAAGCGGACGGCGCCAAGCTTATTGCGCAAGCAATAAGCGCCGCTGCAAAAACCGCGCAGAGTATCGCTATTATGCCTTTTCTTCTGGTTGTAAACATTTTTGCCTCCTTTTGATTTTTTTACACCAAAAAATATTCCGCAAACGGACCGCCGCTGCCGCAACCGGAATACGACGCGGTCCGCACTTAACTTTTTAAGCATTCTTATTCTACCACGATAAAGTTAGGCTGTCAACAGCCGTTTAAAAAAAAAAAGGCAAAATGGCGCATGAAATTTATCGCATATTGTGCCGAAAGCCCAAAAAAACACTTCATTTTGCGTTCTTGGGCGCAAATCTGCGGGAAAAGCGGACAAAAATGGCACACGAGTAAAAATTTGTAAAATTTTTTTTTACAAATAACCGAAACTGCCCGCCGGGGCGAAAACCCCGCGCCTGTGCGGTCCGAAGATAACGGTATAAGAACATTTGCAAAAATTTCTGCCAGCTATTGCAATCGGCAAAAGTATGTGTTAAAATATTAACGAAGCTATAATCGGGGCACAGCCCCGAAGCTTCTTATTAAAATGTAAAAATCTGCATTAACGGAGGTTATAATTATGACAGAACAGCAGATGATAGAAAAAATTAAAGAAACAAAAGTAGTGCCCGTGGTAGTGTTCAACTCTATCGACGAAGTACTGCCCAAGATGACGGCGCTCGTCAAGGGCGGCCTGCCCTGCGCCGAAATAACATTCCGCACCGCATGCGCCGCCGAAGCCATTAAGCTGACGGTGGACAACTTCCCCGAGATGCTCGTGGGAGCAGGCACCGTTATCAACAGGAACCAGTGCGAACAGGCCATAGTCGCGGGCGCCAAATTCATCGTATCGCCCGGTTTCTCGCCCGAAGTTGCCGACTGCTGCGCAGAGCACAACATGCTCTATCTGCCCGGTATAGTTACCCCCACCGAGGCCATGGCGGCCATTGCGAAGGGCCTTACCACGCTTAAATTTTTCCCTGCCTCGAACTACGGCGGACTCAAGACCATAAAGGCCATATGCGCGGCATTCCCTTACCTTCAGATAATGCCCACGGGCGGCGTTTCGGCGGAAAATATACTTGAATATCTCTCCTACGACAAGATAATCGCCTGCGGCGGCAGCTGGATGATGAAGGGCACGCCCGAAGAGATCGAAGCAAAGACGAGGGAAGTTGTTGAACTCGTTAAAAACGCCTGACAAAGCCCGCAAAAATAATTGAGGCACGGTATTCGCGCTGAAATTTTATAATGCAAAAAACATATTTATAATGCAAAAAACATATGGCGGCCGCGCGCAAAAGCGCGTGGCCGCCATATACAGTCCGGCACAAAAAAATATGCTCGGGCGCAGATCTGCGCCCGAGCAACTTTTATTTAAGGAGAGATTTACTATCAGCCGCCTGATCCGGCGAATACGCTGAATTGACTACTTTAAATATGCCGCAGAATTAAAATTTAATATTCAACCTTGCGGCCCTTAACTAAACGGGCGGATTTTCCTCCGACGCATTTGTCTTTTTGGCAGTTCTGAAAATTTTCATAATAGCCGCCTCCTTTGAGAAAAAATTTTTACCCGACGCCGATCTGAAAATCAATTTAAATTAAAATCAAATTATTTTTCAGTCAATTAAATTAATTTAAATTAAATTTTTAAACCGGCAGACCTGAAGAGAAAAATTACTCGATCTCGATATTGTGCGAAGGGAGCTGTTTAGGTTCGCTCTTGGGAACGGACAGGCAGAGCATACCGTTTTCATACTTAGCCTTTATGCTGCCCTGCTCCACGTCGTCCCCGACGTAGTAGCTACGCTGGCAGCTTACCGAACACTCCTTGCGGATATATCTTTCCTTCTTATCTTTATTTTCCTCTTCCTTGCTGCTCTTTGTCGCGCTCACGGTGAGGTAACCGTTTTCAAGCGATACTTTTATGTCCTTTTTATCGAAACCGGGCATTTCGACCGCGAGCTGGTAGCCGTCGTCCGTTTCCTTTATATCGGTACGCATACTGTCATAACTCTCGTCATAGAAAACGGGTTTAAAGAAATCGTCGAAAGCGTCAAAGAACGGGTCGCGGGGATAAGAATTTCTTTTCTGGATATAATTTTTCATAATATTTAAATCTCCTTTAAAATTTATTTTTAAAGGATCGGGGTCGTCAGCCTTGGTTCCCCCTTCGGGGATCGGGTGATTGGCCTTGATTCTTTTTTCACTTTAATTATAATCCTCTTGAGATCATTTAAAACAAAAAAACCAAAAAATTTTTTACGAAGCGTTTTCCGCAAAAAATATCGTAAAAAACGTGGGGAGAGCGGCGGGCAATTTTTGCCCGCCGCTCTCCGCATTTAAAATAATGTCGATCAATAATAAAATACCGCAAAGCCGCGTAATATGCCGCAAAGCCGCGGACGGCGGTCATTTGCGCTTCAGCTCTCCGTCGCGCTCGATGACGTTTCCTATCACAGCCAGAGCCTCGTTCACCTTTTCGGCGGCAAAATTCAGCCCTTCGGGCTCGTCCGCATCCATTTTTCCGAGTTTATAGGGCGCCAGCGCCGAACGCGCCTCGCCTACGAGCGAGGATATCGTACCGAGGTCGGCATATTTCTCTTTTTCGGCGAGCATGGCGGCCGCATATGCGATTTTATCCGCTTTGTACATGGCGTGAGTGACGCTCTTGATAAAGTCCATGCGCTTTGCTTCGGGCGATATTGCCGCGATATCCTGAGCGAGCGACGCCAGCTTCTTTCTGAGTTCGCCGTGGCGGGGCAGACGGCTGCTTCTGCGCAGAATTATCAGAAGAACTATGCTTACCGCTATTATAATCCCGAACGTCACGTACTGGGGCACTATTTCGCCCCAGAGGTCGGGCGTTTCTTCGGGAACGGCAGTTCCGTCAGAGGCAAGCAGCAATGAAAGCAAATTATTCATTTGCATCCTCCTTTTTCTCCACGACCTGTACCCTGCGCGCCGAGGGTTCGGCGCCGAGTTCGCGTATTGCGGAGTAAATTGTATCCTTTACATAGATTTTTGCCGTGCCGTAATTTTCTACCGCCGCCCACGCATAGGCGGTGCACTTCACGGTAGCTTCGCCGAAACTGTCAAAAATCACTGCGGGAGCGGGCGTATTTACTATATCCTCGCTGACGTTCAGCCTTTCGAGGATAGCATCGCGCACGGCGGAGGCGTCGGCCGAATAGGAGATATAGAAGGGCAGCTCCACGCGCCGCAGCGGCATATTGCTCTCGTTGACGAGCGTTTCGGAGAGCACGTCGCTGTTGGGGATGATGACCTCCTCGTTGTTGAAGGTGAGTATCTTGGTGTTGAACAGGCGGATATCCTGCACGGTGCCCTCCTGGCCGTTTATCATGATGATATCGCCCTTTTTGAAGGGTTTGGTGAAAATGATTATAACGCCGTTGGCAAGGCTTGCGAGGCTGTCCTTCAAGGCGAGGGCGACGGCGAGGGCGACGGCCGAGAACGCCGCGATTATGCCCGCCGTGGAGATGCCGAGCGAACTTACCACCACTATCACCAGCGCGATATACAGCACGACGGTTATCATGGAGATGATAAAAGTTGCCGCGGCGTTATCGAGTTTGCTCTTTAACGCCGTGCGGCGCACGATCAGGCGCACTATCTTGACGATAACAAGCCCCAAAAGCGCGAACGCGACCGTGCGGACAACGGTTATGCCGCCGTCGTACAGAAAATTGTTGAAAAAGTCTGTAACTCCTTTCCAGAAATCTTCCACTTTGTAAGCTCCTTTTCTATTTTTACGGGGCCGCCGCGCCGCGCTTTCCACGGCGCGGCGGCCGGAATTGTTTTACAAGCAGTATTTTAACACAATACAGGCGCGCAGTAAACTTTTTGGCAAAAAATTTAAAAATAACTATTGACTTAAAGTTAACTTTATATTATATAATAGCCGTATATCAGCTCCGTCATAGACGGTTCACGCTCTATGATAATTAATCTGCATAAACTGAAAATAAATTATTTGAGGTATTTTTAGATGATCGGTGCAATTTTAAAGAACAGGAGCGCGGCGGTCAGGCTCACCGTAAAGGGTGCGATCGCCGTATTGCTCGTATGTATGGCCGTGGCTCTGCCGCAGATAGCGCATGCCGCCGGCGGCGCGCAGGCGGGAAGCATCTGGCTGCCCATGTATGCGCCCGCTCTGCTTGCAGGCTGCCTTCTGGGCTGGCAGTGGGGACTGGGCGTAGGCCTCCTCTCCCCGCTTGTAAGTTTCGGCTTCACCTCGCTTTTCTTAGATTCGGCGATGCCCGCTGCAGGAAGGCTCCCCTACATGATGGCAGAACTTGCGGTGTTCGGGCTGGTTTCAGGCCTGTTTGCGAAGAAGACAGAAAAGAACGCGCTTTTCGCCTTCCCCGCGGTGATAGCCGCGCAAGTTGCCGGCAGGCTCGTTTACTTTACGGCGGCCGTGATATTCGGGCAGCAGCCCGCGGCGGTATGGGGCGTGATAGAGAGCGGCCTTACCGGCCTCTACATACAGGCGGCAATCGTGCCCCTTATAGTAATCCTGCTCTCTCTGGCGGTAAAGCATGAACGCGATTGAAAGGGCAAAGAGACTGCTGTGCGGCAGGGCGACATTTGCCCTTGTTAACGGCAAGCGCGAAAGAGTTTATTACGAGAGCGGCATTCAGCCGCTTTTAAACCTTTCCGACAAGGACCGTGAGCTTTTAAAGGGTGCGGCGGTGGCGGATAAAATCGTTGGCAAAGCTGCGGCCTGCCTTATGGCGGCGGGCGGCGCTGCCGAGGTGTACGCAGGAGTAATGAGCCGCGGCGCAATGAAAGTATTTGACAAATGCGGCATTAAATACACCTTTGATACGGAAACGGAAATTATTTCCGATCGTACGGGAACGGGCGCCTGCCCCATGGAACAGACGGTGAGATACATAGACGACCCCGCGAAGGCCGAAGAGGCCATAAGGCGCACGCAGCACATTTTAAAGCTGCGCGCACAGGGAGGAAAGGAGATGAAAAAACTGGGTTTCGGCATGATGCGCCTGCCCCTTAAAAGCGGCGACCAGAAGGACGTTGACCTTGAACAGGTGAAAAAGATGGTGGATGAATTCCTCGCCCGCGGGTTTGAGTACTTCGACACGGCGTGGATGTATCACGAGCACACGAGCGAGCTCGTCGCGCGCGAATGCCTTGTAAAGCGCTACCCGCGCGAAGTGTTCAGGCTGGCCACAAAGCTGCCCGCCTTTTCATTAAACAGCGCCGAAGAGATGCAGTCCACCTTTGACAGACAGTGCGAAAAGTGCGGCGTGGACTACTTCGACTACTACCTTATCCACAATATAAACGAGGACAACTACATAAACAAGGTGCAGAAATTCGACGCATTCGGCTTTGTTAAAAAGCTGAAGGAGCAGGGAAAGATCAGGCACTACGGCTTCTCCTTCCACGACACGGCCGACGTTCTGGACAGGGTGCTTTCAGACCATCCCGACGCCGAGTTCGTGCAGCTGCAGATAAACTACCTCGACTGGGACAGCGAGAGGGTGCAGTCGGGCAAGTGCTGGGAGGTCGCGCGCAGGCACGGCAAGCCGATAATAATTATGGAGCCCGTGAAGGGCGGCACGCTCGCCAACGTGCCCCCGCAGGCCGAGGCGCTGTTCAAGGCCAAAGAGCCCGGCATGAGCGTGCCCAGCTGGGCGATACGCTTTGCCGCGGGGCTCGACGGCGTGTTCATGGTGCTCTCCGGCATGTCGACCGAGGCGCAGCTCGAAGACAACACCTCTTTCATGTCGGACTTCAAACCCCTCGACGAAGGCGAGCTTGAGACGGTGAAGAAGGTGGCGAGCATAATAAAGGGCACGGGCGCGATAGCCTGCACGGCGTGCAGATACTGCACGGAGAACTGCCCCATGGATATAGCCATTCCCGACTATTTTGCCGCATACAACGGCGACATACTCGACGGCGGAAAGAACGCCGCAAAGCACAGGGCAGAGTATGAGGCGTTTGCCGAAGGGCACGGAACGGCCTCGGCGTGCGTAAGGTGCGGCGCGTGCGAGGAGCACTGCCCGCAGCATCTGCATATCCGCGACCTTTTGGAAAAAGTTGCCGCAAAATTTGAATGATAAAATACACTTCAAATAAATAAATTAAATTAAAATTTATTAAATTAATTTTTATTTCAAATTTATTTTAAATTCGGCACAGACCTCAGCATTACGGCACATGCGGGCGGGGCGCAAGATCTTGCGCCCCGCCCGCATTTTTATTCTTTTGATATTAAGGATTGCTTTATCCGCTCAGTAATTGAATTTTTTAACATAGTGCGCGCGGCAGGTATCTATGCAGAAGCACCCCAGAACGCCGCCCAGCCATACCCCCGTATCGAGGTGCACCTTGTAATAATCGGAGATGCTGCCGCCCGCACGGCCCTCGCGCCTGCAGGCTACTATCCCGTCTCCTTCATATAAATTGCGCGTGGGCGTGTGTCCGAAAAATATGCACTTGCTGCCCTTGGGGACGACCTCGGGACGCATGAACGTCCTGTCCTCAAGCATTATCATATCGCGCACGAGCGCGGGCGGAACTATGCGGTCATCATCGTCCAGCGGAAGCCCCGCGTGCACGCAGATAAACTGCTCCTCCTCCATATAGAGGGGCAGCCGCTCAAGCCTGTCCACAATATCCCAGTCCAAAAGGTCCCCGTCAAACGGAAACCACCTTTTAAGATCGGCGAGCACCCCGCCGAAATCCGAGGGCGAGTTCTTCATCACCGCCCAATAGTAGGCCAGAAAACCGTATTCATGGTTACCTAAAATACAATGCGCGTTCGGCATATACAGCAGCGTTTTTAACAGGCGCACGCTCTCCGTGCCCTTGTCCACCATGTCGCCGCAGACGTATATAACGTCGCCGTCGGAAAATTTGATTTTTTCGAGCAGGCGCATGAACAGCGCGTATTCGCCGTGGATATCGGAAATCACATATCGCATATCGCTTAAATTATAGCACCCGCGCCGCGGCAAGGCAAGCGTGGGAAAGTTTACTTTTTGTTTTGATTGTGGTATAATGTTGTTCATGAACGGAAGCAGGCTTAAAAAACTCAACGGCGCAGATACGAGCGCGGCGGTGGAGAACGATATTTTGGGCGCGGGTTACGCACCCTTTGAGGAGGGCGCGCTTGAAGGCCTTGCGGCTATGGAAATATTCAAGGCGCGCGGACGGCGCACGCGCAGGCGCAAAAAAGAGGACGGGAAATATGTGCGTCTCTACCTCTACTCCTCTCCCGAGGGTGCCGAGAGCTGGGAATTTGTGGTGATGAACGCCGAGAAAAAGCACAGAAAGCGCGGCGCGGACGGTAAGCTGTCTCTTATACACATCTGACGCTGCCGACGATAAGGCTCGTGTAGAT
>ERZ1090861.1705-NODE-1705-length-10735-cov-14.301498_pt1 | contig 10735 bp, 17 predicted proteins | sample MGYA00478482_ERZ1090861 | MGnify/ENA primary metagenome ERZ1090861 (study PRJEB33644, sample SAMEA5815744) | chicken gut metagenome | biome: Chicken; feature: Gastrointestinal Tract; material: Caecum | place: Ireland | collected 2019-01-01 | study: A study of... | reverse complement strand
CACCCCAGAGGTAACAACATACAAACAGGAAAAAACCAGTAAAATCAAGGGGTTTAGGCCCCTGACTACAGATAAAAATAGTAAATTTCAGCAGTATCCGTTTCCCGGTCATAGATGATCTTCTCTACCACGGACCGGAGAGCCTCGTTCTTCTCCTGATCGGAAAACTGGCTGCTGGAAATGATGTCATATACATTTCGGATCCGTTCTTTCATAGCCGTGTCTATAGAATCATCAGATTCCCTGGGAGTGCTGCAGGCAGCAATCTTTTCTTCCAGGTTCTCCCGCTCCCGTAAAAGGAGCTCCTTATTCTCTTTGTATTCCTCCATGGTGTCAATGCCATTCATATAGGCATCTTTAATCCGCTGCTCCTTCATATCCATCCGCTGGAGCTGTTCTTTTAAGATACTCAGCTCATTAGTATTCTCAGGGGAGATAGGAGCCTTTACAGAAAAAATCAGGTTATCGCTTTCTGTGGCTGCCCGGATACCCTCCAGGATATAAGGCTCCAGCTTTTTGGAACTTACAGAGGTCTTTGCCAGGCATTTCCCCTTTGAGTATCCGTAGCAGGTAAAATAGCAGTAGTGACGTCCATATCTCTTGTCTGTAAGAGCTTTTGCTATCATGGTCCTGCCGCAGGAAGGGCATTTTACCAGCCCGGAGAGCCAGTGACGGTATGTAGAAGAGGGACGGGCTCCCGATGGCCTGTATTCCCCCTCAAAACGTTCCTGAGCAGCCTGAAACAGCTCCTTGGATATAATTGCCGGATGAGTCCCCTCTGTAACAATCCAGTCGTCTTTGGCCTTTATTTCTTTGGTCTGATTATCTGTCATGTTCCAGCGGATCATGCCGCAGTAAGTAGGATTCTTCAGAATATATTCCACGGATCGGCGCTCAAAATCTTTTCCATGGGAGGTCTTTGCTCCCAGGTTATTGAGCTTTCGGGCAATTTCAAAGATTCCCATATGGGCATTGACATACTTATCAAAGATGAATTTGATAATCTCTGCCTCCTCTGGGACAATCACCGGAGCTTCACCTTTCTGGACGATTTTATATCCCAGAGGCGGCCTAGCCTGGTAGCCTCCCTTCATGGCCTTTTCCGACATGCCTCGGAAGACTTCGCCGGAGAGACGGATGGAGTAGTATTCGTCCATCCATTCAATGATCCTTTCAATCAGACTGCCGAAGGGACCGTCTATAAGAGGCTCTGACACGCTGATCACATCCACATTGCATTTCTTCCGTAGGAGAGACTTATAGACAATGGACTCTTCCTGATTTCGGGCAAACCGGCTGTACTTCCAGACTAGGATCACGCTGAAGGGAGAAGGCTTGGCTTTGGCCGCAGCAATCATTTCCATGAACTTGGGCCGGCGTTCCGCTTTTCGCCCGGAGATTCCCTTTTCTTCGTAGATGAATTCCTTTGAAATAACAATGCCATGGTCTTTGGCATAATTTAGAAGCAGACGCTTCTGGGCAGCAGGAGAGAGCTCTTCCTGTCTGCCATGGGTACTGACACGGATGTATAATGCTCCCGGACGGAGCAATTCTTGCTTCGACATTTTTATCACCCCTTCATTGTATGAAAAAAAGAGTATAAAAAATACACCCAATCACAAACAAATGTTCACGATTGACCGGGTGGTGCCGAAGATGATACAATATTACCGATCAAAGTAAGTGCATATCTTCGGATATGTATGTAAAGCCGTTCCTGTTGGCGCAGGGGCGGTTTTTTATATTTCATTTTTGGGTTTAAAACAATTATCACATGTTCGTAATCCGTCAATATGTTCAAATAGATTAGGTTTAATATTGGTATGTAAAGCATCAAGAATAAAATCAATGCCTTCACGCCTTGCTAATTTTGCAGCTGAAACAAAGTCACTATCACCGGATATTAACACAATTTGATCTACTTGTTTTTTGAAGGAAAGGGATGCGATATCAAGACCAATACGCATATCCACCCCTTTTTGCTCAACATTGAATAGGAAATCTTTTTCAGTTAAATCCTGCACAGAAATTTGCCCACGTATTAACTGATTAAGTTTATTATTTTTTAATACATAATGAGCTTGTTGCTCAGAAAGTTCGCCCATTCGTAAGGCAACTTTTCTTTTCTTTTTCAGTTCATCGAAAAAGTTTATCGCCCATATATATGTGTCGGATTTTGCAAAATTAACATTTTTCTGAGTTAATGGATGATATACTTGCCGGGTCATTGGTGGACAATCATAGTAAAAAATTCTGTATAGTTCACTATTTTCTCCATGAGTTTTTAAATGGCGTTTACAGTACGCATATAATTCATCTGCACGTTCAGCGGGAGTTTTATCTCCGTAAGCCACGAAGGCACGTCTGCGATAAAAACCTCCGTCTACCAATATTGCTGTTTTCATGAAAAGCCTCCTTTGTAACAAAAAAATCCTAGGTTTCAGCCTTACCCTTATAATGGGGACTTACTACCTAGGACACGTTTACTTAGTAACTTTCGTTACGCTACAATTTTATGCCTAGGACAATGAAAAGTCAATAGACAAAGAGAAAAGTTCATAAAAAATTAAAATCTTTGTGTTTAAATAGGAAAATTATATGTATGCTAAAATCTTTTGCATAAAATAGAATTTTCCAAATTGTGTATATCCTAAAATGTTCACTTGGCCGTCCTGGTGTTGGCGCACCGGGGCGGTTTTTTATGTTATTTCAGAATACTTAGCTTGAGAAAAACTTGATATTCGTTCCAGTGAATCTTCAGGCATACCAAATACTTTTAGGACGGATTTTCCACAAAAACATATTTTTTCTTTAATATATGGATAAAAGAGAAATACAAAATCTCTCAAAAAGTTCTCAGCTAGATAAGAGTCATTTAATAATACAGCAATTATGATTACTACGGAATATAAGTCATTTTTCCCAACGTTAGATAAATATTCCCTTTCATGTATCAGCGTTGGAGCTAAGGACAGAAGGGGATTTTTTGGCAACTCATATGTAGTTATATTTTCAAAAGTTCTCAGTCCATGCGCCATACTATTCCTATAGTCTTTTAATATACATAATGCTTTTAATAGAAATTCTTTCTTTTCATCAACTGAAAGGGTAGAGGATAAAACTAAATTATCACATACATATTGTTTATCATTGGATTTTAAAATACTGTACCATTTTATAGATAAACCAAAAGGAATGTTGTCGATTAATATCCACGGGGGAACATGATTTTTGGTGTTTTTATAATGAATAAGACTCAGATTCTTTTTGGGGTTTATACCACATTCCTTTATACGAGTTAGAATGTTTCTTCTTTGACCATTGCTTGAGCTATAATTATATAAATACAAATAGTCTGAAGGATTCATATTAACAGGTTGAGCAAAGTCTGAATATACTCCATAATTTTGGGACACAATATAAGAAATTTTACTTTTAAGTGAATGTTCAATATGAAGTATATATTTTAGGAGAATGCTGCTTAAGTTGGTATCAATAATGTGTATGGTATATAATTCCTCAAACCGTGTACCAGGAACAAACATATCAGAACCATCTAATGAAAGAAAGGTATTTTTGTAGCCATTTACAAGTGTGTAATATGACATGTTACTTAAAGCTCTTTTGGCAAAAGATCTGTTAGATACGATTATGTTGCGAGAAATCATTAAATCAATTAATTCGTCATATGTTTTAAAAGGTTTATCATATTCCATATAAAGCAAAAACCCCCTTATCAAAAAACTGATAAGAGGGTTTTACTAGTCATTTCATTCAACGACCATCTCTGTTCTTTTGTATCCTATCAGTTTTTTCGTAAAAAGTCAAGGCTGGCAGTTTTATTTTTTCCTAGGACGTAAAAGTTTAATTGGGTCACCAATTTGTATCTGAGGATTTACCTCTTTTAAAGGAGATATATCCTCCTTATTTACATTTAAAGGGATGCGTTCCTCTTTAACTCCAAATAATGGAGAAAGTGTAAGCGATCCTAAAACTCCAGAATCAACAGTTTTGGTATCTTTTTTTTGACAAACAGAGTAATTTGAATTTGTTTCCACCACTTCTAAAACATCTTTAGGATATTCATACATGGATAATACAGAACCATCCAAATCAATGATTGGTTCGACTATAGTATAAACTACAATTTTATCGCCTTTGTATAGGCGAGAGAAACCTGCATTGACAATTAAAGTATATTCATCAAGTATTCGAATGACATTTCCTATATAATTGGGACCATAATTTGTTTTATCAGTCGAAGTTTCGACAATTTTATCACTCATAAATTGACCTCCTATATTATTATATGCTTGGAATTTCCTAATTAATTCAAAAACTTTACTAATAATTTTTTGCAAGTCAAGCTTCGATATTGGGTATTCACTTATCCACTTTGGTATTGGCTTATTGGAGCCTTTTATTTCAGCATATCTTTAATACAAATCACCAGATCTTCGAAGATTTTAGATCCAACAAGATCAGAGAAAGAATGGTAGCAATCAAACAGTCTGAAATATAATTGTGAGATATGATTTTATTTTTAGTAACAGTTTTCACAGGGGCGAGATTTTCCACTCTCTTCTATGCTTCCACTTAATATAGTCTTAGACCGTGCCAAACTTGGACAATCAGAAGTGGAGTGGTAAACTTCCCCATTAGGCGTCCAGTAAACAGTTTGTCCAACTGCCGTTTGGGTTTGATCCTCTGGAGAAGCAGCGGGAGGAGTAGAAGTATCTGCAGAAGTAGTATCAGGTGCTGTAGAAGATAAATAATTTGCTGATACGAAGCATTCAGTACCATTATAATCAATCTTACTCCACCCATTTTCTGTACTATAAACTTCAACTGTATCACCAAGATTTAGCTGGCCGACAGTATTATAATCAGTTCCAGCGCCTTCCCGCACATTCAGATCAGCAGTTGCATACATAGTAGTAGTCTGTGGCTGGGCAGTTTCTTCAGAAGAATCAATGGAATTTTCTTGTACAATGGTAGAAGAGTCATCTGCATTTTCAGAATCATTTCCGCCGAAAATAATAGCAATAACAATACATATAAGAAACAAAAATCCAAACAATTCAACAGCGCAGCCCAAAACATGAGATGATTTTACCTTTTCCTTTTGTTTGGCCTTGGATGAAGAAGCTTTACTTTTTTTGGAATTTATATTTTCTGTTTCAACATAACTTAATCCCGTTCCAGGAATCCCTACGCTTTTGGTCTTTTTACCCGTAGAACTTACCGTATAATGTGCTCCTTTTCCTCCAAAAGTGACACTCGTACTTTTCTTATTGAGGTTTAGTTTGACCCCGGGAGCAACTTTAACACTTTTTCTGAATCTTAGTCCCATATAAGATTCCCCCCCCTTCTTATGTGATTTATGAAAAAACCAATGGTTTAATCAACTCTTTTAAATTCCATAATCATTTCATTATACCCTGCCAGCCTTGCAAGCTGGCTTTTTGTATACCCTGGATTCTCCAGAATTAAAGAATCCGGGATTAAAAGCTCCGCAGCAAAAGTATTGGCTTCTTTCTCTATTTTTGCTGTCGATAAAAATGTTTTGTTCCTGATAAAGTAACAGTTTTCTCTTCGGTGTAAAATAGCGTGTCCAAGTTCATGGGCCATTACTAAACGCATATCTTGCTCAGGAAGCTCATTATTCAGAAAAATGCATCTATGCCTTTTGAGATAAAGATAGCAGCCGCTGTAGTTCCCCATAGGTCCTATAATGTATTCAACCTTTAATCTATCGGCGATCTCAAAAGGATCCCTGGTATCGAACTTCCCAACATAATATGCAACGGTAGATTTTATACTTTTGTTCACTATGTAAGCACCTACTTTTTATTCTTATTTGGGTTGTATAGATCCTTATTTATTTTCTTTAGTCTTACCAGCATTGCCTCAAGCTGCGTAGCAAAGAGCTCTCGATCATCTTCTGGGATATCATGGCCGTCAAAACTGGCGGGACCATCTTCCTGGCTATTTAATTTTTCCATAATAGATTCAAGATCTTTTGCTATATCCCTCTTATCCCTGGGAGTCAACTGTGGCTCCGAAGGTTTCTCGTCTTTTCCAGTCATTAAATAATCAACAGTTACTCCAAAATAATCAGCAATTTTTTGGAGAGTTTTTGCTGTTGGCGTACTCCTCCCTGTTTTCCAATTACTTAAAGCCGTTTGAGTAACACCGGCCTCTTTTGCAACTTTATATGAAGTAACGCCATATTTTTGTAGAAGTTGTTCAAATATTTCGTACATCTATTATGCTCCTTTCACAAAAACGGCATACTTTCGCAAAAGTTAGTAATTATTGCTTGACTACTAACGAACAGAGTAGTATTATATAGTTACGCAAACGAAAGTAAGCGCAAAGAAAATACTTTCTGTTGCGAAATGCTTATTTATAAAATGTGGTAGTTTTATATTTGAAAGTATATCACAACACGAAAGTATTTTCAATATATATTGGGAAGAAAGGCGGTGTAAATTTGTACGAAAAGTATCAGGCGCTTTTGGAGAAAAGTAATGAAACAAGTTATCAGGTAGCAAAAAAGACAGGAATCAGCCAGACGGCATTTTCAAATTGGAAAGCAGGACGTTCTGAACCGAGCGTGGATAGCTTGAAAAAGCTTGCTGATCACTTTGGTGTGCCGATGGAATATTTTCTGAAAGATAAAGGGCGGCAGAAGGAGGTGGTGTAATAAATGTTTATACATGAAGCTGTAAGAAAGGCAATCCAAACTGGAGGAGTTATTTACCGAGAATCAGTAAGAAGACCAGAATCTGATTTCTATGCATTGATTAAACCAACTAATAGTTATGAGTCTTGTCAGATAATTATACGCAAATACGGAAAGAATGAAAGAAGTGCCAGGACATGGAGCCCAACGGCAGATGACCTGGCAGCAGATGATTGGAACTGTTTAAGGGATGAATTTTGAAATGAAATCTACAGCGGTCAGAAAAGTTTCTTTTTTCTGATTTTCCATTACTGATATAGCGTAGTCTGTAAGTTCACATTGGTAGACGGTATTACCGGAATACACATTATACAGATAACCATTTCGTCCAAGCTCCCGAAGAGTATCAACTACATCATCAATAGACCAGTCTGGAAAGAAATTTTCTTGAATAGAGTGTGACGAAATAAAATCTTTAGCATCAGATTTTGAAATGTGGTTTTGACGTCGAATTCTATATTCTTTGTAGAGTTCATAAAGAACAGTTTTAGCATCTTTTGTAAGCATTGAGGTACTCCTTTCTAAATACTAGGCCATGGCAGTGACCTGTATAAAGATTATAGCACAAGGCAAGGGAGTAAACACTGATAAGTTCCTAAAACCGAGAATCCCAGAGAAGCAGAAGGGAGTGATATAAGCTGACTTCGCCAGACCCGAGATATAAAATTCCTGCACCACAGAAAAAAGATAATACCAGAAGTTATCAGGTAGTAAAAAAGACAGGAACCAGCCAGACGGAATTTTCAAATTGGAAGAAAGGACGTTCTGAGCCAAGTGTAGATAGCTTAAAGAAACTTGCTGATCACTTTGGAGTGCCTATGGGGTATTTCTTGGAAGATAAAGAGCAGCAGGAGAAGGAGGTGGTGTAATAAATGTTTATACACCAAATTTTAAAAAAGGTGATTAAAAAAGAAAGAAAAGGAATACAGGTGCAAAAAAAGAATATATCAGGAGGATGTACCGGAGTATTTTTTCCCCCTGATATTGATGAAGTTTATAGCATATCGGAATGGTATGCAGGAGTGTCTATCTTAGATTCAGAATATGATCCTTATTGCCGAGAATTACAGATCTCTTTAACGCCTTCCGATTGGTATAAATTTCAAGAGCAAGATTTTTACCAGGACTTAATGCAATATCTGAACAATTTAAAAATTCAAAAGCAAAACAAACTCCTTGATGAGGCGAAAGATTCACAGGCAAATAAGGAGTTTCAATGAAAGGCTTATTGTTTCTGGTACGTATAGTGCTGGGGATAAGCTTACAGGGCCTTTTTATTTGATTCTCTATGATAGACACACCAGTAATAGTGAGATATTTACCTGAATTGTTTTGAAAGTATATGTATAACTGGATAACGTTAAATCTTTGCGAATAATCCCATACTTCTAGTGACAATTTAATGCTGTTATTAAAAATGGCTAAAATCCAGCTAATAGTTGACATAATAAAGGCAACGACAGAAATTGTGTTTAAAATGTGTTGCATAACAATCTCCTTATGAATTCTAACTAAATCTGGCAGAATCTTGCAATTTTAATAGCTGATAGGGAAATTATACCAAATAACCAGCAAAACACAAGAAGGGAGTTATTACATAGTCGTAACAAGGACAATCTGACATACATACCATAATTACGGAGGTGTATTTATGGCATATCGAAATATCGTAGTAATTAACAATAAGCCTGTAGAACTTAATACCCTTACCAAGGAAGAGCAGGAACGCCTGGCTGAAGCCTGGAACCGTAGAGCTGCACAGGCTGTAAATTACAAAGAAGAGAAGACCGCCTAAGGCGGGAAAGGAGGGACAAGCATTGCACCGGACAACTATAACCGAGGCTCTGCTGGGAACAGCGGTACTTTTTAATACGGTGTTTCATATTCCAGCAGATGAGCTTATAATCTGCCAGATATTTTCCTGGCTGGTGGTCTTTGGAATTCTGGTTGCTTGCATTGAGACAGCAAGGGACTGGGAAGAAAGAATTCGAAGGAGGAAGAAGCATGAATAGTAAAAGAGCATTTGAAATAGAACTAGAGCTTCACGAAGAATGCCGGGAGTACATAGAACACGGTTCTGAGCCAAGAGATGAAATCATGGAAGTTTGCTATCAGGCGTATGCGGCAGTTCAGGCATACAGAATGACACTGAAAAAAGAAGAAGCCCGCCGGGCGGGAACCCCAGGCGAGCAACTGAAATAATATATCACACCCTTATTATAGGGTAAGCAAGGAGAAAAAGCAATGGGAGAATTTGCCGATTTAAGTCAGGACTTGGTTCCAGTGTTCGCCCAGATCGAAGAGATTAAGGATCGCTACGGGATTACTTCCTTATCTCTGGAGAGCTTCCACACCATAGACCAGTTCTACGGATCACACGGTGGAAAGAATGACTTTATGGGATACCGCCAGCGAGACCGTACCGGGAACCTTGAAATGCCATTTATACATAAAAAGTAAAAGTCCGGAGATGAGAAATCTCCGGACAAGCCATATATGGCCAAAAATCCTACACAAAGTATAGCATATATGGCCTTAAAAAACAACGGGCAGAAGCCCGTTTTAGACTTGCTAAGTTTATTACCGTTTCGACCAGGAGGACAGAATATGCCATACATGAAGATGATATGCAAGGCAGGTAAGACGAAGGAGATCGCCAAGTTTTATACTTACTGGTTACAACCCAAAGGGCTAAAGAGAAGACCCCGGGTAAATCCCACAACAGAACAACAGAGGAAGATCAATGACAGACATCTGGTCAAGAGACTGACAAGGCTGTTGAATGCCAACTTTAATGGTGACTGCTGGTATGTAACCTTCAGCTACCGGAAAGAGGACAGGCCCCAGGATGTAAAGACCTTACAGAAACACGAACAGAAGCTCCTGCGGGATTTGAGGAAAGTGTATAAAAAAGAAAAGCTGGTTCTCAAATATATTTGGACTGCAGAAGTAGGGAAAAGGGGAGGAACCCATATACATATGGTATTAAGTCCTATTGACGCCAGGAAACTCAGAAATATCTGGCCGTATGGATATACGACCTTGAAGCCAATGGAAGACAATGGACAGTACCGGAGGCTGGCGGAATACTTCATCAAGTATTTTCAGAAGACCAGGGATACAGATGAGCAGATTCAGAAAAAGTCTTACAACCCCAGCAAGAACCTGATCCGCCCCATACCAGTGAAAAGGCCAATGAAAGGCAACCGGTTCTCACGGGAGATCAAAGTCCCTGCAGGCTGGTATCTGGATAAGGATAGTCTCAGAGAAGGGTTTACGGCAGATGGCTATGAATTTATCTATTACACGCTGATCAAGGAGGGCGGATAAAATGCGGAAAGTGACTTTATACATAGAGTGCAGCAGTGCCTATATAGGCAAGAAGCCCCGCCTTTCCGGATACGTCCTGGAATACATCACCAAAGGACTGCCAGTAACCGGCCAGGCCTTCCGGGAAGGCTCCGGGACATACAATCAGGAATACCTTTTGACGATCGCAGACGCCCTGGGCCACATGAAAGAGCCATGCGAGTTCCTGATCTGCGGGAGTAATCGGTTTATCTTGAACATGATCCGGGATCGACTGCAGACATGGGCGGAACACGATTTTATCTCAAACGGTCGGCCAGTGATGAACCAGGAAGAGTGGTGGGCCGTGTGGGAGAAGATAAAAGAACACAAAGTAAGTATCCAGATCGGAAAGCACAGCTATTCCGGCTGGCTCCTTACGGAAATGGAGGATAGGAATGCAATTAAAGAAAATGAGAGAGTTAAGGGAAGCACGGAAATGGAGAGCAGGAACAAAAATCCTGAAAACACTGAAGGAAGCGGACACGACAGAAATAATGCCAATGGCAGTGATCTACAGGAAGCCGAAAGAATATCCGGATAACTATGTGGTCCGGATATTTGATGGAAAGACCGGGAGACCGACCAATTTGGCCATATTGAGAAAGACCCTGGAAGAGTGCCGGGAAGACATTAAAG
>ERZ1090861.1700-NODE-1700-length-10753-cov-14.123388_pt1 | contig 10753 bp, 8 predicted proteins | sample MGYA00478482_ERZ1090861 | MGnify/ENA primary metagenome ERZ1090861 (study PRJEB33644, sample SAMEA5815744) | chicken gut metagenome | biome: Chicken; feature: Gastrointestinal Tract; material: Caecum | place: Ireland | collected 2019-01-01 | study: A study of... | reverse complement strand
AGTGTAAGGAGGAAATCGTATGAAAAAACGTACACAAAAACTTGCAGCGCTGTTTCTGACCGGAATCTTAGCAACAGCAGTTGTAGCCGGTTGTGGAGGTGGAGGTTCCAATTCTGATTCCGGAGTGGATACGAGTACTGCCGAGACTAGTGGAAGCGACTCGGAAAGCGCAGCAGAGGTCAGTTCAGCTGATATTGGAGAGCCTAATGGAGGGGCTGAAGTTACTTTATGGCATTATTTTGAACACGAGGCAGATGCTTTAAATAAAATGGTAAAACAATATAACGAATCACAGAGTGATATTTATGTTGTACCTACATTTGTATCTCGTGAAGAACTGATGAAACAGTATACCATCGGAGCTGTTTCTGGTGAATTGCCGGATATTGGTATGGTGGATTCTCCTGATATGGCTTCCTATATTTCTCTGGGTGTATTTGAGGATATTACAGAGTATGTAGGAGACTGGGAAGATTTAAATCAGTTCTATGAGGGACCATTATCAAGCTGTAAAGATGCAGAAGGAAATATATATGGCCTTCCAAATAATTCAAATTGTCTGGCAGTTGTCTGCAATATGGACATTTTGAGAGCTGCAGGTATAGAGAATCCGCCTACTACCTGGGAAGAGTTCAGACAAGTCTGTGAAAAGACAACCAACGAAGCAGACGGGGTTTATGGATTTGCTATGTCCGCTATTTCCAATGAAGAGGGAACGTTCCAGTATATTCCATGGTTGTATGGAGCAGGTGGAGATGTGACAGATATCAATTCTGATGCAGCCGTTGAATCGCTTACTTTTTTAAGTGATTTGGTAAAAGATGGGTATATGAGTAAAGAGGTTGTAAACTGGGGACAGGGAGATGCCTACAATGCTTTCCTGGCCGGAAAAGCGGCAATGTTGGAATTAGGAACCTGGCAGATTGCAACTTTAGATGGACAGGATGCAGATAAGGTTACTTTTGATTACCAGTATGTTGCAATGCCTATGAATGGAGAGAATCAGGCCACCTGTATTGGCGGAGAAAACTTTGGTGTTTGTGCAGGCAGCAAGTATGTGGCTGAATGTGCAGATTTTCTTAAGTCAATGATGTCTGCCCAGAATAATGCTGACTGGTGTGAAATTGCAGGAAAGCTTCCTGTACGTGGAGATGCCGTTGGACTGAAAGATTTCTGGACAGCAGATGAAAGATATAAAGTTTTTAATGATTCTATGAATTTTGCTGTTGCAAGAGGACCTCACGAATCCTGGCCTACAATTTCAGAAGCTATTTATAAGGCTGAACAGGCAGCTATTTTAGGTGAAAAGACGCCGGAAGATGCCTTGGCAGAAGCCGCTGCGACGATTAATCCTATATTGGAAGAACCCCCCATAGCGGCACAATAAGATTATGAATAGAGTTGTAAATCATTGACCGGTGCTGCCGTGTGGAACATACTTTTTAAGTTGCTTCATGCGGCAGCAATTATTTGTAAAAGAGAGGAGCATTGATATGAAAACAACGATCGCCGCTAAACGTAGAAGAGAAGGCTATACCTTTATACTTCCGGGTTTTTTATATATGGTTGTTATCCTGGGTTATCCTTTGGTTTATAATATTATATTAAGTTTTAAAAATGTAAATGTAAAAAATTTTGCCTCAGGGGAATCGGTATTTGTCGGGTTCCAAAACTATATTGATCTTTTCCATAACGAGACATTTCTATTGGTATTGAAAAATACTTTTGTTTTTACAATTTGTTGCTTAATTTTTCAGTTTACTATTGGGTTTATTTTTGCTTTGTTTTTTTCAAAGAAATTTACCTTTGCAGGTCCTATCAGAGGAATGATTCTTGTAGGGTATATGATGCCCATGTCGGTTACTGCACTCTTAGGGAAAAATATGTTTGATGCCTCCAGCGGAGTTATTAATGATCTTCTGATGAAAATCGGAATTATAAATGCACCTGTAGAATGGCTGCTGAGTGGATCAACAGCTATGGCAGCAGTGATTGCTGTTAATTGTTGGGTAGGAATCCCGTTTAATATGCTTTTGCTTACGTCAGGATTAACCGGTATATCTACAGAAATATATGAAAGTGCAGAAGTAGATGGGGCAAATCCCTTCCAGAGATTTTTCTATATTACACTGCCACTAATGAAGCCTGCGATTATGTCTGTATTGATGTTAGGGTTTATTTATACCTTTAAGGCTTTTGATTTAATGTTTACTATGACTAGCGGCGGACCGCTGAATGCAACAGATGTTCTGGGTACATATTCTTATAATCTATCATTTAAGCAATATGAGTTTTCGCTTGGATCGGCCACTGCAATGGTGCTGTTTTGCTGTCTGTTTATTATTGGATTATTCTATTTGCGGATGATTTCAAAGGAGGACGAGTAAATGAAAAAAGAAAAAACAAGAACAGTCCTTTCTTCCAAAGAAAAGAGAAAAAACGTGATTTATTGTATTATTTCAGTGCTGGTAGCGATTATTTTCTTGTTTCCCATATATTGGATCCTGGCAATGTCTTTTAAATCAGATGCAGAATCCTTTGGAAAAATCGTAACTTATTACCCACATAATTTTACAGTAGACCCATGGATTGAAAACTTTACAGACTCAGAATTTCTGGCATCCTTAAAAAATAGTATATTTATTGCAACGTTATCAATGATCTTATCCATGATCTTTGGAGTTCCCGCAGCTTATGGAATGGGGCGTTATAAAGTTCCGGGTGGAAAAGCCTTTTTGCTTACCTTTTTGGTAACACAGATGCTTCCGGCATCCTTGATGCTTACTCCGATGTATCTTATTTTTAATAATCTACACTTACTTGGTACATATTTAGGGCCGGCACTGGCAATCTCGTCGGGAACGATTCCCTTTATTGTTGTGACACTGCGTCCATACTTTAAAAGCGTTCCTACATCCTTAGATGATGCAGCAAGAATTGACGGCTGCGGCGTTTACAGGTCTTTCTTTAAAATTATGATTCCGGCTATTAAAACAGGTATCATAACAGTAGTTGTTATTTCCTTCTTAAATGGCTGGAACGACCTGGCATATTCTATGACCTTTAACGTGCAGCCTGGTATGAGACCATTGACAGCTAATATTTATAAATTCCAAAGCAAATATGGTACTAAATGGAACTGTATTATGGCTTACGGTGCAATTCTTGTACTTCCGGTAATTGTTCTGTTTATTTTCCTCCAGAAATACATCGTCGGCGGTCTCACTGCCGGTGCGGTAAAAGAGTAAGAACCAAAACAGGTAAATATTTGTCTGGTTTCCTATATGATTTGGCTGGCAGAATATGTGGCTTAAATCTATAATCAGAGCTATAGAAAGGAGATAAATCATGACAGACATTATCAGAAGAGAGGGAGAGCCTACCGGGGACTTTCGCTCAGACAACAAATTTTTATTAGGGTATTTTGAGGTAAAGGACAATGCTCTGTATTACCGCTATGATGCAGAGCGGGTGATCGTGGAACCCTGGGGAGCCAACAGCCTCAGAGTCCGGGCTTCCAAGATGCCGGAAATGCCACAGGAACTCTGGGCTCTGGACGGGAAACCGGAAGGGGATAATCCCGAAATTACCATTCATGAATTCAGTGCTGAGATCACAAATGGAAAGATCAAAGCAGTGATCAACAACATCGGAAAGATCAGCTTCTATAATCAGAAGGGCGAGCTGCTCCTGGAGGAATACGTGCGGAACCGGGAGGATATGTTTGCAGATACCTGTAGTTCTCTGGAAGTAGAAGCAAGAGAGTTTAAGCCCATCATCGGCGGAGACTATCAGCTGACCATGCGTTTTGAGTCTAATCCCAATGAAAAGATCTATGGCATGGGACAGTATCAGCAGAAATTCCTGGATGTGAAAGGCGCTGAGCTGGAACTGGCTCACAGAAATTCTCAGGCCAGTGTTCCCTTTGCCCTGTCTTCTCTGGGATATGGATTCCTCTGGAACAATCCGGCGGTAGGTAGAGTAAGCTTCAATAAAAACATCACCTCCTGGCTGGCTCAGTCCACGAAAAAATTAGACTATTGGATCACTGCAGGGGATACACCGGCAGAAATCGAGGAAGCCTATGCCAATGCTACAGGAAAGGTTCCTATGATGCCCGAATATGGCATGGGATTCTGGCAGTGCAAGCTCCGTTATCAGACCCAGGAAGAACTGTTGGAAGTGGCCAGAGAATATAAGAGAAGAGGGATCCCTATTGATGTGATCGTAGTAGACTTTTTCCACTGGCCAAAGCAGGGAGACTGGAGATTTGATCCCACTTACTGGCCGGATCCGGATGCAATGATCCGGGAATTGAAGGAAATGGGAATCGAATTGATGGTTTCTATCTGGCCGATGGTAGATTATAAGAGTGAAAACTTTGCGGAAATGAAGGCAAAGGGACTCCTTACAAGGGTGGAAAAGGGTGTCCGTATCGATAATACCTATATGGGAAATACCATCCAGTATGATCCCACCAACCCGGAAGCAAGAGAGTATGTATGGGGCAAAGCAAAGAAGAATTATTACGACAAGGGCGTAAAGATCTTCTGGCTGGACGAAGCAGAGCCGGAGTATACGGTTTATGATTTTGAAAACTACCGGTATCATCTGGGGCCCAATGTCCAGATCGGAAATATCTATCCTGCCATGTATGCCAAAACTTTCTTTGACGGAATGCGGGCAGAAGGCCAGGAAGAGGTTGTGAACCTGTTGCGCTGCGCCTGGGCAGGAAGCCAGAAATACGGGGCTCTGGTGTGGTCCGGAGATATCCACTCTACCTTTGAAAGTCTCCAGAACCAGTTTGCCGCAGGTCTGAATATGGGACTTTCCGGAATTCCCTGGTGGACCACTGATATTGGGGGATTCTTCGGAGCCAATATTTATGACGAAGATTATCATGAGGTATTTGTCCGCTGGTTCGAGTATGGAACTTTCTGCCCGGTAATGCGTCTTCATGGATACCGGATGCCTTACCAGCCTCAGTACGGAACCACAGGAGGAGCGGAATGCGTTTCCGGAGCGCCTAATGAGATCTGGTCTTATGGGGAAGAGGTTTATGAGATCTGTAAGAAATACATAGAACTGAGAGAGGCTATGCGTCCTTATATCAGAACTCTTATGGAAGCTGCTCATGAAAAGGGTACACCGATCATGCGTCCTATGTTCTATGATTTCCCGGAAGATAAGGTATGCTGGGAGAACGAAAGCCAGTATATGTTTGGACCGGATGTCCTGGTGGCTCCTGTTATGGAACGGGGACAGAAGACAAAAGAAGTCTATCTTCCAAAGGGAAGCACCTGGACAAATCCATGGACCGGGGAAAATTATGAGGGAGGCCAGACGGTGACCGTAGAGACTCCTCTGGAGCAGATCCCATTGTTTACAAAAGATAATTTCAGACTGGAAGTATAAGATGAAAAAAGCCGCTGCGGCATTTAATACAGAGGAATCCCGTATTCGGAAAAGTATTATGCCCGGCGGCTTTAAAAAGATATGGGGAGGTCAGCAATATGCTGAGACAAGCAGGAAATAAAGTATACAGACGTTTTGACAAAGAATTATTGTGCATCCAGCCCTGGGGGAAAAACAGTTTCCGTGTACAGGCCACCCAGCGGCATGAATTTATAGAAGATGAGGATCTTTCCGCTCTTCTTCCCACCGAGGAAGTATCCGTGAAAGTTTATGAGAGAGGAACGGATATGGTGATTGAAAATGGCAAGATCATCTGTGAGATCACCAGAACAGGAAAACTCCGTTTCTTAAATCAGAATGGAAAGCTGCTTTTAGAGGAATATGAAAGAATCCGCGGCATGGAAGAAGAAGGCCGGAAAGAATTTAACAGCGCCCTTGAAATCGTTCCCAGGACCTTTGAACCCAGACAGAGTACAGATAATTACCGTCTGACTGTCCGGTTTGAGCCTGTAGAAGGGGAAAAGCTTTACGGAATGGGACAGTACCAGCAGCCTTATCTGGATGTAAAGGGCTGTACTCTGGAACTGGCCCACAGGAATTCCCAGGCCAGCATTCCCTTCGTTCTTTCCAGCAACGGTTATGGATTTTTGTGGAACAATCCGGCTATCGGCTCTGTGACCTTCGGGAAGAATGTGACCCAGTGGACAGCCCAGTCTACCAAGCAGATGGACTACTGGATCACTGCAGGAGATACTCCGGCAGAGATTGAAGAAGCCTACGCTGAGGCTACAGGAAAAGTTCCTATGATGCCCGAATACGGCATGGGATTCTGGCAGTGCAAGCTGCGATATATGACTCAGGAAGAGATCCTGGAGGTGGCAAGAGAATACCACCGGAGAAAGCTTCCGGTAGATGTGATCGTTGTGGACTTCTTCCACTGGCCTCATGAGGGAGACTGGAAGTTTGACCTGGACTACTGGCCGGATCCGGAGAAGATGGTCCGGGAACTGAAAGAAATGGGCATGCACCTGATGGTGTCTATCTGGCCTACTGTAGATGGGGAAAGCGAAAATTATCAGGAAATGGAAGAACTGGGATATCTGACCCGGTCAGAGCATGGCAAGCGTCTGGGACAGCTGGGCAATGCGGCCATCATTGATGTGACAAATCCTGATGGAAGAGAATATGTATGGAGCAAGATCAGGAAAAATTATTATGAGAAAGGCATCCATATTTTCTGGCTGGACGAGGCAGAACCGGAGTTCACCGGCTATGAGTTCTCCCATTACCGGTATTTCCGGGGGGCAGATATGGAAGTGGGAAATATCTATCCAAGAGAGTATGCCCGGATGGCTTATGAGGGAATGGAAAAAGAAGGACAGAAGAACATCCTGAACCTTCTTCGCTGTGCCTGGGCCGGCAGCCAGCGGTACGGAACACTGGTGTGGTCCGGGGATATTGATTCTTCCTTCCGTTCCCTGAGAAACCAGCTGGCAGCAGGACTGAACATGGGAATCTCCGGGATCCCCTGGTGGACCACGGACATCGGAGGCTTCCATGGCGGAAATATCCATGATCCCAAATTCCATGAGCTGCTGGTTCGCTGGTTTGAGTTCGGCGCCTTCTGCCCGGTAATGCGTCTCCATGGATTCCGGGAGCCTTTTAAAGCGCCTCTGGGAACTACCGGCGGCGGAAAACACAACAGCGGTGCGGAAAATGAAGTGTGGAGCTATGGAGAGGAAGTTTACAAGATCTGTGAAAAATATATTCATCTCAGAGAGCGGATGCGTCCTTATGTGAGACAAATCATGGAAGAGGCTCATGAAAAAGGAACTCCCCCAATGCGTCCCCTGTTTTATGATTTCCCGGAAGACAAAAAGGCCTGGGAGATAGAAGATGAGTATATGTTCGGACCGGATCTCCTGGTGGCTCCTGTTTTATATGAAGATCAGAGAGAGCGGACCCTCTATCTGCCGGAAGGACTCTGGAGAAATATTAACGACGGTGAGGAATACCAAGGAGGCAGAGAGATTACGGTGGACGCTCCTCTTGACCAGCTTCCTGTATTTGCAAAGGCAGGAAAACAGACGGAACTGTAAGAACGGAAAGGGTGTAGAACATGGGTAAAAAGAAAACACAGAGAAATATTTTTGGATTTGATGGCAGCTTTATCAATATCTGTGATAAGATATTCGATGTAATGGCTCTGGGATTTTTATGGATACTATGCAGTATCCCCATTGTGACCATAGGAGCCTCTACATCGGCTTTGTATTATGCTATGGTGAAGTGTGTGAAAAATGGCAACGGATATATTGCCAGAGAGTTTTTCCACTCTTTCAGGCTGAATCTTCTCTCCGGGTGTTTTATCTGGATCCTGGTGGTGGCGGCTACTTTTGCCATGCACTTAAATATAGGTATCCTGATGAAGGAAACAGACAGCTATGTGGGCTTGTTCTTTATCTGTGTCTATGCCCTTACCTCTATATGGATCCTTGCTTTTGCCTGTTATGTATTTCCGGCTTTAGCACGGTTTGATATGAGCAGCGGCTGGCTGATCAAGCTGGCCATGTATATGACGGTGCGCTATTTTGGTACGACTCTTGCCCTGCTTCTGGTCCTGGCCTGTACAGGGGCTATTATCTGGCGTTTTCCGATTCTGGTGATCTTTGCTCCAGGACCGGTGATCTTCCTTATGTCGGAATTTCTGGAACGGGTGCTGAAAAAGCATGAGCCGGACAGGCAGGAAACAGGAGAATACGAAGCAGAAAGAATACAGGAGCAAGAAAAATAAAAAATGGATTTACAGGAGGAAAGATTGTGAAATTTACAAATGGATACTGGCTTTTGAGAAAGGAAATGGAACCTGCATATGCAGTAGAATATGCAAGTCATATAATAGAAGGCAGCACTTTGACCGTATATCTTCCCAGTAAGCATATAACCGGAAGAGGCGACTGTCTGAACATCCCAATGCTGACACTGACCCTTTCCAGCCCCATGGAAGGTGTGATCAAGGTTTCGGCGGTACACCATGCAGGCGCTTTGTATAAAGGCCCCTTTGCCCAGGTGAACCAGGAAGATCCTCAGGTGGAGATCACCCAGACAGATACCCAGGTGATCTACCGCTCCGGGGCTCTGAAAGCGGTGATCGACAAGGCCCCGGCAGGATATAAACTGGCTTTTTATGAAGGAGAAAAATTCCTTACCGAGTCCAGCTTCCGGAACCTGGCCCATATGTATAACAACAAGACAGAGAAATCCTATATGCTGGAACAGCTTTCTATTGATGTGGACGAATATATCTATGGGCTGGGAGAGCGGTTCACGCCTTTTGTGAAGAACGGACAGATCGTGGAAATGTGGAATGAGGACGGAGGAACAGCCAGCGAGATCGCCTACAAGAACATTCCCTTTTATGTTACCAATAAAGGATACGGCGTTCTGGTAGATAATGTGGGAGACGTGGCTTTTGAGATCGCAAGTGAGAAGGTAGAGCGGATACAGTTTTCTGTGGAAGGAGAGCGGCTGGATTATTATTTTATCAGCGGCGGCAGCCCTATGGGAACGGTGGAAAAATATACAGATCTCACCGGAAAGCCCGCTCTGCCTCCGGCCTGGTCTTTCGGCCTTTGGCTGACTACTTCTTTTACCACTAATTATGACGAGGAGACTACCTCCAGCTTTATACAGGGAATGGCGGACCGGAATATCCCCCTTCATGTATTCCACTTTGACTGCTACTGGATGGATGCTTATGAATGGTGCAACTTTATCTGGGATCCCAAGACTTTCCCGGATCCAAAGGGTATGCTCCAGAGATACCATGACCGTGGTCTGAAGATCTGCGTCTGGATCAATCCCTATATCGGACAGAAATCTGTACTTTTTAAAGAAGGGATGGAGAAGGGATATCTGGTAAGGAAAAAAGACGGCAGCGTCTGGCAGTCCGATCTGTGGCAGCCAGGCATGGGACTGGTAGATTTCACCAATCCGGAAGCGGCAGCCTGGTATCAGGAAAAGCTGAAGACCCTTCTGGACATGGGAGTGGACTGCTTTAAGACGGATTTCGGAGAGAGGATCCCTGTAAAGGATATTGAATATTTTGATCATTCGGATCCGGTGAAAATGCATAACTATTACACGTATCTATATAATAAGACAGTATTTGAACTTCTGGAGAGAGAGCGGGGAAAAGGAGAGGCAGTGCTCTTTGCCCGTTCTGCTACCGTAGGAGGGCAGCAGTTCCCGGCTCACTGGGGCGGCGATTGCTCTGCAACTTATGTTTCTATGGCGGAGACCCTCAGGGGAGGCTTATCTCTTTCTCTGGGAGGGTTTGGTTTCTGGAGCCATGACATCAGCGGCTTTGAGAGCACCGCAACTCCGGATATCTACAAGAGATGGTGCCAGTTCGGACTTTTAAGTTCCCACAGCCGTCTTCACGGTTCCGCTTCTTACCGTGTGCCCTGGCTTTTTGATGAGGAAGCCTGCGATATCCTCCGGGAGTTTGTAAATCTGAAATGCCGGCTTATGCCTTATATTTACGGGCAGGCAGTGAAGTCCCATGTAAAGGGTACGCCTCTCCTTCGCCCCATGTTCCTGGATTTCCCCCAGGACAGAGCCTGCGACACTCTGGATCGCCAGTACATGCTGGGAGATTCTCTGCTGGTGGCTCCGGTATTTAAAGAATCCGGGGAAGTAGATTATTATCTGCCGGAGGGAACCTGGGTGAACATTCTTACCGGAGAGAAGAAAACAGGAGGGAAATGGATAAAAGAAACCCACGACTATCATTCCCTGCCGGTTATGCTCCGGCCTAACACAATCCTGCCTGTAGGAAATAATGATCAGGTTCCGGATTATGACTTCGCTGACCAGGTGACTCTTGTGATCGGAGAATTTGAAGAAGGGGTCCGGACCTGTGTGGAAATCCCGGATACCAAAGGAAATACTGTGATGAAAGTACAGGCCAGAAGACAGGGAGAGGAGATCCTTCTTTCTGTAGAGGGCGGAAAAGGCAATTTTCAGATCAAAAATCTGGGAAGCCAGACTGTTAGAGCAGAAAGTTAAGAAGATAAAAAGAATGGCAGGGAAATCGGAGCCGCCGCGGTTCCGATTCCCCTGCTATAGCTTTTTTTACATGGATAGGGTGCAAATACAGTTAAAAATCTATTTTAAGAAATTCCAACCGTAGATTTGAAGGGGGCTGTACGGTAGAAAGGAGACTTTTGGAATTTCTACCGTAGATTTAAGGGGAGCTGTACGGTAGAAAGGAGACTTTTGGGTTATGCCCTTATAATGGTGTAAAATAAAAAATAGAATGAGCCAATGGCTCAAC
>ERZ1090861.1698-NODE-1698-length-10767-cov-10.734783_pt1 | contig 10767 bp, 10 predicted proteins | sample MGYA00478482_ERZ1090861 | MGnify/ENA primary metagenome ERZ1090861 (study PRJEB33644, sample SAMEA5815744) | chicken gut metagenome | biome: Chicken; feature: Gastrointestinal Tract; material: Caecum | place: Ireland | collected 2019-01-01 | study: A study of... | reverse complement strand
TGTTCCCGGAGGTAGATCCTCTTCTGGGACCGGAAATGCGTTCTACCGGAGAAGTCCTTGGTCTTGGGGAAACTTTCGGCATGGCTTACTATAAAGCGGAAGAGGCTGCCAATGCCAAGCTGCCGCTGGGTGGAACGGCCCTTGTAAGTGTAAATAAAAATGACCGTCCCGATGCACTTGAGGTGGCAAAACAGCTTCATGAACTGGGATTTAAGATCGTATCCACAGAAGGATGCGCCGGCTACTTTAATGAAAACGGCGTACCCTGCAAGGCAATGAAAAAACTTCAGGAAGGCCGTCCTAACATCTATGATGCCATGGTAAACGGAGAGATTGATTTAATCGTGAATACTCCCGCTGGAAAACAGAGTAAGTATGATGACTCCTATCTGCGGAAAACTGCTATCAATAAGCGGATCCCTTACATCACCACAATGTCCGCTGCCCTTGCAAGTGCCAAAGGTATCCATGCGGTGCTGAATAAGGAGGCCTCTCCTCTGAAATCTCTCCAGGAATATCATCAGATGCTGGAGTAAAATCATTTTTCAGGGAGCCGGACTGGGACTTTGTCCGGCTTTCTGCATGTAAAATTTATCACATCATCTGGAGACTGTAATTATGTCAGCGAAACATTCAAAAAACTTTATCCTGCTGTTTCTAACAGCACTTATATGGGGCGTGGCCTTTGTGGCTCAGAGCGTAGCTATGGACTACATCGGCCCCTACACTTTCAATGCCGTCCGTTCTTTACTGGGCGGCATTGTCCTGGTCCCCTGTGTCTTTTTCTTTGGTCAGAAAAAGAAAGATGTCAAAGACAAAGATCCGGCAAAAGAAATCGCCGGGGACCGTCCGGGAGACATGATCACCGGCGGAATCCTCTGCGGCATCATGCTGTTTCTTTCCACCACCCTTCAGCAGGTGGGAATCCAGTATACCACAGTAGCCAAAGCCGGTTTCATCACGGCTCTTTATATCATCCTGGTGCCGATCCTGGGGATCTTTCTTAAAAAACGGGTATCCTTTCAGATCTGGATCAGCGTGGTCATAGCCCTTATCGGCCTTTACCTGCTGTGCATGAAGGGAAGATTTTTTCTTGGGCAGGGAGATTTTCTGGTACTGCTCTGTTCTCTGTGCTTTGCTCTGCATATTCTGGTCATCGATCACTTTACAGAGAAAGTCAGCGGGGTAAAGCTGTCCTGCATACAATTCTTTGTCTGCGGCCTGCTTTCTTCGGTGCTGATGTTTCTTTTTGAAGAGCCGGCCGTTTCAGAGATCCTGGCTGCCTGGTTCCCCATCGTCTATGCAGGCGTATTCTCCAGCGGCATTGCGTATACCCTGCAGATCATCGGACAGAAGGGCACGGATCCTACCATCGCCTCTCTGATCCTCAGTCTGGAATCTGTAGTTTCTGTGCTGGCCGGATGGATCCTTCTTGGCCAGGCACTTGCACCCAGAGAAATCCTGGGCTGTCTGCTGATGTTTGGGGCTATTATCCTTGCTCAGGTATCTCCTGATCCGAAAAAGAAATGATAAAGCTGCTGTATTTCACAGAGTCTTTCATCTGTAAAATACAGCAGCCTTTTTCCTCTAATCCTGCCCTCAGCCCACAAAAGCCCGGACATTCCTCATCCCCTTGGGATATCCCTTTATATAAAATTTTTACAGCCCCAGAAGTTTTCCCAGCTCCCGGATACTGGCCGCAGTCTTTACGGCACCTGCTTTTAAAAGTTCTTCTTTGGTACCGTATCCGTAGGTAACGCCGATGCAGGAAAGTCCGGTCTCTTTTGCTCCGAGGACATCGTAATGCCGGTCTCCCACCATAATCACCTGATCCCGCTTGTCCAGAAAGTTTATTTTCTCCAGGACCTGAAGAATCACCTGAGCCTTTGTCATCTTTGGCCGGTTAATATCGCTGCCCATGATCACATCAAAATATGTATCCAGTTGAAAATGGTCCAGAACAATCTTTACCATTTTATCCGGTTTCGAAGATGCCACTGCTAAAGTCATACCTTTCTTTTTCAGCTCTTCCAAAAGCTCTTTCACGCCCGGATATGGCCTATTTTCAAAAATCCCCGTCACATTATATCTTTCCCGGTAATACCTTACAGCTTCTGCTGCCTTTTCTTCGCTGAATCCGGCATAGCTCATAAACTGCTCCAGAAGAGGAGGTCCTACAAAAACCTCCAGCTTTTTCCGATCTTTTCCCAGCTCCGGCATTCCCATTTTTTCCAAGGCATACTGGACGGATTTGGTGATTCCCTCTCCTGAAGCTGTCAGTGTTCCGTCTAAATCAAATAATACTCCCTGATAATGCATTTTTCTCACTCCTGTTTCAGACTGTCTGTCAGTTTTAATATTTTTTCTTTTGTCATATTGGAATAATGGACGCCGTCTATACAGACATTTGGGGAAGTTCTGCATTTTTTCAGACAGTTTCTGGTAGTCAGAAGGATCCTCTTATCCCGCGACAGGCCATCCCTGTCTGCCTGAAGCTTTTTCTTTACAGCTTCCAGGATCTCCATACTGTCTTTCTTCTGGCAGCGCTCTCCGGTACACAAAAGGATTTCATGGACATAGGGAGCTGCCTTCAGACTGGGATACAGCTTTATGATACAGTTCAGCACACTTTCTTTTACCCCAAGCTTTTCTGCTGCCATCCGGCAGGCTTCTGAAGGTATCCAGCCTTCCGTCTCCTGGATCTCCCTGAGCATGGCTGTAAGATTCTCCTGGTCCTTTGGCTCCTTTTGTCCTGCATAGTATTCAATGATCTCTTTTATCTCCTCTGTCTTTTTCACCCGTTTTTCTCCTTATCCTGCTTTTTTTCCAGAAAAACAAATTCTGTGTCTGAAGAATATTCTTCCCTGTATCTATAATCTAATCCATGAAATTTTTTTATTTCTTCCGGTCTTTCGATCTGTTTTTCAGAAAGCCACCGGACCATCTCGCCTCTGGCCATTTTGGCCTTTGTAGCTTTTACTTTTATCCTGCCCTGGATCTCTTCTCCGAAAATACAGGTAATATACCGGACATCTTTTTCCAGATATTTTTCTATGATTTTGCTGTACTCTTTAGACGCAAGATTCAGAATCACCCTGTCATCTTTGGTCAGCTCCCGGTAAAGCCGGTCTCCCCAGAAATCATAAAGATCAACGTACCCTTCCGCTTTCAGCTTTGCCTGCATTTCCAGGCGGTAGGGGATCACCCCGTCCTGGGGTCTTAGAACCCCATAAAGGCCGGAAAGGATTCGGAGGTGTTTTTTTACATATTCCCACTGACTGTCCGTAAAAACCTGAGGCGCCATATACTGATACTGGATCCCCTCATAGGCCAGAACTGCCCCCGTCAGATTCCGATCCATCTCAAAACAGCAAAGGCGTTCCTGATTTTCCCTTACGATCTTTTCGTTACAATTCCACAAAGCTTTCAGAGATCCAAAGTCCATTTTTTTCAACTCTTCTCTTAACCGGCAGGCTTCTTCATAAAATACCGGTCTGGTAGTCTCAGAAAGTTCCTCTTCTTTCCGTCTCATCTTTTTTGCCGGTGATATAATAATCTTCATTAGTGACCTCCAAATATGTTATCTCTGGTTTGGTTTGTTTCTCACCCAGGTATTTTATCATGTTATCCTTTTTCCGTCACTTCTTTTTTCCGGAATAGACTTTCCCTATTGTCCGTGATAAAATAGCCTCTGGAAATACAGTTGAATTTTTGTAATTCAGGAAAGGAATGTTTTTTATGAAAATAGAGGCGGTTATTTTTGATATGGACGGTGTTCTTTTTGACACAGAAAAACTGATGAAAGAAGGATGGATGAAAGCCGGCCGGGAAATGGGATTTACTATTACCGAAAATCACCTGCGTCAAATGAGAGGAAGTTCCAGAGACCAGAGCGCTGCGCTGTTTCAAAAATGGTATGGCGGTAAAGTAAATTATGATCAGGGACGTCAGATCCGAAGTCAATATGTAAAAGAATATATTGACAAGTATTCTGTACCGGAAAAGAAAGGTCTGAAAGAACTGCTGAATTTCTTAAAAAAAGAGCGCATCCCCACAGCAGTGGCTACTTCCACAAAACGCCGCACTGCTGCTCACTACTGGGAGCTGGCCGGAATCACATCCTATATCACTGCTTCCGTATGCGGAGATGAAGTGGCTGCCTGCAAACCGGAACCGGATATTTTTCTGAAAGCTGCCCAGGCTCTTCAGGTTTCTCCTGAAAACTGCCTGATTGTAGAGGACAGCATCAACGGACTGAAAGCTGCACGGGCTGCCGGAGGTATTTCCTGTATGGTACCTGACCTCACGCCTTACACGGAAGAACTTCTGCCAGTCTGTGATTATGTATGTGAGGATCTTTCTAAGATCATTTCTCTTATCAAAAGCATCAACTAATTATGAAAGCCTGCTCTGCCAAAGCGCTCCCCTCTCTTTTCCGGTTCAAAAGTAAGGGGAGCGCTTTTATCTGAAATCACTTTTTCCGGTTTTCTTTTGCCAGTTCCTTGATCTCGTTATACCTGCTCATAATATAACCGAAATTCTTTCTCTTATGGGGAAGAAGACAGTTGGTACAGTCTTTAACACCCTTTTCTGTATATTTAAAATTTCCTCCGCACCGGTCTCCGAGAGCATACAGAGGACAATAGCAGAACAAACAGTTAAAATTTTCCGGGTCACTGGTTTTATGGCAGGGAAAATACTCGCATTCTTTATGACAGAAAAAAGAATATTTTTTTCCTTCCCAATACGGTTTTTCTTTTTCTTCACTCATAAACTTACCTCTTTCCTATGGTGTCAGCACACCAGTGCAGACAGAAAATTTTCCGGCGTATAAAAAGCAGATCCATCAAAGATTTCTTCCAGCAAATTCAGATTTTCATCGGAATGTTCAATCTCTCTGGCAAACTTCCAGGCAGCCCGGCAGACGGTTTCTAATTCCAAGGGTTCCCCATGGATGCAGCATCGCTCCAAAATGATCTCCCGGATCCAGAGTACGGAAAACACCGAAAGAACTGCCTTTGAATAAATCATATCATCGTATACCCCTCCGCAGAAATAAGTATAGACAAAGAAAACCAGGATCTGTTCTCCCCAGATATCCCAATAGGGGGCTGCCCCGGATTTTTTCAGAGATTCATGAAATCTCTCCAAGATATTCCTGTAGGTTTCTTCTCCTCTATCATAAAGCTGCGTCTGAAGATTTTCAATCTCTTTTCCCCAGTCCTCCCGGAGGGTTTCCAGTTTTTCCAGATCTTTAGCCATGGCCTGCATATTCCGGAATCTGGCTTTAAGGCTTCCTTTCTCTTCCTTCTTCAGGATATTTTCCATACACGCTTTCAGCTCCAATTCAAACAATTCTCCTTTGTCCAGAGCCTTCTGTATTTCAAAAGAAAACCGGAGCAGAACTGCCATTCTCTTGGAGAAATTCAGAGACCGGTCCTGGATCACAGCAAAAATAAGTTCCCTGGCCTCCTCCAGACGGTCGAAAAGCAACAGATCGAAATCCTGATAGTCTTCCTCGTCCTCCTCCACAGCATCCTCTGTCTCCTCAAATTCTGTCTTTTCCTTTGTGGACAACATGATCCTGGCTGCCTCCGGACAGGAAAGAGAAAGGGAATATTCTCTCAGATCTTCAAACTCTTCCACATGTCTGGGATACTGACGGCAGGTCTGGCAAAGGGCCTCCGGTCCCAGCTCCTGATAGATATCGCAGAGATTTTCCTCATTTAAAAAGCTGCAGCGTCTGTTATACTGTTCAAAAGTTCCCTGATACCAGTCAATAGAATTTACAAGCCGGGTACCGAAATCGCTTTTTACATTGCTGTACCTTTCCAGAGATTGCTCATCAATCACAATCTGCCATCCGGCACAGCAGGTGTCCGGACATCTGCCGGCAATACATTGGAAATTTTGATAATATTGTGGTTTTCTGTAGCGCATTTTCTTGTCCTGCTTTCTGAAAAATCGTACAAACATCAGAAGATCATGCACGAATACAGACCGGACAATGGATGATCTTCTGTTTTCTGTCGTAAATATTTCAATAATGAGATTAACACATCTTTCTTAAGATTGCAATGAAAGGAGCATTTTCCTTATATTGACAAAAAGAATAAGATAGTCAATAATGACTTTATAAACATGATTTTAAAAGGGAATAACAAGGAAAGGTATTGCCTATGACTATAAAGGAAATTGCAAATTTAGCAGGAGTTTCCATCTCCACAGTCTCTAAGATTGTAAACAATAAAGCAGAAAATATTAATATTGAAACCCGGAACCGGGTGTTAAAAATCGTTAAAGAATATAACTATACCCCATACGGAACGGCCAAAAGCCTTTCAAATGCCAAAACATTCCTGATCGGCGTATTACTGAAGCATTCTTCTCAAACCAATCTTTTAGAAAACGGCATTATGGAATCTGCCCAGCGCCATGGATATAATGTATTGATCTGTGACAGTAATGACAGCCAGGAGCAGGAACTGAAGCATATTACTGCCTTATGCCGCCATCATGTAGACGGGGTGATCTGGGAACCGGTATGTGAAGACAGCATGGAACGGCAGCGCTATTTTAAAGAGATGAACATCCCTTTTTCTTTTATCAATATACCAAGCCCCGGTATTTCTCAATGCCTGGATTTTACTCTGATGGGATATGCTGCTGCCCAAAAGCTTCTGGACTACCGGCATACCAATATTGCCTGCCTGACCAAGCCTGGCAGTTTCCGGTCCGCCATGGTCTTCGAGGGGTTTAAAAAATGTCTTTTCGATCATGAAATTCCTTATACGGAAGATATGCAGATTTCTATCTTTGACAAAGATTTTTATACAAAGATCTCTCTTCAGGGATTCACCGGAATTGTCAGCACACATTTTGAATCGGCCCTGGCTCTTTATGCAAAAGTAGACAGCTTTCATTACCACATTCCCTCCGATCTGTCCCTGGTCAGTCTGCGGGAGGACGCCAGAGAAGCCATACGATTTCCTCGCATCTCTTCAATACGGATCCCCTACCGGCGTTTTGGAGAAAACGTATGTGAAAATCTTATTGCGGAGTGCGAGCAGGCAAAACCTTCTGAGCTTCTTACACTGAAACCGGAAGATCTTCTCCTTGATCATGAGGACAGTATCGATGCGCCCCCATCCTTTCGCTATAAAAAAATCGTGGTAGTAGGCAGTATTAATACAGATATCACTTTAAATGTGGATGAGGCTCCCAAGCCGGGTACCACGGTAATCACTACCTCTTCTTCTACAACCCTGGGAGGAAAAGGAGCCAATCAGGCCATTGGTGCCGCAAAACTTGGCCGGGAAGTGGTGATCCTTGGAAAAACAGGAAATGATTTTGATTCCAACGTGGTTTACGATACACTAAAAAAGGAACATGTTCTCACCCATGGACTGCGTCGGGATTCCCGTGCTCTCACTGGTAAAGCATATATTCATGTACTGAAAGACGCAGAAAGCAGCATTACCATCCTGCCAGGAGCCAATCTTCATCTTACCCCGGAAGACATTCTTTCCAGGGAACATCTGTTTGAGGGCTGCGGCTACTGTCTGATTTCTACGGAAATCCCTGAAGAAACGGTGATCCAGTCTCTGAAAACTGCAAAGAATCATCAGGGAAAAACCATTGTCAAACCGGCTGCTCTTTCTGCTCTTCCTGAGGGGCTGCTGGAAAATACAGATATTTTTGTTCCAAATAAAAACGAAGCGGCAGTACTGTGTCCCGGAGAAGCTTCTGTAGAAAAGCAGGCGGACTTTTTTCTATCTAAAGGCTGCCCGGTGGTGATTATAACTCTTGGTCACAAAGGCTGCTATTTACGGACTTCAGAAGAAAGTCTTTATTTTCCTGCCTCCAATTTTCCCTCGGTAGATTCTACAGGAGGGGCAGATGCCTTTATCGCCGCTCTGGCCTCTTACCTCACAGAAGGATATCCCCTGACAAAAGCCATTCGGATTGCTTCTTATGCGGCCGGATTCTGCGTTTCCAGAACAGGGGTGGTGCCTGCGCTGATTGACCGGCCTTCTCTGGAAAATCATATAAAGATCAATGAACCGGACCTGCTATTTCCGCAAAAGCAAAAGTCATAATTTTGTAGTTTTTTTTCGTTTTTTTGAAAGACGGACCTACCTGTTTCTTTTATAATATTGTTTAAGCTCTAAAGGGCTGTTCCATGAAATGCCGGCCGAAATATATCAGGCTTCGCTAATATGGAGCAGTCTTCTTTTATACATGGAGGTATTTATGAAATGAATAGGATAACAAAAGATAATACATCTACTTTTTACAAAGATATGATCCGTCTTGCTCTGCCTATCGTCATGCAGAACCTTATCACTACAGCCGTCAGCTCCGCGGATGTGGTCATGCTTGGCTTTGTAAGCCAGACAGCCCTTGCTGCCGGTTCTCTTGCCAGCCAGATCATGTTTATCCTGAATCTTGTATATACAGGGATTTCCTCCGGGATCATTATGCTTGCTGCACAATACTGGGGAAAAAAGGATACCCGGACTATTGAAAAGATCATGGGAATCGGCATGCGTCTTTCCATATTGATCTCCCTCCTCTTCTTTATACTGGCCCTTTTCAGCCCCTCGCTGCTCATGCATATTTTTACCAATGACTCTTCTCTGTTCGGTCCCGGAGAAACCTATCTGCGCATAGTAAGCTTTTCTTATCTGTTTATGAGCATCTCCCAGGTATATCTTTGTACCATGCGGACGATTGAACGGGTAATCTTTGCTACTGTTGTAAACGGGACTGCACTGGTTTTAAATATTGTTCTAAATGCAGTCTTTATCTTCGGACTGTTCGGCCTCCCGAAAATGGGAATTGCAGGAGTTGCTCTTGCAACTACGATCGCCCGTTTTGTAGAGCTCAGTCTGTGTATAATGGATACTTTAAGATTTAAAACCCTGCGTTTTCGGCCTATCACAATCTTTCAGCATCATAGGCTGCTTTTTGCCGACTTTATCCGATATTCTCTTCCTGCCTTTGGAAATGAAGTAGCCTGGGGCGTTGCCTTCTCTACATATTCTGTGATCATGGGGCATCTGGGAAGTGATATGGTAGCGGCAAATGCGGTAGTAGTGGTAGCCAGAAACCTGGGAACTGTAGTCTGTTTCGGAATTGCCAATGCAGGTGCCATCCTTCTGGGAAAATCTATTGGAGCCGGACATATGGAGCTGGTAAAAGCAGACGCATCCCGTTTCTGCAAAATAACCTTTTTCAGCGGCGTTGCAGGAGGGATCCTGATCTTTCTTCTCCGTCCTGTATTCATGAATATGTCTGACCTGAGTACTGTGTCCCGGGGATACCTGAACATTATGCTTTTTATCAACATGTATTATGTTATAGGGCAGGCTATGAATTCTTCTGTTATCAGCGGTATCTTCCGGGCAGGCGGAGATTCCAGATGGGGATTTATCTGTGATTTTATAGACATGTGGATATATGCGGTTCATCTGGGCTTTCTCTCTGCTTTTGTGTTCAAGCTTCCCCCTATGTGGGTATATTTTCTCATCTGCACTGATGAATTTGTAAAACTTCCCTTTGTCTACCGCCATTATAAAAGCTATAAGTGGCTGAAAAATATTACCCGTGAGTTCTAAACTCTCTGTTAAAAAAACACGGACAGGCAGACTGGAAATCTCCAGCTGTCTGTCCGGTTCTTTCTTTCAGAATATATTTCTCATATCATACCACCTGGCTCCCCCATGGGAAGAATCCGACTCCCCGTAGCATTGGAAGCCATGCTTTTCATAAAATCTGATAAGCTTCTCTTTGCAAGTCAGGACCACACCTTTCTTTCCCCGGCTTCTGGCCAGATCTGTAAAATAATCCACCAGTTTTCCTGCTATTCCCTGGCGCCGGTAATCCGGCAGCACGTTCAGTCCGAAAACCGTCTGATAATCTCCTCCTGGAATATGAAGGCTTACCTCATGGTACATTTCATCAGGAAGATAGGGTCTGTCTGTAGTCCCTCCATTAATAAAGCCTACAGGTTTTCCCTCTGCCTCTGCCACCACAAAATTTTCCGGGAAGGTTTTCATCCTTTCCTCTACCTGCTCCGGCGAAGCCGCCTCCAGGGGAGGAAAACAGATTCCCTCAATTTCAGCCAGACTTCCGGCTTCCTCAGGTCCTGCCATTCTGATCAATATATCACCCATACGTTTCTTAAAGTCCTTTCGCCAGTCTCTCTATAATATCTACACAATTTTCAATTCCTATGAGACTGCTGTCCAGGCAAAGATGATAGTTTTTGGCCATTCCCCAGTCTCTTCCTGTATAGTGCTGATAATAAAGTTTTCTTTTTTTATCTTTTTCTTCCAGACGTTTTTCCGGTCTTTCTTTCCGCTCTCCATAGAGCCGGAGGATCCTTTCTTTCTTAAATTCCAGAGGAGCATGGACAAATACATGAAGACAGTCGTCCCTGTCTTCCAGCACATAATCACCGCACCTTCCAACGATCACACAAGGTTCTTTTTCCGCCAGTTCCCGAATGATCTTGTACTGCACTGACCAGAGATAGTCAGACATAGACATTCCGTTAGGTCCCATAGCCTGTCCCTGTGAAAGACTGTAGAAAAACCAGTTGGAACTGGAAGCTTCCTCTCCCTGTCTTGCAACAAATTCCTGGCAGAAGCCGGTTTCTTCTGCGATCTTACGGATCAGTTCCTTATCATAGTAAGGAATTCCCAGACGTTTTGCTGTTTTCTTTCCGATCGTTCTTCCTCCGCTGCCGAATTCCCGGCTGAT
>ERZ1090861.1681-NODE-1681-length-10830-cov-6.703387_pt1 | contig 10830 bp, 8 predicted proteins | sample MGYA00478482_ERZ1090861 | MGnify/ENA primary metagenome ERZ1090861 (study PRJEB33644, sample SAMEA5815744) | chicken gut metagenome | biome: Chicken; feature: Gastrointestinal Tract; material: Caecum | place: Ireland | collected 2019-01-01 | study: A study of the... | reverse complement strand
CCGGACGCGCGAGGCAGCCGGGGCTTTGGCCGCGGCGAGCGCCCCCGCCACGTGCGCGATGTAGCGGCAGTGCGAATCCCGTTCAGAAACCGAAATTTCTACCATAATTTCAGTGTATGCTCTACGCGGGGAATTATTGCTCCGGGCGGGGCGCGGCGGCGCGATTTATAAAAAATTTCGGCGTTCCTTGTCACTTGGGCTTGACGAAGAGAACCAAAAAGGTATATAATCGGAAAAACAGTTCGTGGCGGGAGCCGTATGTCGAAAACACTTCTCATCATCCTGATCGTCGTTTTGGTCGTGCATTATTTTCTCGCCATCGCCACCATTTATGTATTGCTGAAAGACAAGGGCTTTGTCAAGGCGGTGATCCCCTGGAACATCGTCGTTTTGCTGCTGCCGATCGTCGGGCCGGCGGCTTACTGGATCGCCCGCTGTTTCAGAAAGAAAAATTGACGCCCGCCGCAGAAGCGGGCGCGGAGGTATTGCATCTATGGACATGAAATCCGTCGAAAGCAAGTGGCAGCAACGCTGGGAAAAGACCAAGGAAAACTATTTCAACAAAAAGAACATCGACAAAAAGTTCTATGTTCTGGAAATGTTTTCCTATCCTTCCGGCGCGAAACTGCACATCGGCCACTGGTACAACTACGGACCGACCGACAGCTATGCCCGCTTCAAACGGATGCAGGGTTACGAAGTATTCCAGCCCATGGGATTCGACGCGTTCGGCCTTCCCGCCGAAAACTATGCGATCAAGACCAAGATCCACCCCAAGGACTCGACCGAAAAGAACATCGCCACGATGGAAAAACAGCTCAAAGCCATGGGCGCCATGTTCGACTGGTCGGCCGAGATCAAGACCTGCGAAGAGGACTACTACAAGTGGACGCAGTGGATGTTCCTCAAGCTCTACGAAAAGGGCCTCGCCTACCGCAAAGAGGCGCCCGTCAACTGGTGCCCGAGCTGCAACACCGTTCTTGCCAACGAACAGGTGCAGGAAGGCTGCTGCGAGCGCTGCGGAACGCAGGTCGTGAAAAAAGATCTGACGCAGTGGTTCTTCAAGATCACCGATTACGCCGAAGAACTGTTGCAGGGGCTCGACACCATCGACTGGCCGGAAAAGACGAAGCTGATGCAGCGCAACTGGATCGGAAAGTCGGTCGGCTGCGAGATCGAATTTACCTGTGAGAGCGGCGACGCGTTCAAAGTGTTTACCACCCGCTGCGACACGGTGTTCGGCGTCTCTTACGTCGTCCTCGCACCCGAACATCCGCTGGTGCGCAAACTCGTCTCCGACGAGCAGCGCGAAGCGGTGGAAGCGTACATCGCCCAGACCTCCAAGACCGACGAGATCGAAAGGCTTTCTTCCGCGCGCGAAAAGACGGGCGTGTTCATCGGGCATTACGCGATCAACCCCGTCAACGGCGAGAAGGTGCCTATTTACGCCGCCGATTACGTCCTGTATTCGTACGGCACGGGCGCCGTGATGGGCGTGCCCGCCCACGACGAGCGCGACTTCGCCTTTGCGCAGAAGTACGGCCTGCCCGTCAAAAAAGTCATCGAAAACAAAAACGGCGAGACCGTTCTGCCGTTCACCGAAGACGGCATCTGCGTCAACAGCCTGCAATTCGACGGACAGTTCGGCGACGACGCCCGCGCGGCCATCGCGACGCATCTGGCCAAGATCGGCAAGGGCGCGCGCAAGGTCAACTACCGCCTGCGCGACTGGCTGGTTTCCCGCCAGCGGTACTGGGGCGCGCCCATCCCCGTGGTGCACTGCCCGCACTGCGGCATCGTGCCCGTCCCCTACAAAGATCTCCCCGTGCGCCTGCCCTACAACGTCGAATTTGAGCCGGACGGAAAATCGCCGCTCGCCAAATGCGACGAATTCATGCACACGAAGTGCCCGCACTGCGGCGGAGACGCCCTGCGCGATCCGGACACGCTGGATACCTTTGTCTGCTCGAGCTGGTATTATCTGCGCTATGCGGACGCGCACAACGCCAAACAGCCCTTCGACCCGGAGATCGTGAACAAGATGCTCCCCGTCGATAAATACGTCGGCGGCGCGGAGCACGCGTGCATGCATCTTCTGTACGCGCGCTTCTTCACCAAGGCCCTGCGCGATATGGGGTACCTGAACTTCGACGAGCCGTTCAAATCGCTCGTGCACCAGGGCGTGATCTTGGGGCCGGACGGCAACCGCATGTCCAAATCCAAGGGGAACATCGTCTCCCCCGACGAATACATCGCGGCGTACGGTTCCGACGTGTTCCGCCTGTACCTGATGTTCGGCTTTTCGTACACCGAGGGCGGGCCCTGGAGCGACGACGGCATCAAGTCGGTCGCAAAATTTTTGGACCGCGTCGAGCGGCTCGCGCTCAAGGTCCGCGACGAAAAGGCGGCCAAAGACGCAAAGGGCGATACGGCCGCCGATAAAGAGCTCAACTTCGTGCGGCACAACACCATCCGCCAGGTCACGCGCGATCTGGAAGGTTTTTCCTTCAACACAGCCGTCGCGCGGCTGATGGAATACGTGAACGCGCTGCACAAATACGACGCTCTGGAAAGCAAAAACGTCGCCTTCCTCAAAGACTGCGTCCGCGACCTGCTGCTGCTCATGGCGCCGTTCACCCCTCATTTCTGCGAAGAGCTGTGGGAACTGACCGGCGGAAAGTATTCCGTGTTCGATCAGAAATACCCCGTCTGCGACGAGAGCGCGCTGGTGCGCGAAGAGACGGAGTACGCCGTACAGATCAACAGCAAGATCAAGGCAAAGATCATGATCGGAAAAGATCTGAGCAAGGAAGAGATCGAAGCGGCGGTGCTCGCCGACGACGCGATCCGCCCCTTCACGGACGGCAAAGTGATCAAAAAATGCATCATCGTCCCCGGTCGGCTCGTCAACATCATCCTCTGACCGTAGAAGGCCCGCAGCGGATCGCTGCGGGCCATGCTTTATTTCAACCGAAACACAACAGCGGCGCACAAATTTGCGCCGCTGTTGCTTTATACGATTTTCTGCACCAGGGTGCCGACGGGTTCGTAGCGGAAATAATCGACGGAATACATCGCTTCCAGATACTCCTGCTTCTCGTAATATTCTTCAGCCTGTACGAGAAACGCATAAACGCTGTCCGAAAACAGATACCGGCGATCCGCTTCCTCCTCTTCGGAAAGGACCTCCCACAGATCATAGACGATGAAATCGCCTTCGACCCGCAGACAGCCTTCCGTCTCTTCCGCCGTATATTCGATAGCCGTTCCGCCGCGCAGAATCCGGGCGCTCCCGTCCGCACGGAGAAGGATCTGCCCGTCCGAAGACACCGCGCCGCCGCTGCCATCGGCCTCGGCACGCACATACAGATCGCAGCCGTCCGTGTAGATCGTATCGTTGAACTGCCCCGATTCGCGGCTGACAAAGACCGATACGGGCTCGTCGAACACGCTAACGCCTTGGTACAGGCGCGTATTGTACGAAAAGCCGCACAGATCGAGCAGGGTCGGCACGATGTCGAAACTGTTGCAGAACTTCGTGATCTTCGCGCCGCCGAGCGGAAACGAGTCGTCGGCACGCGTGTGCCGCAGGTCGTAATAGAAGGCGCCGCCGTACACCGAAGCGACGTTCGGATCGTCGTTGACGTATTCGACACCGTCGTACAGGTCGCTCTCTACGCTCAGATCCATGTACTTCCCCGACCAGAAAAAGAACGGGATGTTATAGATCATGGTATCCCACGTCGTCCCCTCGTCCACACCTTTGAGCGCGTACTGCTGGCCCGAATAATAACCGTTGTGATCGGCATAAAAGACGAAGGTCGTGCTGCCGAGTTCGCCGCTCTCCTGCAGCTGCGCGATCAGGCGGTTGACGCCGACGTCGAGATCCATGATCGCCGCCTGGTAACGCTTGTAGCGCAGGTACGGCACGGTCAGCTCGCCGTCTTCTCCGCGCTCGGGCACGGCTATGGAAATGGTCCCTTCGATATTCTCTTCCGCTGCGGGATACCGGTCGATCCGTTCGTAATACACTTCCAGATCCTGCACCAACGCCTTCTCGGAAAAAGCGTTCTTCTCTTCCTCGCTCATGTCCGCCGTGTAATCGCCGTGTTTGAGCAATTCGTCGTACGAGCCGTGGCTGGTGATGGACATCAGCATCGTATAGAACGCCGTATCGCCGCCGTCGACGCGCGTAAACTCGTCCATATACTGCGAGATAAATTCGCTGTCGCGGTCGAAATCGTAAAAGCCATCTTTTTCGTAAAACCCTTTCAGCCGGTCCGACGTTTCCAGAAAGCGCGCGTGGTCAAACCCGTACAGCTCGCCGAAGGTAGACGAGCGGCCGTAAAATTCGCCCGAATTGGCATGGAAATAATTCGTCGTGTAGCCGTCTTCCTGCAACAGGTTGGGCAGCGTGAACGCAAAGTCGTGATCCATCAGCCCTTCTTTGCTGAACATGGAGGGCGTGATGCAGTTTTCGGTGCGGACGGGGTAGCTCCCGAGAACGGACATCGCTTCCGAATGGTTGGTCTTGTCGCGCGCATAATACTGCGTCATCGCGACGCCCTGATCCGCCAGCGCATAGAGCGTCGGCGTATACAGGCTGTTGATGGCATACCATTCGCCGGATTCGATGACGACCAGAACCACGTTCTGCCCGTCCAGCACCCCCGTGGCGACGGCGCCGGCTCCCCCGTATTGCGTCAGGTCGAGATCCTGCAGGTCGGCGCTGCTTTCCCCCTGCGCGAAATAATCGCGCAGCGCCTCCACGGCGGAAGCGGATTCTTCCGCATCCTCATCGCCGGAAGCCTCGGAAAGGTCGGAGAAAAAGTTGACGACATTTTTATAATAAAACCCGAACGTGCCGAACCGGCGGTACGCCTTGGCCGAAATATACTGCGAATCATAGAGATAGGAATCGTCTTTGTACAGAGCCAGCGAATCGTCTGCCGCAGCCTCCACAAACGAGCCGGACTGCACCGAATAGACGGCGATCGAAAGGCCGAACGAGAGGATGAAGACGGAAACCAGCGTCCAGGCGGTCTGCAGCGAGGCGCCGTTGGCGGACGCCTTTTTCCAGCGGACCAATGAACTTAGGAATGCCACCTCGGCCGCCACGAGCAGCAAAGCCAGGATCAGAAAGGGAAAGTTGACAAAGGTGGGGTCAAACGCGCCGGCAGCCTCTCCGGCCAGGCTGAGCATGCTCAGGCCGAAGATGTAGCCGCTCATGGTATAGAGCAGCTCGTTGGCGACCGCCAAAACGGCCTGCACGGCGAGCAGAACGCCGACGACGACCGTCTGCGCGATAAAGCTCGGAAGAATAAAGACGATCGCCGCGAGCAGGAAGACCGCGGCAATATCCAGCCAGGCATAGGTCGGAAAGCTGCCCAACCCGATGACCTGAAAGGTAATGAATTCGAGCAATAGGGCCAGGACGAAATAACTTCCGGCATAGATGCCCTTTTTGATCAATAAATCTCTCATAAAATACCGGCTGCCCGCCGAAGCGGGCAGGCATTGTTTTGAACTCAGTATATACGACGCAAATCAACGAACGGTAAAAATTTCGTTAAAAAAGCGTGAATTTGCGGCGCAGCGGTCTGCCTCAGGCACCGGCGGAGACTTTTTCGTCCCCGAAAAATTCGCGGTAAATGGCCCGCACGCAGCGCTCATAATCGGCATTGTCGATGCCGACGATGATATTGATCTCGCTCGAACCCTGGTCGATCATCCGGATGTTGATCCCCGCGCCGGAAAGCGCCTCGAACAGCCGCGCGGACGTACCGACGTTCGACGCCATCCCGTGCCCGACGGTCGCCACGAGCGCGATGTTTTCCAGGACGCGCACATAGTCCGGATTCACGGCCGCGCGGATCTCGTCGATCAGGCGTTCCAGCACGCCGCCCGCGAGGTACCGGCTCTCGATCACGAGAGAGAGCGTGTCGATCCCCGAAGGCATATGCTCAAAGCCGATCCCCTCCTTTTCCAGAACGGAAAGGACCTTGCGGGCAAACCCGACCTCGGAGTTCATCATGGATTTTTCCAGATAGATGACGGTGAAATCCTTTTTCCCCGCGATGCCCGTCACGATGTTCTGCGTCTTGACATAGTGCACGGAGGGAAGGATCAGCGTGCCCGGATCTTCGGGCGCAAACGTGTTTTTGATGTTGATGGGAATATTGCCTTTCCGCACCGGGAAAATGGAATCGGCGTGCAGAACGTTGGCTCCCATATATGAAAGCTCGCGCAGTTCCTTATACGAGATCTTTTCCATCTTGCGCGGCTTCTGCACGATGAGCTGGTCACATGCCAGAAATCCGCTGACGTCCGTCCAGTTTTCAAACAGCTGCGCCCCCGTGCCGCGCGCGATGATGGCGCCGCTCACGTCGCTGCCGCCGCGCGAAAAGGTGCGGATTTCGCCCTCGGCGTCCGTTCCGTAAAACCCGGGAATGACGGCATGTTCGCATTTGGCGAGACGCGCTGCGATGACAGGATACGAACGCGCTTCGTCAAACGCGCCGCGTTTGTCGAAAAAGATGAGCTCGCTTGCGTCGACAAACTCCCACCCGAGTTTTGCCGCGATCAGGCGCGCGTTGAGGTATTCGCCGCGCGACGCCGTGAAATCGGCGCTCTTCCGCCGCTCGATCTCGCGCTCGGTCTCGTCGAGGATCCCTTCGATATCAAAATTTTCCAGGCCCAGTTCCGCCACGATGGACGTAAAGCGTTTGCGGATCTTGGCAAACGCTTCCGCGCACGAACCCGCGCTTTCGCTCTCGCGGTAGCATGCATAGAGCATGTCCGTGATCTTTTCGTCTGCGGAAAAGCGCTTCCCCGGAGCCGAAACGACGACAAACCTGCGCGCCGGATCTCCGCGCACGATGTCCGCGGCGCGCGCAATGTTGTTTCCGTCCGCCAGAGAGGACCCGCCGAACTTGCATACGGTCAAACTCATAACCGAATCTCCTTGCCTTCGAGGTAATATCTTTTCTCCTCGCTTTCCCCCATCGAAAACGTCTTGCGCGGCAGGCTCCCGCCCGTCTTTACCGCTTGGAACAAATCCGCCTTTTTCATTTTCGGCAGCGCGATGCCGACGTAATCCGCATGGCCGGCCGTCAGCTGTGCCAACGCGCCCTCGCCGTGTATGTAATCCACGCTGCCGCCGTATTCGGCAATGTACGACGCGATGTAACGGTCGACGCCGTCCACCGCCGCGGGGATCTCTTCCGCCGCCGCGGGGATCTCTTCCGCCACCGCGAAATCCGTCCGGGCGCCGCGCACATACAGCCCCGCTTTTCCCGCGCCGCCGGGGCGCAATCCAGCCGCGAACCGCTGCGGGTCGACCCCTTTGACAAGGCGGTGGATCGCCTCGAACCGGATCCCTTCGTCGTAGATGTTGACGGCCTCACAGAGGGCAAAGCGCGCCGGATGCGTTTCCCGCTCCTCCTGCGTAAGCCCCGTTTTGATCTTTTCCCAAGCCGCCTTCGCGGTCGCCAGCGAGTGGTTTCCGTCGCCGACCATGAACAAAAGCCCGCCGGCGGCCAGTTTCTGAAACGCCGCCGCAACGGCGCCGTCGTCCGGGATGAATTTGCCGCGGATGTGTCCGCCGCCCATATTCAGCTCAAAATCGTACAGCGTCTTCAGCGAGGCGTCCGCCTTATACGGCCCGAGCACGGTATCCTGCGGATCGTCGTACAGGAGCATGACGTGCGGAAATTCCAGCGACGCCGCTTCGCGGATCTTCAACCGCGGCGGGATGCGCTCCAGAATGGTCGCCTCCGTCGCACGGACGAGCGCGTCGCTCTTTTTTTCATACGAATAGGCCTCCAGATCGACGGACAATACGATCCCCGTCCGCAGCGGCGAGGATTCCGTTTTCCGTTCGACGAGGATGTAGCCCCGCGGCAGCTTGCGGAAAATGCCGCCCGCGCGGTAACGCTCCATCGCTGCGGCGATCGCGCGGATGCGTTCCCCGCAGTCCGCTTTTTCCAGCCAGATCTCCGGCAGCATCAGCCGCAGAGTGGACGGCCGCTCCCCCACGAACGCGTCGAGCGCGTTCCAGTATTCCTCGTCGGACGTGTGCTGATCGCAGGCGATGACCGCCCAGGCCGTCATGTCTGTTCCCTCCGCGGGCAGCAGGATCTCGGGGGCGGCGACGCAGTTTTGTTCCTTGCTCGTTTCCACGCGCGTTCAGCCTCCGAAATTGGTCACGACAAAGACGACGACCGCCAGCGCGATGGCCAGCAGTTTGATGGGGACATTGTCGATGAATATCCCGGCGAGTTTGCGCCAGAAGCTCTTTTCTCTCATAACCGTTTCCTCCCGTCCGCGGCGAGATCCTTCCAGTAATAATCGTTCAGCGTGCGCCGCAAAAGATCATAATCCGCATAGCGCGAGATCTTGCCGCGCTGCGCCACCGTGATGATGCCCGTCTCTTCCGAAACGATCAGCGCGATCACGTTGGCCGTTTCGGTAATGCCGATGCCGGCGCGGTGCCGCGTTCCCAATTCTTTGGGGATGTTGGCGTTCTGCGTCAGCGGCAGAAAACACCCCGCCGCCTGGATCTTATAGTTGTTGATGATCATAGCGCCGTCGTGCAGCGGCGCTTTGGGAAAGAAGATGCCTTCGATGAGCTGCGACGAGATCTTCGCGTCCAGCAGCACCCCGCTCTGCAGCACCTGCGACGGGATATTGTCGTTTGCCAGAATGATCAGCGCGCCGATGTTGTCTTTGGAAAGATTCTGCAGCGCCTTGATGATGTCCGTTACGTAGCGCTCGACTTCGTCGCGCGAGGCGGAGGCCTGGTGGCCCGTCTTTTCCGTCAGGTTGAACGAGCTGAGATTGAGAATGTCTCGCTTGACTTCGACGTTGAAAATGACCAGGACCACACCGACGAATACGAGCGGGATCACGATAAACAGCTCGGTCGAGATCTTTTCGTTGAAAATAAACACCACGCCGGACGCCACGACCAGCAGTACAAAGATCGCGATCAGGCTGCGCACGTTGCTGTTTTTCAGGATCCGGAAAACGTAATAAAACGCCAGCGCAAACAAAACGATTTCAAGCGCGTCGACCAGATCGAACGCGACGAAAACGTTTTTCAGCTCCTGCAGGAATTGGTTCATTCTTTTTTCTCCCCGGTCCCTTGGCGGGACCTGCCTTTTACGCGCCCTGCGCCGCGCCGAAAAGCATCCGCGCATTGACGGCAAGCAGCGCGCCCTGCGGCGAAAGCCTGCCGCTCTTTACATCGTCGAGCGCACGCACGATGCGCATATACAGCTCTGCCACGCGCTTTCTGCCCAGCCCGTCCGCCTGCCTGCGGCTCATTTTCACCGCATACTCGCGCATACCGAGGAGCTGCGCCGTCTCCGCGTCCGTTTTGGAAAGCGACGCGATATCGAACAGATTCTTGAAATAGAATCCGAGCGAATTGAGCACCGCAGTCTCGTCCATGCCCTTTTCCGAAAGTTCCCGCAAAACGGTCATGTACTTCCCCGCGTTGCCCTTGCCGATCGCGTCCGTCATTTCATAGATCTTGAAATCGGTATCGCGGTAAACGACTTCGTCGACGTCCCGCGCGGTCACTTCTCCGTTTTCCCCGGCGAAGGCGATGAGTTTTTCGGTCTCGCTCGCCACGCGCGACATGTCCGCCAAGCAATAGCGCAAAATACGCTCGCAGCTCTCCGTGTCGCAGCGGACGCCCGCGCGGCGGAACCGCGTGAAGATCCAGCGCAAGACGGTCTCGTCGTCGGCTTTGGAACAGTCGACATACGTCACGTTGGGAGCTTTTTTCAAATCGAAGCCCTTGGCCTTGCCGCCGCCGTTGACGATCAGTAGCACGGTGCTCGGCTGCGGGTTGCGGAAATATTCCTGCAGATACGCTGCAAATTCCCGTTCGGACGGATGCAGGTCGGTGACCTTGACGATCCGCTTTTCGCTCAAAAACGGATACGCCTGCGCGGCAGCCGCCAGTTCGGACAGCGCGGCCCCTTTGAGCGTTTCTCCCCGGAAGGAACAAAAATTGAGGGACGGCTCTTGCAGAAAACGCTCTTTGAGCATCTCTTCGCCGCGCTCCTTAAAATATTCTTCCTCCCCCTCGAACAGATAAATGGGAGCGGCGCCTTCTTCCAGGCTCTTTTTGAACAGGACGAATTTCATGACCTTTTACCGGATCTCACTTACGGTGATTATATCATCTTTCCATACAATTTGCAAGTCGCCCGAATGATATACGCAGATTTTTCCCTCTGTTTTTTCGAAATAGATTTCCTGCACGGGCATACAAGCAGCCGAAAGCGCCTCTTCGTATGCCGCCGCGACCAGAAGATCGCAGTGCGGAAGCGGCTCGGCCGGGAGAGAGCCGCAGAGCAGGACGTCCGACCCCAGGTAGTTGAGATAGAGCGCCGTATCGCCGATAAACAGCGCATCCGCGCCGCCGAAGACAAAGGCGCCGCGCTCTTCGCAGACTTCGATCGTGCGGAAGGAATTGACGAACCCTCCGCCGCCGCGCACATACAATTTTTGGACGTCGGCCGCGCGAAGCACGACGGGCACCGCCGCGTTGATCTGCGAATGATCCGCCAAAACGACGAGCGCTTCGAGTTCTTCGATCCCTTCCTGCAAAAACAGCCGTTCGAGATATTCCCCGTCGGGAACGCCCGTCAGCACCAGGCTCGTCTGTCCTTCTCCGTGCATCAAAACGGCGTTCGATCCGTAATAGCCGTGCACGGTCATCACCGCCCTGCCCGCCGGCACATTTCGCAAAAGCATCGCCGCCGTGAAAACGGGGCAGAGCAGACAGCAGCCGACCGCTTTCGGCAGCGTTTTCAG
>ERZ1090861.1679-NODE-1679-length-10838-cov-8.116387_pt1 | contig 10838 bp, 12 predicted proteins | sample MGYA00478482_ERZ1090861 | MGnify/ENA primary metagenome ERZ1090861 (study PRJEB33644, sample SAMEA5815744) | chicken gut metagenome | biome: Chicken; feature: Gastrointestinal Tract; material: Caecum | place: Ireland | collected 2019-01-01 | study: A study of... | reverse complement strand
GGCTTATTTTTTAATTTTTCTTGCGTTTTCGGCGCATTACGATTATAATAAAACCAAATAAACGCCGTTGCGTGGCCGAGGCTTAGGATGTCTGAATTTTGGCATAAAAAACAAGAAATACCGGCAGAGGTCCGCGAAGCGATCGGGGGGATGGTCGCGGGGGAACCCGTGGCGCGGTTCGCGGTCGGGCAGGGGGAAGAACTTCGCCTTCTGAAAACGGACGCCAAGACGTTCGGGCGCGTCTTCGCTCTCAATCGGGAATATCTGTATCGGGGAGATTATACGGCCCCGGTGGAAGAAAACGATTATATCGACAGCGACAATTATCTGACCGAGGACGGGCTGGAAGGGTTTGCGATCACGAAAAACGGTTGGCTGATTTCCCTGTTTTCCAATCGGCCCGGCCGCGGTTTTTCCCGCCGGATCCGCCCGTTTGTGCTGGAAAAAGCCAACAAACTTGTCTGTATTTTGACGACGGATTACGAGGACTGCCATCTTGCCCGAATGTATCGCAGGGAGTACGGCTTTGAAGCGTTTGCCGAAACGGTGAACGATGAACAGGTCATGCGCCGTTATTACGGGGACGCGTTCGTGGACGAATTTGTCCGCAACAACGGGATCCCGCATCATATTTTCATGGTGCGGACGAGCCGTCCGATCGGGCAGGTGAAAAAGTTCGAAGACTATTTTGCGGCGTACGAATATGTAAATCGGGAAATTCCAAACGGGGAGAGGTAAGAAAAATGGATCTGTTTTTGAGTTATCGCCGCGATTCGGGCCTGGAGATCGCGCGCAATATCAAACTCGCGCTGGACAAACTGCGGTACAGCTCGTTTTTCGATCTGACCTCCGTCCGCGAGGGCGTATTCAATGAACAGCTGCTGAAAAATATCCGCAATTCGGACAATTTTGTCGTCGTGCTGACGCCCGGGTCGCTCGATCGGTGCGTCAATTCGGACGATTGGGTGCGCAAAGAGATCAATGAAGCGATCCGGCTCGGTAAAAATATCATCCCCGTCATCTGCGACGGGTTCCGGTGCCCGCCGGAGCTGCCGCAGGAGATCAGAGATATCGTCAATTATCAGGGCGTAAAATACAGCGGCTACAACTTTGACGATATGATCGAAAACATCATCAAGTATTTGCGTGACAGCGAAAATAAGGCGCTGCGCACCTCCAAAAAGCGAAATATCGTCAATACGTATTACCGCAGTTTCGGGATGCCGGAAGAGGAGCGGGAACGCATCCGCCTGGACGCAAAGGTCTGCAAAGGGGTCGAGGACAAAATTTTTGACCGCCTGCTGGCAGGGAAGGAGAATGTCGTCGTATTCGACCCCGCCATTTATGAGATCGGGTCTGCCATGGAAAAATACGACCGCCCGGAGATCTCGTGTGTTTTCGGGTGCCTGAGCACGCAGAAAGCCGTCGACGAGGCGAACGCGGCGTATTCCGGCTACCGCGGAAAGAAATGCAGGTTTTATTGCGGGGATATGTCGGACGGAACGTTTATTGACCTGGTGGACGAAATTTTGTCGGACAACCAGATCAACGCGTTCGATTTCGTCAACCTGACGATGATCCTGCGCGATCTGAACGACCCGATCAAAAAATTGCAGGGCCTGGCGGACCGGATCAACCGGGGCGGCTCGATTTTTGTGCGCGAACTCGACCACGGCATGGCGTGCGCTTATCCGGACGAAGACGGGTACTTCCGTCACCTCATCGACCTTCTCCGCATCGACCGGTTCGCGGGCGATTTTGAAGCGGGAAGGAAGGTTTACTATTACCTCAAGGAAGCGGATCTGGAGGATGTTCATGCGGTCAATTCCATGATCACGACCGAGGGGATGGGCCGGCGGGAGCGGGAGATGCTCTTTGAAGTGCTCTTTTCCTATCTTCCCAAGGAATTTTCGGTTTTGGCGCAGGAAGACAGCGGGAACAGCGAGTACAAAGACGCCGTCGAATGGCTGGAAGAAAATTATGCGAAGGTCCGTCGGGAGTTCAAAAAAGAAGACTTTTTCTATCGCTCCGGGTTTATGTTTTTCTATGCCTTGATAGGCTGAAGGCCTGCGCGGCGGCAAATGCGCGGCGGCAGCCTCCGCCGGGGCGGCGCGGCCTATCCGTTCGCGGGTGCGGGCGGCGATGGCGGTTTCTGCGACGCGGGCGGCCCGAAGGCCGCTTCGCGCCGCCGGTCGCGCGGCTTTTTCATCTTCTTGCGCCATCGCTTGGCAATTCGCTTGCCTTTTGGCGCGCAAACCGATAAAATAGTCGGTGAATCCACCGGCAAAGAGGAGCTATTATGGACACGATCAACGGGCAGATGGCGCAAAACTGCGTCAGTTACAGAGAATTCCCCGAACACGTGGGCGAGATCGTCTGCATGAAGGGTATGATCCACCGCATCCGCGAAATGACGGGGTTTGCCTTCGTCATCATCCGCACCGCGCGCGAGACGGTGCAGTGCGTCTATTCGCCCGATTTTTCAGATTACCGCATGGACGAGCGCGTCGTCGAGGGCTGCGCCGTCAAGCTCACGGGCAAGATCGTCAAAGACGAGACGCGCGAGGGCCGCTACGAGATGCAGATCCACGGCATCGAAGTGCTTTCCACCCCCGCGGAAATGATGCCCATCGTCATCAATAAAAAACAGCTCGACAACATTCCCATCGATCTCAACCTCAACCTGCGCCCCGTCACGCTGCGCAACCCCAAAGAGCGCGCCGTGTTCAAGATCCAGGAAGGGATCGCCCGCGGCTTCCGCGAATACCTCTTCGGGCAGGGCTTTACCGAGATCCGCACCCCCAAGATCTGCGCCCAGGGCGCGGAGGGCGGCGCGAACATCTTCAAGCTCGATTACTTCGGCAAGCAGGTGTTCCTGGCGCAGAGCCCGCAGTTTTACAAGCAGATGCTCGTCCCCGTGTATGAACGCGTGTTTGAAGTCGGCCCGGTGTTCCGTGCCGAGCATCACGACACGTCGCGCCATCTCAACGAATACGTCAGCATGGACTTCGAGATGGGCTTCATCGACAGTTTTTACGACATCATGAATATGGAGACGGGCGCGCTCAAATACATCATGGCGCTGCTGAAAAAGGACTACGCCGAAGAGATCGCGCTGCTGAACGCGCAGCTGCCCGAGATCGGAGAGATCCCCGTCGTCAAGTTCATGGACGCGAAAGAGATCATCACCAAAAAATTCAAAAAGAAGATCACCGACTACCGCGACTTCGAGCCGGAAGAAGAGCAGCTTCTCGGCAAATGGGCGCAGAAAGAATTCGGCAGCGACTTCCTCTTTGTCACCCATTATCCTTCCGAAAAGCGCCCGTTCTACGCGATGGACGACCCGGCCGACCCCGAATACACGCTCAGCTTTGACCTGCTGTTCCGCGGCATCGAGATCACCACGGGCGGTCAGCGCATCCACGACTACAACGAACAGGTCGCCAAAATGCGCGCCCGCGGCATGAACCCCGACGATTTTGAAAGCTATCTCATGGCGCACAAGTACGGCATGCCGCCGCACGGCGGCCTCGGCCTCGGTCTCGAGCGCATCACGATGCACCTTTTAGGTTTCAAAAACGTGCGCTATGCCTCCATGTTCCCGCGCGACATCAACCGCGTCACTCCGTAATTGAAAGTATTACAACAAAAAGGATCGCATCGTTTTATCCCCCGTCCTGTTTTCCGGCGGGGGAATTTTTTGTAATGAATTCAATTACATCTCGCTTTTGCCGCGCTTTGCCTGCGTTTTATTGCGGCCGCTTTCTCTCTGCGAAGGCAGGGCGCGGCGCGTTTGATCGCGGCGGTACGAAATCGGGCAGGAAAGGTTTTTAATTGTCACCTGCTATTTAATAAACGGTTGACAATTGCGGCGTTGTATGGTAAGATGGGGCCATGGAACTCAAAGAAAAAATTTTGCGCGCGCTGGAAAATGCCCGGGGCGAATACCTCTCGGGCGAGCAGCTGGCGGCGCAGTTCGGCGTCAGCCGCAACGCGGTTTGGAAGTGCGTGCGGGCGCTGGAAGGGGAAGGCTTTCTCCTCTCCTCCGTCAAGAACCGCGGGTACGCGCTGTCGGCCGAAAGCGACGTGCTCTCTGCCGGCGGTATCGAAAAGTTTCTTTCCGGCAGGTACGCGCTCAAAGTGCTGCCGGAAACAGGATCGACCAATGACGACGCCAAGGCGCTCGCCGCCGCGGGCGCGCCCGAGTGGACGGTCGTTCTGGCCGACGCGCAGGGCGCCGGGCGGGGGCGGTACAGCCGTCCCTTCGATTCACCGGCGGGCGTCGGCGTGTATCTGAGCGTCGTTTTGCGCCCGCAGATCCCCGCGGCCGAAACGCTGTTTATCACCACCTGCGCCGCCGTCGCCGTGTGCGAGGCGATCGAAAGCGTTGCCGGAAAATATGCGGAAATCAAATGGGTCAACGATGTCTGCCTCGGCCGGAAAAAGGTCTGCGGCATCCTGACGGAGGCCTCGTTCGATGTGGAAAGCGGCGGCCTTGCCTGGGCGGTCGTCGGCATCGGGGTCAATGTAAAATACAGAGAATTCCCCCCGCCGTTGGCGCCCGTCGCCGCGTCGGTTTTCGGGGAAGGGGAATATCCTGCCGAAGGCCGCGCGAAGATCGCCGCCGCGATCCTCGACCGCTTCCGCTATTATTACGAGAGGATCTGCGAGCGCGCCTTTTATCCCGAATACAAGCGCCGTTCTTTCGTCCTCGGGCAGTCCGTCACCGTCCTTTCCGGAACGCTGTCAGGGGAGGCGCAGGTGCTCGATCTCGATGAAAACTGCTTCCTGGTCGTCCGATTTGCCGACGGCACGGTCAAGCATCTTTCTGGCGGAGAAGTGAGCATTCGGCCGAAATTTTGAGGGATTTTCAGGTATTATGTCTGACACAGATCGTGAAAATAAGCGTTATTTGCTTTCCAAGGGCACGTCGGTGCGCATTGCCGAATGCGCGTTGTTCGTCGTGCTGATGGTCGTTTCGGCCTTTATCCGCATTCCCTTTCCCCCCGTACCGCTGACTTTTCAGACGGTCGTGGCGGTGCTGGCGGGGCTCATGCTCGGGCCGGGATACGGCGCGGCCGCGGTGGCCGTCTACGTGTTTATGGGGCTGCTCGGCCTGCCCGTGTTCACGAACGGGGGCGGGTTCGCCTATGTGCTGGAACCGACGTTCGGCTACATCCTCGGGTTTGTCGCGGCGGCGTTCGCCGCGGGGCTGGTGCGCGGCAGAAGCGTTTCGCTTCCGCCGCTGATCATCGCGGCCCTGGCGGGCTTTCTGGTCAACTACCTGATCGGGGTTCCGTACTTTATGGCGATATGGCATTTTTACATGAACAACGGCGGCCTGTGGGGGGCGGTCCTCACGTACAACGTGTTGTATATGCCCAAGGACGCAGCCCTGTGCGTTTTGTCGGCTTTCCTTGCTCGCACGCTCTTCGCCGCGACGCGCCGCCGCTCGTGAAGAGGTGTTGCGTTTTTGAATTTTCAGAATTGTATTTTGTTCGTCGTTTATCGTTGACAAAAATTTTTTCATTTGCTATAATAAACAGGCTGCCGAGGTACAGAAGGCTTTCGGCGGTCTGTTTATCGGTTCGATGTGGAGCGTAAACAGAAAATTGGCTAAATCCATCGAGGTGTAGCGCAGTTTGGTAGCGCGCATAGATCGGGCTCCCGAAAATCGCAGCGGAGCGAGATTTTTGGGAAGAGGAGCAACCGAGCGCCGGGGCAAGCATTGCGGCAAAAAGCGCAATGCGCGCGAACGAGCGAGGGGAGCGACGAGGGATCAAGAGGTCGCGGGAACGACCGAAGCAGATAAAGAACAGACAACATCGAGGTGTAGCGCAGTTTGGTAGCGCGCTTGGTTCGGGACCAAGAGGTCGTGGGTTCAAGTCCCGTCACCTCGACCATGATTGCAGACGAAAAGGCTGCAAAATAAAAAAACCATGAAAAACAATGCGTTTTTCATGGTTTTTTGCTGTTTAAGAGGCAAAAATAGGGGATTTTTGGAAGTGGATAAACGATAGAATTTTACGGCTGCAATTTTATGTTTTATAGAAAAAACAGGTTTTGAACTGTCGAATAGGGTTGGGAAACAGATGCTATAAAGGGAGAAGATCGTTAAAAGAAATCGAAAAGCATAGCACCCTGTAAACAGAACGAAAAGGTATGTGCCCGATGCCGCAACAGCAGTGTATATAATTTTGATTTGAAAACTTGCAGAAATAAAAGGAAAAAGAACGTCGTATAGGCGTTCTTTTTCCTTAGTTTTACAATATCCTTACAAAGATTAACGAAATGCTTAAAAAAATCAAATATCGGACTTACAAATGCGGTGTATTCTATGTGCAAGACAGTTCAAAGTGCTGTCAAATCAAAAAAGAGGAGAAAAACAATGATCAAGAACACAATGCAGGCGAACTCGGAACTCGAAAAGGCGATCCGCGACAGGATCGAAACGGGTTTCAAAAATTGGAACGGCGGTTACGACGGCTGGCTCGAGTGATGTAACACGCTCTACGAGCCTGACGCGCACTACAATATCCCGTTCGAGGGTTCGCAGAAACGCTGCACGTTGGAAGAGTATAAAGCCATGATGGGGCAGCTCTTTCAGCATTTCACAATGGAGCTCGGCGAATACGACAATATGATCATCAAGGACAACTGGTGCGCGATCCGCTATACCGTAAAGGTCAAAAACCTGCATACGGGTAAGGAGATTTTGCAGCACACGATGGAGTTTGTCGAATTTAAAGACAACGGCGACGAACGCGGCGTGCGCGTGGTAGAAGGTTGGGCGCTTTCCGATTCCGCCCTCTGCTGAATAAATTCAAAAGGAACGCTTTGCGGGCGTTCCTTTTCCTTATAAAAACTATCGGCGCGGTTTTCGGAGCGTTATTGCGGCAGAAATTCATATTTTATTGTTGTTCTAACCATACTGATACTATGGCATACAGTTATAAAGGCAGTATCAGTTTCGGGCTGGTATATATCCCCGTTACGCTGCACAGCGCGGTAAGGGACAATTCAATCGGGTTCAATATGATAGATAAAAAGACTATGAGCCGGGTGAAGTATAAAAAGACCAGCGCCGATTGCGATGGCGGGGAGGTAAAGCGGGAGGATATCGTCAAGGGCTTTGAATACGAGGACGGTAAGTACGTTATTTTTGAAGATAAAGACTTTGAGAAGTTAAAATCAAAGAAAGACAAGAATATCACGATAGAAAAATTCGTCAAACTCTCCGATGTGGATCCGTTATATTTCGATAAGCCTTACTATGTCATCCCCACAGGCGCGGAAAAGGCGTTTGCCGTGCTGCTTGCCGCTATGGAGCAGGAGGGTAAAGCAGCTGTCGCAAAGACGGTGCTTGGAACAAACGAAACGCTTATACTAATCAGGGCAAGAAACGGACAGATGCTTTTGAACACGCTGTTTTTCGAGGAGGAAATTACTGCCAATCCCGCAAAAGAGGTAAAGGAGCAGGGCAGCGAGGCCGAACTCAAAATGGCAAAGGCATTGATTGAGGGTATGAGCGGTAAGTTTGTTCCCGAAGATTACAAAGACGAATACCGCCAAAGAATACAGGCAGCAATCGAATGCAAGATAGCGGGTAAGGAAATAGTTGCTCCCAAGGACAACGGCAGCGGTAAGATGATAGATTTAATGGAAGCCTTGACAAAGAGCCTCGAACTTACACAAAAGCCAAAGCCTGCTAAACGCGTTGCGTCAAAGAAAGCGGCGGAGCGTAAAAAGGCATGAGCGATTTGTTTGATGAGAAGAATATTTCACCCATGCTGCTCTATGAAACGCAGCCGTTCGACGATAAAGATTACATTTATGAATTAAAGTTGGATGGCATCCGCTGTCTGGCTTATATTGACGCAAAGTCCGTAAACTTGCGCAACAAACGCAATAAGGACGTTACAGCAATTTATCCCGAACTTGCAGAAATGAATAAGTGCGTAAAAAAGCGCGTAATACTTGACGGTGAGCTTGTCGTACTCGATAAAGACGGCAAGCCCGATTTTTATGCCCTGCAAAGGCGCAGTTTAATGGCGGATAGCTTTAAAATAGGTCTCTCCGCAAGGAACGCTCCCGTGCAGTTCGTGGCTTACGACATTATATATTTTGATGGGCAAGATTTAACGGATAAACCGCTTACCGAGCGCAAAGCTATACTTTCCAAAGCGGTAAAAGAAGGATACAATCTTTCCGTATCGAGATATATAGAGGAGATGGGTACAGCTTTCTTTGAGATTGCCAAGGCGCAGGAGTTGGAAGGAATTGTGGCAAAGCGTAAAGGTGGTCTGTACCACATAGGCAAGCGCACGCGCGACTGGCTCAAAATCAAAGTCATGCAGGACGAAGATTTGCTTGTTTTGGGTTACCAACCGGATGAGGACGGCAAGGTGAAAGACCTTATATTGGGCTACTACGACGAAGAAGGCAAACTGCAATGCCGCGGCAAAGTCTACCTCGGCATATCGGAGGAAGAGAGAAGAATAATCGAGAATTTTGCCATGCAAAACCGCATTCAAAAGCCGTGGTTCGGCAAATATAAAAATGCGGTTTGGCTTAAACCGCAGCTTGTTGGCACGGCGCACTTTATGCACGAAACGCAGAGCGGCGGAATGCGCCAGCCCGTCTGGAAAGGACTGCGGACTGATTGAATTTTCTTGACAAATCTAATTTTAAGTATTAGAATACTATAAACAAATGTTTGTTAGGGGGGCGTCCCCGCCGATAAAGACGGCGTCCGCATCGCAGAGCTTGACGAAATGACCTATCGCAGAACATTATGGAGTCACTGCCCGCTTACCGATTTCTGGCGCGTGGGCAGGGGGTATGCAGATAAGCTGCAAAAATACGGGTTATATACAATGGGCGACATCGCCCGCTGTTCGGTGGAGAAGGATAAGCTGTATAACGAAGATTTATTATATCGTATGTTCGGAATAAATGCAGAGTTGCTCATCGACCACGCATGGGGGGCCGACAACTATTGCAGACATAAAGAGCTACAAGCCGCAGTCAAGCAGCATAGGTTCGGGGCAGGTATTGCAGGAGCCGTATCCCTACGAAAAGGCAAAGCTGGTAGTGACGGAAATGGCAGACGCACTCGCGCTCGACCTTGTGGTAAAGGGGCTTGTTACCAATCAGATAGTAATAACAGTAGGCTACGACTGCGACAACGAAAATTATGACGGCGAATATTCCGTTGACCGTTATGGCAGAAAAATACCCAAGCACGCCCACGGCACATATAATCTTGACGGGTATTCATCTTCGGGTAAATATCTGCGCTATGCTACCACCGAATTTTTTGACAGAATAGTCGATAAAAAACTCTTTATTCGCCGTCTGTATATAGCGGCGACAAAGGTGGTGGATAGGGAAAACGCCCCGCAGAGCGGAGCCGAGCAGCTTGATTTCTTTAAGGACTTTGAGGAGTAAACCGCTTATCCCGATGAGGGATAAGCCTTTTTTTTCGTGCCCTAAAACAGCCTAAAAAAGGCTTAAAGAAAGTATTTTTCCATATTAAGTTGAACACTTGATTTATAGTCCAAAATTTGGATGCTATTTTTTTGGTAAGTATTGACGACTATTGATAAAATTGGTATAATAGTACTATCAAAAAAGTAAAGAGAACTACAGGATCGAACATTTTGCTGATAGTGTGCTGCGACAGGTTATTGGGCATGTATTGAGAAGCTGTTTTACGGACTTCAGTTTTAGAAAAAATTTGTGATATAATATACATTTAGAGGTATGGATGTTATATGGATTACCAATTTTTTAGGGAGAAGGGATACTTTAAATTCCCACCAATTTTACAAATTGAAATCACACAGAAGTGTCCATTAAGTTGTCCGCAATGTTATAAAAACTTAGATGAGAAGGAGATGCCGTTTGATTTTTTAAAGGATTCTATAATAAATGCAAGCAGGAATGGAACTAAACACATTGTATTAAATGGAGGAGAGCCGTTTGTATATAGTAAAATTTTTGATGTTTTAGAAATTGTAGACAGGCTTGATGTGCAAGTGACACTATTTACAAGCGGCTATGGAATTCATCTTGAAGAAGTACAAGCGTTGAAAGTGTATCAGAACTTGCATATAGGTGTTTCCTTTAATGGATCATGTGAGGCGATTCATAGCTTATCAAGAGATGGATTTGACATATCTTATAGTGCAGCAAAATTATTTGCAGAGCAAAATTTACATTATTTCATAAATTGGGTGGCTAGACACGATAATGTCATGGATTTTGAAGATCTAATACTATTCGCTCAAAAAAACAAAGCGGATTTTATTAATATCGTAGGCAATAAATTGGATGGAACAGGAAAAATATTCCAATCCCTGACACGTGCTGACTATGAGTACCTTAAAAAGGTAATTATAAACAATAGAAGTATATGTAGTATCCAAAACTGCTACAATACTCTACAGGTATTTTGTTATGGAGCAAATAAAAGCCATATTATCGGATGCGCAGCTGGGATAACATTCTGCTGTATAAATGTTGATGGTTCATTTATGCCTTGTACGCATTTATACTATCCGGAAAAATATAGTGATTTAAATCAATATTGGGAAAAATCTAAAGTTCTATATATGTTGCGCCATAGAAAAACAACGGGTCGTTGCTCAACATGTATAAATTCGCCATATTGCAATTTTTGCAAAGCTATGTCGGAACAATCTTATAGAAATTTTGACATAGGACTTCCCAATTGTGTAAATTACCAAAAGGAAATAATATGAATTATCTATGGACAAAATATTTATTTTATAAATTTATTGACGACGAAAAGATTTATTTATACAATTTTAGGA
>ERZ1090861.1676-NODE-1676-length-10861-cov-10.308440_pt1 | contig 10861 bp, 19 predicted proteins | sample MGYA00478482_ERZ1090861 | MGnify/ENA primary metagenome ERZ1090861 (study PRJEB33644, sample SAMEA5815744) | chicken gut metagenome | biome: Chicken; feature: Gastrointestinal Tract; material: Caecum | place: Ireland | collected 2019-01-01 | study: A study of... | reverse complement strand
GCAGAGAGGAAGCCCGCGTGGCAAAGCATGGGGAAGGGCTTCAGCTCCGGCGTGTGGGCGGCGGCCATCAGCGCAGACTCCGGAGGCAGGACCCCATAGCTTCCACAACAGGAGGCCCACACCTCCCGAGTCCGCCGGCGGCGGAAGAGATAGGACGGAAAGAGAGCGTTGATCTCCCGGTCCATCCCCTTCTCCAAAGGCGGGGCGCCCCGAAGAAGGCGGTCTAAAAGGGTCTGTTCCATTTCCCCCACCCTCTAAAAGAAATCCGAAAGGTCCAGCAGGAGCGCCGGGCCATCCGGGTGCGGGGCGCCCTGGACGCTCCCGCACAGGTCGATCTTCATACTCATACGGATCTCCGCGCCAGGGAAGTAAAAGGACACCGCCCGGCGGTATGCCTCCAGGTCGGAGAGGGCAGAGGTCACGCCCTTGGACACTGCGGCCATGCAGTCCGCGAAATGCCCGCCTTGCACGACGGCCCGGGCAAACTCCTCATCCTGCCGACAGAACTCCAGCATGGCATCCCGAACATACGGCGCCATGAATTTGGCCTTGGGGTCTGTGATCTCTTTCATCTCCCGGATGATCTTTTCCTGGGCCTCTTCCCTGTCACTCACTCCGCGCACCCCCTCACCAAGTCGGCCAGGGCGAGGATGGCCTTCTCCATACCCTGGGCCGCCGTCTGGTCCTCCCGGCCCCGGGCCTTCAGGAGCAGCCCCCGGAGCTTGTTGGCCAGCTCCTGGCCCTGATTGAAGAGCACCTCGAACTGGGCCACATCCTTGTCCGCCCCCAGGGCGGCCTTTTTCTCAGCCTTGGCCTGGGCCTCCAACTGGAGCCGGACCTGCTCCAGAGCGTCCTCGGCGTTTTTTCGCCGCGCCTCGGCCTGTTCCTTGGCCGCCCGGGCCTTGTCCAGTTTGGCCTGCATCTCGGCCACGGCTTCCGCCCTGGCCCGTTCCAGAGCCTCCTGGTCCACCACGGTCTCCACGGCCACCTCTACCGGCTTCTCCTGGAGCATACGCAGCTTCTCTTCCAGGGCCCGCGCCCGGCTTCCAGCCGAATCCGCCTCTTCCTGGGCTCTTTCCAGCAGATCCTTGGTGGCGGCCATGTCCGCCTCCATCTTAGCCCGGGCCTGCTCCGCGATGGAGGCGTCGGCTTTGGCCGCCTCAGCGGCCTTCCGGGCCGCGTCCCGCTCCCGGATGGCCTGGTCCAGCTGGCGGGTGGTCATGTCAATGACGTTGTGATCGGCCACAAATGCCTCCCGCTCCTCCGGCGGGAGGGCCAGCAGCTTCAGGGCTTTGGTCGCCCCCAAATCCGCAAGCGCTTGCGGATTTGATATCTCCCGGGCTAATCGCATAAAATTCTGTGCGGTTTTTTCTGAATACCCCACCTTCTCGGCCAGCCAGGGCAGCCATTCCCCGTGGGGCAGCATATCCTTGGCCTCGATCAGACACCGGCCGATGGTGAGGACGGCCTCACCGCCCTTGCGCTGTGCCTCCAAGATGTCATCCGTGATGCTCTCAATGGTCCGGCCCTCCGCGGGCTTGGCCATGGTCTGGGCGATAAGCGCCCCCAGGTCAGGCTTGCTCATGCTGCATCCCCTCCTTTGCCACCAGCTCTGCGGTCCAGGCCCGGTAGTCCCGGGCTGCGGAGCACCAGGGGCTCCAGGCCGGCACGGCCATCCGGGCCCAGGAGCTCTCCGGCACCTTGTCAGTGCGGCGGATCACGGTGTCATAGACCGGGACCTGTCCCTTCTCCCGGAGGTAGGCTACTGAGTCCTCCACCACCGGCGTGCGGTGCCACTGGTTGACCAGCACCCCGGCCACCCGCAGGGCCGGGTGGAGAAAGCGCAGGCTGTCGATTTGCTCCAGCAGGTCCCCCACGCCGGTGGCCGAACAGACATCGGAAAGAACCGGGATCACGATGGCGTCGCTGGCCAGGATGGCCGAGACGCAGGCCGCCGACAGGTTGGGCGGGCAGTCGATGACCACCACGTCATAGGCGGCGTCCTCCTCCAGAGCCTCCCCCATGTCCCGCAGGGCCCGGTAGCACCGGCCCCGGTCCCCGCCGGCGGCCTCCAGGTCCAGAGCCCACAGGTCCTCTGAGGCCGGCAGCACGTCCAGGCCCTCCACATCGGTGTGCTCCACCAGCTCATCCCAGCAGATGGCCAGCCCCTTGAGCAGGGCCCCCAGGCCGGCGTACTCTCCCTGGGGGAGCAAGATTTGGGTAGCGTTGGCCTGCCCGTCCGCGTCCACCAGCAGCACCCGCAGGTGGTGGCTGGTGGCCAGGACGTAGGCCAGGTTCACGGCAGTGGTGGTCTTGCCCACCCCGCCCTTTCGGTTGACGATGGCGATGGTTCTCATGTCTAGGACTCCTCTCAGTTGTCAAAATACAGGGTCTCCCGCAGAGTTCGGCCCCCCGCGGCCCACTCCACGATGTAAAAGCGCCTCTGGGGGTGGATATAGACCACCCGGCCAGTCACGCTGGGCTGCTGGGCCCGCTTCCCCCGGGGCCCCTCCAGCCGGTCCCCCGCCGTCACCGACGGGATGAACCTCACTTTATCTCCGAGCTGCATCCCTCAAGCCTCCGGAAAAGGGTCATCCGGATCAGCAGCGATCTCGGTCAGCTTCAGCTGATCCCCCGCAAACTCCCAGCTGAAGCGTTTGGCCGGACTCCCGGACCCCGACTTGTAAAAGCGTTTGGAGGTCTCATCGAAGTCCAGCCCGATCTGACGCCGGACGCCAAAGAAGCGGTTTTTCAGAATATTCAGCACCGTGTGCATCTCCACGTCCCCCTCCTGCTCCTTCTTCTTGGCGGCTCGCTCCAGAGCGAAGACGTTATCCGCGAAATTGGTGATGTCTCCGATGCCGCCCACATCATCGGCGGCCAAATGCTTCCCCTCGGTTTTTCGCGGGTGAGCCACCAGGTGGACGTGTACCCCATTCTTTCGGGCAAAGGTTGCCAGGGCATTGACAAAATTGGACTGGGCCCGGTAGTAGTCTGCGTCCTTACTCCCCTTAAAGCGGGCGGTCATGATGTTGTCCACCAGGAAGACCCGGGCCCCATACCAGTGGTGCGCATACTCAAACAGCCGCAGAATGTTGCCCGCGTCATGCACGGAGCTGTGCCCGATGTCATACAGGAAGAATTTCCGCCGAAACCACTCGTCGATCTGGGCCTGGGCCAGCTCCGTGACCACCGGGACCTGCCGCCCGCTGCGCTTGTCCCGCTCCATCCTGATGTTGTCCGGGCCGGCCGCCTGGAGGCTGGTCCAATATTTGAATTTCCAGGCCGGGAGCTCTCCAGAGTAGGCGCATACGGTCTCGCCCTGGTCCCTGGCCTCCAGCAAGAGCTCCCCCAGCAGGGTGCTCTTGCCTTCCCCCCGCCGGCCGGTCCAGACCGACAGCTCTCCCATAAGGAAGCCGCCAATGGCCTGGTCCAGAAGGTTGATGCCGGAGAGGACCTTCGGCATTTGGGAGAAATCCGGCTGCCGGACATCGGCCAGGTCCAGAAGCCCGTAGACCGGCAGCTCCACCACGTCCAGCAGGATCTGGTCCAGGGCCTTGAGGCCATAGGTCTCCCGAAGAGACTGGATGGTCCTGCACCCCCGGAACGCCTTATCCTGAGCCACTAACACCGCCGTGCTGATGAGCCGCCGGCGAATCTCGTTCACCATGGTCTCCCGCCGGGCCGGGTCCGGGCAGACCACAAGGACATACTGGAACTGAGAGACGAACGCCTCGCAGTGCGGCAGGTCATCCCAGGAGGCGTCCGCGGCCAGACAGACCGCGTTGATCTGAATGCTCAGCACGCTCTCCGGCCCATCGCAGAACCAGAGCCCCCTCGGATCCTCCGGGGCCATAAACATAGGGTCGTAGGTCAGCCAGCGGCTGACGTTTGGGAGATCATTCGACATTCCAATCGTCCTCCTGTGTAGGTTCCCGGGGCCGGGGCTGGTCCTTGGGGGGATAAACTGTGATCCAGTTCCGGGAAGCGGCCAGGCTCAGCATGTCCATCTTGACCCCGTCATCACCTCCGGAGAAACGGTCCAGCCGGTTCAAGATGGCCCGATAGGCTGTTATACTGTGCTTGGCCTTTTTTTCCTCCATCCGTGCGGCGACAAAGTTCCGAAGCTCATTCGCCAGCTCCGGCGGCTTATCCTGAACATACTCCTCCAGGAGGGCCTTGGACTCCTGCGGAAGCTCTGCTTTCTTCCCAGGCTTTTTCTCTGGGGGACTATAGGGGGTATCTATCTGGTAAGTAACTGTTTCCTTATTACATTTCACCGTTTCGTGACATGGCTGTCCCTGTTCGGTGAAATCCATTTCACCATTCCGTGAAATGGAGGGCAGGGCCTCCCCATAGGCCTCAAGAACGCTGTCTCCCAGGGCGTACCACAGGGTCCGGTCCGTTTTGTCCTCGCTGAAATTTCCAGAGAGCAGCGCTCCGGCTTCCTTGAGCCGCCCGATGATCCTTTCGAGCTGCCGGCGGGACCAAAAGGGGAAGAGCTGGGTCAGGGCCTTCAGGGTGTTATAAGTCCAATAGCGGCCTTCATGGTAGTGCCGCTCATTGGCCCGGTTCTTGGCGGTCCAAAAGGCCATGCAGTGCAGAAAAATAGCGCCGTCTACCCCGTATAGGCCGGCCAAGTCGGCCCGAAAATGATACTCAGTCATTGGCTTGACCTCTGCGGCCTGTAGACCCACCCATCGGACGGTTTGACACAGATCCTACAGGTCAGGCGGACCCACGTCTCTCCACATACCTCGAACTGCTCCTGGACCTGGAAGCCCAGCTTCTGAAGGTAGGCCAGCCGGCTCTCAGGCGTTCCCTCGGCCAGACAGGGCGGGCAGCCCCCGCCGTGGTCGGCCTCAAAGGTGACATGCAGCCGGTCCAGAAACAGGGGCCAGTCATGGGCCCGCTGTTCCTCCCGGGCCCTGGCCTCGGCCCGCAGCATGGCCGTCCAGTCCCTTTTCATCATGACGCCCCCTTGCAATTTGGAATTTGGTCTGCTATACTGACAGTGGTTCTTATGTCTGGCCCCTGACCGCTGTCCCCGCAGCGGCTGGGGCCTCTTTTTTTGCCTTCCATGGGCTTGTCTCCTTTCTCCGTGCCGCCCCTGGCGCGGCGGGTCGCGGTGACGCCGAGAGGTAGCGGCGCCCTACCCGGCCGAGTGCGTTTCCGGGCTCCGCCTGGTCCCCGCCGCCCCAGCGGCGGCACGGTCAAATGATCCATCAGGCCGGCTCGACCTCTGCCCATAGGGCGGCCTGGACTGCCTCCCGCCGGGTACCCGCGTGGAAGACTACCAGCCGGGTCCCATCCGGAGTCTGTGCCTCGATCCGCCAGCCGTCCATGGTCCTCTGGATACTAGAGATTCTGTTCATAGGCTCCTCCTCATAGCCCCACACGGGGGAAGACGATGTCCACCCAACCGGGCAGCCAGCAGGCCAGAAGGATCGCGGCCAGGATGATCGTGCCATCCCGTCTGGCCCGTCGGTCCCGGTTCCGTTCCTCCCGGGTCCGATTCCTTTTCATCACACCATCCCTCTCACTTCTACGAGCCGCTTGGCGAGCAAGTCAGTCTCATACATTTTCCGCCGCCCGATTTTGCTTGCAGGGATCTCTAACTCCCGCAAGGCCTCCCGAACCGACGTATCACTGGCTAGTCCCAATTCCCGCTTGACTTCTGTCATCGTCATCATCCCCCCATAGAGCCCACGCAAAATGGTTTGCTTCCGCTCAATTTCTTTATATACGTTCATTCGGGTTTGGCCTCCTTTGATTTTCTTCATTCCCCGGCCGGTCATCGGCCCGGCGGTTTTTGTTGCCCTCCCTCCTGCCGCTATGGTAGAATGTAGGCGGTAGAAGGGAGGTGAATATCATGGACAACAGTCAAGTCAAAAAATTAGTTGAAGTGACTGAGCCTGACGAAGCAAATGCCTATCTCAATACTGGTCGTTGGGTTTTCATTGGGGATGCAGCGGGACAAGGCTCCACTGGCGCGCCGTATCATCTCTACAGCCTGGGATGGCTTGGCCCCGCAGATCCGGAGCACCCAGAGGAAGACAAGAGCGAGTTTCCGGTCCCTCCTGCCCAGTACGGCTGGAATGTTGAATAATCAGATGACCATGTAACCGAGCGAAAACAAATACCCGTCTTTCCCCTTCGCCGCAGCGATGATGACCCATCCACCCTGGTTGATCATTGCTGCGGCCTCGTCTATGTCTGTTGTTTCATAAATTTTTCTGACAAATTGAAGTTCTGGCCTGATTCTCACTGTTCTTCCATTGATGTTGGCTTCCATCCCTCTCACCCCCTTTCACAGCGCCATTCGTCAATTCTACGAATCAAAGTCTATCGGCTGGCCGTCGGCCCGGCCGGTGCTTGCCCTCCCCCCTGCCGCTGTGGTAGAATTGGGGCGGTAGGAGGGAGGTGAAATAATGGATAGCGCATCAGTCGAAAGAGTGGTTGACTCCGCATTCGATTCATGCCTTAAAGAAATACAGCCTCTAATCAATAGAGAATTATATCCGGCTGCATTTGCGAACGAATATAGCTGGTTGAGGGTTAAGGCTGTGTTCGATTTGCAGAACGAAGCCATTCACAAGGCAGTAAAAAAAGCATTATCTGAGCTTCTTTCCGAAAAATCTTAACCCCCTGGCCGCCAGCTAGTCCTGGCGGCTACTTTTCTCCTTTTGCAATTCATGCAGATGGTTCAGGATTTGAGGTAAGACAGCTACCTCTTGCGGCTGATTGTTTCCGCCTAAGACGCGAATGCAAAAGTCTATCATCGCTTGCTCAAGACCTTTTTTCTCATTGTCCATCCCTCTCACCCCCTTTCACAGCGCCAACTTTTATCTTGTTCGTGTTTCTGAACTTCCTGGTTAAAAAAATAATCCGGAATTTCAGACACTGAAAAATGAAGCACTTGGGCTGTCCGAAGCATTTCTCCAGCCGAAAACTCCCGCTGGTTATTCAGGCTTTGACTTACGGATACTCTCCCCAGACCTAGAGCTTTGGCATACTGGTCCTGAGTTCCTAAAACTTCTTTGATCCGGTTTCTGAGTTTTGTATAGTCAAACATGACTTCCACGCCTCTTTCTCCTTTCGTTCGTGTTTCTGAACTCAAAATACCACAGTTCTTTTTCCGTGTCAAGTAGAAAGTTCACTTTTCTGAAAATTCTCTATTCTAACCTGTTGCGTTTTCTGAACATCTGTGATATTGTAGTCCCGTCAGGAGGAAGTGTGATATGGCAAAGATAGCAGAACGACTAAAAAGAGCACTAGAAATTCGGGACATTTCACAATCGGAGCTCTCTAGGAAGACAGGGATAGGAAAATCCTCTATCAGCACATATTTGACTGGAGAATATGAACCGAAGCAAAGGAATATCTACAAAATGGCGTTAGCTCTTAATGTCAATGAAGCCTGGCTTATGGGAGCCGACGTTCCCATGAATCGCCAGGACGCATCAACGTCTCATATACAGAATCCTATTGCCGCCAATATCGCCCCCCTCCCAGTTATGAAGGAATGGCCCGTGCTCGGCGCTACGGCCTGCGGGAAGCCGCTCCACCGGGAGATGCCGGAGGAGACCGTCCTGGCCCCGGCGGACATTCAGGCCGACATCGTGTTCCGCTGCGTGGGCGACAGCATGATCAACGCCCGCATCTTTGACGGGGACTCCGTCTTCATCCGCCGCCAGCCGGAGGTGGAGACCGGCCAGATTGCCGTGGTCCGGGTGGGGGATGAATATACGCTCAAGCGGGTGTATGTGTTCGACAGCTATGTGGAGCTCCGGGCGGAGAATCCCACCGTCAAGCCCATTCTTCTCCGCGGCCCGGAGCTGGACCCGGACAACTATGAGGTCGTTGGGTTGGCCGTGGCCTTCCTGAGCACCGTTTTGTAATTTCTACGCCCAAATCAGCCGGACCCGGCTGCCAACACATGAAAGGAGCAGATCGCAATGTTGGAAGAAAAGGACTTGCAGGCCATTCGTTCCATCGTCAAGGAAGAGGTTACAGAAGCAGAAAAGAGGATCGCCAAGAGCACTGTCGCCCTGATGGACGCCGAATTTTCTCAGCGGTTCAACCTCCTGGCCGAAAACCAGCAGGTCATGCTGGAGAAGCTGGAGCGCCTGGATGACATGGAGGTCATGGACACCCGGATCACCGCCCTGGAGGCCATGGTAAAGAAACTCAACCGGGAGATGGAGAAGCTGAAAAAAAGCGCAATAAAAAATCCCTGCCCGATACCGGGCAGGGTGCCTTGACAATTTGAGCACAGGCGGTTATACTGAACATAGAAAGGGCGCTGCCGGTAAGACGGTTAGCCCCCCTTATGGGTTAAGAAGTAACCGCATGGTTGGGAGCCGGGCGGTTACTTCTTTTTTGTAATCTGGATGACCAGACCAATGATGCCGATGACCACAAGACAGAACTGGAACAGCTCCGAATATGTAGGCATACGCACCGCCTCCTCTCGATAGAGGAGGCAAGAAGCCCCCTCCGGGGATGGAGGGGCCAACCGCCTGCCGCTGCTGGCAGCGCTGAAAGATGGTTCTTTCCTGTCGTTAGGATAACACAGACTGCGAAAAAGCGCAATAAAAAATCCCCGCCTCGGCGCTGACAACACCGGGGTGGGGAACGGGGCAGAACATTGCGAGGCTCTGCCCCTTCATTTTACCAGATTGGAGGGCAGTGGTCAATGGGCGAATACATCAGGAAAACAGCCCGCCTGAATGGCCGGCGCTACGAGGCCACCGGGAAGACGGAGCTGGAGGCCATGACCAAGCTGGCAGAAAAGCTGGCGGCGGCCAAACGGGGCGAGGAGACCCTGGGCGGCTCCATGACGGTCACGGCCTGGTACAAAGAGTGGAAGGTCACTTATAAGGACCCAAAGGGCCTGACCAAAAAGAGCCTCGGCATGTACGACGAGAAATATAATGGCTACATCAAGCCCCGGATCGGCTCCATGAAGCTCCGGGACGTGAAGGACGTTCATCTCCAGAGAATCCTCAACGATGAGGCGGGGAAGTCCGCCTCCCATATGGAAAAACTCCGCCGTGTCATGCGGGAGATGTTCTCCCGGGCCCGAAAGTCCCGGCTCATCCTGCATGACCCGTCCGAGGACCTGGAGCTCCCGGAGGTGGAAGCCGGCACGCATCGGAGCATTACGGAAGAGGAGCGGGCTGTCCTTCTCAAGGTTTGCGAAACAGAATCCTTTGGGCTCTGGTTCCTGATTCTCCTCTACACCGGTATGAGGCCGGGAGAGGCTGCGGCACTCAACTGGGCCGATGTGGACTTTGATCATAATGAGATTCACGTCCACACTGCCCTGGAGAGCGGCAGCACGCGCCTCAAGGGGCCAAAGACGAAGGCCGGGCTCCGGGACATTCCCATCCATGCCGCCCTTTTTCCGCGCCTCCTGGAAGCCAGGGGGGAGCCCTTCGCGCCGGTCTTCCCAACCCGGTCCGGTGGCCGGCAGAACTCCGGTTCGATGGCGCGGCTCTGGAAGGCATGTAAACGGGCCATGGATATCGAGCTTGGGGCGAAGGTCTACCGGAGCAAGATCATAGAGAGCAAACTGACTCCGGACCTCACCCCATACTGTCTCAGGCACACCTTTGCCACAGATTGTGCCCGGGCTGGTGTCCCGCTGGAGACCGTTCGGTGGCTGCTGGGACATGCTGATATTTCCACCACCGCGAACATCTACCAGCACCGGGACGCCTCCGCGCTCCATGCTGGAATGGCCCTTCTGGATGGGTCCGGTGGAAAAAGCGGTGGAAATCAAAATAAGAGATCCGTAAATCCTTAGAGCTACAATGGATCTGAGGTTTACATATTACAGCTTCCCAAGCTGAACACGAGGGTTCGATTCCCTTCACCTGCTCCAAACAGAAAACCGCTGAAACCCCTGATCTACAAGGATTTCGGCGGTTTTTGTTTTACCCTTTGGCGGGCAAATGAACGTCAAAAAAACAACATTATGCCATATATGCTGGTGGAAATAGTGGTGGAAAAGTATTTCCACTTTACCCAACCCCGAACCTCGCCAACAGGAACCCCACCACCCCGGTGATGATGGCGGCGATGACGGCCTCCCAGCGTTTGCTGGGGCGCTCCTTGATGGCGTTGAGGTCGGCAGAGATGGTGGCCAGCCGGTCGGCGATATTGGAGTACTGAGTGGAGACGGTGGCCATGCCCCGCTCCAGCTCCCCCAGGCGGTCAAAAATCTTTTCATTGGTCCTGGAGCGGTTTTCCTTTTCAGCCTCCAGGGCCCGCTCCAGGGCCTCCACACGGGTGATGGAGACACAGTTCACCCCATTGACGGGGCAGTCCCTGTCCGGCATGGTCAGCCCTCCTTCGGCTTGTCGTAGGTCATGGCCTGGGCGCTGTCACCCACGCCCTTGGTGGTGGGGTCGGCCACGATGCCCAGCAAGGCCAGCACGGCGAAGAGGGCGTTGACCACGTCCAGGAGCCGGTCCCCCAGCCCGCCCAGGTCCAGGGTGTAGCCAAACACGGCGGCCACCACCTGGATCAGCAGCAGCACAGCGGGGATAAAGGAGAGCCAAAAGGTCTTGTTCTTGAAGCGTACTGTCCAGTTCAGCATAGTTTCACCTCCCCTCCAGCAGGCCCAGCCGGTCCAGCACCAGGGCGGCCTGCTCCCGGGTGAGGGGCGCCTGGGGCGCGGTGCCGTCAAAGATGCCAGAAGTGGTTGCCTTGTTCCATGCGGCTTTCCCCCAGGCCGAGACCTTCTGCTCCCTGAGCTGGGCCAGGTAGGTGTCCATCATCGAATTGAACTGCTCTTGGGTCATGGTGTCCTCCAATCTGGCCTTGAAAGCGGCCCACTTACCCTCGTCGATGA
>ERZ1090861.1674-NODE-1674-length-10875-cov-6.811922_pt1 | contig 10875 bp, 9 predicted proteins | sample MGYA00478482_ERZ1090861 | MGnify/ENA primary metagenome ERZ1090861 (study PRJEB33644, sample SAMEA5815744) | chicken gut metagenome | biome: Chicken; feature: Gastrointestinal Tract; material: Caecum | place: Ireland | collected 2019-01-01 | study: A study of the... | reverse complement strand
TTCATCATCGACATCGGCGGGCAGGACATCAAGTGCTTCAAGATCAAGAACGGCGCCATCGATTCGATCATGCTCAACGAGGCGTGCTCTTCGGGCTGCGGCTCCTTCATTCAGACCTTCGCCAAGGCGATGGGTATGGAGATCGACGAATTTTCCAAGCTCGGGCTGTTCGCCAAACACCCCGTCGAGCTCGGTTCGCGCTGTACGGTGTTCATGAACAGCTCGGTCAAGCAGGCCCAGAAAGAGGGCGCGAGCGTCGAAGACATTTCGGCGGGGCTCTCCTCGTCCATCGTCAAAAACGCGATCTATAAGGTCATCCGCGCCAAAACGCCGGACGAGCTGGGCGAAAACATCCTCGTGCAGGGCGGCACCTTCCTCAACGACGCCGTTCTGCGCTCCTTTGAACTGGAAACGGGCAAGCAGGTCACCCGCCCCGGCATCGCGGGGCTGATGGGCGCCTTCGGCGCGGCGCTTTACGCCAAAGAGAACGTGCAGGGCGAAAGCACCGTCGTCACGGCGGAAGAGCTGCGCTCCTTCTCGTACACCTCCAACAGCCACGTCTGCAAGGGCTGCACGTCCCGCTGCAACGTCAACGTCATCGGTTTTTCGGACGGCCGCAAGTTCATTTCCGGCAACAAGTGCGAAAAGGGCGCGGGCCTCAAGCCCCATTCGGACGAGCTCGACCTCTACGCCTACAAATACGAGCGGCTGCTGCGCTCCGTCGCGGGCACGCCCGGCCGCCGCGGCAGGGTCGGCCTGCCCCTCGCGCTCGGCTTTTACGAACAGCTCCCGCTGTGGGCGGGCTTTTTCGAAGAGCTCGGTTTCGAGGTCGTCCTCAGCGAAAAATCTTCCCGACAGCTCTATTTCAAGGGGCAGCACACCGTTGCCAGCGACACCGTGTGTTACCCCGCCAAGCTGGCGCACGGGCACATCGAAAGCCTTCTGGACAAGGGCGTCGACTTCATCTTTTTCCCCTGCGAAAGCTACAACATCGACGAGCATTCGTCCGACAACCATTACAACTGCCCGGTCGTGGCGTACTATCCCGAACTGCTCAAAGCCAACAACGAGCGGCTGAACGCGGAAAATTTCCTTATGCCGTACATCGACGTCAACGACGAAAGTTCGGCGGTGCGCGCGCTGCGCCGCGCGCTGGGCCGCTACAAACTTTCTTCGGCCGCCCTGCGCCGCGCGCTGCGCGCGGGCTTCGCGCGGCTGGGCTCCTTCCGTGCGGACGTCGAGAAACGGGCGGACGAGATCCTCAGCCGCGCGCGGCGGGAGGGTAAGCGCGCGATCGTGCTGGCGGGCCGCCCGTACCACATCGACCCCGAGATCAACCACGGCATCAGCAAACTGCTCGGTTCGCTGGGCGTGGCGGTGCTCTCGGAAGACGGCGTGGCGCACAAGGGCAGCGCCGTGCGCGTGAACGTGCTCAACCAGTGGACGTACCACGCCCGCCTTTACCGCGCGGCCGAATACGTCTCGCGCAGTGCCGACCTCGACCTGGTCCAGCTCGTCTCCTTCGGCTGCGGCATCGACGCGATCACCACCGACGAGGTCCGTTCCATCCTCGAAAAGCGCGGCAAACTCTACACGCAGATCAAGATCGACGAGATCAACAACCTCGGCGTGGTCAAGATCCGCCTGCGCAGCATGCTCGCCGCGATCGAAGAACAAAAAAGGAGGTCTGCCCATGAAAAAGCACAGTAAACCCGAACAGACGGCGGATTTCCGCGACGACTATCCCCGGTTCACGCCCGCGATGAAAAAGACGCACAAGATCCTCGTGCCCGACATGCTCCCCGTGCATTTCGGCATCATCGTCGACTTTCTCAACAAAGAGGGGTGGGACATCGAGGTCCTGCACAACGACTCGCGCGCCGTCATCGACGAGGGCCTCAAACACGTGCACAACGACACCTGCTTCCCCGCGCTGTGCGTCACGGGGCAGTTCATCGACGCGCTCAAAAGCGGCAGATACGACCCCGAACACACCGCGGTGCTCATCACGCAGTCGGGCGGCGGCTGCCGCGCCTCCAACTATATCCCGCTCATCCGCAAGGCGCTCAAAGCCGAATTCCCGCACGTGCCGGTCATCTCGCTCAACTTCGCGGGGCTGGAAAAGGACAGCGGCTTCCCCGTAGGGCCGCGCCTTCTGCTCAAACTCGCCTTCGCGATCTTCTACGGCGATACGCTCATGTCCCTGTACAACCAGTGCAAGCCGTACGAAACGGAGCCGGGCGCGTCCGACAAGGCGCGCGAAGACTGCGTCAAGCTGATCGGCGCCGCCTTCGACGCCGGCCGCTACCGCCGCTACAAAAAGATCGCCCGCGCCATGCTGCAGCGCTTTTCGCAGGTCGGCCGCAGCGGCGAAGCCAAGGTCAAAGTGGGCATCGTCGGCGAAATTTACGTCAAGTATTCGCCGCTGGGCAATTCGCATCTGGAAGAATTTCTGCTCTCCGAAGGCTGCGAGCCGGTCGTGCCCGCGCTGATGGATTTCGTCATGTACTGCGCCGTGAACAACCTCAACGACGCGAAGCTGTACAACAAAAAGAGCCTGGCCACCCCCGTGTTCGGCGTCGTGTACCGCTATCTGCACCGCGTGCAGAAAAAGATCATCCGCCTCACCGAGGCGTACGGTTTCGAGCCGCTGCACGACTTCGAGCACCTGCGCCGCTGCGCGGACAAGGTCATCCACCAGGGCGTGAAGATGGGGGAAGGCTGGCTCATCCCCGCCGAGATGGCGGCGCTTGCGGAAACGGGCACCGAAAACATCGTCTGCGCCCAGCCTTTCGGCTGCCTGCCCAACCACATCGCGGGCAAGGGCACCATCCGCACCCTCAAACAGATGTACGAGCACGCCAACGTCGTCGCGGTCGACTACGACCCGTCCGCGACCAAAGTCAACCAGGAAAACCGCATCAAACTCATGCTCGCCACCGCAAGGGAAAATTATGGACGAATAAAAAATCAAGAAAAATAACGATCGCATATCCCTGATTTGGTAAAAAACATTACAAATTTCTTTGAATTATACAAAAAAACTGCGGCATGCGTTGTGCATGCCGCAGTTTTTTGCTTTGAGAAAAAATATATAGTTTTACGAGCATAAATTATGGACTAATAAAGTAGAGACATTGGTTCTCCTTTCCAAAAAATCGGACAGTCATATCAACGTAGATATTGAGTTCGGGGAAGGCGAGGGGAAGTTGTCTCTCAAAGAAGTAGAAAAACGAGCAGAAGAGCGTAAGCCGAAAGAAAAGTAACGTATAAGATGATACAACAGTACATTGAAGAGAATTATGGCTTCAAAGTGCATACGGCGTACATTGCAGAAGTGAAAAGAAGGTTAGGCTTGCCGATGTGTGATGCGCCCAATGCAGTCGAAGAATTGAAACATCCGAGGTCGTATCCTCCCGAACGGATGGTGGTGGCAATCAAGGAAACTTTGGCGCATTTTGATTTTATTTCAAAATAAGCAGAAAATAAAAAGGAGGTCGTTGCTGCGCGATAAAAAAACAAGTTAATTCAGATATCCGTAATGCTTCAGCGTGTATTTCAACCTCTTCATTGTTTCATCGGGAAGTTCTGAAAGAACAGGCTTACGGCAATAACCGGCGTCAACCCCTCTAAGTTTTAGCCCTTCTTTGATAATTTGCAGCCATAACACATCGCCGTTGGAATCCGGTTCGGAGAAAAGATGCAAATACGGCCAAATTTTTTCTTCGTGCGCCTTCATCGCTTCCGATGTTTTCTTTGCTTTTGCAAGTTTATACACTTCCGAATTTTCCGCAGGGAACAAATTACCCGTCCCGCAAACCCAACCGTCAGACCAGCACGTCAGGCACTCGACGGGGCAAACGTCATATCCGTAGAAAATCCCAAAGTTATCATCCGTCAAGCGGCGAAGATTCTGTTGCCGATAAACATCCGCCTGCCTTTCTTTAATGGCATCGATACAACCTTCGTTATATAACTTAGCAATAAATTTATCGCTCATCAAAACGGTGGAATAATATGGATTATGATAGATCATTACAGGAATTTTGATTGCATCGTGAATCGTCTTGTAATGTTCATACAGTTCTTTTTCGTTCGGCCCCATATACCACGGTGTAACCGCCATAATGCCGTCAGCCCCGTCCGATTCGGCCGCCTTAGACATATCCACCACATCGCGCGTGCGATATGCGCCGGTAGAAGCGACAACTTTGATCCCGTTCGCGTGCCCCGCCTCGATATAGGCTTTGTTCACGGCAATCTGCTCTTCTTTGGTCAGAGCGATCATTTCCCCGGTGGATCCCGAGGGAATGATCCCCGTTACCCCGTTTTCGCCCAAAAATTTTGCGATTTCTTTGATTGCCCCGAAATTAACTGTTTCGTCCTTGTTAAACGGGGTAATTACCGGTATGTAAATACCTTCAAGCTTTTGTCTTGCCATAAAAAAACTCCTTTTTATATTTTAATATTTTTTAATATTAGCTCGATCAATCAAGATAACGACTCAAAGTAAAGGCCGCCAAACGTATATGCTTGCGATCTACCGTATAGGACATAGCAAGCTCATCATGTAAAAAATACTGCACGAAAGGATAAAAACAGCTTGTGTGCATCTTCGCCTGAACTATTTCTTTGCTGCGCGCAATATTTTCTTTGTCGATTTTAACGATCCCGATATGTTCCCGATCGATCGGGGCATGAAAAAGATATAACCCCCCTTTGTATTCGATAAAATCACCGCGCGACTGGCAGTCTTCGATCAATACCGGTTTTTCCCACTTTTGCGTCAACAGATCGTAAACGGTAAGAAATCCGTATTTGACGGTATCTTGTTGGCGGACAAAATAGTAACACTTGTCGCCGATAACATACGTGGCATTTTCCCATTTCGATTCGTTCAAAAAGTCAGGTTGCGCCACATACTCCCATGTAATCAGATCCTTGCTTTTGATGATTGCGGTAAAATCTCCGCTATATGTACCCGTATAATAATAAACTTCTCCGTCTTCAACTCTCTTTGTGAACTTTTGCATGATCCCGATATCGCTGTACATTTTTTTGAACGATATCCCGTTCTCCACTAATGCGCTTTGAATACCGGTTGTACTAAAATCGTTGACAATCTCTCCTACTTGAAAACGATTCACCTTTACATCGCTCAATTCTTTTGTTCTTGTCGAAAATGTTCTGTACAGCCTGTAATAATTATCCCCGACTTTCGCCGTCCACAATATGTAAAGCAACTCATCGCTCTTCTTCGCCAAAATCGTATCGTAAACGAGATTGACTCGTAACCCGGAACAACTATCTCCGGCAGACTGAATATCGATGAAAGTTTTATTTTCCGGATCATCTACGGGGCAATACACCAACCGCGCCGTTTGATCTTTCGGGTCTTCCGAGTATTCTTTTGTGTTGGCATAGTATGTCATATAGATCACGTTATCAATCACACAAAATGTAGAAACATGAACCATCTGATCAACTTCGTCTATCTTATGTTCGTTAAAAAGTTGTTGCCTTTTCTCAAAATCGGATATGAAGCCTTCTTCAATTTCGTCCGCGAAACGCTCGCCCTTTTTTAATATCGCATCGCAGACGTTCGCTGAAACAACCGCGGAAACATTGTTTATCTCTGCACCCGGAGCAATCATTTCCGCCTTTCTCGTTAAAAAATCTTCCGAAAAAATGCTTTGCATAAAATCTCACGCTAAAAATTTATTATACATATAGTCTATCACAGAAATTCAGAAATTCAATATCCGATTTTGGACAAAATTAACACTATCTTGCGCATTTTTGGATAAAAACAAGGCGAAATATTTATTTTTTTTATCAATTATGACTAATTACTTTACTTTAACGTCTTCGAGAGGTAAAATAATAAAAAAGGCACCTGAGGTCATTATGGAAAAAACCAGGCACGAAGAATATTTAACTTTCGACGACAAACTACCCTTTTATCTGCAAATCGGATTAAAAAGGACAGCCACCTCGTCAAGCACCGCAAAAAACTGGCACGAGAATTTAGAGTTTCAATGGTGTACAAACGGGAAAGGCTTTGTTATTTTAGACGGTGAAAAATATGACTTCAATAAAAACGACATTGCAGCCGTAAATTCAAACGTGATCCATTATACCGGCACTTCCGACCTAATTGAATATTCTTGTTTGATCATTTCGACGTCTTTTTGCACGCAAATAGGAATCGATTATACTCAAATTTATTTTGAACCTGTAATCAAAGACTCCGATACCATTGATTTGTTCAAAAAATTACAACAAATTTATATGAACGATACTGAAACTTTCAGGGTTGCATCATTATATATTGCGGTTTTAGAATTGATCATTTCTATATGTAAAAAACATTCAAGACTACAATCCGCCCCTAAATTGAAAAAACATCAATTCGAAGACGTAAAAGCAACCATTCAATATCTCCGTGAAAATTTCCAAAGTAAACTATCATTAGATCAAATCGCCCGAAATGTATATGCCGATAAATATGTATTGTCCCATAATTTCAAAAAGATTACCGGACAGACGATCATTGAATATCTAAATTGTTATAGATGTAAAAAAGCTGCCGAATTTATCGAAGACGGATCCAGTGTGGCTGAGGCTGCTTTACGTTGCGGTTTTGAAAATATGTCATTTTTCACAAATACTTTTAAGCATTATCTGAACAAGTTGCCGTCGCAATATAAGCAAACCGACCGTCGTATCACTTCAAAATCTTCAAATAATGCCACCCCCCTTGAATAACCATCTATTATTGACTTTTTTATGCAATATCAAGGTTGACTTGAACTTGGCTCAATGAAGTGCGGGATGAAGAGCTGTGGTAGTTACAGTCCATTTTCACCAACAGCGACCGCGCGCGAAAATCTGGCCGCTTCCCGGTCGGACGTGCGCCCGGCCTGAGCGGAGAAAACACGATCTTTCCGGCCCGCCCCGCACGCCTCTCCGCGTTCGGGGCGGTTTTCGCTGCGCCCTGCCGGCGCCCGGGACGGGCGGCCGCGCCCGTCATCTTCGCCGTTATCCCGCCCGGGTATAATCCCGCCGGGGCGGCCGGCGCCCGTCTTCTTTGCCGTTATCCCGCCCGGGCATAATCCCGCCCGCATGCGCATACGATAGCGTATGTTTGTGTTGAAAAAGAGCGCGCTCGCGGCGGCGGCCGCCGCCGTGGCGCTCGTGCTGTTGGCGGGCTTGTGCCTTTCCGCGGTCGGCGCCGCAAACACGGCGCCCGCCGCGGGGTTCTGCGTCGTGCTCGACGCCGGCCACGGCGGGGCGGACCCGGGCGTGCGCGGCGTGCAGACGGCCGTCAAAGAGAGCGAGATCAACCTCGCTATCGTCCTGCGGCTGGCCGAATACCTCGAAGGCGCGGGCTTTTCGGTCGTGCTGACGCGCAAAGACGCGGGCGGGCTGTACGGCGCCCTGACGGACGGCTACAAAAAGCGGGATATGCAGGCGCGCCGAGAGATCATCGAGGCGGCGTCTCCCAACGCCGTGATCTCGGTGCACCAGAACAGTTTCCCCGCCGACCGCTCCCGCCGCGGCGGGCAGGTCTTTTTCCGGCAGGGCCATGCCGCGGGCGAATCGCTAGCGTCGAGCATCCAGGGCCGGCTGAACGCGTTGGGCGGCAACGATTTTTCGCCCCTGCGCGGCGACTATTACATGCTCAACTGCACCGATTATCCCTCCGTCATCGTCGAATGCGGCTTCCTCTCCAACGCCGAAGACGAGCGCCTGCTCCGGACCGAGTCCTACCGCGAGCAGGTCGCCTACGCCGTGTTCTGCGGCGTCCTGTCCTTTTTTGCCTGACCGTATGTGCGCCCCGCCCGCTGCGGCGGGGCGTTTTGCGCCCTTTTGTGCGGGGCGTTTTGCTCCTTTTGCGCTCTTTTGTGCGGGCATTTCGCGCCTTCCGCCGAAATCGCCCCCCGAACGTTTGAAATTTTGCCCGCGCTGTGCTATAATGGCGCTATGATCCGTTTTGAAGAACGAATGCCGCGCGAACGCGCGCGCGGGCTCAGCCCCGTCGTGCTCGCCTTTGTGGGCGACGCGGCGTATTCTTTATACGTGCGCGCGCAGCTCGTGTTCGACACCGATTACAAGACGGGCACGCTGCAAAAGCTCGCGTCCGGGCGCGTGTCTGCCAAGGGGCAGGCGCGCCTTTTGGAGCGCGCCGAAGGCCTGTTCACGCCCGAAGAGCGCGAAATTTTCCTGCGCGGCCGCAACGCCAAAAAGCCGACGCGCAGCAAAAACGCTTCCGTGGCCGAATACAACGCCTCCACCGGGCTGGAAGCGGTCATCGGCTATCTGTACCTGGTCGGCGAGTACGACCGCATCGCCGCGTTGCTGGCGGAGGAGCCGGTATGAAGATCGAAGGAAAAAACGCCGTCACCGAACTGCTGAAAACCGACCGCCCCGTCGACAAACTTCTGCTGTTGAAAGGGGCGGAATCCTCCTGCGGGCGCATCTTCGCCATGGCGCGCGAAAAGGGCGTGCGCGTGCAGTTTGCCGACGCAAAGGCGCTCGCGCGGGAGAGCGAAACGGGCCGCTGCCAGGGCGTCATCGCCTTCGTTTCCGACTACGAATACGCCGGCCTGGACGAGCTGTGCGCCCCCAAGGCGGGCGCGCGCCTGGTCATCGTGTGCGACGGCATCGAAGACGTGCACAACCTCGGCAGCATCCTGCGCGTGGCCGAATGCGCGGGGGCGGACGGGGTGATCATCCCCAAAAACAAGAGCGCGCAGGTCACGGGCGCGGTCGTGCGCATTTCAGAGGGCGCCGCCAACCACGTCCGCGTGGCGCGCGTGCCCGGCGTCAATTACGCGATCGACCGCCTCAAAGAGAGCGGCTTCTGGGTGTATGGCCTCGAGGCGGAAGGGGAAAACCTCTACCGCTGCGACCTCACCGGCGACGTAGCCCTGGTCGTGGGCGGGGAAGACCGCGGCGTTTCGCCGCTCACCCGCAAAAAATGCGACAAACTCCTTTCCCTGCCCCTGAAAGGGCAGGTCAACTCGCTCAACGCCTCCGTTGCGCTGGGCATCGCGGCGTACGAGGCGCTGCGCCAGCGCACATGACGGACGAAGCCCTCGCCCGCGCCGCGCAGGGCGGCGACAAAAACGCGGTGCAGACCCTCCTCGAGCGCTACAAAAACGCGGTGCGCGGCATCGCGCGCAGCTACTTCCTCGAAGGGGGCGAAACCGAAGACCTCGTGCAGGAGGGCATGATCGGGCTGTACGGCGCCGTCACCGATTACCGCGCAGACGGCGGCATGTCCTTCAAAAACTTCGCCTATCTGTGCGCGTCGCGGCGCATCCGCAGCGCCGTGCGCAGCGCGGCGCGCAAAAAGCACGGCCCGCTCAACCGCTCGGTGCCCCTTCTCGGCGCCGAGATCGACGGCCTCGTCTCGCCCGACGATCCCGAATCCGCCCTGATCGGCGTGGAAGAGCGCGAAGAATTTCTCTCCATGCTCGAGCGCGAACTTTCGCCCGCCGAATACCGCGCCCTGCGCCTGTATATGGAAGGGCTGAGCATCGCCGAGATCGCCGAGCGCGAACGCAAGAGCGTCAAAAGCGCCGAAAACGCCGTCCAGCGCGCCAAAAAAAAGGTGCTCGCCCTCGTCGGTCGGTAGCCCGCGGCCCGCGCGGCAGAGGGCGCCGCGCCTCCGGCGCGCAAAACAGGGGCACGTTGTTCGGTTTTTAGGATTTTTTCTGCCGCCCCGGCGGCAGGGCTTCGCCGCTCCTGCGGCACTGTTCCGCCCGTTGCGCGGCGGAAAAAGGGGAAACTTTATGGCATACCAGGCACTGTACCGCACCTTCCGGCCCGCCACCCTCGGCGAGCTGGTGCGGCAGGAGCACATCGTCCGCATCCTGACCAACCAGATCGAAACGGGCCGCGTGGGCCACGCGTATCTCTTCTGCGGCCCCCGCGGCACGGGCAAGACCAGCACGGCGAAGATCTTCGCCCGCGCGATCAACTGCCTGCACCCGCAGGGCGGCTCGCCCTGCGGCGCGTGCGAGGTCTGCCGCGCGCTCGCCGACCCGTCCAACCTCGACATCGCCGAGATCGACGCCGCCTCCAACAACGGCGTCAACGAAATGCGCGACCTGCGCGAAAAGGTGCAGTACCCGCCCGTCTCGGGCCGGTATAAGGTGTACATCGTCGACGAAGTGCACATGCTCTCCGATTCGGCCTTCAACGCGCTCCTGAAAACGCTGGAAGAGCCGCCCGCGCACGCCGTGTTCATCCTCGCCACCACCGAGCCGCAGAAACTCCCCGCGACCATCCTCTCCCGCTGCATGCGGTTCGACTTCAAACTCATCCCGCAGGCGGACATCGAGGCGCGCCTCAAAGAGATCTTCGGCAAGATCGGCAAAGAATACGACGACGAGGCGGTCGCCGCCATCGCCCGCGCCGGCGCCGGCAGCATGCGGGACAGCCTTTCGGTCGCCGAAATGTGCGTCTCTTACTCCAAGGGCAGGCTCACTTATGCCGACGTGAACGAGGTGCTCGGCTCCGCCGATTTTTACGAGATCGCGGCGCTGGGGTCAGACATCCTCGCCGGCCGCGCGGCGGAAGCCCTCGCCAAGGCCGAAGCCGTGCTCGCGGCGGGCAAGAGCGCGGGCATGCTCGCCAAAGACCTTCTGACCTTTTTCCACCGCTGCACCGTGGCCAAAACCTGCCGCAACGGGGAGCAGCTGCTCAATCTCCCCGCCGAGATGTACGCCGAAGTTTCGCGCGCGGCCTCCGCGGCGGAAGGGGAGGCGGTCGTCCGCTGCTGCGAACTCTTCGCGGGGGTGGAAACGGACCTGCGCTACAGCTCTTCGCCGCGCATCGTGCTCGAAACGGCCGTCGTGCGCGCCT
>ERZ1090861.1672-NODE-1672-length-10880-cov-10.389099_pt1 | contig 10880 bp, 7 predicted proteins | sample MGYA00478482_ERZ1090861 | MGnify/ENA primary metagenome ERZ1090861 (study PRJEB33644, sample SAMEA5815744) | chicken gut metagenome | biome: Chicken; feature: Gastrointestinal Tract; material: Caecum | place: Ireland | collected 2019-01-01 | study: A study of... | reverse complement strand
ATTCTAGAAATTGATGCTCCAAATCAAAAGATTGTTTTGAATGTTGATTTATTTGGACAAGAAACGCAAGTGGAAGTAGAACTTTCACAAATTGAAAAAGCTTAAATATTGCCAAATAAGAAGTTTTATGTTATTATTTAAGGGCTATATTAAATTTAATATAGATTTAGTGGGAAGCAAAAAGGATAAAAATATCTAAGACATTAGATAAAAATGCTAGGGAAACTAGCAAAAAGAAAGCTATTAGAACCACTCGCGAAAACGAGAAAAGAAAGGATGTGTTTTTCGTGGCAAAGAAAGAAGTTGTAAAGAAAATAAAATTAGCAATTCCTGCTGGAAAAGCAACACCAGCTCCACCAGTTGGTACTGTTTTAGGACCTGCAGGAATCAACTTACAAGAGTTTTGTACAAAGTATAATGATGCAACTCGTGATAAGATGGGAGATATCATTCCAGTAGAAATTTCTGTTTATGATGATAGAAGTTTTGACTTTGTAACTAAGACTCCACCTACTAGTTCTTTAATTAAGAAGATTGCTAAAATTAATAAGGGATCTGTAAAAGGAAAGAACGAAGTTGTTGCAACTTTAACGGATGCTCAAATTACAGAAATTGCCGAAATAAAGTTACCAGATTTAAATTGCTATTCTTTGGAAGAAGCAAAGAAAATTGTTACTGGTACGGCTATTAATATGGGCGTTCGTGTTGAAGGTGCTGAATAATTTTAACATATAGGTTTTTACCTATGTGGGAGGAGATGCCTTTGCTTACCCGTTATATACCACATAAGGAGGAATAAGAAAAATGAAAAAGAGAAGTAAAAAGTATGTAGAAGCTCTTTCGAAACTAGAAAAAGGGAAACTTTATACGAAAGAAGAAGCTGTTCGTTTAGTAAAAGAAACTAGTGTTACTACTTTTGATGCATCTGTTGAAGTTGCAATGAAGCTAAACCTTGATACTAAAAAAGCGGATCAACAATTAAGAGGTGCTATTGTTTTACCAAAAGGAACTGGTAAGACGACGAGAGTTTTAGTCATTGCGAAAGGTGATCAAGCAAAAGCTGCACAAGAAGCAGGAGCTGACTATGTTGGAGATGCTGATATGCTTCAAAAAATCGAAAAAGAAAATTGGTTCGATTTTGATGTGATGATTGCAACACCAGATATGATGCCTTTATTAGGTAGATTAGGACGTGTTTTAGGACCTAAGGGATTAATGCCAAATCCTAAAACTGGTACGGTTACCGTTGATGTAGCGAAAGCTGTTCTTGATGCTAAGGCTGGACGTGTTGAATATCGTACTGATAGTTTTGGTAATATTCATGCATTAATTGGTAAAGTTTCTTTTGCAGAAGAAGATTTACTTGTGAACTTAGTTTCTTTTGTTTCACAAATTCAAAAAATTAAACCAGCTACCGTTAAGGGAGAGTATATTAAGAATATTTCGATTTCATCTACGATGGGTCCTGGAATTAAAATTGATACAAATTCCTTTGACAAATAATAGATAATCGAATATAATAAATGTAATTTGTTGGTGCCAAAGACAGTAGGTCGTTTGTAAATCCTACCGAGGACAACGTTCTTATCAAGTTCTCGGGGGTTCCTCGGGAACTTTTTGCACCTGCAAAAAAATATTAGGAGGTGTGACATGGCAAATCAAAAGATTCTTGAAAAAAAGCAAGCTGTTGTTGATGAAATTAAACAAAAATATGAAGATAGTGCTTCTATTGTCTTGTTTGATTATCGTGGAATGACAGATGCTGAGATCAAAGAATTAAGACGATCATTAAGAAATGTTGGAGCTGATTATAAAGTATATAAAAATACTTTAATGGCACGTGCATTCCAAGACTTGAATATTGATTTATCATCAGCTTTGGAAGGCCCTAGCGCTTTTGCTTATAGTAAAGATCAAATCGCTCCCATTAAAACCTTAACTGATTTTGCAAAAGATCATCCAGCTTTAAGTTTAAAAATTGGAGTTGTAGATGGTGAAGTTGCAGATCAAGCAAAACTTAGTGAGTATGCAAAAATTCCATCTCGCGATGGCTTACTTACGATGCTTGCTTCAGGTATGATCGGACTAGTTCGCGATTTATCTATCTGCTTAGATCTATACAGTAAAGAAAAATCTGAATAAAAATAATGAAGGAGGAAAAAGAAAATGGCTAAATTAAACAAAGATGAATTTATTAGTGCTTTAAAAGAAATGAACTTACTTGAAATTAAAGAATTAGTAGACGCAATGAAGGAGGAATTTGGTGTAGATCCATCTGCTGTAGCAGTTGCTGCTCCAGGAGCTGCAGCTCAAGAAGACGAAGGACCTAGCACAGTAACAGTATCTATTTCTGATGCTGGTGCTGCTAAAGTTGCAGTTATCAAAGTTGTTCGTGAAATTACTGGTTTAGGATTAAAAGAATCAAAAGATTTAGTTGATAATCCAGGATCACCAATTAAAGAAAACATTTCTGTTGAAGAAGCTAATGAAATTAAAGCTAAGCTTGAAGAAGCTGGAGCTACTGTAGAAGTAAAATAAGTTACTTCTGTTGAGAATGCAGGTTTTGCATTCTTTTTTTGTTTTTTAGAAGCGGTGTTAAAATTTTGTGAATTTTCTTGAGGAATCATAAGGTCCGTGATAAGATTTGGTTATAATACGAAGGATGTGGAAGTATGTCAAAAAGAGATGAAGAATTATTAAGTTGTATTCAAGAACATCCTGATATTTCTGTGGATCGCCTTTGTGAATCTTTTGATATGTCCGCTTCGCAGTTACTTCAGTCGCTCTTACGTCTTCGTAGAGGTGGTTATTATGTTCGGCAAAACTATCATAATAATGGTAATATTACCTTATTGTTAGGAATGCATCCGGATCGAAAAAGTATTTATACGGATCGAGAACAGAAAAAATTACATTTTGCAGCGATTGCTGATACGCACTTTGGTCATTATAAGTTTTCTATGAAATCTGTAAGAGACGTTTATCATTATTGTCAAGAAAATAATATCCATCTTATTTTTCATTTAGGGGATGTTGTGGAAGGAATTGAGAATTCTAGTTGTACGCGTTATAAAAGTGTGGATCGCCAATTCGCTTCTTTTTTAAAAGAATATCCCTATGATCCTCATATTTTAAACTTTATCCTTTTAGGCAATCATGATAATTGGAGTAGTAAGACAACAAAGTTTAATTCTCTTTTGTTTTTAACGGATAAAAGAATTGATTTTATTCCTGTTGGTATGGCGATGGGAACGGTAGCGGTCAATAAAGAACTTATTGCTTTTTGTCATAATACAGGAGTAAGTAGTGAGAGTAATATTAAACTTGTTTTAAAAGGGCATTCTCATCAGTATCGTTTGGTTAATAATGAAAACGGGTGTATCATTCATGTTCCTACTTTAAGTCGGATTAATACGATGTCTTGTAGTCATGATTTTTTACCTAGCTTTTTAGATATTCAGATTGATCTTTATGCTAATCAGTTTTCGGCGATTTCTGTGAAACATTTGCAATTACAAGATCGAATTACTCCTGTAGGAGACTGTAAGGTCAATTTTTTGAAGAAATAAAGCAAAAAAACGTTGACTATTTGTAAATTTTGTTATATCATAACACTACGAAAGGAGACAACTATATCAAATAAGAAATAGTTGTCTTTTTCTTTTTATATGCAGGTGATGAAATGGGTCAATATTTTGAAAATGATACTTCTTTGACGAGTCAACTTCGAAGAATTTCTTTTCGCCTTTTTGAACAGGAATTTCATTTTTATACGGATAATGGAGTATTTTCTAAGACTTCAATTGATTATGGTAGTAAGTTGTTGTTGGAATCCTTACCACTTTCTTCTATTAAAGGAAAAATTCTTGATGTAGGTTGTGGTTATGGGACCTTAGGCATTGTTCTTGCTAAAACCTTACAGCTTCCAGTAGTAATGGTGGATGTGAATCGACGTGCTTTGCATTTAGCGAGGCGGAATGTGAAAGAAAACAAATGCAGTTCGGTGGAAGTGAAAGAAAGTGATGGCTATCAAAACATAGAAGAAAAGTTTCAGACTATTATTACCAATCCTCCGATTCGAGCGGGGAAAGAAGTGGTTTATCGTATTCTGATTGGGGCTATAGAACACTTAGAAAAAGATGGGAATTTATTCTTTGTGATTCGAAAAGAACAAGGAGCAAAATCGACAATTTCCGAGTTAGAAAAGTATTATCATATTACTGTGTTAGAACGGAAAAAAGGTTTTTTTATAATTTGGGCGAAAAATAGTTGACTTGTTGATCAAACTGTGTTAATAATATAAATTGGCAACGTGTTATTTTTAAAGTAACATTTTATGCGAGAAATATGTGTATAGGGGTGAATTTTAGTGGCATATAAGAATGTAAAATATGGCGAATATCGCACGAGAAGAAATTATTCAAGAATCAAAAATACGTATGAGTTAAAAGATTTGTTAGAGATCCAGAAAAAGTCTTATCAATGGTTTATTACAGAAGGAATTAAAGAAGTTTTTTCTGATTTATTTCCTGTGGAAAACTTTTCTGGTACCCTATCCTTAGAATTTGGGGACTATCATTTTGATGAGCCTAGATATTCTATTAAAGCGAGTAAAGATCGTGAGAGTACTTATGCAGCGCCTTTAAAAGTGGAAGTGCGTTTGTTTAATCGTGAGACAGGAGAAGTAAAAGAACAAGAGATCTTTATGGGTGATATGCCTGTTATGACTGATAGTGGAACGTTCATTATCAATGGAGCAGAGCGGGTTATTGTCTCTCAATTAGTTCGTTCTCCTAGTGTTTATTTTAATCGAGAAATCGATAAGAATGGTCGTGAGTTAATTACTTCTCAGATCATCCCTACACGTGGAACTTGGCTTGAGTTTGAAACGGATGCCAGAGATGTTTTGTATGTACGAATTGATAGAACTCGTAAAGTAACACTAACTACTTTACTTAGAGCTTTTGGTCTTTCTAGTGATGAAGATATTTTAAAACTATTTGGAGAAGATGATTATTTAAAAAATACGATTGCAAAAGATTCGACTCGTAATACGGATGAAGCTTTAATTGAAATTTATGAGAAATTAAGACCAGGAGAACCTGCTACATTAGATTCTTCTAAGAACCAAATTATTACACGTTTCTTTGATGAATTTCGTTATGATTTAGCACGTGTTGGTCGTTATAAGTTTAATCGTAAGTTAAATATTTGTGATCGCTTACTAAATCAAACATTAGCAGAAGATGTTGTTGTAGATGGTAATGTTTTATATGCTAAGGGAACCGTTATTAATAAAGATATCTTGGAAGAATTAAAAGGACTTTTTGCTTCTTCTTATGGAGTGAAGGAAGTTAAAGTTAATGAAGAATTAGATACTTATAATAAAATTCAAGAAATTAAAATTGTGGATCCTAGTGATAAGAAGAAAAAATTAATTGTGATTGGAAATGATCAAAGTATTGAAGTAAAACGCCTTACTATTTCGGATGTTTATGCAGCGGTATCTTATTACTTAAATTTATTACATGGTGTTGGTAACTTTGATGAGATTGACCATTTAGGAAATCGTCGTATTCGTCAAGTTGGGGAACTTTTACAGAATCAATTCCGAATTGGTGTTTCACGGATGGAGAGAGTTATTCGTGAGAGAATGACGACACAAGAAATGGAAGAAGTAACTCCTAAAACGTTAATTAATATTCGCCCTGTAACTGCAGCGATGAAAGAGTTCTTTGGAAGTAGTCAATTATCTCAATTCATGGATCAAACAAATCCTATTGCCGAGCTTACAAATAAAAGACGTTTATCTGCTTTAGGACCTGGTGGATTATCAAGAGATCGTGCTGGTGTTGAAGTGCGTGACGTTAATACTTCACACTATGGTAGAATTTGTCCAATTGAATCTCCAGAAGGACCAAACATTGGACTTATTACTTCTCTTGCTAGTTATGCGAAGATTGATGAATATGGGTTTATCATGACTCCATATCGTAAAGTGGAAAATTGTAAAATTACGGATGAAGTTGTTTATCTAACAGCAGATGAAGAACAAGATTATATTATTTCTCAATCAACGGTAGGAACCAATGATGAGAATGTTATTACAGACAATCAAGTGGCAGCAAGATTCCGTGGAGAAAATATTTTAGCAAAGCCAGAACAAGTTGATTATATCGATGTTTCCCCACAACAAGTAGTATCCATTACAACAAGTTGTATTCCGTTCTTGGAGCATGATGATGCAACACGTGCTTTGATGGGAGCGAACATGCAACGGCAAGCAATGCCACTATTAAAAACAGAAGCTCCATTTATTGGAACTGGTGTAGAATATATTGCGGCAAAAGACTCTGGTGTTTGTGTGGTAGCAAAAGCGGATGGTGTCGTATCTTATGTGGATGCGAAAAAGATTGTCGTTAAAAATAAAGAAGGCGAAGATACTTATTATCTAGCAAACTTTGAATTAGCAAACTCTGGTATTTGTAATCATCAAAGACCAATTGTTAAAGTCGGAGATAAAGTGAAAGCAGGAGAGACGATATTAGCAGATGGTAATAGTGTTGATAAAGGGGAACTTGCTTTAGGTAAAAACGTTGTTGTTGCCTTCATGACCTTTAATGGTTATAACTATGAAGATGCTGTTATTTTAAATGAAAACTTAGTAAAAGATGATAAGTATACCTCTCTACATTTGGAAGATTATGAGATGCAATGTCGTGAGACGAAATTAGGGCCAGAAGAAATTACTAGAGATATTCCAAATGTTAGTGAAGAAGCTCGTAAGAACTTGGATGAAAATGGTATTATTACCATTGGTACGGAAGTAAAAGAAGGAGATATCTTAGTTGGTAAAGTAACGCCAAAAGGAATGGCTGAACTTACTTCAGAAGAAAAATTACTACATGCGATCTTCGGAGAAAAGACGCGTGAAGTTCGGGATACTTCTTTAAGAGTTCCACATGGTGGAGATGGTATCGTTCATGATATTAAAATCTATTCTCGGAAAGATAATGATGAATTACCTGCTGGTGTTTCCAAAGTAATTCGGGTTTATATCATTCAAAAGAGAAAGATTCAAGTTGGAGATAAGATGTCTGGACGTCACGGAAATAAGGGTGTTATTTCTTTGATTCTTCCACAAGAAGATATGCCATATTTACCAGATGGAAGACCCGTTGATATTATGCTTAATCCACAAGGTGTTCCGTCTCGTATGAACTTAGGACAAATCCTAGAATTACATATGGGAATGGCTGCTAAAAAATTAGGGGAACATGTTGCAACGCCAGTCTTTGATGGTGCGCATATTTCGGATATTGAAGAAATGATGGCGGAAGCTGGAATGGATAAAGATGGTAAGACAATCCTTTATGATGGACGTACGGGAGAACCATTTGATAATCGTATTTCGGTTGGAGTTATGTATATGATTAAACTTCATCACATGGTTGATGATAAGTTACATGCTCGTTCGACGGGACCTTACTCTTTGGTAACGCAACAACCACTTGGAGGTAAAGCTCAATTTGGTGGTCAACGTTTCGGTGAAATGGAAGTTTGGGCACTATATGCTTATGGGGCAGCTTATACCTTACAAGAAATGATGACGGTAAAATCTGATGACGTTGTTGGTCGGGTTAAAGTATACGAATCGATTGTTAAAGGCCAAGAAATTAATCAAGCTGGGGTTCCAGAATCCTTTAGAGTGTTGATGAAAGAATTCCAGGCTTTAGGACTTGATGTATCGATTATTAATGATGAAGGAAAATCCTTACAATTAAAAGAAATTGAAGAAGCAGAAGAAGATGTAGAGTCAACGCTTGATGAAAATATTAATATTAGTCCAATTGTCAAAGAAGAAATGGATGAAACCGAATTTTCATCGGATATTGGTTCCGCTTATGAAGAGGAAGAAGACGATGAAGATGATATGGACGAATTAGAGCCAAGCGAAGAAGATTTATTTGAAGGAGATGAGGAATAATGATGGAAGTAAATAAATTTGATGCCATAAGAATTGGTATTGCATCTCCAGAAAAAATTAGAGAGTGGTCTCATGGTGAAGTAAAAAAACCAGAAACGATTAATTATCGTACACTTCGACCTGAGAGAGATGGATTATTTTGTGAAAAGATTTTCGGACCTACAAAGGATTTTGAATGTGCTTGTGGTAAATATAAGCGTGTTCGTTACAAAAATATTGTTTGTGACCGTTGTGGGGTTGAAGTAACAAAATCTAAAGTACGTCGTGAGAGAATGGGACATATTGAACTTGCTAGTCCTGTTTCTCACATTTGGTTCTTTAAAGGTGTTCCATCAAGAATGGCTCTTGTTCTTGATATTTCACCAAGAGATTTGGAGGAAGTATTATACTTCGTTAGTTATATCGTCATTGATAAAGGAAATACTCCATTAGAGAATAAGCAAACTTTATCTGAAAAGGAATATCGTGCTTACTATGAAAAATATGGTAATGGTTTCAAAGTAGGTATGGGAGCGGAAGCAATTAAAGAGCTTCTAAAACAAGTTGATTTAAAACATGATATTGATGAGATTAATAAAGAACTTGAAAATGCACAAGGTCAAAAGAGAACAAGATTATTAAAACGTCTTGATGTCTTAGATGCCTTTTATGCATCTGGACAAAAGCCAGAATGGATGATTTTGGATTGTATTCCAGTCATTCCGCCTGATTTGCGTCCCATGATTCAACTTGATGGTGGTCGTTTTGCTACCAGTGATTTGAATGATTTATATCGTCGAGTTATTAATCGTAATAATCGTTTAAAGAAGTTAATTGATTTAGGAGCGCCTGGAATCATTATTCAAAATGAGAAGAGAATGCTTCAAGAAGCGGTGGATGCTTTATTTGATAATGGTCGTCGTGGTAGAAGTGTTACAGGTGCTGGAAATCGTCCTTTGAAATCACTTTCTAGCATGTTAAAAGGAAAACAAGGTCGTTTCCGTCAAAACTTATTAGGTAAACGTGTGGACTATTCTGGACGTTCCGTTATCGTTGTTGGACCATCTTTAAAGATGTATCAATGTGGTATTCCAAAAGAAATGGCTTTGGAATTATTCAAACCGCATGTTATTAATGGTCTAGTAGAACGTGATATTGCTCATAATATTAAAGCTGCGAAACGGTTAATTGAAAATCGTGATCCTGTTGTTTGGGATGTTGTAGAAGATGTGATCAAAGAACATCCAGTTTTACTAAACCGGGCTCCTACATTGCACCGTCTTGGAATTCAAGCGTTTGAACCAATTTTAGTTGGTGGTAAAGCGATTCGTTTGCATCCGTTAGTATGTCCGGCTTTCAATGCTGACTTTGATGGAGATCAAATGGCAGTACACGTACCACTATCGGAAGAAGCACAAGCAGAAGCTAGACTTTTGATGTTAGGCTCAAATAATATCTTGCATCCAAAAAGCGGCGATCCGATCGTTACGCCTTCACAAGATATGGTATTAGGAAACTATTATATTACGATGGAAAAAGCTTTAGAAGCAGACGAAGGTCGTGTGTTCAAGAATTGTAATGAAGCTTTAATGGCTTATGAACGTCGTGAAATTACGCTTCATACGAGAATTGCAGTTCCAGTTGATTCTTTCAAACATAAATTATTTACGGAAACGCAAAAAGGGAACTATTTAGTTACTACGGTTGGAAAGATTAAGTTTAATGAGATTCTACCAGATTCTTTCCCTTATATTAATGAACCAACCGATGATAATATTCAGAATATTACCCCTAATAAATATTTCCTTAAAAAGGGAACAAATATCAAAGAAGAGATTGCTTCTATGGAACTTGTAAAACCTTTTGCTAAGGGAACTTTAGAGAAGATTATTGCTCAAGTATTTAAACGTTATAAGACAACAGAAACTTCAGCAATGCTTGATAAAATGAAAGATTTAGGATTCTATTATTCAACAATTGCTGGTATCACTGTTTCTATGGCCGATGTAGCAACAAGTCGTCATAAGCAAGAATATGTTGATGAAGGACAAGCTTTGGTTAATAAAATTAATAAGCAATATGCTCGTGGTTTAATTACGGAAGAAGAGCGGCATGAAAAAGTTATTGATACTTGGTATAGTGTAAAAGATAAAGTTCAAGCTGAACTAGAGGAAATTTCTAAAGAAGAAGTTGACAATCCAATCTTTATGATGATGCACTCAAAAGCACGTGGTAATATTTCAAACTTTACTCAAGTTGCTGGTATGCGTGGTTTGATGCAAAAGCCAAATGGAGATCCAATTGAAATTCCAGTTTTATCCAACTTTAAAGAAGGACTTTCGGTATCTGAATTCTTCTTGTCTACTCACTCTGCTCGTAAGGGTAGTGCCGATACGGCTTTGAAAACAGCTGACTCTGGTTACTTAACACGTCGTTTGGTTGATGTCTCTCAAGACATGATTGTTAGAGAAGCAGATTGTGGTACAGAACAAGGTGTTGTGGCAAGAGCTTTTGTTAATGAGAAAACAGGTTCTGTTATTGAAAGTTTACGTGATCGTATTGTAGGACGTTTTGCGAACAAAAAAGTAATTGATCCGAAGACAAAGAAAGTACTTGTGGAACGGAACGAATTTATTACGGAAAGTATTGCAGATAAAATTGTTGCTGCTGGTATTGAAGAAGTTGAAATTCGTACAATCTTAACTTGTAATACTGAAAAAGGTGTTTGCCAGAAATGTTATGGTCGAAACCTTGCAACTGGTAACTTAGTAGAAATTGGAGAAGCTATTGGTGTTATGGCTGCTCAATCTATTGGTGAACCTGGAACCCAGTTAACCATGCGTACCTTCCATACCGGAGGAGTTGCTGGTGGTGAAGATATTACTCAAGGTCTTCCTCGTGTTCAAGAGTTATT
>ERZ1090861.1671-NODE-1671-length-10888-cov-5.686236_pt1 | contig 10888 bp, 12 predicted proteins | sample MGYA00478482_ERZ1090861 | MGnify/ENA primary metagenome ERZ1090861 (study PRJEB33644, sample SAMEA5815744) | chicken gut metagenome | biome: Chicken; feature: Gastrointestinal Tract; material: Caecum | place: Ireland | collected 2019-01-01 | study: A study of... | reverse complement strand
AAACAAAAAAAAAAAAACCCCCCGGGGGGGGGGGCCCCCCCCCCCCCCCCCCCCCGCTCCGTTATCCGCAAATCCGGTTTTCCTTTACAACGCGCATGCGTTAATTTCCCGTCTGCCCGGCCGGCGGCTTTTCCTCCGTATTTCTTTCCTCACCCCCGTCCGCTCCGACAGAAGACGTTTCCCCCGCGACTTCTTCCGTTCCCGCTTCTTGCGCGGGACAGGCGATCCGGGACAAAAGAATCCGTTCGGATTTCCGCACGCCTTCCAGCGGCTCGCGCCGCAAAAATTCCTCTGCGGCCGACTTCCAGCAATCCGCCTCCTCGTTTTTTCCTTCCGACGCGCACCGCAGTGCATTTACGCGGCAGTACGCCGCCGTATTTTTTCGATCCTTCCCGGTCAGTTCTCCCAGCTTCATGCTTTCTTCCGCGCTTTTCAGATCTCCGTTCAGAATATGCATATACACGAATTCCAGCGCGAGATCGGCCAGCTGTTCCGGATACAGATACCCCGGCTCCGCCAAAGCGCCCAACCGGTTAAGGCAATCCGCCGCCTTCTCCGTCTCCCCGTTCTCCAGATAGCGCCGGTAGCGCAAATCCAGCATCATCGCATACATGGGTTCGTTCTCCGCAAGCTGAGGAAAGCCGAAATACCATTCCTCGGCGATTTCGGAAAAACTCTTTCCCTCGGAAAGCTGACCGTAAATTTCCATCGCGCAGACCATTGCTTTTTCCGGCGCGCAATCTCTCAATATTCCCCTGAAAATCTCCGCGTCCGTCTTTCCGCCCGCATAGATCGCCGGCACCGCATTCAGCAAAAACAAATATACGGCATAGGGAACGCCCGACCAGAACAACAGCGCGGCAACGCGCGAAAAGATCCCGCAGATCAACGCCGCCGCGAGAAGGACGATCAGCCACACTCCGCCGCCGATCAACCCGCCCGCCGTATAGCAAAGCGCGCGCCTCCGCATATTGCCGCCCGAACGGGGAATCATCTGCGTCTCTTCCGGAAGAAACGGCGAGGAAAATGAAAACCGGAGCTTCCCTTCCGTTTCCGAAATCTTAAAGCAGAAAAATTTCGTCATTTTCAGCCGCATTCCCTGCTTTTTCCCGAAAAACGCATGCCCCAGTTCATGAAACATCGGCGTAAAAATCACCGAGAGCAGGAATCCCGCCACGGCGCAGGCAAGCGCGGGGATCCCTTCCTGCCACGCGATTACACAGACGAGCGCGATTTCTCCCGCCGCCAGCAAAATCAAAAGCACAAGGCTGTAAACAGTTCCGAAAAGACGCTTCCCGATCATGATCTTCTCCCCTACGGCCCGACCGTCCGTCACATCAACCCGTACAGCTTTGCGTAACCTTCCAGATTGTCGCTGTCGCTGACGGTGAGCGAAGAAATTTTCAGGCGGTCCATCAATACGGAATACAGCACGGCCCCGCCGCCCAGGACATCCGCGCGCCCGGCGGGTACCCCCGGCAGACAAGCGATCTCCGCCGCGGTCATTCCCGTAAGCCGTGCCGCGAGCTCTCTCATCGTCTGCGCGGAAATGACGGTGCCGGTGATTTCCGACGGTTGGTATTCCCGCATACCGCGCAACACGGCCGCCAATGTGGTAACCGTTCCCCCCACGGCAAAAACGGGAGGGACAAACGGGACCGTTCCGTATTCTTCCGCGGCTTCGGAAGCGGCGGCTGCAAGTTTTTCCGCATCCGCGCCGCACCGGTCTTTCAGCCGCACCACTCCGATGTTTACGCTTTTTTCGTAAACGACTGTTCCGCTTTTTCGCACAATGATCTCCGTGCTGGCACCCCCCGCGTCGATCAGACTGCCGTCACGATCGCCAAGCGCGCCCAAAATCCCGATTTCCGCTTCCTTTTCCCCCGAAAGGATTTCCACTTTCAGCCCGCACATCGATTCGACCAATGCGGTGAAGTCCTTTCCGTTTTCCGAAGAGCGTACGGCCGCCGTGGCAAAAGCGCGGATCTCGGACGCGCCTTCTTCCGCCGCACGGGCCCGGAATTGAGACACCGCAGCCGCCGTGCGTGCAATCGCTTCGGGTTTTAAGCGGGAAGAAGCCGCAAGGCCTTCTCCGAGGCGGGTGGTGTTGAGCGTTTTATATAAAACTTTTCCGTCCGCCGTAAGCATCAGGCGGACGGAATTGGAACCGATGTCTATAATTGCTGTTTTTCGCATTGTATTTCCCTTTCTTCTCACTTCCCGACTTTTTGATCCGGATAAATGAAATGATGTTTGTAAGCTTCTCCCTCCAGATACAAATCGCTCAGATAATAGTTCAGATCATTTTCGCCTTTTTTAATTTCTTCCTCATAAGCGGCAATGTCTTTTTCCACTTCTTTTATACGATTATTCAGAACAATTACCTTGATAATCTGGTATCCAATCACGGCAAGCAGGCAAACGACAACCAACGTCCCCGCTACTGCGGCCGCGGTAACTACCCGTCTCAATTTCTCCTGCGTCATATGGATTGCACCTCTTTTTTCTTGAAGTTTTTCGTGCTTTTTCGCCTTTTTAATACTTTTCTGGCTTCATTATAACATACTTTCTGCAAAAAATCAACCATTCTGTGGATACTTTTTAAATATAAAATCAATCCCAGAAAATTTCCCAGATACATATATACCCTGAAATCGGGAAATGCAAACAGCGCCGAAACGGCGACGCTCATCGCCGCAAAGACGAGGAAAAACAGGGTATCGAAAACGACCGACGCCGCCGGTTTGTCCCGGAAAACTTTGCGCAACAGAAAAAACGGCTCGTAAACGATTCCAGCCGCCATTCCGGTGAGCGCGCAGACCAGGAAGATAAAGATCTGATCGGAAGCATCCATACGGCGCTCCTCAACGGAACAGCCGGGATTTCAGGCTCTTGCCGCCATAGCGCACGCCGCCGACATTTCCCGTCGCCGTAAACGTGCCGCTGGTTTTGGAAAACCCCGTGATCTTCATGCCGGAGCCCGTAATGTACAAACGGGTATTGTTGCCGGACAACGTCAGTACGATCTGCGTTTCGGAAAAGGAAGCGACGCTTTCGATGCCCGTCGCCGTGATGCTTTTCTGTTGTTGAATATCGAGAGAATGAATTGTTTCCTGCATATTCTATCCTATGCGGAACAACAGGGACTTTATGCCTTTTTATCGGGAAAAGCATTCCGGCGGCGCCAAGAGCGCCGCCGGAATCAAAAATGCCGGATCCTTTGAAAAGGTTGTTTTCGGAAATTTCCGGATTACTTCATGTTCTTTTCCTTGAATCTCGCTTTGGCGCGGAGCTCGCTGTCCAGGATCCGCTTGCGCAGGCGCAGGGATTTCGGCGTGACTTCCAGAAGCTCGTCATCCGCGATGAATTCGAGACATTCTTCCAGGCTCATCTTGCTGACGGGAATCAGCGTGAGCGCGTCGTCGCTGTTCGACGAACGGGTATTGGTGAGATGCTTGGTCTTGCAGACGTTGATGTTGATATCCTCCGTCTGGTTGGTACAACCGATGATCATGCCTTCGTAAACGGGCGTTCCGGGCGTGATGAACAGCGCTCCGCGACCCTGGGCGTTAAACAGGCCGTAAGTGACCGCTTCCCCCGTTTCAAACGCGACCAGCGCGCCCGTATTCCGGCGCTGCATATCTCCCTTATACGGTTCATACTCAAAGAAGATGGAGTTCATGATTCCCTGACCCTTGGTATCCGTCAGAAATTCGCTCTTATAGCCGAACAATCCGCGGGCGGGAATGATAAATTCCAGCCGCATACGGGAACCGATGGCGCTCATGTGCGCCAGGGTGCCCTTCCGGGTACCCATTGCGGAAAAGACCGGCCCCGTCATATCCTCCGGCACGTCCACCACCAGCCGTTCCATCGGCTCGTACAGCGTACCGTCTATCTCCTTATACAGCACTTTGGGCGTGGAAACCTGAAATTCATACCCCTCCCGGCGCATCGTCTCGATGAGAATGGAGAGGTGCATTTCCCCGCGCCCGCAGACGCGGAAGGAATCGGCGCTGTCGGTATCGTTGACCCGGAGGGACACGTCCCGCAGCAATTCCTTGTACAGCCGTTCGCGAAGCTGTCGGGTCGTCACGAATTTTCCCTCTTTCCCGGCGAACGGACTGTCGTTGACAGAAAAGGTCATCTCAACCGTGGGGTCCTCAATTTTGACAAACTGCACCGGTTCCACCTTGGTCGGCTCGCATACCGTATCGCCGATGTTCAGTCCGTCGATTCCCGAAAACACCACGATGTCGCCCGCCGTTGCCGAGGGAACGGATACCCGCTCAAGCCCTTCGATCTGATACAGATTGGCGATTTTACAATTCGTGCGCACTTTGTTGTCGTTGAAGTTGCAGACGGACACCGGTTCGTTGGCGCGGATCACGCCGCGCTCGATTCTGCCGATACCGATCCGGCCGACAAATTCGTTGTAATCGATACAGGACACCAACAGTTGCCCCGGCCCCTCCGTATCCATCTCCATCGGCGGGATATGTTCCAAAATGGTATCGAACAGCGCGTTGAGATCGGGTTCCTGCTTGTCCGGCGTCAGGGACGAAGTGCCCTCCCTGCCGCAGCAGTAGACGATGGGGCTTTCCAGTTGATCGTCCGAAGCGTCCAGGTCCATCATCAGTTCAAGCACTTCGTCCACCACTTCGGAAATACGCGCGTCCGGCCGGTCCACTTTATTGATGACGATAATCAGCTTGAGATTGAGTTCGAGGGCCTTCTGCATGACAAAACGGGTCTGCGGAAGCGGGCCTTCGGCGGCGTCCACCAGAATGAGCGCCCCGTTCACCATTTTCAGCACCCGTTCCACTTCGCCCGAGAAATCGGCGTGGCCCGGCGTATCCACGATATTGATTTTCACGCCCTTGTAATGTGCGGACGTATTTTTTGCGAGAATGGTAATGCCGCGTTCCCGTTCGAGGTCGTTGGAATCCATGACCCGATCCTGCACCTGCTCATTGGCGCGGAACATACCGCCCTGCACCAGCATCTGATTGACCAGCGTCGTCTTGCCGTGATCGACGTGGGCGATAATCGCCACATTCCTCAAATCGTTCCTAATCAAAGCAATCTCTCCTTCCTGAAAACTTTTCAACCGTACTATTTTAATACTTTTTTCAGATTCTGACAACAATTTTTCTGTACACTTTGACGATTTTCTCTCCGAATTTCAAAAAAAATTCCCCGTTACAAGGGTCTTGCCCGGTTTCAGACACGCAGACAACCCGGCACGCCCAACGTTGACGCCCGCTCCGCACAGGCGCCGGTACGGCAACCCGCCAGGCCCCGGTTCTTTTCAGCCGCTCTGTTCCAATGTGCGCACGCGGAGATTTTTATAACAAAGGAAACGGATTTCGTACCCGTTATCTTCCACCGGACCGCTGTCCGATTCCAGCGCAAAGGACGGATCCCGGTCGAGATCGGGAAAAAACGTGTCGGCTCCGCCGTCCGCGTCCACTTTCGTCACCAGCACTTCCGCGCAATACGGCAGCAAAGCCCGGTAAATTTCCCCGCCTCCGATTATGAAAATATCCTCCTGTCCGCGCTTTTTCAGCTCCGAAAACAACTCCTCCAACGAGCGGACAATCACGCAGTCATCCCGCACCTGGGTGCGGGAAAGCACAATGTTCGTTCGGTTTTTCAACGGTTTTCCGCCCGGAAAGGACCGCAGGGTATTCCCCCCCATCACCACGGTTTTTCCCGATGTGGCGGTGCGGAAAAATTTCATATCGCCGGGAAGCGAAAACATCAGAGCGTTCTGCCGGCCGATGCCCCAGTTCCGGTCGGCGTGCAGAATGGCGCGGATCATATCGCCACCGGGATTTTCGCGTCCAGCTTTTCATACTCGTAATCTTCGAGCTGAAAACTGTCCAGCGTAAAATCATAGAAATTTTTTACTTCGGGATCTATCCGGAGCCGGGGAGCCGGGTGCTGCGGCTTATTTATAATTTCTTCGACTAAGGGAATATGCCGGTCATAAACGTGCGCATCGGCAATCACATGCACCAGTTCGCCTGCTTTCAGCCCGGACACCTGTGCGAACATCATCAGCAGCACCGCATATTGCAGCACATTCCAATTGTTGGCGGTGAGCATGTCGTTGGAGCGCTGGTTGAGAATCCCGTTGAGCGTATCGCCCGACACGTTGAACGTCATCGAATACGCGCAGGGATACAGATTCATCTCATGCAAATCGGCAAAATTATAGATGTTGGTCATGATCCGGCGGCTGGACGGATTGTTTTTCAGGTCGAATAAGACCCTGTCCACCTGATCGAATTCCCCTTCTTTATAAATCGCCTTCTGCGCGAGCTGGTAGCCGTATGCCTTGCCGATGGATCCGTTTTCATCCGCCCAACTGTCCCAGATATGGGAATGCAGATCATGGATATTGTTGCTCTTTTTCTGCCAGATCCAGAGCAATTCGTCGATACAGGACTTAAAGGCCGTACGCCGGATGGTGAGAATGGGCAATTCTTTCCCGAGATCGTACCGGTTGACGATCCCGAACTTCTTCACCGTGTGCGCAGGCGTGCCGTCCTCCCAGTGCGGCCGCACCGCCAGCCCGGTATCCCACACGCCGTTTTTCAGTATATCCTTCATGTTCTGTACAAAAATTTCGTCCGCTCTGCTCATAACTTCCTCCGTACTGCTCCCTTTGTATTGCTCTCGGGCAAATGCCCGCAAGCGGTATCATTATACCACGAAAAACGCCCGCCGTCAAGGCGGGCGAGGGGGATTGCGGGATTCTCCGAAAAGAATCTCGGCCGCTTTTTCCGAGTCGGTTTTTCCCTCCGGTCACCGGTTCAGTTTGGAGCCGAGCCAGATAATGACTTCCACCGGGATTCCGACGATAAAAATCAACCAGAGCTGATAGCCGAAAAATTGAAAATACAAAGCAAGAAGAAAGGTCCAGCATAAAAGAGAAAGGATCACCGTTTTATAAATCTTATACGAACGATCGCTGATCCAAGGCGGCCCTGCCGAACGGCGTCCGAGATACAGCAACACGACGCAGGAGGCGGGAAACGCCCACAGAAACGCCTGCCAGTAATTGATGTCCGCGCGGAGTTTCAGATACACAAATACCAGGGAAGCGACGAGAAAAACAACAGCAACCGTCAGACAAAGAATGATCACCCGCTCGCGCCCTTCCGCCACTTTCGCTTCCTCTGCCTTGTCCGCAATTTTTACCGCGGCATTTTCATGAACCAGATCATCCAAAGTGATTCCGTACAAAGCCGCCAGCTCTGTCAGCACCGAAATATCCGGCAGGGAATCCCCCGTTTCCCACTTGGAGACGGTTTTATCGGAATATTTGAGCTTTTCCGCAAGTTCGCTCTGGGTAAGTCCACGGCTTTTCCTGAGCTCCGTAAGGTTTTTTGCCACAATGGCTTTCACTCTGTTCTCCATAGTCTCAATCATAGCATATTTTGCCGGAAAAATCAAGCGTTTTCGGGGAATTCTACCGTCAGTAGAGTGGATTTCCCTTTCTCGAACGGCGCGAGAATCCGCCTCTCTCATAATTCTATACCGGTAGAAAATGATTATCCGCCCTCGCTCTTGATTTTTCCTCCCCGCCGAATTATACTATAAACAAGATAAAATTCCATGACACTCTTTGAGTTTTGTCATATTATTCTATTACTTTAATAAACACTCCATTACATTTCCGGCCAAATTCGGAAAATCTGGAGAAGCGAGGAAAAGCAAATGAATGTAACCATAGTCTGTGATGTGCTCGGCGCTCCCAACAACGGCACCACGATCGCCACGCTCAATCTCATCCGCCACCTGACGGACAAGGGCCACCAGGTCAACGTTGTGACTTCGGACACGGCGGCGGACACGAACGCAAACAACTACGTCGTGCCCTCCCTGTGGCTGGGCAGGCTGGCCGATTCCATACTGAAAAAGAACGGCGTTTCCCTGGCGAAAGCCGACAAATGCGTGCTGACGGACGCCATCCGCGACGCGGACGTCGTACACATTCAGGTGCCCTTCCTGCTCGGGGCCGCCGGCACAAAAATCGCAAAAGAGATGAACAAACCCGTCACGGCGAGTTTTCATTGCCAGGCAGAAAACGTCACTTCTCACCTGGGCATGATGAATTTCCCGCCCGCGAACCACCTGACTTATAAAGTTTTCTACCGCAACGTATTCCGTTATATCGATAAAATTCACTACCCCACCCGTTTTATCCGAGAAGTGTTTGAACGGGAAGTAGGGCCGACGAACGGAGAAGTCATCTCCAACGGCGTCAACGATTCTTTCTTCCATATCCGACCTACGGAAGTCCCCGGGGAGAAATTCACCATTCTGTGCACAGGCAGATACAGCCGCGAAAAAGCGCAGGATTCCCTGCTGGAGGCCGTCGCCCGATCTGCACACCGGGAGAATATACGGGTTGTGTTGGCCGGCAACGGTCCGCGCAGGGAACATCTGGAAAAACTGGCGAAAAAGCTCAATGTGGACTGCACGCTCGCATTTTTCAGCCGCGAAGAACTGACCGGGCAAATCGCTTCCGCAGATCTGTATGTACACACCGCTCTGATCGAGATCGAAGCGATCTCCTGCATGGAGGCCATCGCAGGCGGACTGGTTCCCGTCATCTGCGATTCCGAGCGGAGCGCCACCCGCTTTTTCGCATTGGACCGGAATAATCTCTACCGCAAAAACGACGCGGAAGAGCTTGCCCGAAAAATCGATTTCTGGTATGAACATCCCCTTCTGAAAAGAGAATATTCGGAAAAATATGCCCGCATACGGGCCGAATTTTCCCAGGCCGCCTGTATGGACCGGATGGAACAAATGCTGCTCGACACCATCGGCGAGCACGAAAGGCGGGTGCTTTCATGAAACGCGTATATTATTACAGCGACGAGCTCAACGATGATTTCGCGGGGACAAAAATCCGCCGCAAACAACTGCCCGCCGATTACGATTATTTCCCGAAAAATCCCTTGCGGCACGCCTTCGGTTTTCTGCTCTACCGAGTCATTGCCACCCCCGTCGTCTTTCTGTATGAAAAACTTATACGTCGGGAAAAAATCGTAAACCGCAAACTCCTGAAAAAATACGGAAAAGACGGCTATTTTCTCTACGCCAACCACACTTCGGCGGTCGATGACGCTTTTACACCCACTCTCGCAGCCTTTCCCAAAAAAGCATACATCCTTGTAAACCCCGACGCGGTTTCCGTCCCCGTCGCCGGTAAACTGGTGGAACTGCTCGGCGGAGTGCCTTTGCCTACCGACCGGCACGGCATGCGGAATTTCCATGACGCCGTGCTCTCCCATGCCGAAAAAAAGCATTGCGTGATGATTTATCCCGAAGCGCATATCTGGCCCTACTACACGAAAATCCGCCCGTTCAAAGACGTATCTTTCCGCTATCCCGCCGAAACGGGGCAGCCGGTGTTCTGTTATACCACCACTTTCCGGAAAGCGAAATTTTTCCGACGTCCGCGCGCAACCGTCTATATCGACGGCCCGTTCTGGCCCGACAAAACGCTCGGCGTAAAGGAAAACCAGAAACGCCTGCGCGACCTTGTCTACGAAACCATGCAGCAGCGGAGCAAATTGTCCTCTTACGAATACGCTTCTTATATAAAAGTATCCCCCGAGTGCAGGATTCGCCTGCCGGCGGCTCAGCCGGTTCCTCAGCCTCCGGCGCCGTCTTCGCCGCAACCCTGCCCGCTCTCTGCAACCTCCCTTACCGCTCCGAAGTTTGGCCCTTCGGACGCAGAAGAACCGATTCCGGAAGGGGCCGTATAAACGGTCGTAACCAAGTTATAAGCAAGTCACTTTATAAACGTCAGAAATCCCGCCCGCTCAAAAGAGCAGACGGGATTTTTTTCGTCTTGACTGTTGACGTTAACCTATCCGGCCGGAAAACGCCTTACGCGCGTTCAATTGCGGCATATACCTCCTGCAGACCGTCTGCCCCGGCATATTCTTCGATCCGGCCCGCGTCGGCCAGACGGGAAATTTCCGCGTCCAAAGGCATTTGGGAAAGGGCGGGAATGCCATACTCCTGCGCAATGGCCGCCGCTTTGCTCTCACCGAACACTTCGATCTTTCTGCCGCAATCGGGACAGGTCAGATAACTCATGTTCTCCACCAAACCGAGTACGGGCACATGCATCATGGCCGCCATATTCACCGCTTTCTCCACCACCATTTTGACGAGATCCTGCGGCGTGGTGACGATCACGATCCCCGCCAGAGGGATGCTCTGAAACACGGTCAGCGGAACGTCTCCCGTTCCGGGCGGCATATCGATGAAAAGCAGATCGAGGTCTTTCCAGGCGACGTCCGTCCAGAACTGCTGAACCGCCCCGGAAATCACCGGCCCGCGCCATACGACCGGCGTCGTTTCGTCTTCAAGCAGCAGATTCATGGACATCATCTGAATTCCCGAGGGGGTCAGCACGGGATTGATACCCGTTTCATCCCCCGTCGCCCGGCCGCTGATCCCGAACATTTTCGGCACGGACGGGCCCGTGACGTCGGCGTCCATAATCCCTACGGTTTTTCCCTGTTTTCTCGCATAAGAAGCCAGCAGGGAAGTGGTGAGCGATTTTCCCACCCCGCCTTTGCCGCTTACTACGGCAATGACTTTCCGGATGACCGAACCCGCATGCGGCTGTTTCAACAGACTTTCCGATTTCCGGGACGCGCAATCCGCGCTGCAACCGGAACAATCGTGCGTACAATTTTCCGACATATACTATCTCCTTGATTTTCAGACCGGAACATATTATACTCTTTTCCCCGCGTTTTGTCAACCCAAATACCCGGCAAAAACAAAAAGGACATGTATGATTACAATAGATATGAGACAAAGATGATAAAAAAAGAGTAACAAGCCA
>ERZ1090861.1669-NODE-1669-length-10889-cov-59.930589_pt1 | contig 10889 bp, 17 predicted proteins | sample MGYA00478482_ERZ1090861 | MGnify/ENA primary metagenome ERZ1090861 (study PRJEB33644, sample SAMEA5815744) | chicken gut metagenome | biome: Chicken; feature: Gastrointestinal Tract; material: Caecum | place: Ireland | collected 2019-01-01 | study: A study of... | reverse complement strand
CCGCGCTTGCGCATATCGATAAACCAATTGACAACATCCGCGTGGTTGACCGTCGGCCCGTTGCACATCGTAAGCCACCCGGCGTCCGACCATCCAAACAGTGGGATGCCATCCTTCTCGGCTTTTTCGTGTGCCGCGACAACCGGGAAAAACGCGTGCGTGATGATGATATCCACACCTTTGTAGTTGCCAAACAGCGCCGCTGCGGTCAGGTCGTGGAGCTTTGAGAGGTCGGCCCCGCCGTACCACTTGATTGGCAGTTTCGCCAGTTCATCCAGCGTCCAGTTGTATTTCTTATCCGACCGCCGGAATTCGTCGATATCAAAGTACGCTTTGACGGCGTTGGTGTAGACGTTTAACGACTTCGCAAAAAAGTCCTTCCGTTGCTGCGGGTCGTTTTGCGCCTGCAACGCGTCGTTTAAAATCTCCTCCGGACGGATGGTCACGCCGTAGTTCGGGTTCGCCATCTCGTGGATTTTGGGGTCGGTGTAATCGACACTCCCATCCTTGACCCCTTCCGGCGCGCAGCAGATAAAAATAAAATACTGCTCGTCCTTTACTGTCCCGTCCAGCACCTTCCGGCAGTATTTCAGGCGTTGCCCAAGAAAAGCCTGCTCATTATCTCCCGCGGTGGAAATGCCAATCAGCAGTTTGTTCGTGTATGCCTTTTGCGCTTCCTTGAACAGGTTGTATTGCTTGGGTTGTTTAAGCGCATGGATTTCATCGACTATACAGATATTAGCATTTAGCGAATCTTGACTGTCTGGATTAGCCGCCAAGGCCCGGATGAAAAATGATCCGTCCGGCAATTCCGCCGTCAAGGAATGCTCGTTGTTATTGTCGATGATTTTTGTAGAGCCACCGTCTTTTGCGTCTTCTCCCATGCGGCGAATGTTGTATGAGAGAAAGTTGAATGTCTCCAAAGACTGCATCAGCGCCGCAGATGCTATGTACATCTTTGCCCCTGATTTCCTATACCACAGAGAAAGCGCCCAAGCCAGTGATCCCGCCCAGGCCGTTTTCCCCTGTTTCCGGGGGACGAATACTAGCGCCTCATGGAAGCGGACAATATCGGTCCCGGCCAGCTTGAATCCCACCAGGTTGTATATAATAAACTTCTGCCACGGCTCTAACAGAAATGGTGTGCCCCGCAACGGCGTCCCGTCCAGCTTTTCGCCCTGCTGATGGCAGATCGTGGATTCGATGATCTTGATGCAAAACTCAGGCCCCTTCGGGTCGATCTCGTATTCCGGGTTCTCGAGATCCCGGAAAAACCGCTCGACTGCCTGTTTCAGCTCGTCGCACGCAATTTTCTCCCCACTCCGGATACTCTCCGCATAGTGCAGCACTTCGGGCCAGTTTTTCCTGTTTATCTCTTTCAGCCCGCAGCACCTCCTATGCTCATTCTTCCAGTTCTGCCAGCGCCGCCGCCAGTCCCTTCTGCTTCTCTTCTTTTTTCGGCGCGTCGCCGGTGATCTTCCTGTAGCTTGACGGCGTCAGCCCCAGTTCCCGCCAGTGTTCCAACGCCGAGTGATTGAGGCTGTCCCACAGTGTGAGCGCCGGGTTCTTCGTGAGGTTTGTAGCGCCACCTTTATTGGTGTGCTCGATAATCGGCAGGCTCCCGGATTCCTGATACTGTGCTTCCGCGTCGTCCCGCTTTTCGAGTATAGAGGCCAGCGTGTCAATCACCGCCGTATACTGTTCACCGTACGTTCCCGCCGTCTTACACGCCGCCACAATCCGCCGTTTCCACCCGCTAGCTTTCATTATTTCCTACCCTTTCACTGTGGATTGGCTCAGAGTTGGAAAGGTGGGTACCCACGCCATTAGGGAAAATTTTGAAAAATTCTTCGGAGGTGGGGGGGATCCCAACAAAAATATTTGCGCTTCCGATTGTCACACCGCTCATTGGCAATCCCGTGAGCTCCTCCCCGCTGACCGTAGGCTCAGGCACAACCAAGCTATTGATTGCATCAACGCACATATTGAGCGTATCCACATCATGCAGTGTAATGCTGTCCGTAACGATCCGGGTCTTAACCCCCATCAGCGCGTCGCAAATCTCTTTGACGTCCGTCTCCAATCCCTCCCCGGTGTTGTACTCTCCATCAGCTTCCGCCCGGCCTCTGTCAGCTCCCCGGTCTTGCGGTCCTCTAAGAGCTCATGTGTCCGCCTGCTGATGCTGATAAGGTTCCAGTCCTCCCACGCATACTCCGGATACATTGCCGCGGGGTAGATATGATGGACAATCACTGCCTCCACCGTCCGTCCCCACCGCTTGGCGTATTGATCCACATATCCATCCCGCCGCAATATATGCGCGCGCTTGTTTTTCCATCTTTGGCTCCCATAAGGAAACACATCGATCACCTCAAAAAGAGAAGTAGCGAGCGGGGAAAAACAAAGGAGGATAAAAAAACCCGCCCGCCGTTGGTACCAGGCGCGGGACTTGAACCCGCTGCCCGGTATATACCGCGCGCCTCGGGAGTCGAACCCGATCCTCCGCCGTCACTTCCGGGCACTGTCCGCAGTGCGTGGCGCGCAAATTATTTTACTTCACCTCCATTTTACCCCTACTAAAGCCCTATGTAAAGCGATCTTACACTATAGGAAAACTATTGTCACTATTTGAAAATTTGAGTGCTTCGATTGCCTTGATATACGCTGCAATCCGGCCAGTGATACTTTGTGCCGCCACCATATCCCCACGGTTTACGGCGTTTTTTAGCCGGTGCCGGTATTTCTTAAGGTCTTCCCGGAACCATTCAAGCGCTTCTCCGTTTGTCATGCTATACACCCCCTCCCCACCGGTATCGGTATGACAGGTTATGACGGGTTCTATATTCTTTTTTTTATATAATTTCTTTTTCTAAATCTCTATATAAAAGAGAATAGTAAACCCGTCATAACCCGTCATATAAGTTTATTTTTTTATCCAATTTTATAGTTGGAAATCTTTAGCCCAACATAAACCCACCCGTACATACTGTGCCGTTTATCAAACCTCCCGCTGATCTCTTTTCCAAATCGCGTACTGCTCATGCAATATTCGTTATTTTCGGTCGCCCAGCGCTTATAGGCCGCGTAAAGGTCCGCTGCCCGTACTGTCTCGTACCCCGTCCGCTCGCAGCACTCGTCCACAAACCGGCTGATGACGTCCATCTCGTGCTGATAGTCCTTGCCTGCCGACTGTACGCTGAGCGGCGGGTTTAATCCCTCTCTCTGCCACATGGCGCAGCCGTCCGCCATCCACTTGAGGATGCCGGGCATTTCGTTCCGCAATTTGTACTTAAGGGACTTGTCCACCATGTGGTCAGGGATTTGTACCGTAAATGGAATCAGGTAAATCCGCCGCCAGATGCCGAGGTCGGTCCCCCGGATGATCGGCTTGTGGTTGGCCGCCATCCAGATTTTGCACTGTGGTCGGAACTCGAACTCGTTGCCATATAACCGGCGCGCCGTCACGACGTCCCCGCCGGTTAGCTGCTTGACAAGCCCTTCCGCCAGCCGCATCCCCTCGTCCGGCTCCACCGTGGTTGCGAACCGCACCCCCCGCAGTCTGGCAATATCGCTGTTGACCGCGCTTCCGCCGTTTTTGACGGCGAGGCTTTCCGGCTGCATATTACAGGCATAGTCGCCGAGGATATCCGCAAATATGTTAAGGAGCGTAGACTTACCGTTTCGCCCGTCCCCGATGCAGATAAACATACACTGTTCGTCCGTCACCCCGGTCAGCGAGTACCCCACCGCCCGCTGGACAAATTTGATCATCTCTTCGTTTTTTGCGAATATCTGCCGCAGAAACGCGTCCCAGACGGGCGTATCGCGCTTTTCGGTGTACTCAGCGTTACAAATCTTGCTTAAATTTTGCGCGGCGTTATGGGGCTGTACAGCGCCGCTTACGAGGTCTAACACACCGGACGGCGTATTGAGCTTGTACGGGTCAATGTCCAGCTCTGCCGACGTCACCGGCACCAGGTGCTCGGCCTCTTTGAGACAGGCAGTTTTCGCGGCACTCGACCGGCTCCGTTTGACGTGCGCCCGGTACTGTTTCTCAAGATCGCCGGTATCGTCCACATAGAGTGAGGCTTCTTCCGGCGTCCGCATGATGGACAGCATCTCGTCCACCATCCGTTTCGGCTCGCCCGAATCGTCGTATTTCCACCGCCGGCCGTCGTACCACATCCAGCTTTTGTCGGTGTAGTTGTACCGGACGCTCTCGCCAAACAAGTCGATAAACCGCTCGGCGTTCCCCGTGTCGTCAAAACTGTAAAGCTTCGGCTTTTTCTCCCCGCCGACTGTGATGTAATACTTTTGTGGCGGCGTGTAAACGCTCTCGCAGTCTCGGATTGCCTTGTCGATCGTCAGCTTGCCGTAGGTGCTGCCCGACTGCTCCCGGTCCCACTTGTCCCGCATCAGCCCCGACGCCCGAAAAAGCCTGTCCATTGCCTCGGTGTCCTTGCCGGTCCAGTATGCCAGCCGGTTGCAGAGGCTGAGGTCTGCCTCCGATTGGCTGTTAAAATACGCCTCCCACTCGCCATTATAGAGCGCCTGGAACACCGCCCCGGCCTTTGCCTCCCCCGCTTTTTGCAGGATTTCGGCGTCCGAAAGGCTGACCGGCTGCACCGACGCCGGCCCCCGGTTTGGTTTGGGCCGCGCACCGCCGATGTACTTTTCATGCAGCGGCTTAATCCGTTCGCCGCCGTCGGCAATCTCGGTGTATTCTGCCGCCGCGTTGCCGGTCATGACGAAAAACCGTCCCGAATCGTACATCTCGACGTTGCCCTTCCGTCGCCCACCGGGCGGTAACTTGCCCCGGCAGATAATGTGGATACCCCGCCCCGACTGGCTGTACTCGGCGTAACTGCGTAACGTCTCGATAAATTCGGCGACGATGTTGTCGGTATTGCCGTTTTTGTAGTCCTCGATTGCGTCCTCGACATTGTCGATATCGACGCCGAAGTAACCATTTGCAAACATAAACCCGATACCGGTATATTTTTTAGATTCTCTGACCGCCGTATCATAGTCCGCCCAGGTATCCGGGTTGTTGCTCATCGCCCCGCCGCCGGTCATCGGGTTGACCGGCGTTTTGCGGGGATGGTCCGGCCGCGCCGGGTCCGGGACAGCCTGCCAGCAGACCCATTGGCGCAGCCTTTTTAATTCAGCGGGAATCAAAACGGCAGATCCCCGTCGTCTTCCTCAGGCTCCGGCGCGGCGTATACCGGGGCCTGTACGTTTACCGGGTGGTTTGTCTTTTTGAGGTAATGGACCTTTTCTTGCTGCCTGCCGTTGTATTCGTCGTGCTTCAGCCGGCAAAGCACCGGCTTCCAGCTGATTTTATCGAGGATATCTTCCAGACTTTCAAAATTTGTACCCGCCGGGATCCCGCACGCTTCGCACACCTGCATCAGCTGGTCGAAGCTGTACCCCTCGACCTCCATGTCCAGCGCCGACGGCTCCCGCCGTTTCCAAAGGGCATAAAAGATTTTACCCTTTTTGTACGGCTGTTCGATATCTTCCCGGATGGTCATCGGGATGCTGATGTATTCTTTTCCGCTCTTTGCAACGCCGATGTGTGCCTTGCTAATGATGCACTCATAGTCTCCTTCGGGCTTAATCCGGCTTTCGTATTTTACGGTAATCATAAGATAATCTCCTTTGCTTCTTCTATGTTGTGGGCAATCCCGGCGCGAAACCCCATGCTCCGCACCCGCTCGATAAACTTAACCTGTTCCGGGCGTACTTTTCCGCCCGGCTTTTTGACCTCGATAAACGCAACCTTCCCGCCCGGGCTGATGCAGAGAAGGTCGGTAAACCCCTTGGGCAACCCCTTTACCGCCCGGATATCGAGCAGAATATCCTGTTTGTACGCGGGCGAATAAACCCGCCGCCCCTGCCAAAACTCCCCGGCGTTGCACCGAAAGCACAGCCCGCCGTTTTCGCTGAGCGCGATCCGGATCGCGTCCTGGATGTCATGTTCCGTCGCCATACTCCACCAGCCTTTCAAAAGCGTCTACATTCATCTGGTACAGGTTTGCCAGAAACCCGGCGTCCATCTGTTCGTACTCTTTCGCCAGATACCCGTATTTAATCGCATCTGCCAATGCTTCCATAAACGCCGCCAAATATTCTCCACCCATTACAAATATCCCCTTTCTTTCGCCTGGTACCACGCCCAACCAGGCTTATACCCATGGTTTTTGGCGTACTCGAGTAACTCCCGGTAACTCCGGCAGTCCCCGGGCCGCGTGTAGTCGGCAGTGATCCGTTTGATCTCCTCGATTTTCGCGCTGCCGTCCTCTTCCAGCTCCCGCCCCTCGGCCCGGAATTTATACCCACAGTGGGGGCACTCCGCTGCCGCAGACGGCACCGCCGCCATACAGTTTGGGCACTCCTTCGCCCGCACCTCCGGTTTTTTCCTACTCTTTTTATCGGGTTTGGCGTATAAATCCCATTCCCGGTCGTCGTCCGGGAACCCGTGCCGGAAGACGTTGCCGACGTGGTCGATAATCACCGCCGTTTTGCCGGGTTTGTACCGCATACACCGCATTGCCTGCTGGATGTACAGCGTTAGAGATTTTGTCGGGCGTAATAATATTGCCGCCCCGCAGTCCGGCACGTCAAACCCCTCGCTTATCAAGTCGACGTTGCAGAGCACCTGCACCTTACCGGTACGAAAATCCGAGATGATCCGGTCTCTCTCCTTTTTGTCGGTCGCCCCGTCAATGTGGGCCGCCGGGATGCCCGCCGCCCGGAACCGCTCTGCCATCTGCTCGCTGTACGGGATACTCGGGCAGTAACAGATTGCCTTGAGCCCGTCCGCAAACTTACGATAGGATAAAATAACATCCCCGTAGATTTTGCGGTCGAGTACCACGCCGGTTAGGTCATATTCCCCGCGCCTCGTTTTAAGCGCGTCGGCGTCAATCAGCTTGACGCTGTAATACTTGTACGTGGCCAAATACCCGTTATCAATGAGCCACCTGGTCGGCGGCCCGATGACCAGATCGTCGTTGACGTCCCCCAGCCCCGACCCGTCCAGCCGCACCGGCGTCGCCGTCACCCCGACGCAGTAGGCGCCCGGGAACGCCTCGTAAATCCGCCGGTAGCTGTTGGCAAGGCAGTGGTGGTTTTCGTCAGTGATGATAAGGGTCGGCGGCCGGATTTTTTGGAGCCGTCTTGTGATCGTCTGCACCATCCCGATTGTACAATAATCCATGTCGACGCCCCACCACTCGAACGTATGCCGGATTTGGTCGCACAGCTCTTTCCGGTGGACAATAAACAGCACCCGCTTTTTGTTTTTGGTTGTTTTTCGCGCGATCTCCGCCACAATGACCGACTTTCCGCCGCCGCACCCCAGTACGATGCAGGGCCGCTTGTGCCCCGCCGCCCAGCTCTTACGCGTCCGGGTTATTAGCTCCGTCTGGTACGGTCTCAGCGGCATGTTTTAGCCTCTCTTTCATGCACTTGTAACAAAGTTTAGTTTTAAACTTATTCACCGACTTTTCCACAAGTTGTGCCGCAGTATACTTTTGTGTCGATGTGATCACCTTCCCGCAGCCGGTGCAAAAATCCGGTTCTACCCCGTCATCCAGCCATTCCTTTAACTGCCTCCCGAGCTCCGGCGTGATCACCTGCCCAAAATTGTCCAAAAAGGTGGTGTCCTTGCTGGCGGTTGCGATGTGGTTGCGGGCAATGTCGAGGACAATGTCAAACTCGTACTCGGTGTCGTCCCGCTGCACCGGGGACAGCCCCATCTTGACCGGCTGCATCCGTCCGCGTTCGTTTTCCTCTAGCGCATACGCCATTTTCGAACGCATCGTCACGATTGTGTGGCAGTTGACCGACAGGATCGTATTAACCAGGCTGTTTTGCTCCTTCCCCGCCTCGTTCCAGGCGGTGTAGCTGTTTTTGCCCGCCTGCTGGGCGATCCGGTCTTTGATGTCCAGTACGCCGCCCTCGTTGTTCCACACGTGGCTAAAGCTGTCCACAATCACACACCCGTCCGGCCCGACGGCCAGCGCCGCGTCCTGCACATACTCTTTGTACTTGTCCGGGCTGTAGGGCGGTTCCATCGAGGCGTACAGAAACGTCCCGGTCTGCAAATCCGACCGGTCGGCGTAAAACCGCGCCCGCTCGTGCTCGGTGTCAATCAAGACGATTTTGCCCCAGTCGCCTGTAATACCGTACGCGATGTATAAGGCCCCCAGTGTTTTCCCGGCGCCCGAAACGCCTGTTAGCGCCAGCCGCAGTTTGGATTTCCGGCGCGTTACCGGTGCGAAAGTGGTCATGATTTTTGATCCTCCTCACAATACGATTTCATAAGCCAATAATATGACTTATCTCTTACAAGGTCATATATGCTACCAATTTCGTTTGACGTCATATATTTGTGCCTTATGGCTATGGCGATATCTTTAGCTAAGACGTCCGCATGCTTTATTATTCGCTTCTTTAATTCTTTTCCGTCTGCATATTTAAGCGTCACCGTACCGTCACCCCCTCACTGTGGACAATCACCGCCGGCAGCTTATCCCCGGCTTTCAGCGCCTCCAAAATCCTTCGTTTGTCCGGCTCCGGCTCCTTATACCGCAGCAGGTCGTCCCGCCCGGCTGTCGCTGCCCATTGGACAAACTGCGGTGTAAGCTGCACACTGTCCGGGTTTTTGCGGATGCTGACCGTAATCAGCGGCGTCTTGACCTTCCGCTCGCCCATCATTTCGAGGGCGTTTTTAAGGTATTCTTTTAGTGCCGCCTCTTTTCGTTCCAGCGCCATCCGCCGGGCCTTGACCCGGTCTTCCTCGGCTTTCAGCGCGGCGGTGCCCGCGTCCGCTTCGAGGATGATCTTGCCGACCTGCTCGACCGCCTCGGCGGTGCTGATGCCGATCGCCTCCAGCGTGTCCCTTACATCGTCCTCGGTGTACTCCCCGCTCTCTACCTGATCCAGCAGGTATCGGTAACTTTCGGCATACTCATAGAGCTTCATTTTGGTTTTCCTCCCGTTCTAAAATAATGCTGTCCACCGATACGCCCAGCGCCCCGGCGATTTTTTGCGCAAAATCCCGTCGGCAGTGTCCTCTATGTATCTGATTGTGGACGTTCTGCCGCGTTCCGCCCAGCGCGTCGCTTAAATAGGCAAAGGTAATGTGTTTGGCCTTCATGACGCCATAGATTACATCCCGGTTAAGATAGACCATTCCCACCCGCAGTGTAAACCTTTTTGGTTTGTAATACGGTGTATCGCTCTCGGGAATCTGCAAAACCCGCGGCAAAACTACCTGATCCAGCTGTAACCCTAATGCATTGGCAATCTTATCGGCGGTTTTGGCACCGCAATACCCTCTGTGGAGGATTTGCCCCAGATATTCCGGCGTGATTTTGGCGTCCCGTGAAAGTGCTGCCCGCGTAATCCGCTGATGGTAGCAAATCAGGATTATCGTATCCACATTGAGATACACCCGCATCAAACCCGCACCTCCAATATCTGCCGCCAGCATTTTTCATTTCGCGCGGCTTTCTGCCTCCGGCTCCTTCGCGCCTGGTTAGCCCGCCGGATTTTCAGGACATCTGCCGCCTTCCGGCGCACCGCCCACCCGGCAAGCATAGAGATGAGTATAATTACAGCATACATTTTATTTTCCTCCTATGGATTTCCACTCGAGCCGGTACCCCATAATCTCCATCAGGTGTTTAACGTCCGCGAACCGCGCGGTGCCGGCCTCCAATTTTGACCGCAGCGTCCGGTAGTTGATCTCGTACCCCCGCCTCACGGATAGCAGCTTGACCGCCTGCTCCAACGGGATTTGGGATTGTGTGGACGCCGCCCTGAGCGTATCAAACGCACTTTGCTTGCCGTCAATCGTCATGATCTTTTAACCTCTCGGCCCACCGTTTGGCCTTTTCTTTGTATACCCGCTCCAAGTTGCTATAAAACATCTTGTTCCCCTCGCACCGCGGGAAACTAGCCTCCATCGCCAGCAGTAGGTCTGCATACTCCTCGATCACTGCGTCTGTCGCATCTTTCGGATTTATCGGAGTACAGCTTCCATGACCGCAGGCCCGGCAGTATTTCAGTAGCGCCTGAGCCAGCTCCGCCGCCTCCTCTGCCGCCATCTGGTATCGGTTTACCATAGGTTCTATCACCTGGATCACGTCCATGTCGCCCTCATCTGCTTCCAAAAAAGGCTCTAACCCCCTCAAATTCGAGGTGTTTAAAGGCTTATTGCAGAGAGGCAACGGCGCTGATGTTTCTTCCCATCTCGGCGCAGCGTTCCATTTTTTGATTGCATCTTCGTTTGTCGCCCCACAAGGACCGTATGAGTAACAATCCTTACACATCACACAGCCTGCCAAAGAACTATATTTTACGTTCTCACTCCCGCAAAACGGGCAAGGTTTAATTTCCATCGTTTTTGACCTCCTGTCCGAAGTACCGCTTAACCCGCATCTGCAAGTCCGCGGGAATATCTGGGTGCAGAACCCTCGCCCACGCGATAACCTGCCAGTATGGGTCATTTACTTCGAGAGATCCCCAACATTTGCCGTCCCAACCGTCCGAATCTATCCAGATTTCTCCGGTTTTTTTGTATACGCAGATGGTGTAGTACTCACCCGGTTCCGGAGGTTTGATGCTCCCATTAATCCAGTTTACTTTTGCCATCGTCTTCCTCCTCCATTTCGGATTTAGTAGGGGCATTAATGTCCTTATCATCCATCTTCGCGCCGCATCTGGGGCAATAGTTCAGTTCATTGCTTTCCAAATCCCCAGCCGTGATGATAAATTCATACCCGCACGCAGAGCAAATATAGGTGTCATCCACATAGTATTCATCTTCTGTTATCCACCGCCCATGCCGCACCGGCTGGACGTCGGAGGGAACGGTA
>ERZ1090861.1668-NODE-1668-length-10898-cov-9.399982_pt1 | contig 10898 bp, 15 predicted proteins | sample MGYA00478482_ERZ1090861 | MGnify/ENA primary metagenome ERZ1090861 (study PRJEB33644, sample SAMEA5815744) | chicken gut metagenome | biome: Chicken; feature: Gastrointestinal Tract; material: Caecum | place: Ireland | collected 2019-01-01 | study: A study of... | reverse complement strand
TATATATATAAAGTAAAAATCATAAACACCATTTCATTTTCAATTGAAATCGAAACATTTTTTTACACAATCTTCTCTATGTTGAAAAAACAAACTCCATCATTAAATAATAAAAATCATATTAATAGTGGTGCTATTTTATCGAAGAAACAACGATAATATTTTATGGCGTAATATCCCCAAATACAGGTAATAACATGCCTTTTCGTTACAGACTCGATAAAGTACTCAACTACAGAATGAACAAAAGAGACGAACAACTCGAAGTTGTCAAACTCGCCCAGATGGAAGTACTCAAAATCGAAAATGAAATCGAAAAAAATAACCAGACAATATCAAAAACAAGTGAAGATATGCGCCATGCACAACATATTATGCTCGAGGCATATGACAACTTTCTCCAGCACCTCTACAAAGTAGGAGAAGAACTGGAACAAAAAAAACAGGAGGCACTCCAAAAACTGGAAGAAGAAAAACTCAAACTTGTAGAACTGGAAAAAGCAGTCAAAGTTCTCGAAAAACACAAAGAAAAAAAATTCGAAGAATACAAAGAAGAAGAAAAACAAAAAGAAATGAAAATGTTAAATGAAATAGGCTCTCAAAGACATTTTACAAACACTAAAAACAAACATGAAGAAGAACTCGAAGAACTAAAACAAATGGGTATAGATATAGATGAATATTGAAAATGTAGAAAAAACAGAAACAAATATATCGCCTCAAACGTCTCAAAAATCTCAAAATACAAAAAAAACAGACGAAAAAGACGGCTTTGAAAAACTTGTTGATTCTGTGAAGAAAAAAGAAACAGAATCTCTTTCAAATACAAAAAAATTTAAAACAGAAAAACAACAACAAAACGACCAATCGCCGTTCCAGGCTTACAACGACATAATGTTCAAACAAAATCTCATAAGCTTAAACCTTAAAGATACAAATCTAATACAAAACAACGACGAGCAAAAACTAGACCCGAAATTATCTTCTTCAATGTTCAGCTACCAGCCAAGAACTTTCAAACTCGACCCTATGACATCTGAAGACGAAAAATTTCTCAAAATGCTATCATCAAATACAACAACCGTTATAGATAAAATGATTGCCTCTCAAAATTCTGATGAAGTACAAATACAAACAAAAGACGGCACAAACATAAGTTATAAAACAACAAATTTTTCAAAAGGAGTGTTCAATATAGTAGAATACGCTTTCAATTCACAAAAGCCTGTAAGAGTTGAAATGACGGGAAACTCATCTGTTATCCTGAAAATAGACAAAGAAGGACAGCTCTCGGCAGAATTTCTCTCTTCTGATAAAGCTATGGAAGCTATGTTAAAAAGCAATATTCCTTTTCTAAGAAACAAACTCGACTCAGAAGGCGTTCCCTATAAGGATATCTACTATAAAGATCAGCCAAAAGACGAACAACAACAAAGACAACAACGAAACAAAGGAGAATAAAAATGCAGGACTCTTTTATCACAGCAGTAAACTTGCAAAGAAATACCAAAAACTGGATGGATGCTCTTGGCAAAAACCTGACAAATATTTATACTCCGGGATTTCGAGAAGTAAAAACCAACTTCAACTCGTTCCTGAACGGTTCAACACTCGATGACCTTTACATAAATATGGATCAGGGAAAATCAACACCCGGCACATCTCCTGAAAACGTATTTCTCGAAGGTCAGGGTTTCTTTGTTGTAAAAAACGATGAAAATAAAATGGTCTACACTCGCCTCGGAGAATTCAAATTTGATGAAGAAGGCGTCTATAAAACAGCGGACGGTAAAGAAGTTCAGGGTTATATTCTCAATGAAAACGGAGAAATAATGGGCGCTAATTCAGCATCAGGTCAGGACATTGCATCAGGTGACCCGACAAACGGCGGCGTGGACGGAGTCCCGACAACTTCCATAAAACTATGGATAGACCCGAACAACGGCAAATATCTCGGTAAATACGAAGAATTTGAAATCAAAGAAGACGGCATACTCTATGTAAAATCAGATGATGGAAAAGTCACAGTTCCTCTCTACAAAATAGCGGTCATGAACTTCCATAACCCGAGCGGACTTGCTGAATCAGCACCCGGTGAATACGTTGAAACCGTTGCCTCAGGAAAACCTGTAGCAGGACGCGGTGATATCAGAAGCGGACTTATAGAGTTGTCAAATGTAAGCACTGATGATAATATTACATACTATCGGATGGCAAAAATGCAAATGGACTTAGCAAACAAATTGGTAAGTTCAAATAAAAGCCTTCTTGAAGAAGTAGTCAAACTTCTTTCATAATATGTCCACGTAGTTCAGAAGGATAGAACGTTACCCTCCTAAGGTAAATGTCGCAGGTTCGACTCCTGTCGTGGACATATTTCCCCTATCGGAGAAAATATGACAAACCTCGATGAAGCAATCAGCTACCACAAAACGGGACAACTCGATAAAGCAAAAGAAATCTACCTCGAGTTGCTCAAAGAAAATTCAAACTCAACAACAGTCTTGAATCTCCTTGGCGTGCTGTATCTGAAACAACAAAAATATGACGAAGCCGAAAAATTTATAAAAAAAGCAATGGAGCTTGAACCAAACACAAATACCGCATACAATCTCGGACTCATCTGCTATGGAAAATCAGACTTCCTAAACGCCGCAAAATACTTCGAACAGTCAATCGAAGATGAAAACGATACAGACCTCATCAAACAAATTGCTTCATGCTACGAAAAAGCAAATGACATCAAAAATGCTTTGCTCTATTATCTGAAACTAAACAGCAAATACCCGAAAAACCTCGAATACATAAGAAAACTTGCAACACTCTATAACTCCGAACAAGAAAACGAAAACGCTCTGAAATTTTATCTCAAAAGCTTTGAGCTGGACAAAAAAGATTATATAGCCTGTACAAACCTCGGCAGCCTCTACGAAAAGCTGGCTGATACAGATAAAGCAAAAGAATTTTATAAAAAATCGCTCAAACTAAAACCAAACTATGAAGCATACCACAACCTCGGAATATTACTGCGTAAGCAAAAAAAATACCAAGAATCAATATCATGCCTGCAACAAGCACTAAAACTCAAACCTCATGACCCGAAAACAGAACTAAGCCTTGGCATGTCTTATCTGATTATTAAAGACTTCAAAAACGGATTTTCCCACTACAGAAATAAACGACCGGAACTCAAACGGCACTATCACGACGACTGGGACGGAAAACCCTACAATGACGCAACAGCACTGGTTTATTGCGGCGGAGGTTTTGGCGACTACATCATGTTTTCACGTTATCTCCCTATGCTGAAAAATTATTTCAAAGAAATAATTCTACAGGTGCCAAAAGAGCTGAAAAAATTAGTCAATATGAACTTCCCTGATTTCAAAACCTCATCTGATAAAGAAGAAGTTGTCTATAACAAATCTATATGCATGGTTGACTTACCATACCTGCTGAATATGAACATCGACAACATTCCGGATATCAAATATATCCATGACAAAGACAAAGCAGCCGGATACAAAGAGAAATATTTCAACACTGACAAACAAAAAATAGGCATTTTCTTTAGAGGTAACCAGAATGTTTTCAAAAATCGCTCAATACCTCTGAAAGAAATGTCACCGCTTTTTTCTCTTGATAAATACAAATTTTATTCGTTCCAGAAAAACGACGAAGAAAACCAACTCGAACAATTCAGACAAGAGCTGGCTGACCTCGGTGCAACCTTTGACGACTTTTCCGATACGGCATCTGCTCTTGTTAATCTTGACCTCTTAATCACAATAGACAGCGGTATTGCTCATCTTGCAGGAGCTTTAGGAGTAAGAACATTTCTTATGCTTCCTTATGCAAATGAATGGCGGTGGTTCGACGACGCAAAGACAACACCATGGTATAAAAGCATCGAACTCTTCAGGCAGAAAGAAGAAGGGAATTGGCACAGCATTATTAATGAGATTTATAACAAGCTCAAATAACCTCACATCATTCCAAGAGAACAGAGTGACGGAAGAATTCTTGCGAGCAAAAGACTCTTCGTTTCGCTCAGAGTGACGGATGGTGTATTAACTCAAAATGTAGATTGTTCTAATGGCTACGAAAGCAGAATTTTTTTGTCGAAACTTTGTGGAGCGCAGCGACTTTTCAAAGTTTCAGTAAAAAAATTCAAGATTTCGTTTTGATTGCGGTTTTTCTTTCTTTGGTTGCGTTTCTTTCTTTTTGCTCGCAACAAAAAGAAAGAAATGAACAAAAAATGGCTCTTCGCCTACGCTCAAAGTGACTCAAAATGAGGAGCCTTCACAGGTCCAAGAGTTTTATTTCACTAAACTTTGTACCTATGCTTGTATGCAGGCTATCAAGACTTTGTTTTTTCATTTTTTATCCATTTGAGCTTTAATGTTTATCTCAAATGTTAATTTAAAAATCAAAAAAATTTTTTAAAGGAACGGACAAAACATTTGAAATTTGGGCTAATTTCTTTAAACTTATGCGCCGCTCAAAACGCTCAACATGACCGACAAACTTAGAATTTGCATCAATTTTTTCAGCAAGTTCTTCCTGCGTCATACCTGCCTCAAGCCTGTATTGTCTCAATTTTTTGCCTATTTGCCTGTATACTTCATCCAATTCCATAAATAAAGAGTATATTTTCTGATAAATAAGCACCACTGCTATAAAAGCACCATACAGAATACTCAGTCGAAATCAAAAAATTTTTTTAGAGGAACACCCAATATTTCTGAAATTTTTATTATTTTTTTTAGACCAATATATCTTTCAACTCTTTCAACATGCCCAATAAATTTTTGGTTAGCATTAATTTTTTCTGACAGCTGTTCTTGCGTTAACCCTGCATACAAACGATATTTTTTTATATTATTTCCAATTTTTCTATATATTTCATCTATTTCCATAATTTTAGGGTATATGGTATACTTAATAAGCACCACTGCTAAATAAGCACTATTGAAGAGGTAATTACAATGAAGAATATATTTCTAGTAGTACTAATGCTTTTATATTTTTCCCCCGCACATGCTGCGGAAAAAACTGCAGCAAGAGTTGTCAAAGTCACTGACGGAGATACAATAGAAGTACTGCTAGACAACAAAAAAGAAGCTATCAGGCTTTTGGGAGTTGACTGCTATGAAACATATCCGAACAACAGAGCATACAAGCAGGCTTACACGGAAGGAATAACCGTAGAAAAAGTTGTGGAACTCGGAAAACTTGCAAAGTATTATGTTCAAAAAGAGCTTAAGCCAGATGATATGGTATACCTCGAATTTGAAGAAAACAAAAGGGACTCTTACGGACGGCTTCTTGCTTATGTATATCTGAAAGATGGAAAAATGCTGAACAAAATGCTTTTGCAGAATAAAAAAGCAAAATATTTTATATATGCAACATGCGAAAAGAAAAACGAGCTGATAGAATAAAAAAGACGGATTGATTACATCCGTCTTTTTTACAGTTAGTTTTTAACACTTAGCTTTTGAGTGCATCGGCACCGCTGACGACTTCCGAAATTTCCTGTGTAATAGCCGCCTGACGTGCTTTGTTGTAGTCAACAGTGAGCGAGCGAATCATATCATCGGCGTTTGTTGACGCATTAGACATAGCAGCCATACGAGAAGCAAGTTCGCTTGCAGAAGCTTCAAGAAGAGCCTGATAGACACTGTTTGAAACATACATAGGAACTATTTTTTTCAGAACCTCTTCGCTTGATGGTTCAAACATCATCTCAGGTTCAAGCTCGTGTTTTTTCTCTTCCTCGACAGCAAGAACAGGAAGAATATCCCAGTTTTCAACAATAAATGAGAGCATTGATTTGAAACGGGTTGTAATGATTTCAATTTTATCTATTTGTGCTTCAACATAGCTGTGGGCAATGTCTTCAGCTATTACATTTGCATTTGAAACCGTAATCAGCGGAGGAAGTTTTGTGTAGGTTCCAAGAATTTCCACATTTTCCTGCTCTACAACACGCTTCAGAGCGACAAATCCTTTTTGCCCGACGATAAAGAGTTTTACATCTTTACCTTCTGATTTCAACTCTTTTATTCTCTGAGTTGTACGCCTTACGAGATTTGCGTTGTATGCGCCAGCAAGACCTTTATCAGAAGTAATGAGAAGGATGCCGACCGTATTTATTTCACGGTGTTTCATCAACTCAGGATAGTTTTCGATAGAGTGGGCAAATTTCATGCTCGATGTATCAAAAGATGGAGAACTCTTCAAGACTTTTGCAAAAGCATCCCTGATACTCTGAGAGTATGGTCTTGCTGATTTTACCGCATTCTCGGCTTTTTTTACCTTTGCAGCAGCCACCATCTTCATTGCCTGAGTAATCTTCTTGGTATTTTGAATACTCTTTATTCTCTGTTTTATATCCTTTAAGTTAGACATATGCTACCTTCCGATTAGTCAGCTAAAAAAACGGTATCTCTAAATTTAACCAATGCTTCTTTCAGTGTTTTTTCCTGCTCTTCACCGAGTTTGTTTCCTTCGTTCATTGTGTTTTCAAGGTCGGGGAGATTTGCACTGAAGTACTCAAGCCATTGACGTTTAAAGTCAGCAATCAGTTTGTTATCAACTTCATCAAGAATACCGTTATTTACGGCAAACAAAATTGATACCTGCTGAGCAACTGATAAAGGCTTGTATTGAGGTTGTTTCAGAACTTCAACAAGTTTTGAACCTCTTGTAAGCTGGTCTTGAGTTGCTTTATCAAGATCGCTTGCAAATTGGGCAAATGCTTCAAGTTCTCGATATTGTGCAAGACCCAATCTCAAGTTGCCTGCGACCGATTTAATTGCCTTTGTCTGAGCCGCACCGCCGACACGTGAAACAGATATACCTGCGTTAATAGCCGGTCTTACGCCTGAGTTGAACAAATCTGTTTCAAGAAAGATTTGCCCGTCAGTAATACTGATTACGTTTGTCGGAATGTATGCACTGACATCACCTGCCTGTGTTTCAATAATCGGAAGTGCAGTCATGCTTCCGCCGCCAAGTTCATCGGACAGTTTCGCAGCACGTTCCAGAAGACGTGAGTGAAGATAGAAAACATCACCGGGGTAAGCTTCACGACCAGGCGGTCTTCTAAGAAGAAGTGACATCGCACGGTATGCCTGAGCGTGTCTGATTAAGTCATCATATATGATGAGAACATGTCTTCCCTGTTCCATAAACTCTTCGCCCATTGCCGTTCCTGCAAAAGGTGCGATATATTGAGAAGGAGCAGACTCATTTGCTGCAGCGGATACAATGATTGTGTAGTCCATAGCGCCGTGTTCCTCGAGAGTTTTTGCAAGACGGGCTACGGAGCTTGTTTTTTGTCCGATTGCAACGTAGATACAAATTACGTCTTTTCCTTTCTGGTTAATGATTGTATCAACAGCGATGGCAGTTTTACCGGTTTGTCTGTCACCGATAATCAGCTCACGTTGCCCTTTACCGATAGGAGTCAATGCATCAATTGCTGTGATACCTGTTTGAAGAGGCTGATGAACTGATTTTCTTTTTACAATACCCGGAGCAATTTTCTCAATAGGTCTTGTTCTGTCTGTTTCGATAGGACCTTTTCCGTCAATAGGAGCACCGACAGAGTTGACTATTCTTCCGAGGAGAGCATCGCCTACCGGCACCGAAGCAATTCTTCCTGTTGTCTTAACGGTTGTTCCTTCTTTAATAAACTTATATTCACCGAAGATTACAACACCGACGTTGTCTTCTTCCAAGTTCAATGCAATACCGAGGGTATTATGACCGTCTTCAAATTCAATCAACTCCCCTGACATTACATTTCTAAGCCCATAAACCCTTGCAATACCGTCGCCTACCTCAAGAACACTTCCGATATTTGATACTTCAAGAGTGTTTTTGTAGTTTTCGACTTTTGATTTGATTATTGAGCTTATTTCATCCGGTCTTATTGCACTCATACAAATTTCCTCTTTATATTAATTGCCTTTTCATCTTTTCCAATTTTGTCCTGACACTGCCATCGATTACGTTATCACCGATTTTCAAAATCATGCCTGCGATAATATCTTTATCCGTTGAAACATCAAGACAAACATTTTTTTGATAAATTGATTCAAGCTTTCTTATCAGCCTGTTCTTTATTTCATCATCAATCTCTATTGAGCTGACTACTTCCACGCACATTATATTGCGTTTTTCATTGAATTTATTATTGAACAAATGAACTATTGCAAAGAACGCAAACATCCTGTTTCTATCTATCAACAAGTTCAAAAAGTTCAAAATATTTTGAGAAACTTTCCCTTCAAAAACCGCATTCAAAATATCTTTTTTGTCTGTTTTTGAGATGGTAGGATGTTCCATAACATCCAAAAATTCTTTATTTTCCTTAAATGTCTCTTCTACGACATTCAAATCATGTTTGAAACTGTTCAGGTCTTCATCACTCTTTGATATTTCAAACAATGCATCGCAATATCTTTGAGATACAAGTATAAGTTTGTTAAATGCCAAATCTTCTTTCATAATCCTACACCTTCATCCCATCAAGACTATCTATGAAATCATTTATATATTTTTTTTGCATATCATCGGTTATTGCCTGTTTTATATGTTCTTTTGCTATCTCAAGTGCGTCCTGAGCTACCTCTCTGCTGATTGATTCCTTGAGACTTTTTTGTTCCGCATCAAGAAATTTTTCAGTGTTTTTTTCTATTTCCTGCAGTGATTGTACCGTCTCTGCTTCTATTTTTTCTCTGTACATATCGGCTGTTTTATGAGCTTCTTGAGTAATTTCTTTTTTCTCTTCAGAGATATTCTTCACTTTGTTTTTAACTTCTTTAAGTTCAGCGATAGCTTGTTCTCTTTCCTGTTCGGCGTTTTTAACAAAAGATTTTATCTGCTCAATTTTACCGTCTATAATCCCGACCAAATTAAACTTCTTAACCAGCCACACAAGAAAAACAGCAACGGCAAGCAGGTTAATAATATTTGAATGTAGAATATATCCGATAAAATCACTCATGACTATTTTTTACCTTTTATCCTGATTGTTAACAATAAGAGGAACTTCCTCTCCTAAAATCTTTGAAGAAATCTGACGGGCTATTTCATGCATGTCATTTGAAAGAGAGTCTTTAAGCTGAGTTTTTGCAACAGCCATCTCATCATGAAAACTGCGGATTCTTTCTGCAGCTTGTTGATTAGCCTCAGCAACTTTCTCACCTTTTTCGTTTTTGGCTTTTTCAAGGACATCAGAGATTATATCTTTTGCCTGTTTTTTTGTTTGTTTAATAATCTCATCATGCTCAGACAGCAAACCCTGCGCCTCATTTTGATAGTTTTGAGCCTGCTGTTTATTATTTGCGATGTAATCCTCGCGTTCATCCTGCAATTTCAGCAGAGGTTTATAGAAAATAGCATTCATTATAAGCATAAATACTATAAAACTAATTGCGATGACTATAGCTGTTGCATCAAACTCTAACATAATTTAACCCGTAATTATCTTTCTTAAAAACTAGCCTATTTGAGCCATAATGATGAAAGCGATAACCAATGCATACAAAGCTAACGCTTCAAGGAATGCAAGACCGATAAACATCAATGTTCTGACTTTTCCTTCAGCTTCCGGCTGACGGGCTGTTGCTTCAATAGCAGATGCTACGGCATGTCCCATTCCGAGACCAGGCCCGATAGCTCCTAAACCGATTGCCAAACCCATTGCCAATAATGCGATCGCTTTTGTTTCCATTTTTAAATTTCTCCTATAATACTGAAATTAATGTTTAATGTTCTTCTGAAGTAACTGCGCCTATGTAAGATGCGGCAAGTATGGCAAAGATAAATGCCTGGATAAATGCCACAAACAATTCAAATAACACCATAGGTATAGGCAAACCTACAGGTATCAAAGCTACCAAAACCATTATAATAACTTCACCGGCAAGAATATTCGCAAAAAGCCTCAATGCCAGAGAAAAAGGTCGTGTGACATCTTCTAGCAGGTTCATCGGTGCCATAAACCACACAGGCTGGAAATAGTGTTTTATATGTCCTAAGAGACCTTTTTTCATAATACCTGCACCGAGATAATAGATAAGAACAATTATTGCTAATGCTGCCGTTGTGTTTATATCATTTGTAGGAGAAGCAAACTCTCCCTCTTTCAGGTGTATCAGTTTCCATGGGAGCTGCCCCATCAAATTGGCAGTCAGGATAAACAAAAACAAAGATGCTATCAGGGCAATATGTTTTCGCCCGTCTTTGCCTATTTGACCTGTTGCCATATTCTTGATAAAATCAAGCGCCATCTCTGCCAGTGCTTGAATTTTTGACGGAATTCTATCCAAATTAAATCTGATTATAAGGGCAACTATTATCAAAAAAGCCATAGCAAACCAGGCTGTCAAAATAGTATCGACATGAACCTGCAGAGGTCCGATATGTTCTATCCAATGCTCTCCGAAACTAATTTCCACTTTTATCCTCGACTAAATAATAATTGTTATTCTCACAACAAATATTATACATCGTAAATAAAAAAAGTGTAAAACATTTAGGTAATATTTAGTCGAATAAATGTTTGATTTTTCTTATATCTCTCAATATTTTATTTAACAAAACGAGACGTTTTTTCTTACGCCTATCAAATTTTCTGATTCTTTTTTCTACAAAAATTTCTTTAAATTCCTGTCTCCTGTCCGTTTTTATATAATCCGGGTAGAGTTTGACAACATCCATAAAAATCCTTATCTTCCTTGTTTTACCGTTATGAGCTATTAATTCTATAATAAAATTATTTTTGATGGCAAATGTTTTTTTCAGATATTTTTTTAAATTTTGACTGCAATTTTAAAACCATTTCAAAGAAAGGATTTTCAGAATTTATGTTGTTAAAAATT
>ERZ1090861.1667-NODE-1667-length-10899-cov-6.215972_pt1 | contig 10899 bp, 9 predicted proteins | sample MGYA00478482_ERZ1090861 | MGnify/ENA primary metagenome ERZ1090861 (study PRJEB33644, sample SAMEA5815744) | chicken gut metagenome | biome: Chicken; feature: Gastrointestinal Tract; material: Caecum | place: Ireland | collected 2019-01-01 | study: A study of the... | reverse complement strand
GGGTACATAGGGGAGGGACCCCATCGAAAGGGTCCCGCCCCTATGCGTGCTTTTGGGTACTTTTCTCACGAGAGAAAAGTACCTCGGGGTCCGGGGGCGAAGCCCCCGAAAAATCAGATCAGCGCCTCTACATAGGACTTGGCGTCAAAGGGCTGGAGATCGTCGATCCCCTCCCCCAGGCCCACAAACTTCACCGGCACCTGGAGGGCCTGGGCAATGGCGATGACGATGCCGCCCTTGGCGGTGCCGTCCAGCTTGGTGAGGACGATGCCGGTGAGGCCCGTGGTCTCCTGGAACTGCTTAGCCTGGATAAGGCCGTTCTGTCCGGTGGTGGCGTCCAGCACCAGCAGGGTCTCCAGGGCGGCCTCCGGCAGCTCCCGGTCGATGACCCGCTTCATCTTGGCCAGCTCCGCCATCAGGTGGCTCTTGTTGTGCAGCCGCCCGGCGGTGTCGCAGATGACCACATCCACGTGCCGGGCCTTGGCAGCCTGGAGGGCGTCAAAGAGCACGGCACTGGGGTCCGCCCCCTCGTGCTGGCGGATCAGCTCGCACTGTGCCCGGCCCGCCCAGATCTCCAGCTGGTCGGCGGCGGCGGCCCGGAAGGTGTCCCCGGCGCACAGCAGCACCCGCTTGCCCTGGCGGCGGAGCCGGTCCGCCAGCTTGCCGATGGAGGTGGTCTTCCCCACCCCGTTGACCCCGATGACCAGGATCACCGAGGGCTTGGTGCTGAGGTTCAGGGACTGGTCTCCCACTTGCAGCTTCTCCGCCAGGATCCTCCGCAGGCAGTCCTTGATGGCCTCCTGGCCGGAGAGACGCTCCGCCACCATCTGCTGGCGGAGCTCCTCCACGGCGGCGGTGGCGGTCTCCACACCAACGTCCGCCATAATCAGCATCTCCTCCAGGTCCTCGAAGAAGGCGCTGTCCTCCTCGGAGATGGTATAAATGGAGAAAATGTCCGCCAGGGAGATCTTCTTCAGCCGCTGCCAGAAGCTGGGCTTCTTTTTCTCCGGCTCAGGCTCCGTCTCCGGTTCCGGCGCGGGGGCCTCGGGCCCCGCCCTCTCAGGCTGGGCTTCCTCCGCAACGGCGGCCTCCTCTCGCGCGGCTTCATCCGCCTCCTCCTGAGAAGCGTCCTCGCCGGGAGTCGCCTCCTCGGGCTGGACGTCCTCGGCTTCCACCGCCTCGTCCGCCTCAGCTTCGGACTCCTGGGCCTGGAGCTCCTCCAGGGCGTCCTCGTCCTCCCGCTCCTTTTTCTCCTTGCCCTTAAACCAGTTCCAAAAAGCCATACAAAACTCCTATCCTGCCGCCATGCGCGGCACAACTAAAATAATCTATCAAAAATACGCCATCCGGCGCGGGGGCCTCACTTGATCCTCAGCTCCTTCGCCACGTCGTTCATATTAATAGTCAGCATCTTGCTGACACCGCCCCCACAAAGCTCACGCTTTGCGGGGACCCCCTATCCCACTTGAGCCGGTCAGATGCGATCCGACCGGCTCCAAGGTTTTGGGCAAGCCCAAAACGCTTGTACGCGCCACTCGGCGCGGGGGCCTCACTTGATCTTCAGCTCTTTCGCCACGTCGTTCATATTAATAGTCAGCATCTTGCTGACGCCCTCCTCTTGCATGGTCACGCCGTAGAGGATGTCCGCCTCCTCCATGGTGCCCCGCCGGTGGGTGATGACAATGAACTGGGTCTTGTCGGCGATGGAGCGCATGTAGCGGGCGAAGCGGACCACGTTGGCGTCGTCCAGGGAGGCGTCGATCTCGTCCATGACGCAGAAGGGCGTGGGGTGGACCTTCAAAATGGCGAAGTACAGGGCGATGGCCACCACCGCCTTCTCCCCGCCGGAGAGGGGCTCCAGGGACTTCATGGCCTTCCCCGGCGGCTGGGCCTTGATGTCGATGCCGCAGTCCAGCACATGCTCCGGGTCCTCCAGCTCCAGCCTAGCCTGACCCCCGCCGAAGAGGTCCCGGAAGGTGTCCCGGAAGGCCTCGTCGATGAGCTTGAACTGCCGGGCGAAGATACCGGTCATCTCCCGGGTCAGATCCTCGATGACCCCCACCAGCTCCCCCTTTGCCTTCTCCACGTCGTCCCGCTGGCCGGTGAGGTAGGTGTAGCGGGTGTTGATCCGGTCGAAGTCCTCGATGGCCTCCAGGTTCACGTTGCCAAGGCCCCCGATCTCCCGCTTCAGCTCGTTGATGCGGCGGTTGGCCTTTGGCACGCTCTCCAGCTCGATGCGCTGGGCCATGGCGGCGGAGTGACTGAGCTCGTAGGTCTCCCAGAGCTTGTCCAGGAGCTGCTTCTCCTCCCACTGGCCGGCGGAGAGCTTCTGCTCCAGGCGGGCTACCTCCCGCTCCGCGGCCAGGACGGCGTCGTTGCAGGACTTGATCCTGGCGCCCATGGCGCTCCGCTCCTGCTCCAGCAGGAGCTTTGCCTCCCGGAGGGCCGTCAGGCGGTCCTGGCAGCCCTTGCCCCGCAGCCGCAGGGAGGCCGCCGCCTCGGTCCGTCTGTCGATCTCTCCCTCCGTGACCTCGATGGCGGCGCGGTACTCCTCCAGCCGGCGCTGGCGGGTCAGGCGGTCCCCCTCCATGTCCCGGCAGACCTGCTCCATGTCCGCCAGGGCCTTGGCGGTGGCCTCCTTCTCTGCGGCCAGGGCGGAGAGCTCCTCCTTCCGGGCGCTGACGTCCTCGCTGAGCTTTCCGGAGAGGGCCAGCAGATCCGTCTGGCCCGCCAGCTTCTCCTCCGCCTGGGTCCGGAGGGCGGCGGCCTCGGCGTCCTGCCGGGCGATCTCCCCGCCGGTCTCCTCCATCTGCCGGCGGCTGTCCGCCACGCGCTGGTCCAGGGCCTGGCGCTCCCCCTCCAGGCTCTCCCGGCTCCGCTCCAGGCTCTCCAGGGTGGACCGGTAGTGGTCCGCCTGGCCCTGGAGCTTCAGCACCGCGTCCTGGGCGGTCCGGCGCTGGCCCTCGGCCACCTCCATCTCGTACCGGGCGGCGGCCAGCTCCCGGGCGGCCTCCTCCTTCTCCCTCTGGGCGGCGGCCGCCTTCTCCTCCAGGGTTCCCTGCTTCTTCCGCAGGCTCTCCAGCTCGTTGGCCCGGGAGAGGATGCCCGCCGAGCGGGACACGCTGCCGCCGGTCATGGAGCCGCCCCGGTTGATGACCTGCCCGTCCAGGGTGACGATGCGGAAGCGGTTCTGGTATTTTCTCGCCATGGCGATGCCGCAGTCCAGGTCCTCCACCACCACGGTGCGGCCCAGCAGATTGCGGAAAATGCCCTCGTATTTGCTGTCGTAGCGGATGAGCCGGGAGGCGACGCCCACGAAGCCGAACTCGCTCTCCACCCCCCGCTCCCGCAGCTCCTCGCCGCGGATGGCGGTGAGGGGCAGGAAGGTGGCCCGGCCGCCGTCCCGCTGCTTGAGGAACTGGATGGCGCTCTTGGCGTCCTCCTCCCGGTCCACCACGATGTTCTGCAGGCCGGCCCCCAGGGCGATCTCCAGGGCCACGGCGCAGCGGCCCTCCACCTTCATCAGGTTCGCCACCGGGCCGTGGACGCCCCGGAGGGTGTTCCGCTCCGCGGCCTGCATCACCACCCGCACGGCCTTGTTGAAGCCCTCGTACTCCTTCTCCATCTCCGTGAGGAGACGGATCCGGGAATTCAAGTCGTTCCGCTCCATGGTCAGCTGGAGGTGGGCCTCGTTGGCGGCCTTCTCCCGCTTCTGGCGGCTCTCCATCCGCAGGGTGTGTCCCTGGATGACGTTGTCCGCGGCGGCGGCCTCGTCCTGAGCCTCCTCCAGCTGCCGCTCCACAGCGCGGCGGTCCCGCCGGGCTGTGTCGTACTGGGCCTCCAGGCTCTCCAGCTCCTGATCCACCGCCCTCCGGCGCTCCTCCATCTGCTCCACGGCGGCGGTCAGGGCGGAAAGCCGTGCCCGGCCGTCGGCGGCGGCGGACACCGCCAAAGCCTCCCGGGCCCGGAGGCCCTGAGCCTCCTCCCCGGCGCTGCCCGCGCTCCGGGACGCCTCCCTCGCCTGCTCCAGCAGGGCCTCCAGCTCCCGCTCCAGGTCGCCGGCCCTGCCGGCGATGTCCTCGATGCGGCGGCTCTGGTCCGCCATCTGCTCCCGGATGGACTGGCTGCGGCTGTCCTGGTCCGCCATCTCCCGCTCCAGCATGTCGATGGAGGAGCGGTTGTGCTGGATGGTGCCCCGGAGCACCGCCGCGGCGCTGTCCTCGTCGGCGGCCCGGGCCTCCAATTCGGACGCCTCCTCCCGGACCCGCTCCTGCTCCAGGTCGTTGTCCTGGAGCTTCCCGGCGAAGGCCTCGTTCTCACTGTAGAGCCGCTCCAGCTCCCCGTTGGCCCGGTCGTTCTCCGCCCGGGCGGCGGCGCAGTCCGCCTGGAGCTTGATGGTTCCCGCCCGAATCTCCTCCAGCTTGTCCAGCCACACGGAGATCTCCAGCAGCCGCAGCTCGTCCCGGAGGATCAGGAACCGCTTCGCCCGCTCCGCCTGCTCCCGCAGGGGCTCCACCTGGAGCTCCAGCTCGGCGATGCGGTCGTTGATCCGCACCAGGTTCTCCTCCGTCCGCTCCAGGCGGCGCTCGGTCTCCTCCTTCCGGTGGCGGTACTTGCTGATGCCCGCCGCCTCCTCGAAGATCTCCCGGCGGTCGGCGCTGCGGGTGGAGAGGATCTCGTCGATGCGGCCCTGGCCGATGATGGCGTAGCCCTCCCGGCCCAGGCCCGTGTCCATGAACAGCTCATTGACGTCCTTGAGACGCACGGACTGCTTGTTGATGTAGTATTCGCTCTCGCCGCTGCGGTAGTAGCGGCGGGTGACCATGACCTCGCTGGCGTCGATGGCGGGGAAGATGTGCTCCGTGTTGTCCAGCACCAGCGTCACCTGGGCGAAGCCCACGGGGCCCCGCTTCTCCGTGCCGCCGAAGATCACGTCCTCCATCTTCCTGCCCCGGAGGCTCTTGACGGACTGCTCCCCCATGACCCAGCAGATGGCGTCGGAGATGTTGGACTTTCCGGAGCCGTTGGGTCCCACCACGGCGGTGATATCCTCCCCGAAGCGGAGGACCGTCTTGTCGGGGAAAGATTTGAAGCCCTGGATCTCCAGCGCGCGCAGGTACATAAGCACACCTCTTTTTGTCGTGGGATATCTGTCTCCAGCGCGGCACGCCGTTCGTACCGCCCAAAAAATTCTGACATAGCAGTTTATTGTATCACGCCGTAGTGCATATTTCAAGCCGCAAACCGCCCTAAATTGGCCAAAAAGCTCCCTCAGGGCACTGACAATCCCATGACAAACAAACCGGCGGCGCTCCCGCCCACAGGCGGAAGCGCCGCTTTGTCACTCAGATTTGCCGCCGGCTCCCCCGCTCCGGAAGCCGCCGGGCTCACAGCGTCCGCAGGGCGGCCTCCAGGGCGGTCTTCTGGCTGGTGCCCTGGTCCTTCATCTTGATAACCCTAGCGGGGCAGCCCGCCACCACGGCGTTCTCCGGCACGTCCTGGATCACCACGGCCCCGGCAGCCACCACGGCCCACCGGCCCACCCGGACTCCCTCGATGACCACGGCGTTGGCTCCCACCAGCACGCCGTCCTCGATGACCACCGGGGTGGCGCTGGCGGGCTCGATGACCCCGGCCAGGACGGCCCCGGCGCCGATGTGGCAGTTCCTGCCCACGGTGGCCCGACCCCCCAGGACCGCCCCCATGTCGATCATGGTGCCCTCGCCCACCACCGCGCCGATGTTGAGGATGGCACCCATCATGACCACAGCGTTGTCCCCGATGGACACCTGCTCCCGGATGATGGCGCCGGGCTCGATCCGGGCGTTCACCCCCTTCAGATCCAGCAGGGGGATGGCGCTGTTGCGCCGGTCGTTCTCCACGACGATGTCGGCGATGGCCCCGGCGTTCTCCGCCAGGATGGGGCCCAGCTCCCGCCAGTCCCCGAACACCACCTTGCTCCGGCCCTCGCCGAAGACGGTGGCGGAGCCGTAGTCGATGTCGGCGAGCTCGTTGACGTAGACCTTCACCGGCGTCTTCTTCTCGGCGGCGGCGATATATGCGATGATCTCCTGGGCGTTCATCATGGGTTCTGACCTCCAAATAAAATATCCTGCAATTCATACCGGCCTTTGGGCATCCGGCAGAGCTTCCGGGCCATGTGCAGGGCCCCGTTGACGAAGATCTGCCGGGACGCGGCCCGGTGGGTGATCTCAAGGACCTCGTCGGGGCCGAAAAAGCTGACGGTGTGGGTCCCGGCCTCGGTGCCGCCCCGGAGGGAGTGGACGCCGATCTCCCGTGGGTCCCGCCTGCCGCACATGCCCTGGCGGCCGTAGACCGGGGTCAGCTCCCCCCTGGGGTCAATGGCCTCCAGCAGAAGCTTGGCGGTGCCGCTGGGGGCGTCGGCCTTCTGGTTGTGGTGGGTCTCCACGATCTCGATGTCGAAGTCCGGCCGCAGCACGCCGCTGATCTCCTCCAGCACCCGGCGGAACACCGCCACGCCCACGGAGAAGTTGGCGCTGTGGAGCACCGGGGCGTACCGCCCCAGGTCGGTGAACGCCGCCATCCCCTCCGCCGGGACGCCGGTGGTGCCGGAGAGGAGGGGGGTGCCGGTGCGGCGGATATAATTCGCCAGCCGGGGCAGGACGGCGGGGGCGGAGAAGTCCACGGCCACGTCGGCCACCCGGCCCAGGGCGTCCAACTCCCCGGTGTTGGAGGCGCGGACCACGCCGGCGATCTGGTCCCCGGCGGCCAGGGCGGTCTGCTCGATGAGACGGCCCATGCGGCCGTAGCCAATCAGCAGGATCTTCATGCCAGCAGCCCCGCTTCCTCCAGCAGCCCCCGGAGGGCGGCCTGGTGGCTCTCGCTCATGTCCCACAGGGGCATCCGGAAGGGCCCCACGTCCCGCCCCATCATGTTCAGGGCAGTCTTGACGGGGATGGGGTTCACCTCCATGAACAGGCCGTTCATCAAATCCAGATACCGCAGGGCTGTTGCCCGGGCCTCCGCCTGCCGCCCCTCCAGGTAGTCCATGACCATCTGGTGGCACTCCCGGGGCATGATGTTGGCCCACACGGAGATGACGCCGCTGCCGCCGACGGACAGCAGGGGCAGGGTGATGTCGTCGTTGCCGGACCAGAGGGCGAAATCGGGCCCCACGCAGTGGGCGATCCGCATGGCGTAGGACATGTCGCCGCTGGCCTCCTTGATGCCGCAGACGTTGGGGTGCTTCGCCAGCCGCTCCACGGTCTCCGGAGCGATGGCGCAGCCGGTGCGGCCGGGGACGTTGTAGAGGATGGAGGGGATGGTCACCGCGTCGGCCACGGCGGCGAAGTGGCGGTACATGCCCTCCTGGTTGGCCTTGTTGTAGTAGGGGGTGATGAGCAGCAGGCCGTCGGCCCCCAGCTCCTGGGCCCGCAGGCTCTTCTCCACCATGGTCTGGGTGCAGTTGGAGCCAGTGCCGGCGATGACCGGGACACGGCCCGCGGCAGAGGCCACCACGCAGCGGAGGGTGTCGTCGTCCTCCTCGTGGGTCATGGTGGAGCTCTCCCCGGTGGTGCCCAGGGTCAAAATGGCGTCGGTGCCGCTGGCGATGTGCCACTCCACCAGCTCCCGCAGCTTCTCGAAGTTCACGGAGCCGTCGGCGTGGAAGGGGGTGACCAGGGCCACGATGGAGCCCCTCAGATGTCGGATGTCCATAGCATGTTCCTCCTGAAAAATAGTGTGGACGATGTCGGCTCCGCCGGCTTTTCCCAAAAGAAAAAGCCGGCAGGCGCTCCTGCCGACTCTGGGCGAGGGCTCCCCTCGCCGTCGTAAGCGGATAGCGCAACCACAGGATCTCCCGTGGACAGTGGCAGGGATGTTCTCCCCGTCCCCACCCCGGGCCCACGCCTGGCCCCGGAGTTCGGCGGACTTGCCTCCCCCGCGCTCCCAGCCTGCCGGCTCCCGCGGCTTCATCGCCTCCGCAACCTCTATCGTACTGCTTATTAAGATACCACAAAAAAACGGCCTTGACAAGGGGGATCTTTCCAGAAAAGTATGCGGATGGTGCTGTTATTTGTTATATCACAGGCTCATTGGCCGGAGGGATCTTGCCCTCGCCGGTCATCTGCTGGGACACGAGGGTCCACTCACTGCCGTCGTGGGCGAAAACGAACGCCCGCTCTGTTCTCCAGGCGGTGTACTCCGGCTCCTCCCCCGTGAGCTGCGTATAATACAACTTCCCCTGCTCGTCAACGGTCAGCGTGACCACGCCGTCCTCGACGGCCGCGTCCAGGAGGCTGACCTCGCTCTCAAACCGGTCGTACCGCTCCCCCAGGTCTGAAAGAGCCTCCCGGTGCGCTGTGAGCTCCTGGATGGCGGCCAGTTCCTCCTCGTACACATCATCCGACTCGGCAACAGCAGAACCGCCGATCCGGCAGATCTCCTCCGGCGGAGCAACCAGCGAGCCTGTGCGGCGGTCCAGGAACGCGTCAATAAACACCAGGAGGTCCTCCTGGCTGGCGGCGAGCTGCCTGGCGGTCTCCTCTCTGCCGGGGTCATAGGAAGCATACTGAAAGGCCGCAATGCCAAACGCCACAACCGCAAGGAGCACCGACAGTCCCAGGGCGAAAGCGGACCGGTTTTTATTCATAGAAACACGCCCTCTCTCTTTTTTCTGTAATTTCAGTATACTAAAAGCGGCGATACGCGTCAATGAACGAACGCGTACCGCCGCTTTAAGATTTTCTTAATTTCTAAAGCGGAGGCTTCTTCTCCTCCCGCTGGAACTCCAGGATGTCCCCGGGCTGGCAGTCCAGCACGTCGCAGATGGCCTCCAGGGTGGAAAAGCGGATGGCGCTGATCTTCCCCGTCTTGATCTTGGAGAGGTTGACGTTGGAGATGCCCACCTGCTCCGCCAAATTGTTGAGGGAGATCTTCCTGTCCGCCATGACCCGGTCCAGGCGCAAAATGATCGGCATGCTCTCCCCCCCTCTTACAGCGTCTCGTCCGCCTGGGTCTGCAGCACTACACCGTACTGAAAGACCAGCGCCAGGATGTAAATGATGATAGCCATCGGGTAAAAGAAGAACCATATGTTTTCCGTATTATAGAGAAACATGTGTCCTGTGATACCCCGTTGACACCATGCGGCTAGCTTGCATACGGGCTCAAAGAGAAGCAGCGCCAGGGCCAGCAGTTTGAGCCGACGGATGTTCTTTGCCGAGAAGGGGGTCTCCTCCACCCAAGTAGATCGGAGCAAGGAAGCGACAAAGAAACCAACAGCATTGAAACAAGCCAAAAAGATCAGAAGCACGAAAGCATCTGAGATGGAATCTACAGAGCCGCACTGGGGGACGATTCCGGCAAACACATTTAATGATATTCCACCAATTATCCCATCCCCTCTGGGTATACAGAATACCTTCCCGATCAGATTCAGTGAATAAATGAAACAGAAAAACACAATAACTCCAAAAATTACCTTTGCACACGACCGCAACTTTGTTAAATCTTTCATTGAAGAGTTCCTCCTTTCCTCTCTGCCCTCAGTATAGCAATAGGATGTATGTTTGTCAACTATATTTTTACGTAAAACATTAAAAATTTATCAAGAAAAATGGCCCAGCGGCAAATGCCGCCGGGCCATGCCCAGTTAGCTCGTCTCCGATTCCCCGCCGCCGGGCGGGGAGAACCGCTCCACCAGCGCCCGCAGCTCCGGGTCGTCCCGGAGGAATTCCATGTCCGGGTCGGTGAGGAGGGCGGCGGCCATGCCGGCGGCCAGGGGCGCGCCCACGCTCTTGGCCCCGTCCGGGGTCAGGTGGGGGTAGAGGAAGCCCCCGTCCCAGGTCTGCTCCAGGCCCTCCAGCAGTTCCCGGGCGGCGGCGAGGACCATGTCCCGGTCCCGCCGGGCGGTCCCCTCCATGAGGGCCCCCACCGGGGCGGTGCCGGGGATCAGGTGGTAGCGCTCCACCGTCTCCCGGATGAGGACCGCCAGCCTTTCGCTGTCCTCCCCCCGGCCCTCCTGGATAGCCAGCTCCTGGAGGCTGACCAGGGCGGTGTAGAGGTCCGTGGCGGCGTGGAGGGCCTGGGTCTCGTAGATCTCCGCGGCCTTGTCCAGCTCGCCCCGCCTCCGGGCCAGGCCGGCCTGGAAGCCCTTTTTCTCCGGCCAGCGGTCGCTGAGGCGGCCTAAGAGCTTCTCCGCCTCCTCCAGCTCCCCCCGCTTCATGCACCGGCCGATGACCATGTGGAGGGCCTGGTCCCGGACGTCCCGGTCGGCGCTCTCCGCCAGCTTCCGGTAGATCTCCTCCAGCTTCTCCTGGTAGGGCTCGGGGCGCTCCACCACCAGGGTGAAGAGGGCGCCGTCCAGGATCAGGCCCAGGTTCAAGGCCAGCTTCTCGCTGCCGGGCCACTGCCGCAGCCGGTCCATCCCCCACCGAAAGGCGGCGTCGTACCCCTCCCGCCCGGCGAGCTCGTAGGCCTCGCCGGTCATGTCGGCGATCTCCTGGTCCGTCAGCTCCCCCCGGAAGGAGAGCAGGTCGTTCAGGTCGGTGTCCAGCAGCCGGGCCAGAGGGGCCAGCAGGGCGATGTCCGGGCAGCTGGCGGCGTTCTCCCACTTGTTCACCGCCGTGGCCGTCACCCTCAGGGCCTGGGCCACCTGCTCCTGGGTCATGCCCCGGGCCCGGCGCAGGGCGCGGATCTTCTCACTGAGCTCCATATCGTCGTCTCCTTTTCTGAGTGTCCCTCCGGAGGACTGTCTCCATCTTACCAGAGGGACCGGCGGGAGACAAGGGAGCCGTTCTCAGTTTTCCGGATGGAAAACATGAGCAGCGCTCACATTTAGGGAACGCAGAAACGGCGGAGCTGGCATAAGGCTGTCTCTTATACACATCTGACGCTGCCGACGATAAGGCTCGTGTA
>ERZ1090861.1666-NODE-1666-length-10935-cov-9.467187_pt1 | contig 10935 bp, 10 predicted proteins | sample MGYA00478482_ERZ1090861 | MGnify/ENA primary metagenome ERZ1090861 (study PRJEB33644, sample SAMEA5815744) | chicken gut metagenome | biome: Chicken; feature: Gastrointestinal Tract; material: Caecum | place: Ireland | collected 2019-01-01 | study: A study of... | reverse complement strand
TTACTGGATGAATTGTTTTAGTACCTAGATTTAGATGTCTAAAAAGCTTTAACTATGCAAAGATATACAAGTATTTATTTTGTTAATAACGTACATACAGAAACTATGGTTAAAAAATACTAAATAAAGGGCGTATTATCGTACGGTGAAATTTCGAAAAGCTGATTGCTTACAAAGGAACGTATAATCAGTTTTACGCGTGAGCTTTTGAATTGATATGAAAATCTTTTCAAATGTCCATAATTGTGGACATTTGACTGTTGACATTATGAAAAAGAGATGCTAAAATAAGAATACAATTACGAACATGTGTTTGAATTGTTGCTATTGTGGGTATATATAAATTGTAGGGAGTATACTTATTATTCCTTCCCCTGACGTGGAAGTGAACATCGCTACGGCATAGAATCGTAGCGGAGAATTACTGTCGCTTTACCATAGAGTTGCGTTTGTGAACGAGCAATTTCTGCGACAGGCATTTCAACCGTAAAAATGCGGTTTGAGGTGTGGGTTTTATTGTTGTACAATTTTTTAAGTGCAACCTACAATTTAATACGCGGAACTAATCCGCACGAAGAAGATTACCGTTTAACGGTTGATTGGCATTCGTGCGGATTTTTTTATTCTAAGACAAAAACAAGGAGGCTTTATTATGTAAGAGAAACGGACAATTAAATACCGCGTTACGGCTTATACCGAAACGCACATTAAGGTCGGTGATGAAAGATAATCAGCGACCTTTTTCACGCTAAAAATCAGGAGGTATATATGAAAAACTACAATCAATATCGTCCGCCATAAGCGGGCGCAACTTTGGAATCAAACAGGAAGCAAACAGGAAGCAAAAAGAAAACAGGTTAGGCAAAGTGTAGCCCACTATACTTCGCGAGCGAAGTTCGTGGGCTCTGCGAGGCTGTGTGTCCACAAAAAATAATAGCGGCAGACACTCTCTACTACACACTTTGCCCAACGCCACTAAATCAAAATGAAAGGAGGAAACCACAATATCATATTTAGTATGTCACATGGAAAAATGCCATAAGCAAGACGTCGCCCCTATCGAACGCGAGAACGAACGGGACGAGAATTATAAGTCGGACAATCCGCAGATAGACAGTTCAAAGACAAAGTACAATTATCATATGCACAACCCCGACGGATCGTACACCGAGTTCATCAATAAGCGAATAACCGAGTTGAACCTCACTCCTCGCAAAGACGCAGTCGTTTTGAACTCTATTGTCGTGGGCGCAGATAAAGCTTTCTTTGACGGACTATCGAAATTATCGCAATACAACTTCTTTTCGGACTGTACCAAATTCTTTGAAGATAGATACGGAACGGAAAACGTAATATCGGCGGTAATTCACATGGACGAAACCACGCCGCATATGCACCTGAATCTTGTCCCTATCACGCCGGACGGAAGGCTTTGCAGTAAAGAATTGTTCGACAAATCGCAACTACGACAATTGCAGACTGACTTTTACAACGCTGTCGGCAAAAAGTACGGTTTACAGCGCGGCAAGGAAGGCAGTCAGGCAAAACACCTTTCCACGGCGGAATTTAAGGCAAAGAAAATAATCGAACAAGCCGAGGCGATACGGCAAGAAAATCAGGTTTATGCAGACGCTCTTGCCGAGGCGAAGAACGGAGATATTCCCCGAAAGCGCGGACGGTTGCAAGAACAGGTCGTTGCTTTAACGGCGGAAAATAAAGACCTGACAAAACGGCTTGACCGCTCTATGGGTGAAACGCTCGAATATGCGAAGAAAGCGGAAAATCTGCAACGGGAAAAGGACAGCGATTCGCATTACGCCCGCGTCGGAAAAACGCTTGCAAGAATGAATCCTACGGAATATAAGCGGATAAGTCAAGGTAAGCCGAAAACCATCGGCAGTTTCTTTGACTCCGTTCTCTCTATGTTCACGCCGGACGTAACGATGCGGATTCCACGGCTACAACAGATAGAGCGCGAAATCGAAGAAGAACGCGACCGGTACGAAAAGCACAACAAAAACAACAATTATAAGTAAAATTTAAGGGCTATCTTCCCTCTATTACCCATCAGAGCTTGACTTTTTATCTGAAAAAGGATAAAATATGTATCAATACGAGAATAATATTTCGGAGGTTAAGCGTAATGGAAAGAAAGGAAGATACGCCTGTACGCAAGACGCGCAGGAAGTATGAAGAAAAGAATAAGGAAAAGAGAAAACAGGCAAGCGGAAACTTCGGCACGATGATACCGAGAGCGCTTTTTAATGAAATAAACGAATTTCTCGAAGAAAACGACATAACCAAAGTCCGCCTCATTAAAGAGGGATACGAGACTTTGAAGAAAAAGAAAGAAAACGGCACCCTGACTACTGATTTGCCGTAACCTATTTCCTGCCGTTTTGCGTAATTGAAATCAATGATAAGGAGATTAAAATTACGGAAAACGAAACTAAAACTATTAAAGCAACAAAACCCGCAGCAAGTATATTCACCTATTATCTGAAACAACCGAACGGCGAATATATAAGGAGCCGCGAAAAAGCGATTGGGAACACGGTTTACACCGTTATCTCCCGCGAAAGGACGGATGCCGACAACACGGCGTTCGACATCACAAAAAGAATAATCGAACGGAATATTGACGAAGCCTTAAAGCCACCCGTTCGGTTATCTCATAAGTCATCGTTTGAAAGTTGCAATTCGGGAGGTAATAAACAATGAATTTGCAACCGACAATTAAAAATAAGAAAGTAAAAAGCACAGAAGAACAATGGACGGCTTGCTATTGCAGGCTTTCCTGCGACGACGATCTGGACGGCGATTCAAACAGCATCCGCAATCAGAAAATGCTATTGCAAAAGTATGCGGACGAAAACCGCTTGCGCAACGTAAGATTCTACGTGGACGACGGATATTCGGGCAGTAACTTCGACCGTCCCGATTTCAAGCGTATGATGGACGACGTGGATAACGGAAGAATTTCTACTGTTATTGTCAAAGATATGTCAAGATTTGGACGTGACCATATTCTTGTGGGATATTACACGAAATATTATCTTGCGGAAGCCGACGTAAGATTTATTGCTATTTACGACCAAGTGGACAGCGAAACCAATCCAGACGACGATATTACGCCGTTCAAGAACATCTTAAACGAGATGTATGCCAAAGATTGCAGTAAAAAGATTAGAGCGGTTGTCCGAGCAAAAGGCAATGCGGGCAAACATATTACGAGCATACCGCCTCTCGGCTATAAGAAAGATCCCGAAAACAAAGAGAAATGGATCATAGACGAGAAAGGTGCGGAAGTCGTAAGAGAAATCTTCAAACTCTGTATTCAAGGCTACGGTCCGACGCAGATTGCAAGAATACTTACCGAGCGCGGCATAGATACTCCCGTCGTGTATTTCCATAAGAACGGTTTGCCGACGTCATTGAAGATTAAAGATGATTCGGAAATTTGGGATCAAAAGACTATTGTAAGAATACTTGAAAACTTGGAATATACGGGGTGTACCGTGAATTTCAAGTCGTATAAGAAGTCTTACAAGTCTAAACGACGCATTAATACGCCAAAAGAAGACTGGGCTATCTTTGAAAATACGCAGGAAGCAATTATAGATAAGCAGACTTTTGAAACCGTTCAAAAAATACGACAGAACAAACGCCGTCCCACCAATATGGGCGAAATGAGTCCGCTTTCGGGATTAGTTTACTGTGCTGACTGCGGAAAGAAAATGTATCTCTGCCGTTGTACGACAATGAAACAAGCGGAATATTTTAACTGTTCGTCGTATCGTAAGAAAAAGAAAACCACCTGTTCTTCTCATCAGATAACCGTAAAAGCGGTTACGGAATTGATACAGGACGACTTGCGTCGCACGATTCAGTTTGCCAAAAGTCAGAATGAGAAATTTTTGCGGACTTTACAAAGCAACGCCGAAGCGAAAACGAAAAAGGAACTCAAAGAGAATCTGAAAGAAATCGAAACTTCGGAAGAACGTATCGAAAAACTCGACAAGATCATCGAGAGCCTTTACGAGGACAAGGTCGAAGGAAAAATCTCCGAAGAACGTTACTTAAAGATGAGCGATACATACGAATCGGAGCAAGCCGCGCTGAAAGAGCGAGTTAAAACTCTGAAATCGGAAATCGAGAGAGCGAAAGAACAAAACGATAAAATCCTCGATTTTATGATGCTCATCCATAAGTACAGCAGTTTTGAAGAACTCACGCCTGAAATTCTTCGTTCGTTCATCGACAAGGTGATTGTTCACGAGAAAACGAAGATTGACGGACATTACAGACAGACCTTAGAAATCGTTTATAACTTCGTCGGAGCAATCGACAAACCGCTTTGGGGTGACGAGCTTGACGAAAACAACTGAAAAACATTAAAACGAGCAAGAGAAAAGGCGTGGCATTACGCCACGCCTGACGCTGAACCTGCGACTTACCGGAAAATTCCCTATGGGAACTGCGGTAAACTGCGCGCTTCTTTGAAGAGCGCTACCGCCGCCTTTTCGGAATTGCCGACGCCTTGCATTACGAGATCGGACGGGCCGAGAGAGCAGAACTTTGCCCCGATTTCGTGCGCGATTGCCGCAGCGATCATCGTCTTGCCCGTTCCGGGCGGGCCGTACAGCAAAAGTCCGCCGCCGTTCTTTTTGATGTAACCCTCGTACAGTTCGGGGTTTTTAAGCGGCAGCAGCACCTTGCGCATGACCGCTTCCTTTACGTCGGCAAGCCCCGCCACATCGTCAAAGGAAATTTTCGGCAGATCGTCCCACGCGAAGCGGTAACCGCTCGTATCCTCTTTGCCGTATGCCTTTCCCTTGCCACTTTTGGAATGCAAAAGCCCCTTCAGCTCGTCCAATGTCGGCTCGTCGCTCTCCCCTTTTTCAGCCTCCGACACCTGTTCGTCCGATTGTTCTTCAGTTTTCTTCTGTGGCTCGCCCGTTATCCTTTCTTCCGCTTGCGGCGCATCCCCTTCGGCATTCTCTTCCTGCCTCGGCTGTTCAACAGACTGCGGCGCTTGCGCGGTATCCTTTTGCGTATGTTCGGAAGTCTCTTCCGTATGCGGATCAAGAACAAATTTTTTAGGAATAACTTTGAGCGTCCTGCCCGTAAGATCACGATAAACGGCAGACGTATCGCCCATTGCGCGCAATTTTTTCGCCGCGGCAAGCAATTTTGTTGCCTTCTGTTCGCTTGTTACACGGGTCAGAAAATCCGCTTTTGAAATTTCAACAAGAAGCTCTGCCGCATCCAGCAAAAGACGGGCGATGCCGGAATTCGGCTCACCCCGCTCCATCCCCTCGATCGCCTGTGCATACTTTTCGTTGCAGGCATTTTTTAATTCCTGAATATTCATGTCCGTCAAATGATTTTATTTTTCTCTGCTTCAATTTCTGCCGACAGATCTATCCCTGATGCGGATGGCATGGAAACACCTGACATTCTCGCCCTCGCCGCGTCTATCATGGGACGGACGGCAGCGACTTCCGCATCGCTGCGCACCTTGTTGGCGGGATTGGAGCGTTTCATCGCACCAGACATGGCCTTTTGCGAAATTTTTACGTCCTTCATGTACTTACCTATTTTTGCATTAACCTTTTCAATCTTTCTTATATCGGGTAAATTCGCCTTGCCGTCCGCCATTTTATTGAGGGCATTCAAAGCCATTGCCATGCTGGTGGTAATAGAATTTGCCACATTGATTATATCGAAATTTGCTTTTGCCTGCATTAACCCGCTGATGGAATCGTTGAGGTCTATCAGCGCGTTTACAGCTATATCGTAAGTTCCCGCGTCGCCGTTTACCTCAGCCTCGGCCGCTATGCGGGCGTACTCTTCCCTCTTCTTTTTGAGTTCCTCTATCTGGTCGGTGAAAACCTGCATCTGCTCTTCGCGCTCCATCTGCGCCTCTATTTCTTTTTCCTGTTTTGTCTTAAAGAACGCCATCGTTTTTATCCTCCGTTTTTTCGTCAATATCCGTGCTATGCGGTGCGGTCATATCTTCCATGCTCTGTTTTTCACGCGCCTTACGCATAAGTTCTTCCTTATAGGCGAGCGCGTCGCTGTTTACGGAAGTTCCGCCGCTGTCCAACCCGAATACTTTGCTGTCCATCGAAGTCGTTCTGCCTGCGATCTCCTTAATGTCTGCATCCATACGCTTTAAGATCGCGATCGCTTTATCCGGCTCGACGACGACCTTTTTCAGCTTTTCGATATTCAGTAAAACTTTTGCTTTGGAGATTTCCTCACTCGCAAAATCCGTCGCCTGTAAAATTTCCCGCGCGTTTGCGTAGATCATGTCCAAAAGATTAAAGCAGGCCGAATAATTGCCGTGCCGGATATTCAACATGTCGATCTTGCTTTTGACCGCCTTGATCTGACGGAATAGGTCATTGATACGCCGTTCGTTATCCTCTTTGAGCATGGCGGCTTCGTACTCCGCAAGGTCTTTTTCCAACCCCGCAATCTCTCTTTCCAACCGCTTGCTATTTTCTGTAAAACTCGTTTTTATCTGTTCAAGTTCGGAAAGCCTTGCATCTAGCTTTTTACGGCTACGACTAACGCGCGCCGCCTTGATCTCCTCTTCCGTTGCCAATACGGTGGAGCCGTCCAGCACGTCTTTCCAAAGCCCAAGCGTATAGCCGAGTTCCTCCGCCGCTTCCTCAAAGCGATGTGTAACAGAACCATCCGCCTCTTTTTTAAGCACCTTGATTTGAGCAAACGCATCCTTCGCAAGAACGCCGATATCCTCTTCGCCCGTTCCGATACAATTGTCCAGCGCGCTCATCTGTTCCCGCAAATTTGCCAGAACCGCGGCAACGGAATCGCCGTCCAGAGCACCGTGTTTCCCTTTTCCCAAGCGATAAACGAGAGCTTTCAGCTCGTTTACAACTTCCTGCTTTAATTCATTGTTGTTTTTAACGGAAGGCGTATATCTTTTCACCATCATTTCCTCCTATTCTTTCGTATACAACCCATGTGCCTTGAAGAAGCCGAGCGCCGACGCCAAATATTTTTTCTCCTGCGCAAAGTTCAGGAATTTCCTGCGCAGGAAAGCGTCGTTTTCAGGCGATTTATGCCGCAGTTTATTCAGAAAGCACCAATAGTCCCGCGCAGTCAACGAATCGGACACATTCAACCCCGCCTCGTAGAAGCGTACCTGCGGCGGCATTTCTACCGATTTCGGGTCGCCGTATTCGTCCTCTTGCAATACCGTGGGAGAAATCACATCGTATTTACTTAACAACCCCGGCGCCTCTGCCGTAAGAGCGCGGTAGTCATCGTAGCTCATAACGAATTTTTTATTTTCATAGCAAAGCCGAAACGTCTTTATCAGGTTTTCCTCTACATTTGTATAGATCATCCCCGCTGCCGATGCTAATTCAAGTTCATCGATTGCACGGTCAATAAGGAACTCGGCCGTCACTTTCAGCGTTTTTAGATACTCCTCTTTTGCCTGTTCTTTCAGCGGCAACAACTCTTGCAGCCGCTCGTCAAGGCCGTCTGCAATGGTTTCCTGCATCTCCTGCATTTTATCCCCGAGCCGTTCAGAAAGCTCTTCTGCCAATTCTTCACGCATGGAGCGTATCTGCCCGGAAATATCCGGGGCTTCATCTTGCTTTGCATAGAGCTGCTCACGGAGCTGCTCAAATCGCTCGTCCAACTTTTTTGAAAGATCGGCAACAAACTTTTCCTGCACTTTCAGGAGTCCTTCCCCCGCTGTATCCTCCTTTTTTTCGGGTGCGTTGATGCGCGAACGAATACTCTCGATATCCTCTTCGGGAACGTGAATGCCGTCCACCGTCAGATCTTTCAAAGCAAGCCCCATTTCCGAAAACACAGACTCACTCTGCAGCGCTGCTAAAAACTTCGCTCGAAAATCGTTTGTGCAAGAGGCTATTTCAAATACCGAAATCTCCGTTCCCGCAAAATATTTACCCAACAGCGACACGCCTATGTTTTTGACCAAAGAAATCGTTCGCTCGCGCAGCTTCTCTGTCGTGATGTCCTCGCCGACATCAAAACGAGAGATCAGTTTTGTCGGCTGTACAAGTTCAACGTTGTATTTTCCGTTTGCGCCTACACGGTAAGCCTCTTTCAGTCTCTCGTTATTGACCTGAATATTGCCAAAACCCCACGCCATAGACGGCAAAGGTTTTGTGCGAACAAAAGCCACCTTTCCGTTTTTGCCGAGCAGTTCCTTGCCATAGTTCACGATTTTCTTCTCCGAGCATGGCTCGATGCGGAATTGCGCCTTTTCGTCAGCAAACACAAATGCAATATACCCGTTCGGTACCATCACCGCCATTGTTTTATCAAACACTACGGTATCCGTAAACTGTACAATAACGCTTTCATCCGATATCATCGGCTGTAAAATACTCTTCTTCATTATGCATGTCTCCCTTTCATTCATTATAGCAAACAGGTGTATCAGAAACTGATAATGGCGAAAAAATATTTTGCTTCTGCACAAAATTATTTTTCCGCCAACCTATAATGTTTATCTGTTTTATCGAACAGCAGTTCTACCCCGTGTTCCGCTTTGAAATATTTACGCAAAAAAGCAATGTTGCGATAAAATGTCGCCATAGAAAAGTGACATTGCGCACAACAATCCTGCGGAATCAATTCCTTTCCGCTTAACAGTTCATCATACATCAATAATATTGCAAAGTGCTTGTTCATTCTAAATCCTCATTGTACGAAGGGAACACACCTCCGATACTGCACACAAGTTACCATCGAACAATTATGCCGGAACAACTTTCATAACATTACATATCGTTATGAAACCGTGCGCTGATCCATGTATTTCAAGCATTCAAAATGTTCATGGAATATCATATTCCATGTACGCTATTTTCCTATATTATAGCTGAAATGCTGGGAAATATCAATTATAATGGCGTGCTTTGGTCAAAATAGGTTATATAAAGTTCTTATACCCTATAAATTCATGTACTTTTACCCTTGTTTTGTTCATGAAATATGATATTCATTTACGTCGTTTTAAGTTTTTACAGTAGCTTTCCGAGGCGGTTCATCATGTCGGCCTTATGCTCCATAAGGGAATGGGCATAGCGGTTAAGCGTGACGGTCGGGTTCTTGTGTCCGAGGATCTCGGAGAGTGTTTTTACGTCCATGCCGCATTCGAGGGCACGCGTGGCAAACGTATGCCGCAGGGAATGGAATCCTTTGTGCGGTATTTTTAGCTTTTTCAAGAGTAATTCAAAACTTCGTTGGTAGGAGCGGACGGAAACTGGCTTTCCGTTTGCAGATACCACGAATGGCGAATCGCTCTTTTTCTTTATGCCTTTCAGGATAGGCAGCAACTGCTTCGGCAACGGTATCATACGACGGGAAGTTGCCGTTTTCGGCTCGTCTATGATTAGCCCGTCTTTACCGTCATGGCAGGACTTGGAAACGGTGAGAATGCCCTTTGCAAAGTCTATATCGCTCCATTGCAAAGCAATGAGTTCCCCGATACGCAGACCACTATACAGACAGAGAATAATACCGTACAACTTATCTTTCTTACCGTTTAGGATCGCCTGCTCTATCTTTTTCTGCTCAGCGAGGGTAAAACACTCCACGGGCTTTTCTTTAAGCATCGGACGTTTGAGTTTATCCGCCGTGTATTCCGTTGTCAGCCCCAACAGGTGCGCCGTTTTGAGAGAACCCTGAATAACGGAGATAACGGCGTTTACGCTATTGGCAGACAAACCTTTACCCGTTTTTCTGTTGCCGCTCTGCAAAAGCTCCGTTATGAACTGTTGTAAGATAAACGGAGATAAATCGTTCAGTTCCATACTGCCGATTTTGTCCTTGATATGCTGCCCTATAATGAGCCTGTACCGTTCGTAAGTCCGCACTTTGACGGACGGGCGGATATAGTTTTACAGCCATTGAATGAGCCAATCTATGTACTTCATTTTTTGACCTGCCTTACAATTTCACTCTGTTCCGTAACTTCTGTATTTTCCATACATGCCGTTACGCCCTCTTTATCCGACAATATACTGTCAAGCAACGCCGTGCATAATAAATCCAGCAGGTCTTTCGGCATATCCTTGAGCTGCGGGATGCCGTTGATCTTTACTTCGTAATTTCTCTCTTCCTTTCGCATTGTTTTGCCTCCTGCTTCCATTGTACGGCAAAAGGCTTGCAGACCGTGAGTATGCCGACCGTCAATCCTGCGCATATCCTCCGTACATTTTCCGTATGCTCTCCGCATATCCTTTGTCTTTCGTTTTTGCGGGTATCGGAAAATTCGGTTTCCGTCAAGGGAAAAAAATTATCGCTGAAAATTTTTAAGCCGAGAGTTTCCTCTCGGCTTTCTTTCTGCCCTCAACGCAATATTTTTTTCTGCGGCGGCTTATTTTCAATATCCCCTCTTCTCGCCTGTCCTTGACTGCTCCCTCCTTTTCCGATGGTTTCCTTGGCGTCGAAAGACAAAGTTCACGCAAAGGAGAAAAACTGTGGAAGTTTCAAATCTCATCTATCCTTTTTTCTCAAACCTGAAAGAAAGTTGCAGGTTTGACTTCTACAATCTTTCCAAAAACCATAAGGAGGCAAATTTATGAAGACTGCTGTGATCTATGCGAGGTATAGTTCCGAACGGCAAACCGAACAATCCATTGAAGGTCAGCTCCACGTCTGCAACGATTATGCAAAGCGCAACGATCTGGTCATCGTCGGCACTTACATCGACCGCGCCATGACCGGTACCAACGACAACCGCGAAGATTTTCAGCGTATGCTCAAAGACAGCGACAAAAAATCTTTCGATTATGTTCTCATTTACAAATTAGACCGCTTCTCACGCAACAAATATGAGATGGCAATCCACCGCAAACACCTGAAAGACAACGGCGTTAAGATCCTCTCCGCGATGGAGAATATTCCGGAGACGCC
>ERZ1090861.1664-NODE-1664-length-10936-cov-7.860858_pt1 | contig 10936 bp, 12 predicted proteins | sample MGYA00478482_ERZ1090861 | MGnify/ENA primary metagenome ERZ1090861 (study PRJEB33644, sample SAMEA5815744) | chicken gut metagenome | biome: Chicken; feature: Gastrointestinal Tract; material: Caecum | place: Ireland | collected 2019-01-01 | study: A study of... | reverse complement strand
CTTGAAATCTTTTATAAATTAGAAATCCGGGAACTTTGAATTTAATTCAAGGGAACTTATGACGGGAATAGAAAAAAGAAGGAAAATTTTATGCCTCTTCCTTCTTATTTTTCTCCTCTTTTAAACTTATTCCATAATAAGAACGAACCTTTTCTTCGATTTCTTCTTTTAAGTCTGGATTATCTTTCAATATCAGTTTAACATTCTCTTTTCCTTGACCTAACTTCTCTCCTTGATAAGCAAACCAAGCTCCAGATTTCTCTACTACTCCAGCTTCTACTCCTAAATCGATCAATTCGCCTTCTTTGGAAATTCCTTCTCCATACATAATATCAACGACTGCGGTTTTAAAAGGAGGAGCGACTTTATTTTTAACCACTTTAACTGTCGTCTTATTTCCTACAACTTTATCACCTATTTTGATTTGTTCATTCCGACGAATATCAAGCCGAATCGAAGCATAGAACTTCAACGCTCTACCTCCAGGAGTCGTTTCAGGATTTCCAAACATAACTCCCACTTTTTCCCGTAATTGATTAATAAAAATCGCAATTGTATTGGTCTTACTAATCGTACCAGATAATTTCCTTAATGCTTGACTCATAAGTCTTGCTTGTAACCCAACATGGGAATCACCCATTTCACCATCAATTTCCGCTTGTGGTACTAAAGCCGCCACCGAATCGATAACAATAATACTAATTGCCTCACTTCTTACCAAAGCTTCACAAATTTCAAGGGCTTGTTCCCCCGTATCTGGTTGTGAAAGCAACAATTCATTCGTATTTACCCCTAATCTTCTCGCGTAAACAGGATCCAAAGCATGTTCTGCATCAATAAAAGCCGCTTTCCCTCCTACTTTTTGTACTTCCGCAATCGCTTGCAAAGCAAAAGTCGTTTTACCACTAGACTCTGGTCCATAAATCTCAATAATCCGTCCCTTTGGATAACCTCCCACACCAAGCGCTACATCCAAACTTAAGCACCCACTAGAAACAACATCTATTTTCATATGAGGATTTTCTCCTAAACACATAATAGAACCTTTTCCAAATTGTTTTTCAATATCTGCTAATACTTGCTGTAAATTTTTATCTGTCTTTGATGACACAGCTGTTTTACTCATAAACTCCTCCTTGATAAATCATTCATAACTTCATTCTAAAGGGGAAAAGAAAAAAAGTCAAGTACTTTTTCGAACAAAAGTTTGGGTGAAAAAATAATTTTCAGAAAGAAAAAGAGCCGAAAATGAAAAATTCGCTCATCAAATAAGGCAAAAAAAAGAAAAGAAACTAAATTTCTTCTTCAATTTCTTTTTTTGCAAATATTAATTTTTTATTTAACTTAAAATATTCTATCATTGAAATAATGGACATAATCATGGCAAAATACAAGAAGAAATCAGAAATTCTTAAATTCCACATTTCAAATGGTAAATTATAAAAGAAAGTAAGTACTAAACCAATCATCATCGAAGCTGTTTTAATTTTTCCAGAGGAAATAGCCGCTACGACTTTTCCTTTGCTAGAAGCTTCCATCTTAATCGCATCCACAATAATATCGCGAAAAATAACCACCACTGGAATAACAGCAGGAACAAAGCCTTGCACTGCTAAAATGATCAATGCACTATTCACCAAAGCTTTATCTGCAATGGCATCCAGCATTTTACCAAGATCAGTTACTTGATTATTCTTTCGAGCCAAATAACCATCAATAAAATCGGTTAAACTAGCAATCAAGAAAATAACTCCTGCAATCAAGTATTCACTTCTAACATAAATTCCACCAATTAATAACCTTGGAAAATCAATTCCTACTTCATAAAATGGAAAAAGTAACAAAACGATCATCACAATGGTTAAAATAATTCTAGAAAAAGTAAGCTTAGTAGGTGTATTCAACAAATTCACATCCCTTCAACTCTGTATTCATCGCTGGAGCTCGATTAATAGCTTTAATAATAACAAAAGCCAAAATAATAAATAGAATAAAAGCTCCAACCGCTACAAAAATAGGCCATTTCTTAATTTTCTTTTTATATAATTTGGTATAAGGAGAACGAACTTTTTTCTCTTCCACCTTCGCTTCTTCCTCTTCTCTTTTTTTCTTCGCTGCTAAAATATCATCCAAAGAAAGCTTTGATGTCTTTTCAAATAAGAAATCATTAAACTCTTCTTGCACCTTATTAGGCTCTAATCCAAGATATTTTGCATATTCTTTCACGAGATGTCGTAATTCATAAATATCTTTAAAAGCTTTGGTATTAGCACTTTCAATGTTTTCTAATACATCCACGTCAAGTTCCAAATCAAGTGCTGCTTCTTCTAAGCTAACACCATGACTTCTTCTCGTACTTTTCAGATACTCTCCTAACTCTTTCATATTCACCTCTTAAACAAACAAATAAATATTTTATAAGCCATGTTCTGTTCCTACTACTGTAGGCGACAAGTATTTATCTACTATCAAAATGATAGTCCTCTTATGAATTCTTGATTCTTCATAAAGAAGCTCCCCTACCATAATTTGGGTTTCTCGCTCGTGGGGTTTACCGCGTTTCACTCTTCCGTTTCCAGAAGGATCGTCACTGTGGCACGTTAGAAAAATACATCATAGGTTTCCCCTTAGATGTATTTTTTGCCGTTAGCTTTGAAGCTACCTTAGGTTATTTTTTCCCTAAGCACGAACACTACAATCATCACAGACTGTGCGAGCATGGACTTTCCTCTAGGATTTCTCCCAGCACTTGTCCAAATATTTATTGTTATCTGTCCTCTTCTTTACCATATACTGCTTTTTCTAGTTGAGAAAGGCGTTTTAAAATATCGAGATTGCTAATTTCAGACGTATCGGAAGAACTCTTGGCAATTTCTACATTCATTTTCGCATTTCTTAATTCCTGCTTTAAAGCCATAATCTCCCTTAGAAGATCTGCTTTTTCCTTTTCTAAAGCATCAATAATGCCATAAAATTGCTCATAATCAGAAATAATAACATCTAAAAACTGATCGACTTCCTTTAACCGATAGCCACGCGTATCAATTTTAAAATCTTTTTCTAAAATCTCTTGCGGCGTAAGTGAAATTTTATTCTGATACATACTGATCACCAATCCCTTTACATCCTATATTTTCGCAAATAATGATCATTTTGTCAATTGTTTCAAGACAACTTCTAAAAACTCTTCTCTTCTTGCTTGTTTCACTTTTTCTCCCATTTCATTTAAAAAATAAATGACATCACAATTTCGCATATTATCACCCTCATCATCATAAAAGAAAATGAAAGAAAAAAGCAACCGATTCGACAAAAGTTTTTTTCTTTTGACAAAGATAATATTTCGCTATATACTAATAATACATTTTTAGGAGGGTTTATATTTTTATGCAAACAAAAAACATTATGATTCGTATAGAAAAATTTCTAAGTGGAAAAAAAGAACAAGAGCTCTTCTATTCCCTAGGAAAAAGAATCGAAGTAAAAAATGGTTGGGTAACCATGCGAAATGTCAGTAAAAAGGAAGAAGAAGCGTTATCGATTCTAACGGATGAAAACCAAAGAATTCGTTGTAAAGGAGAAGAAATTGCCTTTTCTCTTCAAAAAGAAGGGGACGATTTAGTCATTGACCATCTACAAATTAAAGAGAAAGGTCAAAATTATTACAAATTCTCTCTACGTCGCAAGAGGGAAGGGAACAAAAGTATCTATCGCATCCGTACCACAACAGATGACCGAGAAACTATTTATTGGTTTAAAGAAAACGAGATGAGCATTATAGATTCAAAAGATAACGTGAAAAAGCACTATTCTTTTGAGAAAAAAGGAGAACAGTTAAAAAGCAATGTCAAAGCAGAACAAAAACACGACTGTTGGGATTGCTTCCTACGATTAGAGAAAGAATACATCATGATTACAGCCTATATTAATGAAAATATCTCTACCATTCTAAAAGATGCGATTGATTATTGTAATCCTTATCAAATGAAAGCAAAAGACAAAATTTACCAAAAAACAGCCAAACAAAGCTAACACAAGAAAAATCACTAGATAAACTAGTGGTTTTCTATTTGACAGACAAATAAAAAAATGAGTAGAAATCTTTCGCTATATATTGTATAATATAAAATAGGTGATTAATATGAATTACCCTCTAGGTATCAAAAAAGAAAAGCACCAAGAAATCAATTATAGTCACCGTGGCATGAGTCTAGAAGATGATATTAATGAATCAAATCTTTATTATAGAGAACATGATATCGCTTATATATATAAAAAACCAACCCCTATAAAAATCACAAAGGTCGAGTTTAATATGAAAAAACAAGCAACAATCAAAGAAGCTTTTTTTCTAGAACCCTCTACCACTGATTATAATGGAATCTATCGAGGAAAATACATTGATTTCGAAGCCAAAGAAACAAAAATTAAAACTTCGTTTCCGCTTTCAAACATTCACCCTCATCAAATAAAACATTTAGAAAACGTCGTAAGACACGGAGGAATTGGTTTCTTAATCATCAGATTTGCCTTACAAAATCAAACATTTTTATTAACAGCACAAGATTTTCTTGACTATATCAAGACTCAAAAAAGAAAATCAATTCCTTATAGTTACTTCAATCAAAAAGGCTATCTCATTCAAGAGAGTTTAAGCCCCAGACTAAAATATTTAGATATTGTGGAAAAGATATTGGAGGTATCATAAATGCAGAAAAAAAAGAAAAGTAATACAAGTACAACAAGAAGAAGCACATCAAAAGAAAAAAGAACTAAAAAACCAATCAGTAATATAACAAAGATTTTTTGGATTGCCTTTATTGTTTTAATGGTAATCAGTTATTTCTTATTAGGAGGATTGCTAGCCGCTTTCTTAGGAGTGGCAATTCTAATCGTCGTTGGTTTTGCTAGACTTCTAGATAAGGTGAAAAATAATCCGAAAAAGAAAAAAGTCGTCAATATTATCTTAATTATCATTCTGTCACTCGGAATTTTAATCTTAGTAGCAGGTGTTGGTTTTATGGTATATGTTGTCGTACAAGCCCCAAAATTTGATGTAAAAAATTTGGATACCAAAGAACCAACCATTCTTTACGATAAGGATGGCAATGAATTTGAAAAATTAGGAAGTGAAATGCGTGATAAAATTACTTACGATGAACTTCCAGAAGTATTAGTCGATGCCATCGTCGCTACCGAAGACTCAAGATTCTTCCAACATAATGGGTTTGATGCTCCAAGATTTTTAATGGCTTCCCTCGGACAAGTAGCAGGAAACTCCGATGCAGGTGGAGCTTCTACTCTATCCATGCAAGTTATAAAAAATAGTTTCACTTCTAGCAAAGATACTGGATTCGAAGGAATCGTTCGGAAATTTACTGATATTTATTTAGCTGTTTTCAAACTAGAAAAAAATTATACCAAAGAACAAATTATTGAATTTTATGTAAATAATCATAACTTAGGAAACAACATTTATGGTGTAAAACAAGCTGCAAGAGTTTATTTCAATAAAGATATTAAAGAAATCAACTTATCAGAAGCAGCCATTTTAGCAGGAATGTTCAAAGCACCAAATTTATATAAACCAACCAATACCGAAAATATGAAAGCCGTTACCAATCGTCGAGATACCGTATTATATTTAATGGAACGTCATGGCTATATTACTAGTGAAGAACGAGAAATCGCCTCTAGTATTCCTATAGAAAGCTTAGTTAACTACAATAGTGAAGCAGATGCCGGCCTTTCGGAATACCAAGGTTATATCGATACTGTGGTAGCCGAAATTGAAGATAAATATGGCATTAATGCTTATACCGTACCGTTACTTGTCTACACGAACTTAGATCGCAGCAAACAAGATGGCTTAAATCGCGTTATGAACGGCGAAAGCTATTCTTGGGTTAATGATGTAATTCAAAGTGGAGTTACTGTTTTAGATAGTCAAACTGGAAAAATACTAGCGATTGGCGCTGGACGAAATAAAACTGGAGTCAATCAATTGAATCTAGCAACGAGTGATGAAATCAAACGTCAGCTTGGATCAACTGCAAAACCTCTATTTGACTATGGACCTTTAATTGAATACAACAATGCTTCTACTTACGGCTATAATGACAACGGAGAATATCGACTTTTTGTGGATGGACCATATTCTTATACCAATGGACCAGCCATTAACAACTGGGATGGAAGCTTCATGGGAGCGATGAGTATTCGCCGCGCCTTAGCACTATCACGAAATATTCCAGCCTTAAAAGCCTTCCAACAAGTCGATGATGAAAAAATAATTGAATTTGTAAGTAACTTAGGAATTGACCCAGAAGAACACAGCGGAAGTCTTTATGAATCCGTGTCTCTTGGAGCCATGGAAGGCGGAGTAAATTCCCTTCAAATGGCTGCCGCTTATGCTGCCTTCTCAAATGGAGGATATTATAATGAACCTTATTCCGTAAGTAAGATTGTCTACCGTGACACCGGAGAAGAAGAAACTCATCAAGAAGTAAAAAGACAAGTCATGAGTGATGCTACAGCTTATATGATTACTAGCATTTTGGATGATGTTACCGTAACCGGTGGTGGTGCGATGGAAAACGTTGCCATGAAAACAGGTACTACCAACTGGCCAGAAGAAACGATCGAAGCTTATGGTATGGCCGGAGATGCCATTCGTGATTCTTGGGTAATCGGATACACCACTAATACCGTAATTAGTATGTGGTACGGTTATACCGATATGAATCAAGATATGGTTAATCAGGGACTATATTGTCATAACCTTTCTGGATCCATCCAAAGAGACCGCTTATTCACTGCCTTAGCAAATGAAATTTTTGAACAAGATAAACAAGCCTTCCAAATGCCAGATAGCGTTGTAAGACTTCCAATTGTCTCAGGAAGTAATCCAGCTCGTATTGCTGGTGCTGGTTATAGTGGTTCTGTTGTATATGAATATTTCAAAAAAGGTTATGAACCTAGCAGTAGTCAAACAGTAGAACAACTAGCTACCCCATCAAACTTTACTGCTTCTTACAACGAAAGTAGTGATCGCGTAACCTTATCTTGGAACGCTGTGACACCAGGCAATAGTGATTCTTCTTATGGAACTTTTGGATATAACGTTTACTTTAATGATACATTATTAGGATTTACAAGCAATACCTCTTATACCATTAATAATCCAGATAATCCTTATGGTACTTATAAAGTAGTTGCAACTTATCGAAGCTATGATGGACTCCAAAGTAATGCCGCGACTTATGAATTGAAAAAAGTTAGTACCAACTTAAAAGTTACCGTAAAAAATATTACTACTTCATCCTTTACCATTAGTAGCATAAAAGATTATGTGACTGTCACAGATAATGGTAGTGATGTGACAAATCAAACAAGCAATTGGCGTTTATCTAGTCTAAGTGGTCCAAATGGAAGTTATGATCTCTCAACAACGACTTTATCAACCCCTGGAACTTACACTTTAAAATATCAATTCACTTATGATGGAGAAACCAAGGAAACGCAAAATATTACGGTAACCATTACTGAACCAACCACACCAACGGATCCCGGTAGTGGAGATAGTCAAACATAAAAAAAGAAATGAGCAAACAAACCTCATTTCTTTTTCTTTTGATAATAAGAGCAAATCCCTTGCAAAGAACAATTCTCACAAAGAGGCTTTACCGCCTTACAAAAATAACGACCAAACAAAACAAATTGCAAATGTCTTCTTCCCCATTCAGAACGTGGAAAAGCTTTTTTCAACTTCTGCTCAATCATTAAAACAGAATCCTCTTCTTGCCCTAACTTCAATCTTTTACTAACTCGTTCTACATGAGTATCAACTGCAAAAGCCGGTATTTTATAATATTCACTAAAAACCACACTCACGGTCTTTCTCCCTACTCCAGGAAAAGACTCCAAATCCTTACGCCGCTGTGGCATAACGCCTTGATAATCTTCTACAATCCTTCGGGCAATCTCTTTTACATAAAAAGCTTTCTTATGATAAGAACCAATGGGCTTTAAAATATCCTCCAGTTCAGAAAGCGGTGCATCTTTTAATTGTTCCAAAGTCGGATATTTTTGAAATAAGAAAGGAGTCACCGAATTAACTCTCTTATCTGTAGATTGAGCACTTAAAACAACTGCAATCAATAATTCATAATCAGTATGATAAACAAGTTCACAATGTGGATCCGGAAACAAGTGATCCAAACTTTGCTGAATTTTCTCTACTCTATTCTTCTTCGTCGTCCTCATCAAACCAGTCATAATCAAAAACCTCCACCGGATCGGCAGTCTCTTTACGTCGTTCTTTTAACATATGCACAATATCTTCCCGACTCTTTAGACCTTTACGATCCCATTCATATAAAATTTTATCGATATAGCGCACACTAGAAACCCCATTCAAAACGGCTTCTTTCACAGCTTCCAAAATAACTTCTTGATTAAAATTCGTAAGCCAAGCCTTCATGACTTCCACTTCACTAGGGCTTAATGTTCTCCCAAATTCCCTTTCTACCGCTTCAAACAAATGACTATCATCTGTCTCTACCTTCTCTTGTTGAAAAGCATTCCATTGTTCTACAAATAACATAGAAACTTTCTCATAAAATTGGGTTAAATTCACCTGTTCTTCCATAATTCCTTTATCATTTTTAAAGGTCTCCACCGTAATCATTTTTTTATCACTTAAACTAGAAAGCAACCCCATAATCTCTGACATAGAATAACCTAAATCACTACTCATTTCATTGGGATCAAAAGGAAAAATATCTCCTTGATTTTTCAAATACATTAAGAAAAGAAACTCTTCTAACGTTAAGTTTAACTTTTTGTAATTTTGAAAAAATAAAAGCGGAACAGAAATACTCTTTTGTTTTAAAAATTCAATTAGTTTATCTTTATTCATTCATATCCTCCTTAAAAACTTGCGTACAATAAGAAAGCAACGCGTCTTTTTCATTTACTAACTTTCCCGTTAATACACCCTCTTCTAGTTTTTGATACATTTTTTTTAAAAAAGGACCGGGAGATACTCCTAATACTTCTAAAATATCTTTTGTCTGAACAGCTAAATCATTTCGATTATGAATCGGTAATTGAAGATAAATTTCGTTTACTTTCTTCTTTTCAATCCCATTTAACTCCCCTGCAACAACACAAGGATAAAGTCCATAATAATAAAGATTTAACGGAGATATTGGATCGCTTAAAACCTCTCGAATCTGTTGCATTAAAGCTTTCTCATTTTTCGTAAAAGGATAAAGATCATCAACCTCAAGCATCGTCCAAATACCAATCATTTGACTACAAAGCTTCACTTTATAAATCTTGGTAAAACCTAATTCTTGATCTAAACCTAATTTTTTTAACAAGTCAACCCCAGAAATAGCAAAAGGACTACTAAAAATTTTATCTAACTCTTCCTTTTTCCGATTCATAGACAAATGACACAATAAATATTTTTTCTCTTTAATTGCTTGCTCTAAAGTCTCTTCCAATTGAAATTGCAAGGTCGTTGCAAAGCGCACAGCCCGTAAAATTCGCAATACATCTTCTTCTAATTCTTGAAAAGGATCGGAAACAGAACGAAGAATTTTCTTGTTTAAATCATCACATCCATGAAGCAAATCAATAATTTCACCCTTTTGATTCATACAAATCGTATTAATCGTAAAATCTCGCCGTCTCAAATCTTCTTCTAAATTATTGATGTAGGAAATTTGATCAGGTCGCCGATTATCTTTATAAGACAACTCTTTACGAAAAGTAGTAATTTCAAAGTGAATATTTTTAAAAATAACGGTAACAGAACCATAATCATCATTGGATAGACAAGCTTCTTGAAAGATTTTTTTTAAGTCTTTTGGCGTAGCATTCGTAGCAATATCAACATCATTCGAATGAATACCTAATAAATGATCGCGAACAAATCCCCCAACGATATAGGCTTGAAATCCCGCTTCTTCAATAACTTCTAACATTTTTAAAGCAACTTTTAACATATATATCACCGTAATCTAATTATACCATACCAAAAGAAAAAAGCCTAACGGCTCTTCTTTTAGTTTACTGCATCTTTTAAAGCAGAACCTGCCTTGAATGAAACAGAATTTCTAGCTGCGATTTGAACAGTTTCTCCAGTTCTTGGATTACGTCCTTCACGTGCAGCTCTTTTTGATACAGAGAATGTTCCAAATCCAACTAGTGGAACTTTATCTCCTTGAACTAATGCGTCTTTAATGACTTCTAGAGTAGCATCAAGAGCGCGAGTTGCATCAGCTTTTGTTAAACCTGCTTTTTCAGCTACAGCTTCAACTAATTCTACTTTTTTCATCTTAAGTTTTACCTCCTATGTTTTTTAAGCACAACTATCATGCTTACATATTAAGGATAGCATGAAAGCCTTGTAAAAGCAACGAATTTTTCACCTTTTTACGAAAAATAACAAGAGTTTTCAAAAGGACTGAAAAGAAGCTCATTTTTAAACATGAATTAAAAGTTGTTACTAACAATTTCTAAAACACTTTGTATGAAAGAAGAACTATTTCGAAGCGCATAAATAACTTCTTCTCCTTCCCTACCTTGCGATGATCAAAGTGTAATTAATCTAATTTCAGTCGGTTACAATTTGTCACCATCTGGTTTTTAAATTATTTAACTGTTTACAATTTTTTTAATTCTTCTTTTTCTAGTTCTTTAATAGACTTTGCTGGAGTTGGTAAAGTTTCAGGCATATTACCACCCAATTCTTCAATTGCTTTTCTTACCGTTTTACCTACATTATAGTGTGTTAGACAAGCTTCATCTTCATTATATATATTATCTTTTTTTAGTTTAGAATCTGTTTCAGTAAAAAGGAATAAATTTGAAACAAATTCCTCAAAACCCAAATAATCAAGAATATCTTAAAAATCTATTATAA
>ERZ1090861.1660-NODE-1660-length-10980-cov-10.235240_pt1 | contig 10980 bp, 4 predicted proteins | sample MGYA00478482_ERZ1090861 | MGnify/ENA primary metagenome ERZ1090861 (study PRJEB33644, sample SAMEA5815744) | chicken gut metagenome | biome: Chicken; feature: Gastrointestinal Tract; material: Caecum | place: Ireland | collected 2019-01-01 | study: A study of... | reverse complement strand
GCGCAGGTGTCCTTCTTGGGCGTGACCGGCACAATGGAAGTCGAAATCATCGAAACCCCGGTGGCAAGCATCTCCGTTGAAGCGAAGACCCAGCGGTTGGGCGTAGACGTTTCGGATGAAGACGCCGCGCTGACCGTAACGTATAAGGACGGCACGGTATATACGGGAACCAGCGAACAAATCGGTTCACAAACCGGCTACCGGAATCCGACGCTGAATTGGAACGTAGAAAACCAGACGCTCGGCACCAACACAGGCGAGGTCACCTTCCTGGGGACAACCTATCCGTTCACCTACGAGGTGGTGGAAAACCCCTATGTTGCATTGGAAATTCTGAATACAGAGTGGATGGATGAAGGGAACTACGTCTGGAATTTAAATGTTACATATCGGTTGACGAAAAACGACGGTACGCAAGAAGTCGGCTATACATATGAATACGGGGGATTTACCGATCTCGGCCTGGTTGCGCGTGTGGAGCAAATCGGCGAATGGGGTGCCGGGCTTGAGAACCGATTCTCCCTGACCGTCGCCGGGTTGACTGCGGAAGGCACGGTAGAGATCCTCCCGAAAAACAGCGAATTCTCATACCTTGTCTTTGATAACAGCGCCATTATCACGGACGTATCACAATATACCGGCACTCTTGTGATCCCGGAAGAGATCGACGGCTACCCGGTCGTCGGGATTTCGAGCCTGGGTTACGGGAAAGATTTTACATCCATCACCGTCCCGGACAGCGTACGGTTTTTGGCCGTCGGCTGGTGCGCCGATGTGGAAACGGTGGAAACCATTACACTCGGCAAATCTGTCGGCAATATAGAATATGGTATGTTCCGCGAAAACACGGCGCTTCGCGAGATCACGGTCTCGGCCGACAACCCGAATTATACTTCGGTAGACGGCGTCGTGTACAGCAAGGATATGTCGACTTTGGTGGCGTATCCGCTCGGCAAAACGGGAACGTACACGGTCCCTGCGGAAACCACCAATATCGATATTCTGACCGACAGGATTTATGACCAAATCAGCATAGCGTTTGCGGAGGATTCCCGATCCTATGTCACGGTGGACGGCGTCACCTATACGGCGGACATGAAAAAGGTCATGTTCTGTGACCCGAAAAAATCGGGCGCATACACCATGCCGGACTCTGTGGAACAGATCAACGACAGAGCGTTTGCCGACTGCAATAAGCTGGAAACGGTGCGTGTCTCGCAAAATGTGACCGACATTGTGTACGGCGCGTTTGCCGACTGCACCGCCCTGCGGAGCATTACGCTGCCCGATACGGTGCAGTCTATCGGTGGCCAAGCATTTTCCAACTGTGAAAGCTTAATAGATTTTAACTTCCCTGCGGCAACTTCACAAGTTGGCGACTAGGCGTTTGCTGGTAGCACGGCGCTACAGACCGTTACGCTCAACGACGGCTTGCAATACATCGGGTACTCTGCATTTTCTGGCTGTGTACAGCTGCAAAGCATTTCGATCCCGGACAGTGTAACGACCATCGATTCCTATGCATTTGAAAATTGCACGGCGCTTTCCACCCTGCAGCTGGGCAATGGTGTGACAAGCCTTGGTAGCCATGCGTTCGAGAATTGTGATGCACTGCAAAGCGTGACCATTCCGGATAATGTGACTTATCTTGGAGACACGGCTTTTGGGTCTTGTGATAATCTACAAAGCGCGACGGTGGGCAGCGGTGTGACCGCCATCAATAGTGCGTTTTCCGGCTGCACGGCGCTGCAAACCATTTCCTTGCCGGATACCTTAACGGAGATCAGCGCATATGATTTTGACGACTCCGCCTATTATGCGGATGAGAGCAATTGGGAAGGCGACGTCCTGTATCTCGACGGATATCTGATTGATGCCAAAGAGGATATATCCGGGGAATATACGGTAAAGGCAGGGACGCGAGGCATTGCAAGCTCTGCATTTTCCGGGTGTGATCAGCTGACCGGCATACATCTTCCGGATGGCTTAAAGTTTGTCGGATACAGCGCATTCCAATCTTGCAAAAACCTGAAAAATGTCACACTTCCGGACGGCTTGGAAACCATAGAAAGCGGTGTTTTTGACTCTTGTACGAGTCTGGGAAATATTACACTACCGAACAGTCTAAAATATATTGAAAGCGGTGCGTTTTCCGATTCGGGTGTCAAAAATATAGTGTTGCCGGATAGTGTTGAAAGCATTGGAGATTATGCGTTTTCCGACTGCAGTTCGCTCACAAATATCACGCTTCCAGATGGTCTGGAGTCCCTCGGGTACAGAGTTTTTTATTCCTGTACGAGTCTGAATCATATCACGCTGCCAAATAGTCTGAAACATATTGGACAAGAAGCGTTCTACTGTTCCGCGATAAAGGACTTGGAACTGCCGGATGGCTTAGAGACAATCGGTTGGAGAGCCTTTGCGTTTTCCGATATAGAGAGCATCAAAATTCCGGATACGGTAACCGATATGGTATACGGGTTTTACGGAACCAATATCACAGAGATCGAAATGCCGGATACACTGGTGTCTTTGGACCACGATTTCCACGAGACCCCGTGGTACGACGCCCAGCCGGAAGGCCCCGTGTACCTTGGCAGAATGCTCTATTTCTATAAGGGCGCAATTCGTGATTATACAAGCATTACCGTAAAAGAAGGTACGCTCGGGATCTCGGACCACGCCTTTGAAGACCAGACCAACCTGACGGGAATCGAACTTCCCGAAGGACTTTTGGATATTGGAACAAGAGCTTTCTCTGCGTGTCGAAATCTTACAGATGTAGTTCTTCCTTCTACATTGCAAAGCATTCAGAAGGAGGCATTCCAGGATTGCGCACTGGAAACCATTGAAATTCCGGCTTCCGTAACGGAGATTGGAGAAAATGTGTTTATCGGTTGCGCAAACCTAAAGGAGATCCGCGTAGCGGCGGACAACCCCAACTACTCCAGCATTGACGGAGTCCTATATAATAAGGACGGGACGGAACTGATCTATTGCCCGGAGGGCAAAACCGGGACGCTCGTGCTGCCGCTGCGAACGGAAAAAGTGTACAGAAATGCTTTTGCACGGACTTCGTTATCAGCCGTTGTGGTTCATAATGATGCGTTAGAAATTGACGCTTGGGCCTTTAATTCGTGGGCAACTGGATATTCCGTTGGGGCTAATTTATATACCAGTGTTGGTAGAAATCCGATGTACCTGTACGCCAATCGCGGTTCGACCACCGAAGCATATGCCAGGGAATACGAGCAGATGTTTGTGGAACTGACCGCGCAAACGGATACGGCGACGGATGTTTCGGTGGCGGCTGACGCGCCCGACAGCCTGCCTGCGGACGTGCAGCTGCACGTGGAACAGACGGAAAACACCGATACAAGGGTGTCGTATAACATCACGCTCATGCAAAACGGTGCAGAGGTTCAGCCTGCCGGCGCAGTCACGGTGAAGATCCCCGTTCCCGAAACCATGGACGGCAACGCCTGCAAGGTCTACCGCGAAGAAGCGGATGGCACGTATACGGACATGAACGCGGTATATCGCGACGGCTATATGGTCTTTACCACCGACCACTTCAGTGTGTATGTGATGTCGGCAACCGACCCGAACGCAACGCTCGGCGACGTGAACAGGGACGGCAAAGTCGATGCGGTCGACGCCCGCTGGGTGCTGCAAGCCGCCGCCGGGATGCGTACGCTTGAAAACGCAACCGCAGCCGATGCCAACGGTGACGGCAAAATCGACGCCGTGGATGCGCGCTGGATTCTTCAGTACGTCGTTGGGTTACGCACATTATCATAGTCCTATGGCAGCAGGGCGCTTGTTCGACGGCTTAATATAAAAACTATGTATATAAGGACAACAAATAACCGCTGTACGTCACGCGAAAAGCTATTGAGAACAAAGCCTTTTGATTTACGACGTGCGACGGGTGACGTGTTTTCGTTTGATGGAGCGGCGACTTGCCAATGTACGAATTCGATACAAAACGATATGCATGCAGGAATGCATAAAAGAGGAAGGATTATACATGAAAAAGCTGATTAGTATTCTGATGGTTCTTGCCTTGGTGTGCTTGTGCGTGTCTCCCGCGTTCGCGATAGATACCACGGCGGCGCTCACGCTTTCTGCGGACAAGACCACGGCAAACGCCGGTGACATCATCACGGTGACGGTGTCGGTGTCCGAGAATTCCAACCTTGGAGCGCTGACGTTCAATGTGGAGTTTGACAAAGCCGCGTATGCACTTGTTGAAGGTTCCGTAACAACGCCGATTTCAGTGTTGGACCACGGCTTCCAATCCTATGTGAATCTGGGTTATGCAGGCGGTGTACGTTATGTCGGCGTGACAGCGCGTACACTTACCGAAGGCGGCGCTTTGGTCACTTTTCAGCTTCAAGTTGTAAAACCCGGTTTGCCTTTGACGTTGGTGATTGATATCGCCTCTGACGGCACCACGCTGGACGGCGAAGACGTTACGGATCAGGTCGTTGCAAACTCCACAAAATCCGTGACGATTGCCTGCGGCCATGCGACGCAGTTGTCTGAAATTACAAAATATCCCACCTGCACGGAAGCGGGTAACGAGAATATTATCTGCACAGTCTGCGGGCAAGTTATTAGCACAGGCACAATTTCGGCTACCGGCCATGCCGTGTCGGAATGGGTCGAGACGGTTGCGCCGACCTGTACAAAAGACGGAGCGCGCACAGGCTCTTGCAGAGTCTGTGGGGATACCGTGATAGAAGAAATCCCGGCGCTGGGACATAATTTCGGCGAATGGATGCAATCTACAGCGCCGACTTGCACGCAAGCCGGCACGGAAACCCGCACCTGTTCCAGATGCAGCGAGATGGAGACACAGGATATCCCTGCAACGGGGCATAACTATGAAAAAACGGTAACGCAGCCAACCTGCACCAAACAGGGCTACACGACTTATACCTGCATCGTTTGCGGGGATACATACACGGATAATTACGTAGACGCAACCGGGCACAGCTATAAAGCGACGGTTTCCCAGCCGACCTGCACCGAACAAGGTTATACAACCTACACTTGTACCGTTTGCGAGAACACCTATACAGACAATTATATAGCGGCTACAGGGCACAGATACAGCGAATGGATACAAACCGGTGCGCCGACCTGTACGCAAAACGGGACGAAAGTTCATATTTGCTTAAATTGCGGCGTGTCTGAAACGCAGGAAATCCCTGCCACCGGCCACAGCTACACTGCAACCGTCACCCCGCCGACCTGTACGGAAGATGGGTATACCACCCATACTTGTACCGCCTGCGGCGACAGCTATACGGACAATGCCGTCCCTGCTACCGGTCACACCTTCGGTGACTGGGTAACAACCACCGAACCCACCTGCACAGACGCTGGCGAACAAACCCGCACCTGCTCCACCTGCGGTGCGACGGAAACACAGGAAGTCCCCGCCAAAGGGCATACCCCGGGTGAATGGGTCATCACCAAAGAACCCACCCATACCGAAGAGGGCGAGCGCACGCAATCCTGTACCGTTTGCGGTGAAGTCCTCGCAACCGAATCCATCCCCCTGCTGACAGGCCTTCTCGGCGACGTGAACGGGGATAACAAAGTCGACGCGGTCGATGCGCGCTGGGTGTTGCAAGCCGCCGCCGGGATGCGTACGCTTGAAAACGCAACCGCAGCCGATGCCAACGGTGACGGCAAAATCGACGCCGTGGATGCGCGCTGGATTCTCCAAGCCGCAGCCGGGATGCGTAATCTGTAAAGACGACGGTGCACAGGCAAAGGCATATTTTGCTTTCTGCTGTATAAAAAGAGACGGTTCAGATGTCTGAAGTGGACACTGAACCGTCTTTTTTTTTCGTGGAACTGACCTTCGCTTCGTATCACTGAAGATCTCCCGGAATTAAAAGCCTACATAACGGGCGTAAAATTAAAAAACACGCAAATAACAGAGAAATATGCCTGCACAAAATGTGATGATTTAACACATGCTGCCGCGTTGTCTAAAAAAAAAGACAGCGCGGCAGCAATTGTCAACATAATTTGGATAATGTAAAATAGAAATGGTAAATCATACCTACTTGCATATCGGGAGAGATGAAAATGAAAGAGAAAAACAAAAAGTTTGTCAGGCGAATTTTTGCCATGCTTCTCACCCTCGTTTTGCTTCTGTCGACCGTGCCGCTGACGGGCTTAACCGCCTTTGCGGCCACCGGCGAACAAAGCGGGGATTTTCTCTATACCGTGCTGGAGGACGGTACGGCTGCGATCAGCGGCTATTGCGGAGAAAGCAGTGTGGTCAACATCCCGCAGATGCTCGACGGTTATACCGTCACCGAGATCGCGCCATTTTCCTTTAATTTCAGCGATATTACGGAACTTCACATGCCGGACAGCGTTTTGACCGTAGGAAATTTGGCTTTTGCGTATTGCCGGTCACTGGAAAAAGTAACCTTTTCCCAAAATTTGAAGAATATCGTTGCATGGGCTTTCAGTGTATGTGACAACTTGAAATCTGTTACCCTGCCGCAGAATATCGAAAACATCGATACAGGGGCTTTAGGATATACGATTGTTGAAGAGAATACCGTTAAAATTGAAGGCTTCACCATTTACGGCTATGCCGGTACGGTTGCACAGACATATGCGGAACAAAACGGGTTCACTTTTGTGGATATCTCTGCCTCCGGCGCAGAAGAAGCACCCTTTATTTTCAAATGCTCAAAAGCGGAAGCGGAAAACGCAACCAGCATCGTCGGTTACATTGGTAATTTGCCGGAAAAGCTGGTGATTCCCTCGAGCATAGAGGGATATATCGTTTCTGAAATTGGCAATACAGCTTTTGCCGAATGTACAACGCTCAAAGAAGTTTGGATTCCTAACAGCGTCACCTCGCTTGGCACCATCTCCTTTTATGGCTGTGAAAATCTGGAGCTTGCCGTAATCGGCAGCGGTGTTACGGTATTGCCGGAGGATGCATTCAAAAACTGTACGGCGTTGAGAAAAATTGTACTGTCCGATGCTCTGACGGATATACCGATGCGCGCGTTTTGGGATGCGCCGATAAATGCGATCATATACGGATATAAGGGAACAGCGGCTGAAGACTTCAAAAATGCTGAAATGAGTGCGGCAAGCTTCTATGTCTTGCCGGATGTCTCCGACGATGGGTTGGAACTGTATTACAGCCTGCAAGAGACCACGGTGGAGGAAGTGATTTTTGCGCTGTATCTGCATTTAGATGTTATGTCTGTTGCCATACAGGATGTGGATGGAAATGCAGTAACCGATACTGAACAGACAGTGCTTCCCGGTATGTCCTTCTGCGTGGCCACGGGTGACGGCACGGAAAAGACGTTTGAAATTCCGAACATCACCCTCGGCGACGTGAACGGGGATAACAAAGTCGACGCGGTCGACGCGCGCTGGGTGCTCCAGGCCGCAGCGAGTATGCGTGCCCTTGAAAATGAAACCGCCGCCGACGTCAATGCCGACGGTAAGATCGACGCCGTGGATGCACGCTGGATTCTCCAAGCCGCCGCCGGCATGCGCACGCTGGACGCGTAGAATTCAGCTATCAGACATCAGGGGTTAGAAGCGGTGCAGGAAAATTCCCTGCACCGCCGGAATCCCGCGCCCTACACGATGCAAATCCGGCTGCTTGCGCTGCCGAAATCCACCCGCTACTTACGGCTTGCGGGCATGGAAGCCCGCCACTACGGGTACTATTTCAATTCCCGTCCACCCACGCCGACTTGATAAATCCATATTGACAAATAATCGTGATTCTAATTATAATTTATCCATATCCATTTTTCAAAGCATACGCACTTTATCGCGGACTGCGCCGGGGGCGCAAAAAAGCGGAGATTTTGCCGGACAAAAGGGGTTTTACTATTGTTTTGTGACTTGTTGAAAGAAGCTGTACAAAAGCAGGGGTGGAGCCAAAATTACATTGCGGAGACGTTCCGAATAAATCGCGGGTCGCTCTATAAGTATTACGGCGGAAAAATGATGCCTCCGGAAAAATTTCGGAAGGTGTTTGAGGCGATGTCCCTGCCTGTGCCTGAAAGAAAGGCGCTGTGCGATGCATATTATAAGGAATCGCTCGGGACTGACAGGTTCCGCAAAATCAAATATATCGAAAGCGCCCTGTCTTCGTTGGATCGCAGCCTGCAAGATACAGGAAGCATATCTGCAGAGAAAGACAGCGCGCGATTGAAGGGGCTTTCGACCGATGTCGCGTTGCCGCTAAACTCGGAACAGGAGATCCTGGACGTGGTGCAGGAGATCTTTGCCGCCGCAGCGCCGGGAAAGATTTACACGAATTATCCGTATGCTTTTCGCCGTATGGACGACATTTTATTCCAAAACATCACAGCCCGGCAGGGCTTCGACGTGCAGCATATGCTGCTTTTCGATACCAAAAACGATGGCATCGGCAACCTGGAGAATCTGTTTTCCTCTCTGCGTTGGCTGGCATATCAGGTGAACCCGGTACGGCGCTACGCAGACAATACGTGCACCGCGTTTTTGCCGTATCCGTATTTTTTGGCGCTGGAGCCGTATTGTCTGTTGTTCGATGCGCAGCATACGGGAGGTGTGCTTGTCAAAAATGCGCAGACATACCGTGCGATTTTAGAAGCGTCAGCGGTATTTGAACAGGGCGGGGAGCGACTTGCTTTTATCCCACAGGATATGATCGAGAACAAGCAGGATATCGGCAGTGCCGCTTCGAACGGTGTAAAGTATTGCGTGTGCGGCTACCCGTGCTTGTCGCCGATCGCAGATCAGGAATTCATCCATGCCGTCGCGAAGCCCACTGCTCCGGGAATAGAGGCGCTGGCAGATATTGCGATCGAGCACTACGGAACGCTGTTGCTGCCGAGTGAGGAAAAGTTTGTGGTATCGGCCCATGGGCTGCGGCGCTTTGCCGAAACAGGTTGGATCAAGGAAGTCCCGGCGGCGTTGGTATCTCCTGCGCCTACAGAACAGCGGATCCGATATTTCAAACAGATGGAGACGTTTATAGAACAAAAGCGACTTTTGATTTTGGACGATACGAGTTTCTCGCTGCCCGAAAGCATTTCCATAGACTTTTTTACAGATATTCTGAAAATTGACGGACAATTTATGAATGTGGAGCAAGCCTATCGTTGCAACGGGAACTACATCCTTTCAGTACAGAATCCGTCGCTGATGCAGGATATCCTGGACTTTGTCGCCTATATGCAGGACAACAAGAGCTTTTACGCTGCTGCCGCTGCAAAGTCGTTTTTGAATTCTATGATAGCCCTTTGCGAAAAGGCGAAGTGAAGCCGGACGTGCTCCGGTTAAGCGGCTTCGTTCGGAGTTCTTTTGCTGTATTTGACGAAGGTTCGCGTCTGTTCAGGCGGAATTGCCGTTGGCGCGGATGTTGCGTTCCTTTACAATTCGATATGTCACAAGACAGGGACGAAACCGTGCCGAATGGCATGCGCGATTTCGTCCCTGCTTTTATGTATTTCACCTTCGTCTCGTCAAAATGTCGCTGCCCAAAACCGGCAGGAATGGATGGGAAAATCGACAAGAATGGATGGAAAACCGGAATACTTGAACCCCTTCGCCGAATAGGTGCGTTGCAAGCAAAACAAAAGCAAATAACGTTTTGTTTCGCCACATGCTGCCGCGCTGTCTATAAAAAAAGACAGCGCGGCAGCAATTGTCAAACCGTTTTTCATACTGTACAATGGGTACAGCCAACTATATCCAACCGGGCACAAGGAGAGATGAAACATGCAAACCAAACCGCACGGCAGACGGTTTTTCGCCGTACTGCTCACCCTCGCCATGCTCCTGTCGGCAGTCCCGCTGACGGGCTTGACCGCCTTCGCGGCGGAAGTGACCAGCGGGGACTTCCAATACGAAGTCCTGTCCGAAACGGACAAGACCTGTGAGATAACGGATTACACAGGCTCGGCAACCGTACTCGACATCCCGTCTGAATTAGACGGCTATACCGTGACGAGCATCGGGGATTATGCGTTTGAGAACTGCAATTCGCTCACAAGCATCACGATCCCGGACAGCGTGACAAGCATCGGGGATTCTGCGTTTTCCTATTGCGATTCGCTCACTGGCATTACGATCCCGGACAGCGTGACGAGCATCGGGTATGGGGCGTTTAGCGGGTGTTCTTCGCTGACCGGTATCTCGGTTGCAAGCGGCAACTTGAATTACACAAGTACAGATGGCGTGCTGTTCAACAAAGACAAAACGGAGCTGATTCAATACCCGATGGGCAAACCGGACACAGTATATGTCATTCCGTCCAGTGTGACAAGCATCGAGGGTAGTGCGTTTTCCGACTGCACTTCGCTGACGCGCATCGTTATCCCGGACAGCGTGACAAGCATCGGGGATTCTGCGTTTTCCGACTGCACTTCGCTGACGAGCATCAATATCCCGGACAGCGTGACAAGCATCGGGGATTCTGCATTTTGGAACTGCGATTCGCTTACAAGCATCACGATCCCGGACAGCGTAACGAGCATCGGGGCTGAAGCGTTTACCTTCTGCAATTCGCTGACGAGCATCGATATCCCGGACAGCGTGACAAGCATCGGGGATAATGCGTTTACCCTCTGCGTTGCTCTGACGAGTATTAATGTATCAAGCGGCAATTCGCATTATGGAAGCGACAACGGGGTGTTGTTCAACAAAGACAAAACCGAATTGATTCAATATCCGATTGGAAAACAGGATACAGCTTATCAGATCCCGGACGGCGTGACGAACATTGTGGATGCCGCGTTTGCATATTGCGTTTCGCTCACAAGTATCACCATTCCGGACAGCGTAACGAATATCGGGTTAGGTGCGTTTGTATATTGTGTTTCACTTACAAATATCACCATCCCAGACAGCGTGACGAACATTGTGGATGTCGCGTTTGCATATTGCGTTTCGCTCACAAGCATCACGATCCCGGCCAGC
>ERZ1090861.1652-NODE-1652-length-10994-cov-13.413475_pt1 | contig 10994 bp, 11 predicted proteins | sample MGYA00478482_ERZ1090861 | MGnify/ENA primary metagenome ERZ1090861 (study PRJEB33644, sample SAMEA5815744) | chicken gut metagenome | biome: Chicken; feature: Gastrointestinal Tract; material: Caecum | place: Ireland | collected 2019-01-01 | study: A study of... | reverse complement strand
GGAGAAAATATCATGAAATCACATCTGGCAGGTAAGATTATTGTATTTATTCAGATCCTGCTTTCGGCAGCACTTTTATTTCTGCTGAAAACAAGCGGGTTGGTTCCCGATACATACTGTTTGATTCTGCTGATCATTCTGGCAGTGACGGCAGCCTTTAATATGTTTCTGCAATTTCAGAAAACCAGGATTTTTATACTGGGTATCGTCTTAAGTATACTGATAATTATCCTTTCCGGTCTGGGAATAGCCGGTGTCCTGTATGCAGTCAGGTTTATGGACAGGATTGCCGGCCTGGACTATCAGACTTACGACATGGTCGTGGTAGTAAAGGCCGAAGACAAGGCCGAACAGCTTCAGGATATTGCCAATTACCGGTTTGGGATACAGACTGCTTCTGATACAGAAAATACGGAAAAGATGATCCAGGATATGGAGACCAATCTTGGAAGGACCATAAAGATTCAGGAATATGATAATATCCAGGAGGAGGCCCAGGCTCTGTTATCCGGCAGAGTGGAGGCGGCAGTTTATAATAGTGCTTTTTCCGGAATCTTAGAAGAGTACATAGAGGGATACGCAGACCAGGTAAAGGAAATCTACAGATACGGTGTGGAGGTTCCGGTGGAAGCAGAATCTCAGGAGCCCGAGGATACCCGGGAATTTTTTAATCTTTACATCAGCGGGATTGATGTAAACGGACCGATCTCAACTACCAGCAGAAGTGATGTGAATATTATCGCTTCCGTAAATCCTCAGAATCATAGGATCCTCCTTACTTCTACCCCAAGGGATTATTACGTGACTATCCCCGGTGTATCAGGAGAACAGCGGGATAAGCTGACTCATGCGGGGATTTATGGAGTGGACAAGTCTATGGAAACCCTGGAGAATCTTTACGGCATAGATATTTCCTACTATGTGAAGGTGAATTTTACATCGGTTGTGGAGATCGTAGATGCCCTTGGAGGCGTAGATGTGGATTCCCCTTATGAATTTTCCACCGCTAAGTACCATTTTAACCAGGGAATTAACCACCTGGACGGAGATATGGCTCTGGCATTTGCCAGAGAAAGGCACAGCTTTACTTCCGGCGATAATCAGAGGGGCAAGAATCAGGAGATCCTTCTGACTGCTCTGATCCAGAAGGCTATGAGCCCTGCTATACTGAAAAATATGGGAAGTCTTATAGATACCCTGAGCAGCAGCGTAGAGACCAACATGAGCCGGGAACAGATGACAGCGCTGATCAGCAGACAGCTGGCAGAGGGAAGCCAGTGGACTATAGACTCTACAGCGGCCATAGGGGCGGGAGATACCCAGGCCTGCTATTCCTCAGGAAGCCAGCCCCTGTATGTGATGTGGCCTAATGAGGACTCGGTGGAGAATATAAAGGAGAAGATAGAGGAGGTTATGAAATAGACTTCAAAGTCTACAAAAACCACCTTCTCGATCCCCGTGTATTTTGTTTAACATGACCTCTGTTGTCCTTTTGAAAAGTATGTTACCATAAACACAAAGCATTTTATATTTCAATATCCTTATCAACACTTCAAAGAGCGCTGGCTCTGTCTTACATTTCTATGGATCATATCAAAGGAAAGAAATCTCAATGCTTTTATCCCAATCAAACAGCAGAGAGGTTTCTTTCTACAGGGTATGCGCCGGCGAAAAGACCTTCTGCACAGGTTTTAAGAAAAGGAGGTCTTATTATGGGACAGACGAAGTACAATATGGCGGCGGAAAACCTTGCTGCCAATCGAAACTACAAGTCCACGGTTTTTGCTATGCTCTTTGGGGACAGGGAAAGGCTTCTGAACATCAACTGGAATCATAACCGGAAGCGGATGGAAGCAAAAAGCTTTTTGGAAACTCCAGGTGTATAAAGAGATAGATGATACAAACAATGAAACGACATCTACTATGTTTCAAACAAAATTGATGATACTCAGAAGGTATAACACCCAAATTGAAGATATATAATTATCAATTGTATTGGTGGCAGTTAAGATGTTATATCCAGATTTGCGAGAAAAGGTTAATGAAATAGGACAACGTTTCGGAAATTTGAGCATAATCAATGTATGGAAGTAATTGTTGTGAGATGACGATTTTTATGGTTCGTGTTATAATGGATATAGATATATAGAAAGAATTAATTTAGTCTTGCCAAAGGAGTAAATGATTATGCAATTTCTCAATCACGATTTCTACAGTAACGTAAATATCGTATCTTATATAGATGCCTCGATGCAAACGTTGATTAACAGTAATCAGACTATTTTAAATTCATTAGAATATTTATTGTTTTATTATATTAAGGAAGATTTCAATGCTAATTTTTACTCTTTATATAATACGGATATTGACATGGATTGTCTGGGCTTTTCAGTTATTCAAAGGAACACTCGACATTCCATTGAAGCGTATTTGGATTTAGTTAATTTGATCAGTGATCCGGACTATTTATCTGTGATGGAATATTGTGCAAGGACAAAACGAGAATTTAATAGAAAATATAAACCTTATATTAAAAAGAACAAAATATTCAATATTCCTGTTAAATATGATATTGCTACAAAACTATATAATCGAGATATTCCGGAGGTATTATTGAAGGTAGCATCGAACAGCAATAACTATAGCCACCCTAATGTATTTATAAAAATAATAAAGCCAGATGAATTTAGCGAAAAGGCGTTCATTTTGAGAAAATTACTAAATGTTAATTTATTTGTATTGACAGAAGCATATAAACTGATTGTTCAAAAATTTAATAATGCAACCTTTCCAATTCTTAACTGTCAGAATTGTAATCCATTTCTAGCAAGAGATTGTGGTATATGTTTTGAAAATGAAAAGGCAAAATTTCAAAATCTGATAGACAATGGGTTAATAACTTATACAAGTCCTGTTCAGACAGGCTATCAGCAACCACCAGTAATTAGATAAAATATTATTGTGTGCTTATGACGGATGTAGAAATTGAAATAGAAGATTTGCATATAGTTATGAAAAATCAGTCAAAATTCTATTAGAAGAACAAATTCCGCATAAAACGTAAATTCAAATGTGTAAGGCCAATATATAATTTGACTGACTTGGAGGAGAAAAGGATTACTTCTGGTGTGCCAAGTAGAGGTTGTAGCCTTTCTTGATAGGAAGCAATAAAACTTTGATTTTTGTGGAGGTATTTGGAGTTAAGATACGTTATGGAAGAGTGTAGAAAATATCCGGAGTGTTTTCCGGATAATATAGAAGAGCTTATTTTAGCAGATGGAGCAGGTGCTAATAGTTATACATATTATAGAATTAGCAGGACCGGCTTGATAAATAGAGATGAGTTTATCGGAACATATGAGAAAAGCCTAGGAGAAACGGCATCAGGACATAACAGAGATATGTATCGTACAGCGAATGAGGAATTGGATATAGGTGATTATTCAACGTCGGGATATGAAAAACTTCGAGATGCAAAAAGATTGCTTAAGTGTATAAAAAGATACGAAGAAGGACCTATCATCATGGAGGGATGGACAGATCCGGAATGTGGCTTATCTATGAGAACTAAAGACAGTAAGACAAGAAAATGCAGAGATTCGCATATTGACTGGTGGATATATAAAGAGGCTCATCCAGAGGTGCTTTTTAAGAAGATAGTTCTGGAACAGGAAGGAGGAACGTAATGTGAGAATACCAAGTCCATATTTTGAAAATATTCCTATAATTGGTGATTTGATCATGGATTATATTATCTTTGAGTATGATTATCCATTGCTGTTTATATGTAAGACAAAAGACGAAGAATATTATTTGGGTGATTGCTGCGATACTTATAAAGAACAAAGATGGCTATTGGCACCAATATCTATAGAGGATATACAGAAGTTACTAAGAAATAAAATAACTATACGGGAGGCATTTGAAAATGCCGCGGGGTTATGCTGTGTCGCAACATGGTCTACAGGTGACCTGCATGAAAAGTATAAGCTGATAGGCGCCAATGAATTTGAACTGGAAGATTTACCTGAGGAAGGAGCATATATAGATGCCGAAGATAATGAACATGAGGATTATATTCATAGGATAGAGAATAAGATCAGATTTAACGAGGAGAAAAAACTGAAGCAAAAAGTCAAGATTCAAGGAGAAGATACAGAAGGCAATGCAGAATATAACGATTTAATATATCAATACCAGACAGAGGAGATATTGCAGCTATATGCGGGACTCGGGCAAGTGAAATCATCTATAAACGGAAGTATTACAATAGAGAAATCTCAGAAAATATATTATGGAACAATAAACTATCAACAGACTATTTCCAGCGCATATAGTATTTATGCGGCTTAAAAGGAGACAGGATTATGCAGGAAAGTGTATTCCAATTTAGCAGACCGAAAGTAAAAAATATAGAGTATAGTATTTCAAAAGAATATAAACCAGAAGAAAAAGTAAATTTACATCAACACTTCCAGAGAAATATTACCAGAATTGAACAAAAGAATGAAGCTATAGTAGAGCTTACTATTGAATTGGGGTGTGATGAAAAATCGACAAATCCTCCATTTGCATTAAAAATTACAATAGGGGCTAAATTTTTATGGGATAATACATTGGACGAAGAAATGCTAAATAGTTTACTTACAATTAATGCTCCTTCTCTGCTGTTAGGATATGCAAGGCCTGTTATTTCAAATATTACAGCAAACTCTATGGGAGCATATGATTTACCGTTTATTAGCTTTGCTGATGAAATGTAAAGTATTGATTGCCTGACAGCGCGACTAGTAACATGGCTAAAAAGCTGCGATAATAGAAGATCTGAGAATAATAGTGGAAATCAAAAGATTATCTTAGTGCTTCAGCCTAAGTTAGAATTGAATTCGGCAAAATTTTCTGATATAGTATCAGTAGCAAAAATATTGAAAGTTTTGGATATAATATAAATAGATTACAGTTTCAAATTTTAGGAGGATGGGCAATATGGTAAATGTAATAGAGGCAGCCAGGTATTTTGTTTATTTATCATATAGCGAAAAATCAAGATCACTGACCCCATTGAAATTGCAAAAACTGTTATATCTTGCACAGGGCTGGAGTTATGTATGGGATGATGAGCCCCTTTTTTTAAATGACTTTGAGGCATGGCAGTACGGGCCTGTTTGTGTAGAGGCTTATAATTATTTTAAAAAATATCATAGTAATGAGATTCCTGAAACAGAAGGAATCTCCAGCTTGCCCAGCTTTATGTCGGAAGAGACTATAGCCACAGTATGGGATAATTATTCAGATTATACGGCGTATGACTTGGTTGAAATGACGCACATGCAGGAACCATGGAAAAAAGCTTATAAAGAACATGCAACTATAAATAAAGAGGATATAAAACGATATTTTCAGTCAACTTTTTAAAGTTGGCTGAATTGCGTATTAGGGGGTAGTATGGGACTTTTATTAAAAAAAATAATAATAGAAAATTTCAAATCTTATGGGGCTCAGGCGGAAATCGATATATCAGATTTATCGATTTTTTTAGGTGCTAACAGTAGCGGGAAAAGTACAGCAATTCAGGCGTTGATGGCATTGAAGCAGACTATTGAATGCAATAGCCCAGGAATTGAACTTCTTTTATGCGGAAAATACGTTACACTTGGAGATTTTAATGACGTAATTAATAATAAAGAGCAGGGATTTTTTACAATTGGTGTTTTGCTAATAAGTGAAGATGAGAACGAAAATATAGGTGGTATAACAGAATGCAGGATTAAATGGAGATTTGTAAAAGACATCGAAAATGCGGGTGTGAAACTGGAGTATATTTTGATAGAATATAACAAAAACCATATAGTTTTGCGTTCAGAACAAATGGAAAATTATAGAGTATTTGTTGATGAAAAAATGACAGAATTAAGTGTATCAATTATAAACTTATCAATTAAAAACTTAGTTATGCATTTTGATGAATCATTTAATATGCTTTATAAAGAATTTATAGACAGTATAATTAAGATTATATTTGGCAATAAATCGCGCCGTGTTGACGCAAAATATCCTGTGTCATTAAGAGAGTCCGAGAATATGTATTATTATTTAATGCAGAGGAGAAAAAGGGCTAATGGAATTAAGAGGATATCCAAAAAAGATACTGATGAAGTAGCAGCCAATATTGTAAATTTACTGGACAAATACAGTGAAATGCAGGGGAAATATGCAAAAGATTTTACAGAACTTCCTACAGATTTAAAAAAGGATATTTTGAGTTCAGCGATTGCTGATTCAGATAGCAAAGAGGAATTTGAAAAAATATATAGGGACTTTTCTGAAAAACTAGATGAATATGATAGCCCGTCATTAGATAAATGGGAGGGCCATTGTATTTTGCCGGGAAATTATTTGAGCTTAAGAGATGATAAAAATACGGCCAAGGATATCAGCGGTGTTAGATTCTCACTGGATATATATCATAATTTCCAGAGGGAAATTCTGAGAAGAATATTCTTCTTAGGACCGATAAGAGAGAATCCTCAGGGATTATATAATATAGGATTTGATACAATACCTAAATATGTAGGACCTACAGGCGCTTACTTTGCATCGGTATTGCTGCATCAAAATAAAACAAAGGAGTATTTTTTTCCAGATAATGAAACGGATACAGTGACTCTTTTGGAGGCCCTGGATGAATGGATGTTGCATTTAAATGTTGCTAGTAAGGTTACAGTGGATAGAAATAATTCATTTGGATTCAGTGTTTCTGTAGCTAACACACAAAACAAGACTTCAGATATTATGAATGTTGGAATCGGCACCAGCCAGGTTCTTCCAGTCTTGATTACAGGGTTATTGTCTGAGCCAAATGAGGTTTTGATTTTTGAACAGCCAGAACTCCATTTGCATCCATATTCCCAAAGCCGTTTGGTAGATTTTTTTATTGAGCTTATAAAGAATGGAAGAAAGGTAATTATAGAAACACATAGTGAATATATGATTTTAAGGCTAAGGTACCATGTTCTTACTGAGAGAATAGAACCTGATAGAATAGCTATAAATTTCTTCCAAAATAAAGAAGGCACAAAAGTAAAACGATGCGAAATATCTGGATTTGGAAATTTAGATTATCCAGAGGATTTCCATGATGAGACTCAGGAATTACTAAATGAACTTATGAACGCTGCGTTAACGAAAAGAGAAGAAGAATGTTGAATCAACCTTTGAAAGTTTTTATAGATCCTTATATGTTTGAATTATCAGATGTAAACGAAATTGAAGATAATATCCGATTTTTCCAGGAAATAATTAGATTATGTAATTCAAATAAAATTATAGTTTTTCTTTACCAGGGTTTATATGAGCGCATAAAGGTAGGGGAGGCCCGTCCTTTTCCGATCGACATTAGCAGTGTGAAAAATCCTTCATTAAAAGAACAAATTTTAATCATTAATGGAAATTTTCATCATGCAATATCAAATGGTATACAACCTATTGATATTGGTGAATGTTTTGATAAAGCCAAGTTTACGTCTGAACAACAGGAAATTGATAGAGATAGCTTATACTATGAACTACTCAGCATTTTAATAATGCCTTGCTATAAAAAGGATTTTATAATTGAAAAAAAGATTTTAACTGGAAATAAAAACAAAGGATTGTCTTTGGGTTCAAAATTGAGAGTAAAGTGCAATTGTGCAGATGATTCATTTAATGATATATATGTTTTTTCCGGTATAGATGAACTTATTTCGTTACAAGATAACATCTTTTATGAACTACAGTATGCGGTAAAAAGTAAAGCAATTACATTTATAGAAAAACCTCAAGTAATACGGGGAGATCATCACAATTTTGTGCAGACAAAGGATTTTAGTAGATTCGATCAACTGACCAGAAAAAATAGAGCGGTATTAAATCTCCTTAGATTTTTTGGAATGACGTGTATTATATTTGAGGATTTTCATCGTGATTCAGGAAAAGTAATAGGGAGCATTAAAGCTGGACGTGTTGAACAAGTGGATTCACAGGACATTCTCCACGCAGACTTTTATGCAGAGACTGGATACAGATATGGGGTTCGTATATTTTTCCCTAAAGATATAGGCTATAAATTGTTTACATATTTGGACGGTGATTTTAGCTACCAAAATGTCGAAAAATTAAAATCTTTATTAGGGTTGACAAAATAAGTTCAATTGTTAGTGGTGTTATACAGATATCTGTTTTAAAATACCCTTGAATATGTTTCTGGGAGAATTAAACTAATCATAGCAGAACATAGATTCCGAAAAATCTTTCTATGAACTTTTTAATGTGATCAATGCTCTTGCAGAGAAGTACCAGATGTTCATTTTGTACAGCTGCCATCCCATAAGCCGGAAGTTTATAGGGCAAAGACACTTTGAACGTATACGGTAAATCATTAGTATCGTGCTAGTTTTTTCTATCCATGAGATAATAATTCCAGAAAACTACAAGTTTTTAAAGGAGTTGTTCCTATGGATAAGATCACACATCAGGTCCGTGCAGAGTACTGGGCCAAAATCATGAATGAATGTATAAGTAGCGGGATGTCTAAAACTGCCTGGTGCAGGGCAAACGGGATCTCAGAAAAACAGTTTTCCTACTGGTGTATATTTCAGATAAACTGACCATCCTTCACGGTCAATCTGATCACCTTCCACGGAGATTCAGGTCACTGATCTCGAAGATGTATAGTCGGTGATCAAAGTCATTCTTATAATGATTATGGCACACATTCGTGTGACTATCATTTAAGGAGGACGATGATCATGGTAGATTATCGCGAAATCCTGAGACTCCAGAGCCTTGGGTACAACATCACACAGATTGCCGGATCGCTGCACAGCTCCCGCAACACCGTAAGAGAAGTTGAACAGCTTGCAGATAAGAAAGGAATCCGGTGGCCGCTTAGAGAGGAGGTAACAAATCCACAGCTTTATGTCCTGCTTTATCCGGAACGACAGGAAAAAGCAAATGTTTATCTGGAACCGGACTGTGCCTGGATTCACCGTGAGCTGGCGAAAAAAGGAGTGAACCTGACATTGCTTTGGAAAGAATATCAGGTCAATTGCTCCAATGTCGGGCGTGTCCCATACCAGTATACACAGTTTTGTGACATTTACCGGACATGGGCGAAAAAATCCAAAGCCACAATGAGGATCCATCATAAGCCCGGAGATGCCATGGAAGTGGACTGGGCAGGCGGGACACTATCGATCAAAGATCCTGTTACTGGAGAAACTGTTCCTGCATACCTTTTTGTAGGGGTTCTTCCCTGCTGCAGCTGTTATGTTTATGCCGAGCTCTGCAGTGACATGAAGTCTGAAAACTGGCTGCTCTGCCATGTACATGCCTATGAGTATTTCGGCGGCGTACCCAGACTGACGATCCCGGACAATCTCCGTACCGGTGTGCTGAAAAATACCTGCATGGATACCGTCCTGAACCGCAGCTATTCAGAACTCGCAGATCACTATGGCACTGCAGTAGTCCCTGCTCGCGTTCGCCGTCCACAGGACAAGAGCCATGCCGAGGGCAGCGTCTCCTATGCGTCTACGTGGATCCTGGCGGCACTGCGAAACGAAACCTTCTTTTCCCTGGCCGACGCCAAAAAGGCAGTTGCTGAAAAGCTGGAAGAGCTCAATGGTTATGCCTTTAAAAAGCGGGAAGGGAACCGCCGCGATGCTTATATTGGTCATTAATTCCAGCAATTGGTTATGCAGGAAGAAGGATAACTGCTCCAATTCACCAGCATTTTTGATGTCTGTAGAATCTGAATAGGAAAAAATTTTTTTGAATGTGATATTTTGACTATTAAGAAAGTTAGTTACCGTAGAACAGAGATTCGGCATAGGCCTGGAGGTTAGTGAAATTATGCAGGCAATATTATTGCAGACGATATTGTTTCCGGCTTTTTCTGATCTTGTTATGGATATATTTATATCAGAAGGACTAACTGGTCTCCTAAAATCAAAAATACTTTGAAGGTTTTTTCCGCTTGTTAATATAAGATTCATGTTTTTAGGAATAGAGAGATCTCCATAGAGTACCCCCAGATTATATGCGATGCTCAAATGACAATTCAGATTAATTTTTAATAAGACGGAAGGTGTGGTTTTTATTTTATTGTATATTCTCATAAAATCTGATTTTACATAATTCCATAGATCATTCCATCTATATTCTTGTCTTAATTTGCGCCCCTCAGGTTCAATGAATTCTGTTGTAAATAAATTCCAGTCATAATCGGTTTCCCATACTGGTATATTACCTCCGGCAAACAGTGTGCGCAGAGAAAGAGAATATGTATCTTCCATATTTTTTAAAGTATTGTCGATGATACACCTTTTAATTTTATTATGGACGGCGTCCTGGATTAAATTCTTCTTTTCTGAAGGGGATTTTCCTTTCAAGGGAAGATTGATATAAGCTAAGCCTTTAATACATTTTTCTGTTACTGGGATGTCATCGAGATTGAGTATAAAAAACTGATTGCTGTTTTCCGCTATACTTCTGGAAACTATAGTTTTTAATTCTACTTGCGCAAAGCGACCCTTCTGATAATTTTCTGTATAAAGGATTACTGCATAATGTGAATTGTTAAAAATAGTTTTAAGTTTCTCTTCAAATTTTGAGGCAACGGCAAGATCCTCAGGATGTAAAACATCTTGAAAAAATCTGTCCTGAAAAATGTTTTGAAATTCTAGACTGATTGATGAGGCTATGGCTTCATCTTTATGTGCATAAGAAAGTGCCAATTCATATTTGTAGGATTTTTTTTTCATTTAAGTGTATCCTCCTTATACTATAACTAATCTTTCGAAATCTTTATCCATTGATTCATAAGGGGAGATTCTTTTTTATAAGAGTATCCCAATTTTTTGATGAAATTCGGGACCGTTTCAAGTTTTGCGTAAACTAAAAAGTAAGCGCTTTATAACCAACCGGATAGTCAAACTCCAACTTTTGTGAGATAC
>ERZ1090861.1651-NODE-1651-length-11005-cov-5.082374_pt1 | contig 11005 bp, 9 predicted proteins | sample MGYA00478482_ERZ1090861 | MGnify/ENA primary metagenome ERZ1090861 (study PRJEB33644, sample SAMEA5815744) | chicken gut metagenome | biome: Chicken; feature: Gastrointestinal Tract; material: Caecum | place: Ireland | collected 2019-01-01 | study: A study of the... | reverse complement strand
ATGCAGTTCACCCTGCCGTCGGTCTCATCGGTTACCCCGGAGCAGAACACCAGCCAGCTGAAGGTGCAGAAGGTCGTCACCGGCGGCACCCAGGAGCAGAACAACACCGACGAGTTCAACTTCACTATCAAGCTGACCGACGCCTCCGGCAATAATCTGCTCGACGACTACGCCTACACGCGCTACGCGGCGGACGGCACCGAGATTGCCACCGACCTCATCACCTTCGATGGCGGCACGTTCTCGCTGAAGAACGGCGAGTACATCATCATCCGCTACCTGCCCTACGGCACCAAGTACACCATCACCGAGAACGGCACCGGCGACCCGAACGTCTCGCTTGGCGGCAAATATACCGTCAGCGGCACAGTCAACGCAGGCGGCAGCAGCGAGTCCGTGCCCTTCACCGGCGTCACCGCCTCCGGTCAGATCCAAGAGGGCCAGAACGGCGAGGTCATCTACACGAACGCGCTCAACCCTAAGCTGCCGGACACCGGCGGACCGGGAACTTATATGTATACATCCGGAGGCATTGCCCTTCTTGTTTTGTCTCTGGTGTATAGGGTGTTTTCCAGAAGAAGCCGTAAATCAGGCTTATGATGGAAAATGCTGATAGATGAAACAAAAATGAGAGGAGAGAAAAGTATATGAAACTTGCGAAGAAATTTGCCAGCCTTCTGCTGGCGGTGATCATGGTATTGTCCATGTCCACAGTTGTATTCGCCACACAGGAAGGCCCGGAGCCGCCCACCGGCACCATCACCATTAACCAGGCTATTCCAGACCAGACCTACAGCATCTACCAGGTCCTCTACCTGGAGAGCTATAACGCCACTTCCGGCGCCTATGCTTACAAAGCTAACAGCGCCTGGAGAAACTGGGTGGAGGACACCAACGGCGGTGGCAAGTATCTGTCCACCGATTCTCAGGGCTATGTGACCTGGAAGGAGGGCGCGAATGTTGAGGCCTTCGTCAAGGACGCTCTCGCCTACGCACAGGGCAGAGAGCTCGCCAACGACGGCCAGGAGATGGCCGGAGAGGCCACCGCTCCTGCAACCACTACCACGGTCACTTTCAAAAATGTGAAGCCCGGCTACTACCTGGTGGACACTACCACCGGCTCCCTGTGCTCTGTTGACACCGCCAACCCCAACGCCACCATCAACGAGAAGAACAAGGTTCCCCCGGTGAAGAAGGAGGTTCAAGAGGACTCAAACAGCAGCTGGGGGGACAGTGACACCGCGCAGATCGGCGACACTGTGAACTTCCGGACCACCATCACCGCCGATAAGGGCGCGCAGAACTACGTGCTCCACGACGATATGAGTAACGGCCTGACCTTCACCCAAGGCTCGATCAGGGTGTACGTGGGTCAGGTAGACGCTGACCATGAGCTGAAAGCCGCCAACTACACGGTTTCCACCAGCGGGCACACCGACGGCTGTGACTTCGAAATCACCTTCGCCCAGACCTACCTTGATACCATCACCAGCCAGACCGACCTGATCGTCACCTACAGCGCAACGCTCAACAGCGACGCGGTCATCTCCACCGACAAGAACACCAATAAGACCCAGCTGCAGTACGGTGACAACAACCGCACTGAGTGGAGCGAGACCACCACCGAGACTTTCAAGTTCCAGATCGTCAAGACTGACGACCAGAAGAAGCTCATCGACGGCGCTGAATTCCAGCTGTACACACGGCAGACTGGCGGCACCCCGCTGGCCCTCGTTGACAAGGGTGGCGGCACCTACCGTTTGGCCACCTCGACGGATACCACCACTACGACCACCATCGTGGTCAAGGACGGCAAGGCTGTGGGCGAGGGCCTGGACTCTGATTCCGCTACCAAGTACTATCTGGAGGAGACCAAGGCTCCGGCTGGCTACAATAAGCTGGACGGCCGTGTAGAGATTACCATGAACAAGGGCAACCTGGTCGCTCAGATCAGCCATGACAGTCAGAGTGGTAATACTTGGATCAGCGGCGGCGTACACGTTGTGAATAAGACAGGTTCCGAGCTTCCTTCCACAGGCGGCATGGGTACTACCATCTTTTATGCAGTGGGCGGCGTTCTGGTGATCAGCGCAGGTATATTCTTTGTATTATCTTCCAGAAAACGTCAGGGCTCCGGAAGATAAAACAGGTCTGAATATAATAAGGCAGCTTCTGCTCTGTGACCGGCAGCTGCCGGGAACAGAGAAGGAGAAAGCTGAATGAAGACAAAAAAAATTTTGACTGTTGTGTTTGTGCTGATCTTTCTGGTGGGTCTGTCTCTGCTGTTGTATCCCAGTGTCAGCGATTACTGGAATTCTTTCCATCAGTCCAGGGCTCTGGCGGAATATTCCAGCCAGGTAGAAGAGCTGGATAAAGAAGCCTATGACCAGATGTGGGCGAAAGCGGAAGCTTACAATCAGACTCTTCTGAGCGATCCGGACCGTTTTACGATGACAGAGGAAGAGCAGGCAGAATATGATGATCTGCTGAATGTTTCTGATATTGGGATCATGGGATCCATTGAGATACCGGCGATAGATTGTTCTCTGCCGATTTACCATGGAACGCAGGAGTCTGTCCTCCAGGTGGCTGTGGGCCATCTGGAGGGAAGTTCTCTTCCCACAGGGGGGAAGGGCACCCACTGCGTCCTTACCGGCCACAGGGGACTACCCAGAGCAAGGCTTTTTACAGACCTGGATAAATTAAAAAAGGGAGATCTCTTTGTTTTAAAGGTCCTGTCCAGGACCATGACCTATGAGGTGGATCAGATCCTGACGGTTGATCCCTATGACATGAGTGCTCTTGAGATTGACCCGGAGCAGGATTATTGCACTCTGGCCACCTGTACTCCTTACGGGATCAATACCCACCGTCTCCTTGTCAGGGGACACCGGGTGGAAAACCAGGAGACCTCTTCTGATCCTCAGAAAACAGAAGAAGAACGGGACAGAAAACCCATAGTGACAATAGGGATTACCGCGCTGCTCCTTCTGGCGGTGCTCCTGCTTGGGGCAGGTTTCGTGATCAGGAGGAAGAGGAGAAAAAAATTTCCAAGGCAGAAGCACAGATGATAGAAATTCCTTAAGGGCCAGTGATCAGGAGGTATGAAAGATGAAAATAAAAAATAGACTGTTCCTAGTACTGTTTACATTGCTTTTATCCTGCGGCATGATCATACCGGTCTATGCTCAGGAGGTACCGGATCTTACAAAAACTGGCTCAGTTTCTTTTGCTATGACCTATGACGGCAAAGCTGTAGGCGGAGGCAGTTTGATGATCTGCCAGGTAGGCAGTGTCAGTGAGGATGAGGGAAATTATAACTTTATACTTACCGGAGCCTTTGCAGCCAGTAATGTCTCTCTGGAGGATATTTCCTCTGCCGAGCCGGCTGAAGAACTGGCCAGGTATGCGGCTGACAATTCTATATCCGGGACCAGTATAGAGATCGGGGCAGATGGGAAGGCAGCTGCCCGGGAACTGCCCCTGGGTCTGTATCTTATCGTCCAGGAAAAGTCTGCGGAAGGATTCGATCCTATCGAGCCATTCCTGGTAAGTATTCCTACATACGAGGATGGGAGTTACATTTATCAGGTGGACGCCCAGCCGAAGATGGGGACTTTGACCAGATCAGAGACTCCCACTACACCTGGGACGCCTACGAAGTATACGCCGGGGACTCCCGGGAAATCAACACCCGGGACAGGCAGTCCTGCCAGACCGGCAGGGAGGACCACCCTGCCTCAGACGGGACAGCTGAACTGGCCTGTTCCTGTGCTGAGCGTTCTGGGCATGGGAGTGTTCTTCCTGGGATGGAGACTGCGTTTTGGTAAGAAGAGGAATATTTATGAGGCGTAAAATAGGAACAGTATGTATGATTATGGGGGCGGCGCTGGTCTTGTCAGCGCTGTCCCTTTTTCTTTGGAATCGCTGGGACGACGCTCGGGCGGGCCTTCAGGTGGAGAAAGTCCTTCCCCAGCTAAAGGAACTTACAGAGGAGAATGAGAAGGACAATGGAGATCCGGACTCCGGGGATGGGGAGATGAAGGAGATAGAAATTGACGGGTATGCCTATATCGGGTATATCTCTATCCCTTCTCTGGGACTGGAGCTCCCGGTAATGAGCAGCTGGAGCTATCCCCAGCTGAAGATCGCTCCCTGCCGGTATTATGGTTCTGTTAAGACCAGGGACCTGGTCATCGCCGCCCATAATTATTCCCGGCATTTTGGAAACATAAAAAATCTCTCTGCGGGAGATCAGGTATACTTCATCGACGTGGAGGGAGTCATTAGCTCCTACGAGGTGGCGGAAGTAGACACTCTGAATCCCACAGATGTGGAGAACATGACCAGCAGTGGCTATGCCCTGACTCTGTTTACCTGTACTTACGGAGGCCAGAGCCGGGTGACAGTGCGCTGTAACCCTGGAGTTTAAAGGAAAAAGGAGATGAAAAGGATGAGAACGGATTTGTCCCTGCTTGATGTACTGGCTCAGCGGATGAATTGCACATACCTTTCGGATTTACGCTTTCTGTCAGTCTGCCGTCGGGGACAGCTGGCCAGGAAGATCGAGAATATCCCGGTTGAGGCGGCGTCTGTCTCTGAATGGAATGACGCATTGCGCTATTTGACTGGCAGGACACCGGCACCGGAACAGACAGCTGAGGAATCCCGGAACCGCCTGATCGCCCTGCTGCAGAGGGATGAAGAAAAAGGTGAATAATTCTGGAATAATGCTCTGAATATGGTAAGATATAGATATAGCTTCAGAAAAGGCTGAATACAGGTAAAGGCAATATTTTTCAGGACAGTTATAACGCTCAGGATGAACTTTACCATGATTCCCTGGAGTATTATAATAAACTGTATCACTGAGATACAAAATAATGATAAGGAGTACACTATGCCAGTTTTTGATTTTAATAATTCACCACAGGACTCTAAGGTCCCTGAATGTACCTATAAAGTATTTTACACCAACTGTCCGGAAAGTTCTCCGGAACATCCCATCCTGATCCTGGACAATAAGTCAGGAAAGCTTGTCCACCATTCCAGCGGGATCTTTACCAACCCCATCCGGCGGACGGCTTTTGAGTTTAAAGGAGAGGAAGGAACTGTCAGCGAGGACATTCTGGAAATCGATGCCCGGTTTCTCAGTCTTCTGAAATGGCTGGGAGAAAACCATATTAATGTACGGCTTTCCGGAGCGGTAAAAGAAGGTAAGTATGCAGTATACAAAATCCGTGAGATCGCCTTTGGAGGAGGAGCAAAGCTTTCCGCAGAGGATGGATTTCTTCAGTTTATGATCGAGCGGCTGCTGTCCAGCGACGCTCCTTCCCAGGAAATCCCCGATGAAGACGAGGAAGAAACAGGGGACAGCATGAAGCTGACCAGTATCCAGAGTATTACGGACTTTATCACCTGCGCAGGAAGGACCCTGCCGGACAATATCCGTCTCTGGGCCAGAAGGAATCTGGCGGTTGCCAAGTCAAATGAAGTGTCTCCCGAGGAGAGGCGCCACGCCCAGAGAGCCCTTTCTATTATGATGAACATCCAGTGGAAGGGAAATTATTTCGAGGCTATTGATCCGGACGAGGCCAGGAGGATCCTGGATGAAGAACTTTACGGCATGGAATCTGTAAAGCAGAGGATTATTGAGACCATTATCCAGATCAACCGTACCCACACACTGCCTGCCTACGGCCTTCTGCTCATCGGCCCGGCGGGAACGGGAAAGTCCCAGATCGCCTATGCGGTAGCCAGAATCCTGAAGCTGCCCTGGACTACATTGGATATGAGTTCCATTAACGATCCTGAACAGCTTACCGGAAGCTCCAGGATCTATGCCAACGCAAAGCCTGGAATTATTATGGAAGCCTTTTCCATGGCAGGAGAGTCCAATCTGGTTTTTATCATCAATGAGCTGGACAAGGCGGCCTCAGGAAAAGGAAACGGCAATCCGGCAGATGTGCTCCTGACTCTTCTGGATAATCTGGGCTTTACCGACAACTATATGGAATGTATGATCCCTACATCGGGAGTTTATCCTATTGCCACAGCTAACGATAAGGATCAGATCAGTGCTCCTCTGATGTCCAGGTTTGCAGTGATCGAGATCCCGGATTATACGGCAGAGGAGAAAAAGGTGATCTTCTCAAAATATGCCCTTCCAAAGGTGCTGAAGCGGATCGGCATGGAGGAGAAGGAGTGTACCCTGACCCCGGAGGGACTGGAGGCAGTGATCGAGCTGCATAAGAATACCAGCGGTATCCGTGACCTGGAACAGGCGGCGGAACACATTGCGGCGAATGCCTTGTATCAGATCGAAGTGGATCATGTGAAGGCGGTGACCTTTGACGGAGAGATGGTGAGGAAGCTTCTGGGATAGAAGCCTCCTGAAAGTACGGTTACAAGCAGATTTTTGCGATGTAACCGTATTTTTTTACAGTTCTAAGGTAGAGAATAAAGAAGCCCGGACTTGACTTGGAAATTTATACGTGCAATATTAAATGAAAAGAAACTTATATTTCAGTTAAGGAAATATTCTCCGCTGCAGTGAGGAAAACAGGAAAGGGGAGGAGAAAGCGGATGAAAGCCATTTATCATCTCTGCGGAAAGATCAGTCTGCTCTGCTATATATTTATATTGTACCAGTTATGGCATTTGTGCCAGTTCGGGGGGATCAGAATGCACCTGGCGGTGCTTGTGCCGGTGGGAGCTGTGTTTCTGGTCAGTTTTGTTTTGTGGCTGATCTCCAGAAAATACATAGGAAAAGGGAAGAAGCGAAGCTCCATGCAGACGAAATTTCTGTGGGCGGAAGGGCTTGTGGCATCTATTGCTACGGCTTATCTCATCGGCCGGATCATCTACGCCGGGATTCCCTATAATGGCGCGCTGTCCTGGGAACTGGATCAGTGGAGAAACCAGAAAGAAGTGGTTCTGGAACATGATAATTTCTTTGCGGACGGTGTGGAAGGAGTTCTTGAGGATCTGGATGGGGCTCTGGATCTGCCGGAGGACCTTTATATTGTCAATCAATATCAGATGACCTTTGATGCGAATGGAAAGATCAAATCTATTTATACATTCTTATATGGACAGGATAAGAATGGAAGGACCAGGACCTTTCTCATCGACTATGATGAGAGCAGAGGCCGGGATATGACGGTCAGGATCAATGGAAATGCAGATACGGATTTTGATGAAGATAAACGTCTGGACCCTATGCTGACGATCCTTGAAAATGCTTCCTGTGAAGAGACGGTAACTGCCTGGGCTCAGGCCGGTATGGGAGATGAATTTGAGATCCTGTATATGGGAAAGCGGTCTTTTGATTCTCTGGACGGGCTGGAATATCTCCCTGGAGATGTGGATGGAGACGGTATAACTTTTGATGACAAGGCTATGAAACAGATGCAGGCAGGCGGGGAGATTCAGGGATTTGAGGTGTCTCTCCATATCCCGGCTGCGGAGTATGTCACCCCTGTCCGGTATATTATGGAACCGGTATATATAAGCCGGGAAACTTTGAATCAGGAGCAGGAACAGCAGCAGACAGAGACTGCCAAAGAGGCGGAGACCTGGAGTGTGGATAATACAGACGGAACCATGTATTTCTTTTTGAATGATGATCTGGGCTGGCGGCTGGTGGTGGCGGACGCTGCGGCAGGCAGCAGATTTTACCAGATGGAAAAGACGGAAAACGGCGGAACTTCCTGGGAAATGGCCAATAAAGATCCTTTTGGAGGACAGATCGGCGTCACAGAAGGACTTATACTCTTTGATGAAAACTTCGGGTTTGCCGGTCTTACGGGAGCCTCCCAGTCTTCTTCCAGTCTGTATATGACCAGAGACGGGGGAGAGACTTTTACTCAGGTACAGCTTCCTATGGACTCTGTTTCCCAGATTCCGGAGGAGGGAACAAAATATGGACTTACGGTGAATGATTATGATTATATAGGTATGCCCGAAGAACAGGATGGAACTCTTACAGTTCTGGTGACAACAGGAGCCGGAGAACAGGACGGGATCCTGTTTCAGTCCTCGGACCAGGGAGTAACCTGGGTCTATGAAGGAGTTTCCCAGCCGTAGAAAAACAGTTGATCCGGCCGGGGCTGCTTTGACATTTATCCTTACAAAACGGCAAAAAAGTCAGGATTTTTGACATTTTCGGAATTTTGTCAAGACAGATTTAGAAAATTGCAAGTAGTATATTTCTCCAGGCTCTGGTATAACAAAAATCGGATCAGACTGATATTTTGCGAAGGAGGAAATTACTATGGATGTGTCAACAACGATAAAAAAATTCGGATTGGAACAGGCTTTTAATTACCTGTATAAAGATCCTGATAAAAATCTTGTAAAGATCATGGACTGGGCAGACAAATTTGCAGGAGATCAGCTTGTCCCCCAGCGAAAGGCCATACGGGAAGCTATCACGAACCCGGAGAATCCTTATTATGGATATATCCGCCATATTCTGAAGGATGTGGATCCCCATGTTATGAAGACAACAGCGGTTAACTTTTTTATAAATACTTCTCTGGTAGGATGGCCGAAGCAGGAGGAATGCCGGAAAAAATACGGCTGCAATATTCCCTGGGCTATCCTGCTGGATCCTACCAGCGCATGCAACCTGCACTGTACCGGCTGCTGGGCTGCTGAATACGGAAATAAATTAAACCTCAGTTATGAGGAGATCGATGATATCATACGTCAGGGAAAAGAACTGGGAGTTTATATGTATATCTACACAGGTGGAGAACCTATGGTCCGGAAAAAAGATCTGATCCGCCTGTGTGAGAAACACAATGATTGTATTTTCCTGTGCTTTACTAACGGTACTTTGATCGATGAGGATTTTACGGATGATATGCTCCGTGTGGGCAACTTTATCCCTGCGATCTCTCTGGAAGGATTTGAAAGCGCTACAGATCAGCGCCGGGGAGAAGGGGTATATCAGAAGGCTACAAAAGCTATGGAACTGCTGAAGAAGAAAAAACTGATCTATGGTATCTCTGCTTGCTATACCAGCGCGAACTTTGAATCTATTACCTCGGAGGAATTTTTCGACAGCCTGATCGAGAAGGGGGCTTACTTTATCTGGTATTTCCATTACATGCCTGTGGGAAATGACGCGTCCCCGGAATTGCTGCCTACGCCGGAACAGAGGGTAGAGACTTATCGCCGTATCCGTCATTATCGTGCTGTCAAACCTCTCTTTGCCATGGATTTTCAGAATGACGCAGAGTATGTCCAGGGCTGTATTGCAGGAGGGCGCCGTTATCTCCATATTAACGCAAATGGCGACATTGATCCATGTGTTTTTGTCCATTATTCAGATTCCAATATCCGGGAAAAGACTCTGCTTGAGGCTTTGCAGTCTCCGATCATGATGGCATATCATGGCGGACAGCCATTTAATGACAACATGCTGAGGCCATGCCCTATGCTGGAAAATCCGGAAAAACTGAGAAAGATGGTGGAAGGAACCCAGGCTCACTCTACAGACCTTCAGTCTCCGGAATCTGTGGAACATCTATGTGCAAAATGTGATAGATACGCAGAAGACTGGAAACCTGTAGCAGAAAAGCTGTGGGAGGAGAGAAAGGAAGAAAGAGCTGCAAAACAGGGCTGATTGCAGTCGGTGGAGAGGTAATTATTGAGAACAGAATATTCAGGAATATAGGCAGGATGTTTGACATCCTGCTTTTTCTATGCAAAAAACAGTTACAATGCTATTTTCAAAGAAGAAAAATATTTAATTTTTGAAAGCGGCGGCAATATGAATGTGACAGTGGGAAAATGGATAATGTAGTGGCCGTAAACATCCGGTCCGCATTTAAAGTTTGGCGGACAGTATTTTTTGTGACCGCTTTGGTATACAGATAGACTATTGTATAATTACGATAATTGGTGGAAAGATCCGATTTTTCAAGAAGGAAAAGCAAAAGAAGAATATGATTGGGTAACGGAAAATTTTAATGAATTTCTTAAAGAACATGGTTATATAAGAGAAGGGAATATTTACAGAGTAAAAAAGGCAAGCAATGATAAAATTGTTTTTTTCTGCCACTTTGCGGTAGGCTGCGTACTGTTAAGCTATCTTTTTAGAATATCGCCAGTGATTTTGTGGCATCATCTTGTGGCGGCTCCAAGTTTTGCAGCAAGATTTGCTGAAGTATACGGTGATACAGAGAAAAAAATTCTGGAATGATTATTCTGTGGGCCTCATTTCCCACATTGCTGACAAAAGGGTGGATCTCGCCCCGGTAGCCGGAATCCACAGGGGGCAGCTCGCAGACCACCCATATCATCCCCGGTATATTCCTTGGTTTTCTTTTGCAGGGTGTCGGCACAGAAAAAACGAGGGCTGCTCAGTCCTCGTTCCTTCTGCAAAATACGGATTAAATGAGCCAAACTGGTACGTACCAGTTCTTTTCGTCCACAGGCAGCAGATCGTTTGCCATGCAGACCACGCTTCCGGTTCCAATCTCGACCTTCAAAGACTCTAAACTTCCGAAAACCGGTTCCCTGGTAACAGGTTCCAATACCTTGAAGTTTTTGATGGCGGTTTTGCCTGGTGACGCCGATTTTTTGATCTCTATCGGAGAAAGCACACCATTCTGATAAAGCAGCAGGTCTATTTCTTTCTGGTCTTTATCCCGGTAATAGAAAATAGGCGGCTCTTTTCCTGCGTTCAGATAACTCTTATAAATCTCTGAAAAAACATAGCTCTCAAAGAACGCCCCGGACATGGCGCCCCTTTCCAGGGCTTCGGGATTGCCCCATCTTAAAAGGTACGATGCCAGGCCGGTGTCCAGGAAATGGATCAATGGCATCTTTACCACCCGTTTGAGTGCATTGTTGTGATAAGGCTGTACAAGCGCGATGATATGAGACGACACCAAAACAGAGAGCCATTTCTTTGCCGTTGGAGCTGAAACGCCTGCGGCACTCGCCAGTTCCTCATAGACAACAGGTTTTGAGGTCTGTGCAGCAACAATCG
>ERZ1090861.1648-NODE-1648-length-11024-cov-6.693773_pt1 | contig 11024 bp, 10 predicted proteins | sample MGYA00478482_ERZ1090861 | MGnify/ENA primary metagenome ERZ1090861 (study PRJEB33644, sample SAMEA5815744) | chicken gut metagenome | biome: Chicken; feature: Gastrointestinal Tract; material: Caecum | place: Ireland | collected 2019-01-01 | study: A study of... | reverse complement strand
AAAAACCCCCCCCCCGGTTTTTTATTACACTGCCCTATAAAATCGCCCCGCCCCCCCCCCCCAAAAAACCCCCCCCCCCCCCCCCCCGCGCGCGCCCCGCCTCGCACCGTCAGAGGTATTCCGCGCCCGTCCGCGCGGAACGCTTTATCGGCGGCCGCCGCCGAAAATGTCCGTCCCGGCGCCCGCTTCCATGATCTTTTTGTACGATTCGTCCGCCGAAAAATCGCGCTCCTTGTCGTAGGCGCCGCCCAGCGCCTCGATGGCGAATTTCAGCTCCTGGAAGGCGACGAACCCGATGTCTTCGCGCTCGATGGCGGCCAGAAGCTGCGGCAGGGCGCGCTCATCGCCGTAGGCGGCCAGGTAGCCCGCATACAGCGGGAACGACTCTTCGTCCGCTCCCAGGAAGGCGTCCGTCAGGGCGCGGAAAACGCGCTCGTCGCGGCGGCGGGTGCCCGAAAGCACTTCCAGCGCGTACGCCTCGTTTTCGGTGCCGAGCAGGGCGAGCATCGGCTCGGTCACGTCGTCGGCGCGGCCTTTCAGCAGGTCGGCGATCGCGTCTTTGACGTGCTCGTCGTACGCCTCTTCCCCGAGCATCTCGGCGTAGCGGCCGAGGGCGCGGGGATCGTCTCCGATGACGTTGAGCGCATAGAGCACGAGTTCTTCGTCCGTCTGCGACAGCAGGGCGAGGATCGCGGGCGACGCCGCGCGGCCTTCCAGCTCCTCGCAGAGGAAATCGGGCACGGAAACGTCCTGCAGCAGGTATTCTTTGAGCGTCTCGACGAGCTGTTCGTCGCTCATCTGCGCAAAATACTGCCGCGGCGTCTGCCCGTTCAGCTCTTTGAGCGGCGTCTGCCCGAACCGGGCGTACTGCGCGGCGATCTCGTTTTCCCACTCCTCTTCGGTGCGGGTGCCCGCGCGGCGCTCGATCTCCCGCGCCATGCGCGCGTTGAATTTTTCGTCGAAATCAATCAGTTTCATCGTCGTCCTCCCCGTGCCCGTCCGCACGGCCCTGCGCGTCCCTTTCGGGTGTGTTTCCCTGTCCGGAAATATCCTCCCCGGTCTTTTCTTCGGGGGGCTGTTCCGCGGCGCTCTCCCGCGCGGAGTCCTCTTCCGGCGCGCTCTCCGACGCGTCCGCTGCGGCCGCCTCGGCCGACGCGCGCGCCCGCCGCACGGCGCCCAGAACGGCGGCGACCGACCCCGCGTCCGCTTCGAGCATGCGCAGCGCGCCGCGCGCTTTTTTCAGCCCCGCCCCCGTCACCGACAGATACACGGCGCAGGCCAGGGCGGATTCGTCCGCCGCCAGGCGCAGTTCGCCCGCTTCGTGCAGGGCGGCGTAGAGCGCCTGCGCCGCCGCGCGGTATTCCTCGCCGTCCCCTTCGCCCAGCAGTGCGAACCGCGCAAAACAGAGCGCGTAGGCCGCCACAAAGTGCTTGCGCGCCGCGCGGCCGATCTCCAGGCGGTTAAAGGCGGCGACCCGGTAGCTGTCGGCCAACACGATTCCGTATTCGAAATCGCGGTTGCGCCCGCACATCATGCGCACCGTTTCGACCTTGACGATGTCGTTGACGGTGCTGTCGAGCAGCAGGGCGCGCAGAAACGCTTCGACGTTTCCGCGCGCGGCGACCGCGGCGCCCGACAGCTGCAGTTCCGCGTCCTGCCCGTCCGCCTCGTCGAAGCACCATTCGAGCAGTTCGGTCACGTCCGCGGCGCGGCAGTACGCCTCCAGTTCGGCGGCGCGCAGCCCGCGCAGCGCCTGCAGAAAGCGCACCCGGTCCGCCCGCTCGGCGGCGGGAACGCGGTAAAAAAAGCTGGTCTCGGGCGGAGTTCCGCCCTCTTCGGCAAAGCGGCGGATCTCGCGGAAATAATAGCGCGCGACCGCCGACGAGGGATAGATGTCAAGAATTTTCCCCAACGCCGCGCAGCTCTCTTTGACCTCGCCGCAGCGGAAGGCGGCGACCGCCTTGAAATACAGCAGCGTCTGGTCGTAGCGGACCATCGTTTCGAGTTTGCAGAAATGTTCGTACGCGGTGCGGTACAGGCCGTTTTCACAGCAGACCGTCGCGATCTTGTACAGCTCGTCGGCGTTTTCGGTAGAGATCTCCGCCAGGCGCCCGGCGACGGCGCGGCTCTCTTCCGTCCGCCCCTGCTCGGTGAGCACGGCGGCATAGGTCGCCAGCGCCTGCACGTTGTCGGGCGCGCGTTCCAGCAGTTCGCGGCACGCGCCCTCGGCCTGTTCGTTCTTCCCCTCGAGCAGATAGCACACCGCCAGGTAATTGAGCGCGGGCACGCGGTATTCCGACCGCGGGTGGATGGCCGAAAACCTCTCTTCCGCGGCGGCGTATTCGCCGTTTTTGAGCGCTTTCAGCCCCGCGTCGATCTCCGCCGAGTAATCGGCGCTCTCGGGCGGCCAGGCGATGCGCAGCGGCCGCGCGGGCGGCTTGTCGAACAGCTCGCCCATCTCGATGTTGTTGGCGGGCGTGACGAACTTGTCGTGCAGCATCCGCGTATAATAATGCGAGGCCTGCGGCTCGTTCCCGAGGTTGTAATAGCAGGCGGCCAGCCCTTCGTAGGCGTCGACGGCCTCGTCCTCCTCGCACACGTCGAGGTAGCGGAACCAGCAGTTGATCGCCTGTTCGTACAGTTCCATCGCCTCGTACGCGTCCGCAAGGTCGGCGTATTCGTCGGGCGCGTCGCCGTACAGTTCGAGCGACTTGTGCAGAAAGCGCAGCGCCGCCACGTTTTCGCCCGCGTCGAGCTTGGCTTCGGCAAAGTCGAGCAGCTTGTCCGCGCTCAGGTCGAATCGTATCGTTCCTTTTTTATCCATCCGTACCTCGCCGTCCGCCGCGGGCGCGGGAACGGAGCAACGCCTCCACGTCCTGCGGGCCGAATTCGTAATCGGTATTGCAGTAATGGCAGTGCACGTCGATCTTTCCCTCTTCGGCGAGGATGGAGCGCAGCTCGTCCTCGCCCATCGCCGCAAGCAGACCCTCTATATAATTTCTGCTGCAATTGCACTTATATTCGGGATATCTCGTGTAAAAATGTACCTCGCCGAACTGTTCGGATGCGAGCTGTCCGGCCGTTTCGCGCTCCAGCATCGAGCTGACCGCGGAAAACTTTCCGATGGTCTGTTCGACGTAGCGGATGCTCTCCTCGCCCGCGCCGGGCATGGGCTGCATGAACACGCCGCCCGCGCCGAGGCAACGGCCGTCCGTCCCGATCTTCACCCCCACGGCGATGGCGGTGGGCAGCTGTTCGCTGTACGCAAAATAGGCGGCGAAGTCTTCGCCGATCTCGCCGCTGACCAGCTCGGTCGTCCCCACGAAGGGGCGGTTTTCGCCGTCGTCGCGCACCACGGTGAGGGTGCCCTCGCGCCCGACGCACCCGCCCACGTCGAGTTTGCCCGCCGCGTTGGGCGGAAGTTCGGCGTGCGGCTCGTCGATGTAGCCGCGCATGTGCAGGGCCGCGTCTCCGCTGACGGAAATGCTCCCGCCCACGCCGTTGCCTTTGATCGTCACCGACAGCGCCCCGCGCTCCTCTTTGAGGGAAGAACACATGTACGCCGCCACGGTGAGCGTGCGCCCCAGCGCCGCCGCCGAAAGGGCGGAAAGCCCGTGGATGCGGATGGCCTCGTTCACCAGCTGCGTCGTGTCGGCCACGGCGAGCGACACTTCGCCGCCGCAGATCAGCCCGCGCAGGATCACGTCTTTCTTTTCCATAAACAACTCCCGGCGCCTCTATCGGCGCACACAGCACACGTTGACGCGCGCGTCGGCCGGCTCCGCGCCCGCCGCATACGAACCGCCGACGGAGCGGATTGCAAACCCGGCCCCTTCCGCCGCCGCCAGCAGCGCGGCTTCCTCGTGGATGTACTGCACGTGGTGCTCGTCGCCGCGGCGGAACCTTCCGTCCGCCTCGCGCACGAACAGCGTCACGTCCATCTCCACGCGGTCTTCGCAGAGGCGGTTGAACCACATCCACGCCACTTCGTCGCGGTCCTCGCAGAAGGCGTTGTTCCCGATCGTCTCCCGCAGTTTTTTGGCGGAAGAAACGTCGAACAGGAACGCCCCGCCGCGGCGCAGGCAGGCCGCCACGCGGCGGAAAAAGGCGGGCACGTCCCGCGGGGGGATGTAATTGAGGCAGTCGTTGACGCACAGCGCAAAGTCCGCCTTTCTGCCGCCGATCACCCGGATCTTGCGCGCGTCCGCGCACACGTACTGCGGAAACACGCCCTCTTCGGCGCTCAGCCGCGAGGCCTTGGCGAGCATCTCTTCGCTCACGTCGTAACCGGTCATCGCAAAACCGCGCCGCGCGAACGCCCGCGTGAAGGCGCCGCTGCCGCAGCCGATGTCCAGCCCCGCGCCCGCCGTCACGCCCTCGGCGCACAGCCGCTCATACAAGGACTGCGACCATTGTTCATAGTCGCAGTCTGCATTGAGATATTCGAACCAGTCGGCGAGCGAAGAATAGGCGCTATTCATCGCTCTTGTTTCCGTCCTCTTGTCTGGCGCCCCGGTTTTCCTTTTTGCCCTTCCTGCCCTTCTTCTTGTCCTTTTCGTCGGGCGCCTCTTCGGGCTCTTCGAAGCGGGCGTTGTACACGACGTAACGCTCGTCGTTCTTGTGTTCTTCCGCGTACTGCCGCGTATCCTCGGCGATGCGCTCTTTGGATTCGCGCAGCTTTTTCAGATCGTCGCGCGAGAAGGTCTCGGGCAGTTCGTACACTTTCAGGTCGTCCGTGATGGGCTTGATGGGGCGGGAAGCCAGATCGGATTTGATCTTGGACGCCGCCTCGAGCTCGCTGGCGTACTGCTGCACGGCCTTGCTCTGCTCGCCGCCCTTGCCGACCTTGGCGTAGATGCCGCGGTTGACTTTGCCGCCCTCGCGTTTGGATTCGAAAAATTTATCGAACACCCACTGCGAGTAGTCCATCCACACCAGCAGCATGTACGAAACGCCGAACAGGATGAAGATGATCGCGCCGATCATCGTGAAGAAGGACCCCAGCAGCAGCAGGATCGCCGGGATGGCCATCAGGATGATGAAGAAGATATTCTGGAAGATCATGCCGAAGGTCATCAGGAAAGAGTTCTTCAGCAGGCGGAAAAATTTCAGTTTATAGTTGGCGCCCATCGAAAGCATCCACAGATACATGATCGTGAGGATGACGATGGCCACGTACGCGATGGCCGTGGAGATGGTCAGAAGCACGCTGTTCCCCGCCCCGACGGTGATCGCCCAGGCCGCCCAGTTGATGGAAAGAGTGAACAGGTACAGGCAGACGCCGTAAAACACGGTGGATTGCAGCACGACGACGAAGTTGATCTTGATGCCCCGCCAGAAGTCGTTGGCGACGAAGATGCCCTCCGTCCACACCATGTTGCGGATGACGTAGATGCCGCCCGAAATGCCGACCGCGGCGATGATCGCGCCGACGATCATCAGCGCGCCGAACAGCATGTTGGTCGAAAGGGTGACCTGTTCGGAAAGGCCCAGAAGGTCGGGCGCGGCGGGGTAGCCCGTGCCCACCCAGCCCGAGAAGGGCATGAGCATTTCCTGCGCGCTCATATACGCGGAACGTATAAAATAGAGCACGATGAGGGGCAGGCAGAAGACGAGCATCAGCAGGTTGACGATGACGATCTTGGAAAACCGGCCCTTGAATATATCCCAGAAGAGCGCCCAGCGGTTGGTAGGGAGCGTGCTGCGCGCGTAATCCTCGTCGCGCTCCTTTCCCTCCAGCATGCGGGCGATGAAGCCTTTCTTTTCGCCTTGTTGTGCCATACAGCCTCCGTGAAGTCGGCCGCGTCCGGCGGGCAAAGCGCCGCCCGGCGCGACGGTTATGACTTATTATAGCGCAAACGGCAAAATTTTTCAATGATTTTATACGGCCCGAACAAAAAAAGTCTTTGACATTTGCGCGGCCGTGTGATAAAATTCATATGCTGCATAGAGGAGCGGGCGAGCATAAGTACCGGCGCCGGCTGCGGGAGCGGTCTCCCGGGCGCACGGAAAAGGGCATCCCCGCCGAGGCACGGCAAGGGACCGCCCTGCCGCCGCCGGGCGCACGGGAGAATACCCGGGCGACTGTCACCGCCTGCGTGGAGAACTATTGTCGGCGTTTCGGCTTTCCGGATGTTGCGGAAGGCGGCGCCCGCGGCTTTTTTTGTTTCTGCGCGCGGTGCCGTTTTGCGGCGCCGCTTTTTTCGGCCCCGCCCGCGGCATTGTTTATACCGTCATCAAATTTCAGGAGTACGTTTATGAAAAATTACAACGTAGCCGTCATCGGCGCAACGGGCATGGTCGGCCAGCGCTTCCTGCTGTTGCTCGAAAACCACCCCTGGTTCCATGTTAAAGTCCTCGCGGCGTCCCCCTCTTCGGCGGGCAAGCGCTACGAAGACGCCGTCGCCGGGCGCTGGGCGATGTCCTCCCCCATCCCCGCCGGATACAGAGACATGGTCGTGTGCGACGCGGAGGCAGACGTCGAAAAGATCGCCGCCGCCGTCGACTTCGTCTTCTGCGCGGTGAACATGAAAAAGGAAGAGATCCGCGCCCTCGAAGAAAAGTACGCCAGGGCGGAGGTGCCCGTCATCTCCAACAATTCGGCGCACCGCGGCACGCCCGACGTGCCCATGATCATCCCCGAGATCAACCCCGAACACGCGGAGATCATCGCGGCGCAGAAAAAGCGGCTGGGCACCCGGCGCGGCTTCATCGCCGTCAAGAGCAACTGCTCGCTGCAAAGCTACGTGCCCGCCCTGCACCCGTTGCAAAAGTACGGCGTGAAGTGCGCGGCCGTGTGTACCTACCAGGCGATCAGCGGGGCGGGCAAGACCTTCGACCGCATGCCCGAGATCCTCGACAACGTGATCCCCTACATCGGCGGCGAAGAAGAAAAATCCGAACTCGAACCCCTCAAGATCTGGGGGCGCATCGAAGGCGACAGGATCGTGAACGCCCAAGGCCCGAAGATCACGGCGCAGTGCCTGCGCGTGCCCGTATCCGACGGGCATACGGCGGCGGTGTTCGTCTCCTTTGAAAACAAGCCCTCCAAAGAGGAGATCCTCCGGGCGTGGGCAGAGTTTTCGGGCGAGCCGCAGCGGCTGCAGCTGCCCTCCGCGCCCAAGCAGTTTTTACACTATTTTGCGGAAAACGACCGCCCGCAGGCCAAACTCGACCGCATGCTCGAAAACGGCATGGCCGTTTCCGTCGGCCGCCTGCGCGAAGACATCCTGTTCGACTACAAATTCGTCTGCCTGTCGCACAATACCCTGCGCGGCGCGGCGGGCGGCGCCGTGCTGATGGCGGAACTGCTGGCGGCGAAAAATTATCTGTAAGGCGCTCTTTGCAAGCCGCGCCCGCAGCGGCGCGCTCTGCATGCAACCACGGCCCCGGCGGGCCGATGACCCCGCATACTGAATATTTCATAAATCGAGGGAGTTTCTTTATGGTCGGTTTCTTTCGCGGTACGGCGACGGCGATGATCACCCCGTTCGCCAAAGACGGCACTGTCAACTTCGGCGCGTTCGGAAAAATGATCGATTTTCAGATCGAAAACGGCACCGACGCGCTCGTCATCCTCGGCACGACGGGCGAACCCGCCACCATGACCGAGGCGGAAAAAGAGGAAGTGATGCGCTTTTCGGTGCAGAAGGTCGCCGGCCGCGCCAAAATCGTGTTCGGCAGCGGCTCCAACAACACGGCGCACGCCGTCGAGGCGAGCAAAAAGGCGGAAGCGCTGGGCGCAGACGGCCTGCTCGTGGTGACCCCCTACTACAACAAATGCACGCAAAACGGCATTTACGAGTATTACCGCGCCATTGCCGAAGCGGTGCACATCCCCATCATCTGCTACAACGTGCCGCCGCGCACGGGCGTGAACATCCTGCCCGCCACGATGGAAAAGATCGCCTCCCTGCCCAACATCGCGGGCGTGAAAGAGGCGTGCGGCAACATGGAACAGATCTGCGAAACGGCGCGGCGCATCCGCGGCAAATGCGACCTGTATTCGGGCGACGACAACCTCAACCTGCCCATCCTCGCCGTCGGCGGCGCGGGGCTGATCTCCGTCGCGTCCAACATCATCCCGCGGGAAACGAAGCAGCTCTACAACTTCGTGCAGGCGGGCGACCTCGCCTCGGCCAACGCCGTCCAGGACCGCATGCTGCCCGTGATCGACGCGATGTTTCTGGAAGTGAACCCCATCCCCGCCAAGGCCGCGGCCGACATGATCGGCCTGGAAGGCGGCGCGCCGCGCGCCCCGCTGACCGAACTCGAGCCGGCGCACAAGGAACAGATGCGGCAGATCCTGACGCAATTCGGGCTGCACGTCATCGCATAAACGGAACCATCGCACCCCGCGCCGCGCGCGGGGTGCTTCCCGCAATCGGGCGATATTCAGGAGAACGAAACATGGTAAACATCCTCATCAGCGGCATCTGCGGCCACATGGGCCGCAACGTACTCGAACTGTGCCGGGCAGACGCGGAGACGCGCTGCACCTGCGGGGTCGACCTGCAGGATACCCAGCTCTGCGGCGTGCCCGTGTACGCCGGCTTCGGCAAGGTCGGCGAGCCCGTCGACGTCGTGATCGACTTTTCCAGCGCGGCCAACCTTTCCAACATCCTCGCCTTCGCCGTCCGGCGCGGCTGCCCCGTGGTGCTGGCGGCCACGGGCTATACGGCGGAAGACCTCGCCGCCATCGACGAAGCGAGCCGAAAAATCGCCGTGTTCAGGACGGCCAACCTCTCCGTGGGGGTCAACCTCCTGCAAAAGCTGGTGAAGGAGGCGGCCTCCTTCCTCGGCGAGGCGTTCGACATCGAGATCGTCGAAAAGCACCACAACCTCAAAAAGGACGCCCCCTCGGGCACGGCGCTCATGCTTGCCGACAGCGCGAACGAGGCGTTCGGCGGCGAAAAGCCCTACCTGTACGGCCGCGAAGGCATGGTCGGCGCGCGCGGGAAGGAGATCGGCATCCACGCCGTTCGCGGCGGTACCATCGTCGGCGAGCACGAAGTCCTCTTCGCGGGCGAAGACGAGATCGTCACCCTCTCGCACAGCGCGCGCAGCAAGCGGGTGTTCGCGGCGGGCGCGATCCGCGCGGCCAAATTCATCGCCGGCAAGCCCGCCGGCAAGTACGACATGCACGACGTGCTCGGCTGAACGGCCCCGCCCGCTCCGCGGAGCGGGCGGGCAAAAAATTTTTTGCAGCATTTTTCCGGAGCCGCCAACAAACGGGCGGCGCCGATTGTTGTATATATGGGAGCAGTATGAAAAACGCGGAGCTCGAACGAAAAGTCGAACAGCTGCGCGCCGGCGACGGGAGTGCGTTCGATTTCGTATACGAAAAGACGAACAGGGCGGTGTATTTTGCCATCCTGTACATCGTCCACGATAAAATGTACGCGGAAGATCTTCTGCAGGAAACGTTTGTCCGCGCCCTCCGCTCGCTCGACGGCTACCGCGCGGGGACCAACTTCCCCGCCTGGCTGGTGCGCATCGGCAAAAACCTCGCCCTCAACCACATCCGGCGCGCGGCGCGCGAGGTGAGCACCGATTTCGACGCCGAACCGTGGAAATACGGCGTGCACGAGACCGAACTGCCCTACCTGTTCGACCTTGCCGCCAGGATCCTGGCGGAGGACGAATACGAGATCCTGATGCTGTGCCAGGTCTCGGGGTACAAGCGGCGCGAGGTCGCGGATATGCTCGGCCTGCCCATCGGCACGGTGACCTGGAAGAACAACGAGGCGCTCAAAAAGCTGAAAAAATATCTCGAAAAGGAGGGCGGCGCATGAAAGACGTGAAAAAACTTCTCCGCGCGCAGGCAGCCGGCGCGCTGCCCGACGACGCGCGCGTCAAAGAGAACGTGCGCCGCGAACTCGGCTTTGCCGGGGCCGAGCCGGTCCTGGCGGCGGCCCACGGCGGCACGGCGGCCGCGGGGACCAAAAAGAAGTGGCTCCCCCTCGCCGCGGCCTTCCTGGCGCTGGCGCTGATCGCGGCCGTCCTGCTGGCCGTATTCCTGCCGGGGGGCAGCTCTTCGATCGGGGGCGGGAACAAGTTTTTGCAGATCTCGACCGCCGACGATTTTTACGCCTACGGCGCGGCGTCCGTCGGTTCCCTCCTCTCCTCCGAAAGCGGCGGGAACGCTTCCGCCGTCTCCGCCCGCGCGGCTTCCGCGGCTGTGCGCGCGCCGTCTGCGCCTTCCGCCGCGGCAAACGCCGCAGCCGGAACTTCGGACGGGCATCTGACGGCCGAACAGGAAGGGCTGGTGAACGAATACCTCGCCCTGGCGGAAGGCCTGCTCAGCGACGGGGCCATCGAGCACTCCATTGCCGGCGCCGACGCGTCCTCCGGCTACGACTACGTGATGACGGTCACGGCGCGCGACCTGCTCGGATCTTCCGTGACCTATACCATGTACTACGACCAGACCCTGACCGGGTCGGAAACGGACGACGGCGAGCGCGAAGACAGCTATTCGCTCGAAGGCATGCTCGTGCTGGACGGCGTCTCCTACCCCGTGACGGGCGGCAAGGTGGAAGAGAGCGAATCTGGCGAATCGGAAACGGAGCTTTGGTTCCGCGCCGAAACGGGCGAAAACTCGTACATCCGCGTCGAACAGGAGCTGGAAAGCGAAACCGAGGGCGGCAGCACCGAGACAGAACAGAAGTACATCTACACCATCTGGCGGGACGGCGCCCTCGCCGAGCGCACGACGGTGGAATACGAATCGGAAGCGGGCGAACTCGAACTGAAAATGACGGTCGAGCGGCGGCTTTCCGACGGCTCGCGCGAGACGGACGTGCTCGAATTCGAGCGCGAAGAAGAAGGCGGCAGCACCGTGCTGCGCGTGAACGCGCAGATGGGCGGCGAACGCGTCTCCTTCCGCGTCTACATCGAAAACGGAACGTACCGCTACGTGTTTTCCGACAACACCTCGTCCGACCACAGCCGCCCCTCCCACGGCGACGATGACGACGATGACGACGATGATGACGATGACGACGATGACGACTGACGGAACG